>Ga0207654_10000024_pt1 | contig 147501 bp, 111 predicted proteins | sample KBSC64metaG_FD_184355 | JGI IMG/M metagenome (GOLD analysis project Ga0207654, IMG submission 184355) | Corn rhizosphere microbial communities from Kellogg Biological Station, Michigan, USA - KBS C6-4 metaG (SPAdes) (version 2) | ecosystem: Host-associated > Plants > Roots > Rhizosphere >... | reverse complement strand
GTTGAAGGTCAAAGTGATGAGAACGCCAAAACCCGTATGTCGGCCCTCAATGGCCTCAAAGCAGAGAGAGCAAACCAGGGCAAACTTCCCGAATTTCACGGATACGCTCGGCCACGTGCTCGTATCCGCAAGCTGCCCCAGTGCGAGGGTCCAGGGCTGATTTCCGAAGTAGAGATTGCCCGTGATCGACACGAGGTTGTTCATCCAATTCGGAACGTGAGCCCCCGCGGAGACGAAGTCAGTCAGCTTGAGATTCACGCCTGCCAGAACGCCAAACTTGTTCGTGTCCAGATCCAGCTCGATCGCAACAAAAGCCAGGGGCTTCGGATTCTTGAGCAGGAAGAGTTCGCCGACGACGAGGAATCCGCGCTCTGTGTCGCCCTGCGAGTAGAAGGCAAAGATGTTGATGCGGAACACGCTTCCGCAGCTCGTTAACGAGAAGGCGCCCCCCATGCCCATGGCGAGCGTGTTGTCAACCGCCTTCCAATCACCGAGGTTTCGATCGCGCGGCATATCGATCGCTGTGTCATGGTCTTTGTGCCACTTGTACAGCGCCATGCCCTGCCCGTCAGTTGCGTTCGGATCTAGCGCTGGCGTCATGTTGTACGCAAAGAGAAGCCGAATTGCGTATAGCTCGAAACTGCCCGCGGGAAGATAGCCAAGCGTTAATCCCGCAAGGAAATAGTCGAACGCGGTGTTTGGAGGAGCGAGGAGTCGACGACTGCCCTTGAAGAACTCTGCGGCGACGTTCAGGTCTTTACCGAGCAGCTTGGCTTGTACTTGAACGCCGAAGCCGAATTCTCGGATATGCCATCCATCAATTTCCTCGTCGCTCAGGAGCCCAAATCCGGAGATGAGGACGTTGCCGTACTTGAGATGGAGGGAGATGCCGTCTACTTTCCAGGAAGGTCCAGGACTATCATCGGAAGTCTTGAATCGAAGGCGACGCACTTCGAGAGCGAAACCGTCTCCGGTTTTCTGCCGAGCCTGATCCGCGTCGTCCGGCGTAGTGTAGGTCGGCGAGCCGCTCGGCTGAACAATGTCTCCTCCTCCGAAGCCAAGTCCGATACCGCCACTGAAGGAGAAGTACTGAGTCCCGCTCGGCTCCTCCACCCAGCCCAGGTCTTCGATGATCAGGCGGAAGGTATTGCAGATGACGAGCTGGACACCTTCCGGAAAGGTGATGCCGTCCAGGGCCCAGTGACCGAATGAACGTCCGATATCGCGTACGATCAAGCTGAGAGGCTTACCTGTCAGCGACCTCAATTTGAAGAGGCTATCTTCTCCGCCTGTTGGTTTGCCCTGGATCGAGAGATCGAACAGAAACTGCAGGTCCAGCTCCGCCTTGGTGATTGCGCCTGAGACCACAGGCTGCTGACTTTTTCGGACCATCCTGCCAATACCGATTCCCAGCTTCGCCGCGTGCAATGAAACGGTAGTATCCAAGACCGTGAACTTCACCGGTGATTCATCACCCAGAGCGAGCCCCAACTGCACAGTCCAATCGTCGGTTATGGCGATGGAACCGCCGATCGCCGGGCCGGGATGAAGAAAGTAAGCTCCACCGCTCTGCCACACCAACGTGGCCTTGAACTCCACAACCGGAGGATCGCCGGACTGAAGAAAGAACTGATCGATTGTGAGATACAGTCCGCGGCGCCCAAAAGCCAATTCCGCTCCCGAACCCTCATTGTCCGAGTTGAATGGATAAAGCTTGACGATAATGGGTGCGCCGGCGAAGGAGAACGCATTCGACAGGCTAGTACGATCTACGATCTTTCTGCGAAACCCCAGCGTTCCGTGCGATGGCAGCGGAAGCCCTAAGGTCAGCGGAAATACGACGTCCTCGCAAACCAGTTCGACTTGGTCTGAATGAAGGCCGTCCTTCTGGAGACCCGTCAGAAAGTCAGCGAATGGCTGGAGGGTCAAATCGAAATCGATGCTCCGGAACCCTATGGCGCCACGCACCGGCACGGGGGCGAGGAAATTCGAGAGATCGTTCCGTGCCCATTCGTAGAACTCCCTGTTTTCCGGGTTGGGAATCAGGAGCAGATCGTAGAGCGCTTTGACGGGAAGCCCGGCGAACCGGGATAGCGGCTGACTCAGAGGAACGTTGGTTTCTAGAATTACGTCCCGTCCCGGACGAATGTGAATCCTAACGTTTGTATAGATCTGGGATGGCGTGGGGTTGGCATTTCGGACAGAGATCAGGCAATCGGGCTCGTCCGGATTGAAATCGCCGACGTCATCATTGAATTCGGCGGGATCGTCGCCTGCATTCGGCCCTGTCAAATCGAGTGGCTCGATCAACCCGGCTTTCAAGTTGATGATCACCGGCAGAGCTTCAATGATGAGTTCCCAGCCTCGGCTATCCTTCGCAAAGAAACAGTGAGTCGGCGCGCCGGGTTTTGTCGGATACAGTGTGATTCCGATATCGGGCAGCTGACGGAAATAGAAGGTGTTTTCCAGATTGTTGACGGTGTCCCCGATTACGTCCACATCCGCTGCAATCGTGACTTGTCCTGGCTGCGTCCCTACAACTGCCGACCCATCGACGGCCGCCCGGACGTTCGAGAACTGCAAAGTCCGATCCCCGGCAACTCCCTGCAGGAATGCGACGATCGCTGCGTTGTCGTCTGAATCGTCATTTGCGTTCCAGCCCTGTGTCCGCGAAACGATGTCGTTCGGCCAGAGGGCTGCCGCTTTCGCCACCGCGGCCGCGTCAGGAAGGGGCCCGGTTCCGGGGTCAATGCCGAGCATGTCGAAGAAGGTGATCGTGTCCATGCTTGCTTAAACCTCCGGGCCGGCGCTGGTCGGATTGGGATCTGAGAATGAAGTCGGATCCACCAGAACGGGCCAGAACGTGCTCTTATCCAGTTGGGTTAAGGATCCGATCGCGAGCGTTAGCAAGTTGGACATCATACTGTCGGAAGCGGTGAAGTTCGGCTCCTCGGTGTCCGTCGGCTCGCCTGCCCAGTTGAGCGGCTGCCAACGGTTTCCGACGAGCCAGGGTCGATCGAAGTAAGGCAGAGCTGAGAGCGGATCCGCAAAGAGCGATAATCCCATCTCAGGTGTTAGTCCAAGATGTTCGCCCCACAGCTTGCATCTCAAAACGCGCGCTGGGTTGAGCGGATCTCGCTTCAGATTCTGTGGCACGGCGATCGCATTGATCTCGCCATCATGAAAGTGCCCACGCCTGTTCATATTCGCCGACCCCACCGAGAGGAAGATATCGTCCACGATCATGAGCTTCGCGTGCACGTAGATGTGAGGAACGTTGACACACATGACCGGCGACCCTTTGGATCGCGAATCCACCTTTGAACCCCATGTGGTTCTGCTGAGAACGGGTCCACGATTCACTGCCAGGGTGACCTGATTGGGATCACCCGTCGCGGTTTTTGCCGTGGCTTGCATCAACTCGCCCCCAACGAATACCCAGAAAGGGGGATCAGGCACATGCGATGTTGGGCTCACCAGAATGCTCAATGCGTTTGCATCAATGTCTTCCGCGAGAACGCATCGCCCCAGATTCACGAAATTGGCCGGAGTCGGATTCAGGTGCCGGCGAACAAGTGCGCCGACTTTCACGCGAACTCCCCACGCATTCTGTAGCTTGTCGATAGCCTGGGTGCGACGGATCGGCCCGTAGACCTGGCCGTTCTGCATACAGAGGGTAATGATGAGTGCCCGGGCATGATTGGCAGCTTCACACAAGGCATCGAGGTATTCGTCATCCGGGGTGAAGTATTGTTCCTCGATATAGATGAAATCCCGGGATGCTCGAATTGCTTTGAGATTCGAACGATGGATCAGCGATTCACCTTTCGGTGCAAAGAAATAACCATTGCCCGCTGATGGCGCATAGTAAGTTCGCGCAACCTGAACCAAATGGTCTCCAGCGGGGTCGACCGAGGTTGGCACCGGGAATGGGACGCTTGCGTTGTCATAGGTGGATCGGTCTGCGAACGTCTGAATCAAATCCTTCAGCGCCGGGCCCGAGAGGCGTGCCTGGACATCGTGATATGGGAATTGGGCGCGATGAATCGGCGAATCAACGCGATCCGAATTGATGTCGATGCCACCGAGATAACCGAAGTATTTTCCGGCCGTCGTCCTGCCCACCACGAATTTCTGGTGATAGACCCCGAAATGGATGACGTCATCAATCGTGATTCCTGCAATTTGGAACGGCGGCACATAGAGCGGATTGTCCGAAGTGGTCGCACGGTATGGCGACCACTTCGCGATGTTGCTGTTGATTACTGCAAGATCGTCCACCGTGCTCTTGGAAGGTTCTGCAATCGCGCGCAAGGCATCGATGGTCCAATTGGTGTCGATCAGAAAGTTCGCTGCGGCCATGCACCCAAACAGGACACCGAAGCCGGCCGGGTCCGTGGCGAGAGCACCAAAAGCCGAAAAAACAAAGGTCGCAGCGAAGAAGGCCCACAGTGTAGCCAGTACTGTTTCGCCGTCATCGAAGGTATTGTTTTCGACTTGCAGGAACTGATTGACTAAAAGTCGAATTTCGGCGCCACTGTCGTTCAGATCTTTCACCAGCTTCAGAAATCTGGTGTCATCCTGACCTGGAATCATGGGCCACTGAATTGTCTTGTCAAGCAGTGATTCCTTGACGAAGGCCCATCCAGCAAGGCCCACGCCCCCGCCACTGCCCTGGGCCAGTCGCATGTCCTGCACCAGCCTCGCGAAATAGGGGTTGCCGTCCGGGATCGGATCAAGAAAGCTGTTTGCATTCCAGCGAGAGAGGCCAACTGCTTCCGGATCGCGCTCGGCCATCCAGGTGTTTGCGTCGAGCGCCAGCACGAAACGAGTATTCGCCGGCAATTGATACTCTGCTTCAAACGCTCCTCCCGCGGTTTCGACCCCAGCGAGCATCGGATTGGCTGCGGAATCAAAGGAAATCTGCACGGTGCCCGTCGCGGGCAACGCGATTCCCGTATTTCCGCTGGCCGGAGTTACTGGGAATGAACCGGCGCCTGTCGTGACCGTAAATCTGGGCAAGGGAGAATCGACTGGATCTGCGAAGGGTCTTCCGACATGGTTCAGGATGTAGATGGGTCTCCCCAGATTCTGCAGGGCCGCCGCAAACGCAGGCCAGGTGCCCGGGTCATCTCCCGCTGCCACGATTGCATCTCCGATTTCTCCCGACCAAAGCGCAGGATCGCGCATGATCCGATCCTGCATGCAGACGGAAAACCAGGCCGAGGGCGTAGAGCCAGCAGTGGTGGCGACCAACTCACCCAAACCGACTACCTTGCTGGCCTTCCCATCGTTGAGAGTCGTGGAGGCCTGCGGGGATAGCAGGACATACATTACCGGCAGCCCGCCGTCCAACTGCAGCAGTGTCCGTTGAATGAAGAATGGAAGTGGGCTGAGCTCAATCAGAGTCCATGAAAAGGCTGGTATGTCGGTAAAGACAACTGAATGTCCGGAGAGTATTCGCACTGAACTCCGAGAGAATGCGAACAGTTGATTTGCGCCGGCGATGGAAATCCACTGCACAGGCTCTCCGGAAAACCGCGCGCTATTACCGCCCTGCGGATCTGGAACCGGGGCTGGGCCGGTGAGCTGGGTGTCCGCGCTGATCGTAGTGACGCTGCCAAACGGGATCACGGCTAAAATACCCCCCAGGTGAACGGACCATTCAATCGAGAGGCAATCCCACGAGCGGTGAGTGTGTGAGTCCAGATCACGACATACTTCCCGAAGGTCGCCGGAGCGTTGATCGTGACCGACCTTGTTCCATCTGCATTCACGATCACATCGGTATCGGAAAGGGATTTCGCGACGGGTGCTAAGAGGTCATCTGATGTCGGCACGCGAAGGCGCAACCCATTTAGCGGATACAGATCGCTACGATTGGGGATGCGCAACAGTTCAGCTTCGGAGAGGTCCGTCCTTGAATTCGTCTCTGCCAACAACGTCGAATACGTGAGTACCCAGGCGATCTCTGGATCAGCCTGAACGCGTACCGCGATGGACACAGAGTTGGTTGCCGACGAAAGTGAGATCTTCTCCGGAGCAGCGGGCGGCGCCATGGATGGCACGCGAACGACAACAGGTAAAATCGCCCCACCTGCGGAAAGACGGCCCAGAACATCGGCGCGGCGCACACGATAAAAGAAGCGTCCGGGCTTGGGCGGCAGGCGGTCCTGCACGGTGCCGAAGGTTCCGATATCAGTGCCGATGCGTTCGAAGATTTCGTCCGGCCGCGAATGCTGCGCCGCGAGGTACATCAGGTACTGCGTCGCCATTCGTTCCGGATTTGCGCTTTCGAGTGAAGTGATAACAGCCTGCTCATCGGCGGGATTCGGAAAGTCGACGATCTGAGCTGTTCCGTCCTTCATGGTGAGCTGAACCCGATGAGTCGGATCCAGCGATGTGATCCCGAAGATTGTGTCGATGGAACAACGGTCCAAACCAATCGGAGTGCCAGGCGGCAGTGCGCCGGGAATCAGGCTGGAGAGATCGAGCGAGACAAGCACCTGCCTGCCCGACGGCTCCTCTGTCCATAGCTCGGGCACATCGCCCAGCGGAGGAGGTGCCGAAAACTCCGGACGGGAGTGATCCCGCCCCGTCACCGCGCACGTGACAATACTGCTCTCATTACCTGGACGCCCACCATTCAATACCGCGGCTGAGAGTTCATCTGCAACGTACTCCTCGCCATCCGCTGCAGAAACGCCGACCCAGATCGAATGGGATGGATGATCTGCAGACAGATCAAGCAGGTCGTAGAAGATGTATTGGTAGTTTTCCTCAGTAGTGACTGGAATGACAGCTACTCGCGAGTCCCACGACGCGGGCCGCTGATGATTGCTGCTGAGCGGCCGTCCGAACACTGCCGGCCCGGGCACAGGTTGGGCCGCTGGATTCGCCAACGCCGGTTCAACATGAACGACAACGTTGGATCCTCCGGTCAACGAGTCGATCAAGAATGGATATCCACCGCTCGTAATCCACTGACCGACACACTCGCCATCCGAAAGGGAGCGGTCCGTCGTAAAGGCGAGATCCCATCCGTTGCCCGAAGGGGTGACTGACGTGATCGAACCTGGGATCATGTCAGGCGTCTTTAGAAGAGAATAGACGCGGAACTCACGCGCCCGTTTATCGATACCGCGTTCGTTTGCGCGCCACCCCCATTGGAGGACAACGGCATTCCGATGCGTCCCCAACATCGTCAACTCACCTGCACTTAGGGAAGGATCGCCCGCCACCAGCACTCGGGCTTTCACGCCGGGCGGCGAACTGAACTGATTTGATCCATCGAGGTCCTGCACCAGTGCAGGTTCTGGTTGCGGACCGACTGGAAGAGGTGGGGGTGCATGCTTCTCAAAACGAAGGATGTTCGAGAGCGTCCAGTCCACGCTGACGCGGCCAAACGTATCGATCGTTCGAATCCGATATTGATGGTAGGTTCCGAACGGAGGCACTGGTCGCTCGAATGGTCCGCCGGGGTCATTAAGTTCGAACACATCATCGTGATACATCAAGTGTCCGGCGGAGGATGTCCCGGTCCGATGACTGGGAAACACCTCAGCAAGATTGGCAGCGAATTGCAGGCGACTGGTCGGAAGCCCCTCATCTCGAGTGCCGAGACTGATATTTGCGCCGGGCAGAATCGGTTCCCAGGGGCCGAAGGTCGTGGGAAGCGTCACCTCTCGATGCTCGATCTGAAACATCATTGCATCGATCGGAGGGGCCGTTCCCGTTCCACTTGGCCACACAGACACGCCTCCGCTGATTGCGGGCGACCATGAAAGCTGGAACCCTGCTGGGGGGCGAGCCGGATTCACGTCTTCCAGGGTACTGATGATCGATACACCCACTGGCTGTTGCAGATTGGAGATTGTGAGACTCTCAGGAGCTTGTGGCAGCGGCTGGGCCAGAAAGGGCACTTCTGGAGTTGTCACGGCAAAGGAGGCATTCCCCGTTTGCGAATCCGACGGAACCCTAACTGCGAAGAGGATGCCATTTCCCGCGAGTCGAATCTGCTGTACTGGGGATGCGAAGGAAAGGTGCGCAACGGCACCGGCAGGAAGTTGTGTGGCAGACGCAGCGAACGCCCACGGTTCGCCTGCGGCATACACGAACTTCTGAGCAGCATTCATCTCGAGAGTCACACTGCTGCTGGCGTGAGGAAGATCAATCACCACATCCCAGTCATCCAGAGAGGGTCCTAGCCAGCCTGGCATCGTCGCTTTCGCCCTGATTTGAATTCCACGTCGAGACAAATCGTGGAGCGCCGAAGCCGAAGTTGGGGGATCGAGGACAACCATCACCGGTGCCGCGAAGCTGAAACGCAGGTCCCGCAGGTAGAACGTCGCTGGGAGCATCCGTTGCGATTCGATGGTATGGAAGTCATACACGTTTTCGCTCAGGTCCTGCGCGCGGCAATGCCCTGTGATTCGGTATTCATACGTTTCGCCTGCGACAAGACCGCTGGATTGGCGGTCGAAATACCCGAACCCCAGAATCCGCCGAATCGCAGGAAAAATCTCAAGCAGGGAAAGGTGATTTGCGAAGGCGATCTCCTGGTATGGGTCATCTAAGCTTGTTCGGCCGCATAGAATTCGCTCTCCGGGACGAGCTTGCGGAATCTGCGAAAGAGCCAGCCGAATCGGGGAAACCAGATTGCCGAAATCGGCCTGAGAAAAAACGTCTCCCGGCACGAGCCGCGCTGAGGCGGCCTGCCATTCCGCTGCGGGAGTCGACAGTGTAGCGTCTGCCTCCCGAACGGGCATCGTCAGACCGCGCACCAGGTAGGGCGCATCATGCCAGGTTGTTCCATCCGCACTATCCGGTGGAGCAACGCACACGTTGAGCTTGGCTGGTGCCACGGTGTATATCGCGACATTGTCGATGCCATTCGCATCGAGAGTGAAAAAGGTGCCGTCGGCAGCGTGCGTTGCCACGGCGACTGCCTTGCCTGCCGCAAGCGCAATCGCTAAAAAAGCGAATGGTCCAAGGCCTGAGCTCGGCGCTATCTCGCCTGAGATGCGAACGTGGTTGGTAGGGTGCAGAAGTTCAAGAGTGAAGATATCAACAAGGCCAGTAGTCGAAGGCCAGGGCTGCGAGCCTGACGAGATAGGCAACAGTGGCCCACCCCGCCTATAGAGAAATGTGCCAATCGGAGACAGCAATTCGTGTCTGGTGTGCAGGGTGGAGAATTCTTTCCCGCCGAGGGAAAAGCATTGAAACTTGATTCCGCGCTGAGCGACGCGGCGCTGGATGTCAAACCCGGGAGAAGAAACCGCGACTAGTTCTGGCGCGTTCCAGGCAAGATGAATTCCTTCGGCTCCAGCATCCAGCCGACAAATCCCAACGGCAAACACCAGCGGGCCTCCAGGGGATTCTGATCGTCCAAAGCAAAATCATCTTTCAAATACGTCAATGTCCAGAGATGCTAACCCGAAAGACTGCGAACGACAAACAAATTTCTTCTCGCCATGAGCGAACCGTATTCCATCATTGCCTTTGGAATTTGCAGGGCGGAGATGTTGATCACGCAGGTATTCAAAACTGCCGAAGGAGTTGATCAGCTGCCTGCTGCGAAATCGCGAAGTACCTGTCGGAGAAGATAGTGTTCAATTCGATGGAAGCGTTACCTAAGGTTTGGACCTTTTGAACCTGACTTGCTTCTATCTCCTTTCAAGGAAGAGCGAGTAGACTTCGTCGGTGCCGGAATCGCGAAGGATCAACCGGTTGCCCTTCGGATCAAGTTAGGACGAGTTCAGGTTTATCTCCGGAATGCGAGACTCGATAGACTCCCGACCCGGCACAAGTCTAGGGAGGTTCTGGGCGCATATATGGCGCATATATAAGGATGGGCTAGCTGTTCGAGCAGAACCCGGCAGCAAGGCTCTGGGCTGCGTCAGCTTACGAGAAGACCGAAAGCTGAGAAACTCCAATCCGGCGCCGAAATGCTACGATGCTGCCCATCAAGGAGAGGCACGAGATGGCGAGAAAACGAACCCAGACCAGCGTAACCGTCAACCAAGTCTCCAACGTCGAGCTGACCAAACGAGGCAGCCGGAACTCGCTCGAAATCGAAGTCCGCAGAGGCGACGATCTACTGGGCACACTTTTCCTCGGCTCGGGCAGCGTGCAGTGGTGGCCGCGCGGAAACAAGGCCAACAAATTCGAGAAAAGCTGGACGGGCTTCGCGGCCCTGCTCGATGAAGCCATTCGGCGGTGAAGGGCGTCCCGCCTGAAATTGAATACGCCCTTATGTCTCGCGCCGGGAGAATCCCGGATAGACAAACGCCCCTCGGATCGCTTCGGCGTCGTTTTCCGAAACTCCACTGCCTCGAACCGTGCTGTACCAAGTGCTCTCGATCTGAGCTTTCATTTCATTAACGATCTTTTTCGCCTCTTCCGGCTCGAGAAGAAAACGCGCGCTCTGCGACAGGAGATTGCCTTCATTCGCGAACCGGCCCAGGTCTCCGCATTCCATCGCCAGGTCTCTTCGATCCTGGCTGACGACTGGTGACGGCGTCAGATCGTATGCCGGTGAGAACCTCCAGTCCTTGTCGAAGGCGATAAAGGCGTGATTGCGTGGATGGTCATCGAGATTTGAAATCAGCGCATTGAAGCACATCCGGCGGAACAGCTCCCGCGCATCCTCCTTCGGTTTTGATACGATGCGCCGCAACTCCTCTGCGAGGACCACGTAGGACCAGCGGGTTCTTGACTGCGAAGATTCGTCCGCCCGCAACACGGTAAGACCGCTGATCATCCGGGCACGGGTATATCCTCGAGCTGCCTTCTGCCGGTCGAATCTCCTGATCAGGAGAACGTCTCTGCCCGCGACGGTCTCGATCCGGCTTTCGGCAACTTCGATCCCGCACTCCCGGGCCAGGCGCAACATGGCATGCTCTACGCGCGGATAATCCCATCGATCGTCCGGCCTGGAGAACTTCGCAACCCAGAGCGCGTTCTGATCTTCAATAACCGCTTTTGGGCGCGCGCCTCCCATGGAGGTTCCGAGTAGCAAGAGATCTTCGACCTGCGCCGCATCGGGACTCGACGGCAGTTCGTCTTTGACGAGCGCGTCAGCTATTTGTTGGAGCTTCTCGAGTTCGATGGTCTGATTGAAATTGCGCTTCGGTGCTGGTGGTTTCTGGCCCAAACCGAATCCCAGCACACCTGCGCGGTCATCAGGCGAGTGCAGCAGATAGTCCAGCTCTCCGAGCTGCGTCTTTCCGGAGTGCTTTTCGATCACCCTGCGACCCCAGAAGTCCGGACCGGCATCGCGGAGAGCGCCGAAGACGCCGTTCAGTTGCGTGGTCTCGTATGTAATGTCGGAAAGCTTAAGCTCCACAGGATCGATCTCGACTGCGTCCGGATTGCGGAGGTAGGAGCGGCCATAGACGAACCTGCCAAGAGGTTCCCCATGCGGTGTCTCTTCAAGGACGAATCTGCCCGCAAGGGTAGCGGCCTCTGCATGCAGCAGCGTCATGTAGACAAAGCATTCGGTTGAAGATTTAGAAGTCATTGTCGAGTCCGCGGCTGTGACGCGCGCGTTCGGGTTCGTCGCGTTCTGCCAGTGCGATCCCGTGCTTGTCTTTGAGAGGATTCGCAAGCTCCTCGAAATCGCTTAGCAGGTCATATTGCCAGAGCAGGGAGGCGTAGACGGCTATGCCCGTGAATGCATTGCCTTTCTCGGCATCCATCACTGCGCGCACGCCCGTGCCAATCTTCTCCGCAACCTGCGCAATCGTGAGCCTGCGTCGAATCCTTGCCCTGCGCAGGTTGGCGCCAAGATGTTTGAGGGCGTGCTCTACAGGGTAGGGTTGGGCGGCAAAGAGTTGATTTCGACGCATTACGAAGCCTTTAAAAGCAGCTATAGAAGCTTTAGTTGCTATTAAAAGCATAGCGCCCAGATTGGATTATGTCAAGGTAAGATGCTATTAAAAGCATTTTATGCGCAATTGTCTGCTTTTAAAGCGCACCCTGGCGGCGAGGGTTCAGTCCATCTAGGTGAACACCTGCTTGCGAGGCAAGAGCATTTCCTATAAGGGAAACGTTCTTGCCGCATACCATTGCGACTATGCGTTGACCTGCCTCGAATCATGATCGAAAGCTGAGATCAGCAGCAGAGGATTAGAACGGGAACAGAATACCCTTGTCCTTCAGCTTCTCGAACCGACCTGCCACGAACTGAAAGAGCTGTGCTGGCCGCCCAACATCAACTCGGTAGTCATCAAGGGGCCTCAAAATCTTGAGTTCTGCGATCTTCCTTCGGAAGTTTCGCTTGTCGAGTTTTTTGTCCAGTATGGTCTCGTAGACCTCCTGGAGTTCTCCAAGCGTGAATTTCGAAGGAAGCAGCTGGAAACCCACCGTCGTGTATTCGAGCTTGTTCCGAAGCCGCTCGACTGCACAGAGCAGGATCTTTTCGTGATCGAACGCAAGCGGTGGACACTCGTTGACGGAGACCCACTGCGTCTCTGACGCGTCGCTGCCAGCTTTCAGTGGGCGATCCGGAGAGATCAGTGCAAAGTAGGCGATGGAAACGACTCTCTCACGGGGATCGCGCTTAGGGGCGCCGAACGAGTAAAGCTGCTCAAGGTAGAGATCGGATACGCCAGTTTCCTCCCTCAGCTCCCGCATTGCAGCATCTTCCAGATCCTCGTTGGGCAGAACAAATCCGCCGGGAATAGCCAGCTTTCCCTTGAAGGGCGGAATCTTGCGCTTGATAAGGAGAACCTTCAGCGAGCCCGACTGGATCGTGAAGATGACGATGTCAACCGCAACTTTCATGCGTGATTCAGGATACGACAAGGCGCGCCCGCTGCTCTGCCGCCAAGACGGTGGCCACCGCGCCGGAATTGAATTCGAGATAATCTGCCTCGATTCCATCACTGAAGATGGCACCGCCAGATGGCATGAGCGATTCGAGCAACAGTCTTTCGCCGGCTTTGAGCAAACCGGCGACGATTCCAACCTGCGAGTGCCGGCTCAGGAACGGTTCGCGCACGACATAGAGAAGGCGGTGATCTTCCCAGGCCATCTGGACCCCTTCGATCGGCGGTGCTCCGCAGAATCCCGCGATACCCGATGCCATGTTGAACGCAGAGGAGACCCATCCGGTCGAGCCCGCCCCGGTTGAAACCAGCACACCACTGGACGACTGCACCTCTGATTTGTCCCCGTATGAGATTCGATAAAGCGCGGATACGTGACTTCTCGCGCCAAGGAACAGATCATTGAACGCCAGCAGCCTCTGGCCGTCGTTCAGAGTCACGCCAGCAAGTGTGACTTCTCGGACCCTTGCCTTGCTCTCGAGAACACGAATGAGAACAGAATGTGCCTGGTCCGGCAGGAATGGAAGGAGAATGCCATCAAACCGTCCAGGATCGGGATTAACGGCCACGATCGGCTGTACGCCGGCGTACTTCGCCGTGTTTGCGACCAATCCATCCTGACCAAGTGTCACCACAACATCTTCCTTCTGAAACTGGAACGTCGGCACAAGTGCACGGTCCACCACTTGGATCTGCATCTCGAAATCCAGGGCTCGCCTCAACAGATCGAGCGAGCCTCGGTAGGCGTCGTCCTCACGCTCATAGTCGGCGAAATCGCCACCAGCGTGCTCGATGTAGAACTTGGCTTGTGAACGGGTGTTGAATCGCTCAATCAGCCCCTCGAGCCTCGTTTTGCGTGTAATGAGGACGATCTTATTGAACATGGCTATTTCCTCACCTGGGTCACTGCTGTCAGTGAAGGTTTGGTCAGAGAAGCCAGCAGATCTGGAGAGATGTTCAGTTCGCCGATCTTCTGCGCGTTCTCAGCCATCTCCTGGAAGGCAAGCGCGATCAGGCCTCTGGCGTCGGCCGTTTGTCCGCTCAACATCATCAGGGTTTTCCAATCGAGTCCACGCAGCGGTTTCAGTGTTTCCGTCAATGCGTAGGCTTTGCTGTCGGCATCCTTGCGCTCGTTTTCGACCCGGTGATCGATCAATTTGGCCCGTTGTTCCTCGACCGCGATCTCGGCTGCCATTTGCGTCTCCCGAATCTGACGCTTTTTCTCTTCAACCGCGATCTCGGTGTTGAGTTCGCTCTCCTTAATCAGGCGCTCCTGTTCGACCGCGGCGTTCCGCCGAGCATAGATTGCCTCGTCAGCACGGCGTTGCAATGCTTCGCGAGCCTCGGCTTCGAGAGCGCGACTGGTCTCTGGCGTCGGCTTGATGGCGAGAATCGAGAGCGCCAAAACCTCGATTCCGAGATTTCGCACGGCTTCTGATTCCCGGAATTTCACAAGGGCCTCGGCAACGATCGCGTCTGAACTGACCAACACCTCTTTGAGTGGCAGGCGCTGAGTGATCGAGCGGGTCAGTGTCTGGAGGGTGTGCACCAGCCGTTCCGGTAGTTTTCGCGGATCTTCTGATGTATATGCCCGCCGCCCGTCGACGCTGAAATCCAAGAGCGAGGCCAGTCGTTTGGGATCGGATACGCGATATGTGAACTGACCTTGAATGCTGACCGACTGGAAGTCAGCCGTCGCCTCCTGGAAGACAAACGGCACATCGGTGCTGGCAATTGGAACAGCAACGATCGTTGAGGTCGGACCGTAGTAGAAGAAGGATAGCCCGGCTCCCTCTCTCTTGATCTTGCCGGATTTGTACTGAATGACGTAGGTGGTAGGCGGAACCTTGATGAAGCTGAGCATCGGTGGCTCCTTTCGTGTCACTACAACACTAACAATAGTGTCAGAGCGACACTTTGTCAAGCGATCCCCAACGATTTGGCAATCCCGATGGTGGACCCAAGCTTTAAGTTTCCGGAATAAAAGGGATTGAATAGCAGCCTGAAAACTATTGGCCGCGCACCAATGCGATGTCCTTTGAAGCTGCCCACTGCGCGATATCCCTGCCGGTCAGAGCGACTGCCATCAGATCGGGAAACTGATCGGGGGTACAGCCGAACACCGGACATTGCATTGCTGCGATCCTCGCCGCGTGTTCGTTGTTGTAGGCCGGATGCCCATCGTCAGAGAGGGCGAGCAATACGATCACCTTGACTCCGCTCTGTTTCAACGCGGCAATACGCGCCAGCATCGACTCAGCATTGCCTCCCTCGTATAAATCGCTGATGAGGATCAGGTGTGTCTTGGCTGGATGCTCGATATGCTGCTCGCAGTAGGCCAGAGCCGCATTGATGTCTGTTCCTCCACCGAGTTGAACTCCGAAGAGCACGTCAACGGGATCCTTTAACTGCTCCGTCAGATCCACAATTGTGGTGTCGAAACAAATCAGTTGAGTAGCAAGTCCCGGCAGTGACGCCAGAACCGCAGCGAAGATCGAAGCGTAGACAACGGACGAAGCCATCGACCCGGATTGGTCCACACAAAGCATGATGTGATCGAGATTCGCCCGGGTTCGCGTCCGTCGCTGATAACCGACCAGCGTCTCCGGCACCACGGTCCGATGCTCCTGTTGGTAATGCCTTAGATTGGCCAGGATGGTCCGGCCCCAGTCAATGTCGGCGTGGCGAGGTCGACGGGTCCGCTGGCCGCGGTTTATGGCACCCCCGACAATCTCGACGGTTTTATGCTCAAGTCGTGCGAGAAGTTCGTTCACAACCTTGCGTACGACCATTCGCGCGGTTTCTTTTGTCTTCTCGGGAATCGCGGATCGTAGCGAGATCAGATCGGCGACAAGGTGTACGTCCGCCTCGAGTGTTGAAAGGAACTCCGGCTCGAGCATGAGCGACTTGAGATTGAGCCTCTCAAAGGCATCCTTCTGAATGACCTGTACGGTCGGAGTGGGAAAGAATTCTCGGATATCGCCGAGCCAGCGGGAGACGCGCGGCGCAGATGCCCCGAGGCCGCCTCTGCTCTTGCGCTGAGATGGGGACTCGTAAAGGGCACCGAGAGCAGCCGACAGGCGCTGGTCTTTTTCGGAAAGCTGCGAGGATTCCTCGCCGATGGCTAGTTGCCATCTACGCAGACGCTCCTTTTCGCTCATATGCGTCATGAGTGTCCCCCATCTCCCGCGCCGATTCCAAGAATGTGATAAAGCAGGGGCAACGCCCGCTCAAACGCCTCGCTCGAGGTGCCTCTTAGCGGGTCTTCCGGATGTGTTGATGCATGCGCACCCTTCGAAACGCGTTCCATGAGGCGGCGTCGCGCAACCCCGTCGTATGCGGAGAAACTCCGGCGCAACAAAGGAAGGCATTCAACGAAACTGTCCTCGGTAAGTTCGCAAAGCCAGGCGTCAAGGAGCTCGAGAAGCGGTTGGTCCTGCAGCAGGACCTCCGAACCGCCCGCGAGAAAGTTCTCGATGAATGCGCCTGCTCGCTGCGGGGTCTCCCCGTGCGTCCGAAGTGAAAAGGCTGTTCCTACTCGCGCAAGGTCCCAGGCACGCAGATCGTGCAGCCGTCGCAGTGCGAGTCCCACAACCTGTGCGGCAACCTGATCATCATTCACCATGGCTTCGAGTTGCTGCCGCCAGCATTCTGTGAGCGTCTCATCTCCAAACAGATGAAGCGCCTCGTCGTAGGCTCTCATTGCTGCAACGCGCGCGGACGCGGCGTCATCGTCTAGATTGTGAGAAGCGAGACGAACTCCTGCGTTCACTTCGACGCTGAGAGCGTGAATGAGCGATCGCAGTTCCGCTTCCGGCAAATCGCGAGCCGTTCCGTAGCGCAACACCCGAACTAGCGGCGATGCCGCCTGCATCAATTCCGTAACTTCGCTGGCGTCAACGGCCATCTCCTGCAAGCGCGTGATGCAAGCCTTTGCGGCGACTGGCAGGTCCGCGACCAATGCCGCCCGGATCAGCTCTGCCTGCTCGGAGATCAAACTTGTCTTCTGCGATCGTTCGATCTGTGCGTTGGCAGCCGCTTGCTCGATCGTGCCGCCATAGACGAGCGCTTCTGCGAGGGACACCGAGAGTTCCGGCACCCATCGCAATCTCCAGATCTCGCGGAAAGTACCGCGGCCTGCCTCCGCTTCGATCAGCTTGCCCCATGGAACATTCAGAATCAGCAGTCTGTGCAGAAGCATGGATTTGAGCAAACCGGCCTCGCTGCGCAAATCAACTCGAACTTCGCTTTCAAGGTCTTCAGGCTTTAACCGCGTCTTCTTTTGCCAGAGCGCCAGATCGCGCGCCAAGGGCATCTGCGGAACACTAGGATCGATCTCGCCAACCTGCTCGCCGATGTACAGCTTGCGTTCAATCAGCCGCAGCGGAACCTGTTCACCATAACAAAGGGAGGCGAGTGCAGACTCCCGCATCTCCTCGAGACCGGGTACAGGCCGCTCGCGGAGCGCCGCAAGGGTCAATGACAATCGCGCGGCCTCGATCGCGGATGCAGTTGAAGCGGGATAGCCTTCACTGCGCAGAAGTTCGACGGTCCGAGCCTGCCACTGCGCCGTGAACGTAGCAGGCTCTGTTCGACTTTCCTGCGCATACAGGCTCCAGAGATGGCTGTACCAGCCCGGCGAAATCACTCCAGCACCGTATCCAGAAATGGCGCTCAGGCGGCTGTTTGTCCATGGCACCCAGGTGACTTCCACCTTCTCTCTGGCAAGATCCTTTACGAGAGCCTTGTCAGCGGCCGCACTCGACTTTTCACGAACCGCACTCACGTGCCACGCACCGACGACTGCAGCAATGGGACCCTCAACGTCCTTCAGGGCTTGCCGAATGTGAATGCGCATCCAGGCCTCGCGCTGAGCATCCCGCTGACGTGAACGCTCGCTCCTGGCGGACTCTGATTGCGAGCGCACTTCAGTCATCGCGTGCTCAATCGCCTTAAAAACTGCAAGCGCATTTGTTCCCGCGTTGCTTTCCGTGGATTTGCCCAGTCCCCCTTGCTCGATCAGGCCGTTCCAGAAAGCTTCTCCGTCCGTGAACCCAGCGATTTCGGCCAGAACGTCGAGCGGGTCAGAATCAACCTGAAGCTCAATCTCTTCCGGATCCTTCTCTTTCGCGGCGATCATCTCATGAATGGTGATTCCGCCAGGCCAATCAATGAACCGAACCGGCCTTCCATGTGCAAGAGCCCAATGAATGGCCTGCCACTCCGGAGAGAACTCTGCAAACGGACTGAAGAACGCTGCATTCGCGTCGGCGCTCGCATGCACCAGCAACGCTATGGGCGGCTTCATTCCCGGTGCCCCGGCAAACGGAATCAGATCATCGGCCTCCGGCGTTCCCTCGATCAGCACACAAGCCGGGTCTAGCGCGTCCAAGGCACGCTTCAGCAGCGCGGCAGAACCTGGGCCGTGATGCCGGATCCCGAAGATGTGTAGCCGCTCATCCATTCAATTCACATCACATCTCGAATCGCACGGTACAGATCGCTCCACTCGTCACGTGTGCGAACCACGTTCTCGAGATACTCCTCGAGAGCCACCGCGTCCTGCACTGGATCCTTCACCACGGCGCCGACGAGATTCGTCGCCAGGCTCTGCGCGTCAATCGTGCCATTGCCGAAATAGGCCGCGTCAGCCCACGCACTCACACCCACTGAGATGGCTTCTCCCGTTGATAGTGATCCCGAAGAAGTCTTCAGCTTGGTCTTTCCGTTCAACGTCTTCCCTTCGCGCAGTTCTCTAAAGAGAACGACAATCCGTGCCAATTCCTTCTCCGCCGGCTCGATCGGAGGAAGGGTGAGATTGGTCCCGATCTCGCTCACACGCTTCACTACAATCCCGGTCTCCTCTTCCACTGTCGCCGGCGAAGGAAGCACAACAACATTGAAGCGCCGCTTAAGAGCCGACGAAAGATCATTCACACCCTTGTCACGATTGTTCGCCGTTGCGATCACGTTGAACCCCGGTGTCGCGTCAATGCTGATGTCAAGTTCCGGCACCGGAAGCGTCTTCTCCGAAAGGACCGTGATCAGCGTGTCCTGGACATCCGATCCCATGCGCGTCAGCTCCTCGAGCCGCACGATGGTCCCGTCTTCCATGGCACGCGTCAGCGGCGTCTTCACGAGCGCGTCTGTGCTCGGACCCTTCGCCAGCAGCAGGGCGTAATTCCATCCATAGCGGACCTGGTTTTCGTCTGTCCCTGCTGTGCACTGGATTATCCGCTGCGACGAACCTGAAATCGCCGCCGCCAGATGCTCAGAGACCCAAGACTTTGCTGTGCCCGGCAAACCCAGCAGAAGAAGAGCTCGATCAGTGGCAAGCGTTGCTACGGCAGTCTCGATCAGGCGACGGCTGCCGATATATTTCGCCGAAATCTCGGTCCCGTCCTTCGCCTTCCCACCGAGTAAATACGTCACCACGGACTTCGGAGACAGGCGCCAATTGGGCGGTCGTACTCCGTCGTAATCCTTCGCCAATGCTTCGAGTTCCGCCGAGTAGATCTCTTCAGCCGGTAGACGCAATTTCTGATCACTCATCGCACGTTCTCCAACTCATCAAGAATGTCGAGCAACATCGATCCCTTATCTTTCCGATCCACTTCGAGCGGCTCCAGCTGAGCACGCACCCGTGCCCGGAGCTCCGTCGGGCATAGCGCGCAGATCACTTGCACGAACTCCGATCCGCCCTTCTTCTCCGGATCAAGTTGTCCAGCCCATGCCTTTGAATCCAGTACCTCTCGCATGATCGCGGCCGGAAGAGGTCCTTCCATTTGCCGGTGCAGCCAGCTCCAGGCAGGAAAGGGCACGGCGGGCAGCCACTTTCTCGGTTTGATCAGCGTGCACGCCCACACTCGAGCTTCCTCCTGGTCCCTGTTCAGATCGTCATCCCAACTCAGCTCGCTCATTCGACCCCATGCATCAGGCAGCTGATCAGTTATCGCATCCAGCAGATCGAATCTCTTCTCGCGTGACGCCATCAGTGCCAGTGCAAATAGAAAGTTGCCGTCTTTTTCTGAAGCGTCAACCAAATCACGCACCGGCATTTCACACGCGTGCGCCAATTGTTCCAGAGTCACATCTGTAAACTGCTCCTGAATCCAGCGATTTGTCTCATGCTCCTTCACGTTCGCGGGCAGCTCGAGTTTCAGAGCGGTCCTCTTTTTCAAGAGTCCCGTCTTCGATCGCTGAATTCTCTCCATGCACGCAGCCAGCGCCGGACTCTCGCCGATTGAGCCTGAAAGCGCCCCGATCATCCGATGGACAATTGCACGAACGCGTGGGGCACGGTCCTTCTGAACACTCTCAAGAAATTGCTTGTCCTGCTCTGACAGTCCAACCTGCAGTGTCGAAACCAACTGGACACGGCTGTCCGGGTTTTCGCCAGACCAGCTTTGCTCAAGAAGTTTCCGCGCACCATCGGGATCCAGCTTCCGCAACTCCTTGAGAAAGCTCGCTCTCTGACGAAGAGAACCTTCGGTCCAGTTCTCGCTCGTAAGCTCGCCGGCTTCAAAGTACCCGCGAAGCTGCTGCTGCGCTGTCTCCCGCTGCGCCCAGAATTGTGCTGCCGTCCCCAAGCGATCCGCATAACGCCGGACAAATCCGTCAAGCAGCGGAAGGTCGAACGGATGTGGGCGCAGTCTTTTCTTTTCCAGTGCGAGCGCCAACGCTCTTGCGGTGTCCTCCGTGCTCCGATCAAGGAGGCGCAGAATCGGCCGCCTCAGCCTCTCCGGAACGATCAGCCTCTCATCTCTCGGCCATTGTTCTCGAGCGAAGTCGCTGGGAACTGGCGGCCGCGTGAATCGTAAGGATTGGCCGGTCAGACTGAGGGCCCTTAGCAGAGATCGCTCACGGTCTTCCCCCAAGGCTGACAAGTCTTCGCTTGTCTCCCTGCGCGCTCCGCTTAAGAGCACGGGCAGCAGCCTCGACCTCAGCTCATCAGCGTTCATTCGCTCACCCATCTTCCAAGCGGAGTCTGAGCCATGCAGAGCCGGCACGCATACCCGTCCCAGAGGCCGAAGCCAGAGAATCTCTCCATTGCAAGCAAGGGCGATGCCGCCTCTGTTTGACCCGAGACTAGCGGCAGAGCAAGCGTATCGTTCTGCGCCGGACAGAGAAAGAGTCGCTCGCCATTTCTCCGCATGCGCGCATCGATGAATTTCAGCGGCCAGACTTGGAGCCACGGTATGGTAGCCAGCGCCTCTTCGTATTCTGAATAGGCTTTCAGCAGGTCGTCGTCGCCAAGCGCAATCTCCGTGTTGCACTCCTGCGCCGGACTCGCCATCTCCTTGATCAAAGCACGGAGAGGCTGTGCGGACTGATAGAACACCAGCGTCGCCAGCATCTGCTCTCCCGTTCGGTATGCACCTTTGGTCTGTCCCGCAGCAACTGGAACAAAATCAACCAGCGCGGCGGTTCGCGGTCCATCTTCTGCATCTTCACGCCACAACCACGTTTCGAGGCGTCGCAGCTTGTCCGGTTGAACTTCGCTCAGAGTACCGACAACCCGCCAGCTTCCGGTGACAGTCACCCCTCCTTCTTCGCCCAATAGAGCCTCTCGCGATTGTGTCCAGCCCACCTCGCGGCGAACATCGGCGCGGAGGTCGACGGAAAGGCTCGCCTGACGTCGATATGCCTCGGCGATCATATGCAGTTGCCCCAGTTGTTCCACCGCAATCATGGATCGCGCAGATTCCGGCAGGCTGTAGATCCGATTCGGAAGAGCATCCACTCGAGATGCGAGTCCGGGCGCCTTTGCGTCAACAAGCCTGCGCGCGATTGAACGGCATGACTTGCTCGCATGTCCCGCGAAACCTGCCAGTCCGGCTTCAACCTGATCGATAAGCCATATATCCAGATCATCCAGACCAGCGATAATCGCGTTCTCGCGGTCTCGACGGGCTCGTTCACGAGCTGCCGCAGCACGTGCCTCACCTTTAGGATCAACTTCCTCGGTCTTCTCCGAAATCGCCTGCGCCAGGTTCTTAGGCTGCGGTGCATGGTCTTTCTCGGAATTGTCCGGAGCATGGGGCCCAGTTCGCCGTCGTCCTAACCAGTCCTGCACCCATTCCGGTGTGGCAGCAGACTCGAATGGAACCTTTCCTTCCGCCCGCATCCACATCAGCGCAAGGCTGTGCTTGCATGGGAACTTGCGGCTCGGGCACGTGCATTTGTAGCCCGCATCGGGCTCCGAAACAATGACCCGGTAAGGAGAAGAACCCGATCCCTGGCATTCGCCCCAGATTAGGCCCGCTGTATCGGAAGAAAGACCCGACCATCCGCTCGGCTTCACGAGCTTCCGCGCCGCAACCAGAGATGCTTGGTCCGGCGCGAGAGCTTCTACCTTCTCCAGGCTGATACCAGCCATTCGTGGGGATCCTCAGGGTGTCTGCACTGAAGCGGAAATCGTCGCCACACAAGGATACAGCCCCGCCCGAGTAACCCTGTGAGTGCGTTCTTCGTCTGGTTCTACCGCACTCTGAAATCGCCTTAACCGCCTGCAAGGGTTGCGCTCAGAGCTGGGAGCGCCTAGCAAGCGTCAATCTTCATCGAAAAAATCCAGGTCTTCCTCTCCTATCCCAATGGACTTGAAAACCACGCAAAGAGAACGATCGGCCAGAAAATCAGAAGGGTCGGCGCGACCATCAGCGCCAGGATCCGCACCGGAGGCGTCCAACGGAAAAAGAAGCAATCCCGCTGTGGCGCGGCCAGGATGATCGTGAACAGAGTTGTTGCGCAAACAACGAAGCAGACGGCAGCTGCCTGTGCGGCGATCGGCAAATCAGAAAAAATTATCCATAAAACTCCTTTTAGAGAGGTGGTGTTGGATGGAAATAAGCGGGTTCGGCGGGAGCCTTAGAGGTGCATTCGGCAAACGCACTCGAAGCACTGAAATGAAGCAGGTCTCGATCGGCCACAAGAAGCCCTGGCCGAGAAAGATGTCGGTCGGTCTGCTTGATGTACTTGAGGTTCGCGGGCGGAGGGCGCTCATCGATCTGAAGTCTGCGTCCTGTAAATAGCTCCCGCCTTGTCGCCTTAACGACAACGAGGTACTCGTCGCGGCTACTGATCGCCTTTGATCGGCTCGGACTGGTGATTGCAAAACGGACTCACATAATGAAGCAGTTCTCAAAGATGAGTTCCATTTCTCCGTCCGGCAGAGTCTCCTCGGCATGTCGGGGTGGAATCTTCAATTGCATCGCATGCAACATCTCGCCTCACTGAGGCGAGTGATCGATGACGGGCTCCATGCAATCCGGGAGTGCTGTCCTCCGCAGGGAAATTGATACCTCCGATACCTGCTCCGAGGATCACAAGATGCAAGTACGCCATTGCCGTGAAAATCTGCCCGTCCTGGCTGGCTGTCGGCGCTGCAGGCTGGATTGCCCGCCGCAAGCTTTCCAGGGCAGAACGCGGCCGCACGCTTCTCTCTCTCAATGAGCTGCTAGCGCTGGCCAACCCATCTGGCCAACCAATCCATGAGATCGCCGAGGGTTCATTGTTGAACGGAACAATGCAACCGCCCGACTCGCCCCAGACGCTGCCAGCCTTCCGCGCCGTTCAGTTTTGAACGCCGGCAGCCCGGCCGCACGCGTCCTCTGGCGCGTTCATTTCTGAACAAACGAAGCCCCGCCCGGAGCACGCCGGTTGACCTCCACCCCGCTTAGCGCTGTTCAAATCTGAACGAGAGGGCCCAGAGTTAACGCGTCTCGCTCGTTCAGTTTTGAACAGTCAGACTGTGCCGTCCGAAGCAGGTCCGGTTCCGGCGTCCGCCTGGCTTGACCTGGCTTGACCGGGGGGCGCATTCGTCCCCGACCGCCGGCTCGGGGAGCGACCCCGGGGCCGGCGCCAACCGCCCAGACGTTCAAAACTGAACGGACCGAGTCCGTTTTGGACAGATTCTTTGGGTGAACCCTTGGGAAGGGTGGATGGATAGCAGAAGCCGTAAGTTCTTTAAAATATGGTAGGCACGATTGGATTCGAACCAACGACCTCTTCCGTGTCAAGGAAGCGCTCTAACCAACTGAGCTACGCGCCTTCGGTAGGTCCGAGTCTAGTCTAGCAGGGACAGCACGTTAACGGAAAGAAGCTGGCACAACTGAGAGTAGCCGGAGAGTTCCCGGACGGCTCGGACATTGCGTAAAGGCCAGTGAAAGCATCTAGAACCTGGAACGAACCGGAGGCTCAGCTGGCCTGATCGTTGCGCGCAGAGCCGGAGAGCGGACAGCGAGGGAGTGATTCTGCTCCCGCGGCTTCGGAGAATTTGATGGGAGGTCGGAATTTGAGGCCTGCAGCGTTGGGACGCGTGCTGCGAGTGTGTGTCTCTCTGGAAGGACGATGACGAAGTCATACATGGCAAAGTTCGCGATCCCGCATGAATTCTGTAAATTGTCTCAACTATCAGAGTTGCGACCCGCCCTCGGGTCCTGCAAATCCTTTCATGTTCTACCCCGTTTTCTCGATCGAAGAGGCGAGGATTCGGAAGAGAATCTTGAACTCGGCGTGTAAATTGGAGCGCCGAAGACATTACTTGAGGAGGGCAGCGCCGGGTGAGGTCCGATCCAGCATCTAAATACCTCGGGTGCACGGGTTGAAGCGAGTGTTGTCGATGATTCCGTGTACCGGGGAGCGTCGCCTTAAACCGCGCGCTCCCCAGATGACCTCTGCTGCCAAAAGTGATTGCAAGCGGCTGCTTGACTGAATCTACGTAGGCCAGGTCAGGCGCCCCCCGGGGGTGCGCGGCCGAAGTCGCCGAGTCTAAGGTGTTTACCGACAAGACCCTATCCCAAACCGCTGATTTCGCGACGGAATTAGAAAATACTTCCATCCATGGCGTTGAACCGGACATCCAGACAAATGGATGACGCAAGCACCACTGCGAAGCGCTTTTTGGCCTGGCCTAGATCTGCTCTCCAGTCCTATTTTGCGAAAGCAGACGGAATGTACCGCAACGAGTTCTCCGAATCATTTCGCGACTCCTCAGCACGTATAGGAGCCCCCAATCGCGGTCACGTGGTTGGCCGATTGTAGAGTCGCGACATTTTGCTCTTCGTGAGTCTCGTTTTCCGAGTGGCTCCGGGCCGAACAGCGATGTGCGGGGGCGAGATGGGGAATTGATCCTGTAGAGACGAACCGGTGCCGGGATTACCTCGCCGAATGATCTGAGCGCGGTGTTTGCTCCGGGTGCTAAACGGCTGCTACTCAACGATGATTCGTATACTTTAAGAGAGTGCATGGCTACACGACTCGACACCATCATCCGCTCAACTCGCGCGACCGTGACCGCAGCGAAGGAACGACTGCCTGTCGACGAACTCGAACGTATGGCAGCCCGGCACCGGCCCAGAGGATGGGCAGCTGCGCTGCGCAGAGCATCGGCGTCCGGTCCTGCTGTAATTGCCGAAATCAAAAAGGCTTCTCCTTCGAAGGGGCTGATCCGGGAAGACTTCGATGTGAAGTGGCTCGCACTTCGATACAAAGCAGCGGGAGCCGCGGCACTTTCTGTCCTCACGGACGTGCCGTATTTTCAAGGCAGCTTGAAGAACCTCGAAATTGCTTCCGCGGCAGTCAGCCTGCCCTGTCTTCGCAAAGACTTCATGGTCGACGAGTACCAGTTCATTGAAGCTAAGGCTCATTGTGCGGACGCGGTCCTGCTGATCGCTGCGGCCCTGACGAGCAGCGAACTCAAGCGATTCTCTGATCTGGCCCACAGCCTCGAGCTCGACGTATTTGTGGAAGTGCATACTGCTTCTGAACTCGACGCCGCCCTCGATGCGCTTGGTGAGAGTGGCGCTGATGCGATTGGCGTGAACAATCGCGACCTCAAGACCTTTGAAGTTCGCATGGAGACTTCGCTGGAGTTGGCCAGTCGCATTCCCGCATCAGTGGTGCGTGTCGCGGAAAGCGGCATTGCATTTTCCGCCGACGTTGCCCGCTTGCGTGCCGCTGGATTCGATGCGTTCCTGATCGGCGAGAGCCTGATGCGCCAGCCCGATCCTGGCGAGGCGCTTACGGCACTCCTCGAAGGCAGCAAGGTCGCAGGATGAGTTTATGGGTCAAGGTCTGCGCCAATACCTCATTGGAAGACGCGATTCTCGCCGCGGATGCCGGTGCTGACGCGGTCGGATTCGTATTCGCCCCCAGCCCGAGGCAAGTGAATGCACAACAGGTCGCGGCCATCACGGCGCACCTTCCGCCATCGATCGAGAAGATTGGCGTTTTCGTTGATGCCACGTTCGAGGCGGTCGCTGCGGCGGTGGAGAGTTCCGGATTGACGGGAGTTCAGCTTCACTTTGACGGAGGCGAGGATCTGCCGGCGCTGCTGCGCCAGCGCTTCGGAGCTTCACTGCGGATACTGCATGTGCTTCACTACGGCGCCGACGCTGCGGAAAAGGCAACGGGACTCGCGCGGAACGAGTCGATCGATGCCATTCTGGTTGACTCGCGAACCGCGACTGCGATCGGTGGAACGGGAATTCGCTTCGACTGGGATGCGGCGGAGTCGCTGTTCGGGAGCACCGGCTTGAAGATGATCGCGGCCGGCGGGCTCAACCCGTCAAACGTCGGCGAAGCGATCGCCAAGCTTCGCCCGTGGGGAGTTGATGTCGCATCGGGAGTGGAGATCCGTCCTGGCCGCAAGGATCCGGAGAAGGTTCGAGCGTTCGTCGAGAACGCTCGAAGAGCCAAGTGACTTCCACTTAATCGAGCCGGAATACTGCTGGTGGGCCCGGAGGGATTCGAACCCCCAACCAAGGGATTATGAGTCCCCTGCTCTAACCGTTGAGCTACAGGCCCTTGTCTTTCAGTATCGCATTTTAGTTGAGAGATTTAGGCTGCGGACGGGCTCAGCTATTGGAAACAATTGGGCTCGGTCACCATACTTCCCACTTCTCCGCAGGATATGGGGTACTCCAAATCAGCGGGGGCGAGCGACGACGTGGGCCGCCGCAGTCGCTAAGAGATATCGGTTCGGTAGTCTCCAATGTCTCCAGAGGCGGGAGACATGGGGGCACCCAATATTTACTGCGATCGAATGATGTGGGTCTTTCACTCATTCGCAGCGACGATGCGGCCGGTGCAATGACCGAAGCCGATTCGGGGAAGTCCCGGGCGCTCGCAGTAGCCGCGCAGGATCACTTCGTCGCCGTCTTCGAGGAAGGTGCGCGTTTCACCGGTGGGCAACGCGAGCGGCTCGGATCGGTGCTTCATCTCGAGCAAGCAGCCTTCTGAGCCCTGCTCGGGGCCGGAGATCGTGCCCGTGGCGAGGAGGTCGCCGGGACGAAGATTGCATCCGTTGCTGGCGTGGTGGGTGAGCAGTTGGGCGATGCTCCAGTAGAGGTCACGGAGATTGCCGCGGCTCAAACGGATTGGATCGACTTGTTGTGCCCGCATCCTGGCCGACTGGAGGAAGACTTCCACTGTGACATCGAATGCCGCGTGAGAGTAGTCGCCGGAAGCGAGGTATGGAAGAGGCGCAGGATCTTCCTTCGATCGCTCCGCTGGAGGAACGCAATAGGGTGCCAGCGCGTCGAGAGTCACAACCCATGGAGAGATCGTTGTCGCGAAACTCTTGGCGAGGAAAGGGCCGAGCGGCTGGTACTCCCACGACTGGATATCGCGCGCGGACCAGTCGTTGACGAGGCAGAGGCCGAAGATATGCTGTTCAGCATCCTGGAATGGAATTGGGTTGCCGAGCGAATTTCCCGGGCCGACAAAAGCTCCCATCTCCAGTTCATAGTCCAGAGATCGTGAGGGACCGAAGGATGGCTCCTGGCTGGTCGCGGGTTTCGTCTGGCCACTCGGTCGCCGAATCGCGGTTCCGCTGACGACGATGGATGAAGCACGCCCGTGATAGCCGATGGGGACATATTTGTAGTTAGGCAGCAGGGGATTATCGGGCCGGAAAAGCTTGCCGACGCGCGTAGCGTGATGCAGCGACGCGTAGAAGTCGGTGTAGTCGCCGATGTCTGCGGGGAGTTGCATTTCGGCTTCGCGCATGGGAATGAGGTGAGATTTAACTTGCGCTCGTATTTTCGGGTCTGCGCCCTCCTCTTTGAGTAGAGCTGTGATTCTGTTGCGCATGGCGGACCACGACCGCCAGCCCAGGGACATCAAGATGTTCAAGGTTGGGGCAGAACACGCATCAGTCGTATCGGGCGGAAGCTCGGAAAAAAGCCCGGAGTGGGCGCATCCGCGGAGATCGAGGATCATATCTCCGATTGCAACGCCAATTGATGTCTTGCCGTTGTAGCGAAATACGCCGTAGGGGAGATTTTCAAGCGGGAAGTCGCAGTCCTGCAGGTTGGCGCTTGCCACCCAGCTTCTCAGAGCCATCCGAGTGCCTCCAGATCATGGATCGGCTCGTCGAACGAGCAACTCCCGATGCCCGTAATAAATTCTCGGCGCATCGTCAGAAGCTGATCCTTCGTCCATTTCAAGTGCCGCCATTGCAATTCACCGTCTTCGAAATGCCACGCAGCAGGATTCTCCTCGAGCAGAATTCTCTCCGCATCCCGCGGTTCACCACCGAAATACAGAACTGACGATGCGCAGAGAAGATTGACGAATCCGTGCATCATTCCTCTTGCGCTCTGTGGCTCATAGGTGAGCGGGCGGAGGGAGCGAATGGGATGATGCAATCCGGCTGTCGCCTTGAAGGGCAACCGACGGGCTGCAAGTCTGCTGATTAATCGGACGACATCGGTGATCGGAGGGAATGCATCAGCAACCACGCCACCCATCCTGATTTTCGCGCGCAGGCCCAGATCTTTTATCGACTGCAATGTACCTGAGCTGTTTGTGGCAGGTACTACCTCGACATACAGGTCGATGCCGTGTGGTACACGCGCAGCTATCTCTTTCATTGCTTGCGGATCTGTGTTTTTGACTTCAAGGACTTCGATCGGCATTCCGTTCTGTATTTCGTTGGCGATGCGATCTAGTTCTCCGGTCTTTGCAAAGATCACGCTCAGCTTGAACTGACTGAGTGATTCACCCGCTACTGAGCGAAGTTCCTCAAGCCGATCCGCATTGATGATGAATCTGCCGAGAGCTTTCGCGTGCTTGCCTCGCGCGTAGTCGAGATAATTGTTGGCGGCAGAGCGCAGGCTCAGGCTCGCAGGCGGATACAGGCCTGCGTAGTCGAACAAGCCCGCGAGCAGCGTCTGAATGGCAGTCATTGCTGGTCAGGCCTTTGAAGAGCCTTGCTTAAAATTCTTTTTCAGGCCCTGCCAGCATTCGAAGTATTCATGCTGCAGGATGCGCGTGTTCATCGCAAATTCCGTTGGCCGGACTACGAGTTGCGTTTCGAACATAAAGGCAAGCGTGTTCGCGAGGTATTGCGGCTTGAGCTCAGCGTCGGATGCGCGTTCGAAGGTTTCGGCATCGGGTCCGTGACCGGCCATGCAGTTGTGGAGACTCGCTCCGCCGGGGACGAAGCCTTCCGCCTTTGCGTCGTATGCTCCGAAGACCAGCCCCATAAACTCGTTCATCAGGTTGCGATGGAACCATGGCGGGCGGAACGTGTGCTCAGCCACCATCCAGCGGGGCGGGAAAATCGCAAAGTCGCAGTTGGCGGTTCCAGGAGTAATGGAAGGCGCGCTCAACACCGTGTAGATCGACGGATCGGGATGATCGAACGAAACCGTATTGATGCAGTTGAAGAGCGAGAGATCGTACTTATACGGCGCGTAGTTGCCATGCCAGGCAACGACATCGAGCGGCGAGTGATCGATGAAGGCAGACCATAGCCGACCGAGGAACTTCGCAGTGAGGTGGAACTCTCCGTCGCGATCTTCGAAGGCAGCAACAGGCGCTTTGAAATCGCGGGGATTGGCGAGGCCATTGGCTCCGATCGCGCCGAGTTCGGGTAGCCGGAACGGCAGGCCGTAGTTTTCGCAAATGTATCCGCGGGCCTGCTTTTCCGCGAGCACGACGCGGAATTTCACTCCACGCGGAATGACGCAGATTTCGCCGGGAGCAACCGCAAGGATGCCGAATTCGGTATGGAAGCGAAGAGGTCCCATCTGCGGAACGATCAGCATCTCTCCATCTGCCGTGTAGAAGAATCGATCTTCCATCGAGGAGTTGCAGGCGTAGATGTGAATGGCAAGACCGATTTGCATCGCAGGATCGCCGTTGCCGCCCAGGGTCACAATGCCGTCAACGAAGTCGGTCTTCCCTTCGGGGATGGGCAACGGATCCCAGCGAAGCTGATTGGGAGAAGTGGGGACCTCCAGAAATGGTCCGCTGCGGATGAGCTTTGGAGGAATCTCTTCGTATGGCCGATGAGTTACGGACGGACGAATGCGATACGTCCAGCTTCGGCGATTCGTGGCGCGAGGCGCGGTAAACGGGGTTCCGCTGCACTGTTCGGTGTACAAGCCCAGTGCGTGTTTCTGTGGTGCGTTCTGTCCCTGCGGCAATCCACCTGCTACAGCTTCAGTGGCAAACTCATTTCCAAAACCGGTCTGATACCGGAGCTCATCGGACATGCTTTTTCACCTTACAAGCTGTATTGCAGAACTCGCTTCTCTGCTTCGTGCATGGCTTCGTACATCTGGTCGAAACTGCTGATGGCGAAGAGGACCTTCTGGAACTCGTCCACTTTTACCGGAGTGTCGAGCACCTCGTCCAATGAAAAATCGTGAACGGCGCAATGCCCTTCTGTTACGTTCCGGCACTCCCCATGCGAACTGATCAGGCCGCTCCCGTAGACTTTGACTTGGTTGCCTTCGCGAATCAAGCCGAACTCGACGGTGTACCAGAAGAGACGGCCGAGTCGTTCCAGCACGGCTTCATCTTCGATGGATGCACAAACGCGCCCATAGTGTTGGAGGAAGTCGGCGAATACCTTATTGGAATGCATTGGCACATGGCCGAAGACATCGTGGAAGATGTCGGGCTCTGGGGTGTATTCGAGGGAATCACGGCTTCGCAGCCAGGTCGTGGTGGGGAAGCGACGGGCGGCCAGCATTTCAAAGAATGCCGGTGCGGGAAGGAATCCGCTGACGGGCGTTGAATTCCAGCCGGTCCGCGGTTCCAGCCGGGCACTGATGGATGCGAGGCGCGGCAGGCGATCCCGCTGCAGCCCGATGATTTCAAATCCGTCGAGATAAGAGCGGGCCGCATGCTTCTCCAACTCAGGAAGCACGCGGCCCACAAGCTCCGCCCAGACCGCATGAGATTCGTTTGTGTAGGCGGAGTAATTCTGTTCGATCAGGTAGGGAGCGGCGGCAGTAAGAGTTTCGGTTGTCATTGGATTCTCCGCTACAGGTTGCCGCGCGCCTGCTGTTCGCGTTCGATCGCCTCGAAGAGCGCTTTGAAGTTGCCTTTGCCGAAGCTCCGGCTGCCCTTGCGCTGAATGATCTCGAAGAACAGGGTGGGCCGGTCTTCGACGGGCCGCGTGAAAATCTGCAGCATGTAGCCTTCGGGGTCGCGGTCTACAAGGATTCCGAGCCTTTCGAGTTCTTCGATCGGCTCGTCGATCTTCCCTACCCGGCTCTGAAGCTCGGTGTAGTAAGTGTGAGGAACATGCAGGAATTCGACCCCTTGCTCGCTGAGTTTGCTCACGGTGTGCAGAATGTCGTTTGTCGCGAGCGCGATGTGCTGCACTCCGGGCCCGCCGTAGAACTCGAGGTACTCTTCCACTTGAGATTTCTTTTTGCCTTCGGCAGGCTCGTTGATTGGGAATTTTACGTAGCCGTTGCCGTTGGCCATCACCTTGGACATCAAGGCCGAATACTCGGTGGAGATGTCTTTGTCATCGAAGTGCTGGTACAGGGAAAAGCCCATCACGTTGGAATAGAACTGCACCCACTCGTCCATTTCGTGCCAACCAACATTGCCCACCATGTGATCGATGTGGATCAATCCCGTTGGCCGTGCAACAGGATCGCTGGCAATGGCGCGGTAGCCCGGCAGAAATGCGCCGGAGTAGTTATTTCGCTCCACGAAAGTGTGGATGGTGTCGCCGTAGGTTCGAATACTGGAGAGCACTACCTGTCCGTGATCGTCGGCCAGAACGTTCGGTTGCGCTGCACTGACGGCTCCCCGACTTGTAGTCTCTTCCCATGCCTTTCGTGCGTCGTCCACCCAGAGTGCAACGACTTTGACGCCGTCGCCATGCCGTCCAACGTGCTCGGCAATCAGATTTCCGCCGCGCAGAGGAGTCGTGAGGACGAATCGGACCTTTCCCTGCTGCACGACATACGAAGCGCGATCGCGCTGACCCGTTTCCGGTCCTGCATACGCAACGAGCGACATGCCAAAAGCGGCGCGATAGAAATATGCGGCTTGACGCGCATTTCCCACGTAGAACTCAACGTGGTCGGTGCCTTTCAGGGGAAGGAAGTCATTGCCTGTCGGGACCGATTGCGTGGTCGGCTTCGAATCCAGGTGTGCGGGAGCGGAATGGACGCTTGCGCTCATGCGGGGATACCTCCGATGCCGGGAATGGGGAGAGCTGAGGGGGAAAGTTTCTTCCCGGCTGTTGGATAAGATAGGCCCGTGCGCAGATGCCTGAACATGGAGATCCTTGGAAAATCTTCCCTCGTGACCTAAAGGCATTAGGCGTAATATGGGTGCGGGTTAAGGATCGATGGCAGATGGCACATAAGACCGCTCCGAACAGAATTGAACTGGATGGAATCGCCTGGAAGATTATCGAGTCGCTCCAGCAGAACGCGCGCATCTCCTTCGCGGAACTTGGGCGAAAGATCGGCCTGTCCACTCCCGCGGTTGCCGAGCGAGTTCATCGGCTGGAAGAGGCAGGCGTGATTACCGGCTATCACGCTTCGCTCGACAGCGCGAGACTCGGCGTGCCGATCCGGGTCATTGTTCGGCTAACTATTCCGGGAGGTGAGCTGCAGATCACGCGTACGGTTTCTGCCCTGAAGGAGTTGAGCGAGATCAGCCGCTGTCACCGGATCACCGGCTCGGAGTCTTTCATTCTGGAAGCCGATGTGGTTTCCATACGCCATCTCGAGGCGCTGATCGACAGGCTCTCCGCGCTCGGTGCAACTTCGACGTCGACGGTCTTGTCGTCTCCTGTGGAGAGGCGCGACTACCAGGCGAAGCAAATCGAAGCTTTTGCCAAGTACAACTGATGGAGAGGCGCGATGCGGTTGTTTGTCGGAATTGCGCTCTCTTCGGATGTGATCAGGGCACTTGAGCAGCTTTCAAGCAGCCTGCGTACCCCGAACGACGTTCTGCGGTGGAGTTCGCTGGATACGTGGCATATCACTCTGCAGTTCCTGGGCGAAACGTCTGTCGAGCAGTATCCGTGCATCGTCTCGCGACTCGCTGAAATCCACACGCCCGAAGCTCCCATACAGCTAAGCGGAACCGGGATCTTCGATCGGGCTGGAGTTTTCTGGGCTGGTGTCACTGTATCGCCAGAGCTGCAGCTCCTCGAGGAGGCGGTCAGGGCGGCGACTTCAGGGTGCGGCTTTATGTCTGAAGACCGCCCATACCATCCGCACGTAACGCTGGCGCGGGCGAAAGGCGACGACCGAGTCCGCGTTTTGCGAAGGCTCCAGAGCCGGGTCAAACAGCAGGTTGAATTCCCTACATTTACCGCGGCGGAGTTTCTGCTCTATGAGTCGTTTCTGGGACCCGGAGGCGCGCGCCATGAGGTCCGGGAGCGTTTCCAACTGGGGCGAGCGCAGTGATAACCGGCATTTGTGCGGCTGATGGGGCGCCACTATGATGGTCGCTTATGCAAGAACCTGATTGGCAATCGGCCGAGGTAGCGGCATGACGATTTCCGCGCCGCCACCGCAGGATTCCAAATCGCAGCTGCGCAAAACCATGGGCTTCTGGGACGTGCTGCTGTTCAACATTGCCACCGTTCTCGGACCGCGGTGGATTGCCGCTGCGGGTCATAACGGCACTTCGTCGATCAGCCTCTGGGTGTTCGCCGCACTGTTCTTTTTCGTTCCGGGCGCACTGGTCATCAACGAGCTCTCCTCGCGTTTTCCCCAGGAGGGCGGACTGTATGCATGGTCCAAGGAGGCGTTCGGGGACTTTCATGGCTTTGTCGCCGGCTGGACTTACTGGATCTACACAGTTTTCTATTTCCCCGGGTTGCTGTTGGCCAGCGCATCCATGGCGGCCTACATCATGGGTGGTCGCGGTGCCGTACTCGCCCAGGATCGCGCTTTTCTGCTGACGGTTTCTCTCGGCCTGCTGCTGGTCGCAGTCGTACTGAACATCATCGGCTTGAACATCGGGAAGTGGCTGCAGAACGCCGGGGGCGTAGGAACATATGTGCCCCTTGTCATTCTGGCGGTAGTGGCTTTGATTGTCGGCGTTCGGAACGGAAGCGCCACTCACTTTACGCTGCAGAACATGATGCCGAGCTGGAACTGGGGCACGGTTAATTTCTGGTCGCAGATTGCTTTTGCTTTCACCGGGCTCGAACTGGTTTCAGCGATGAGCGAAGAAGTGCGTGACCCTCAGCGAACCTTGCCGCGCGCAGTCTTTGGCGCTGGAACACTGATCGCTCTGATGTATATTGCCGGCACGTTCGCGATTTTGACATTGATGCCCGCGGCGAGCGTCGATCCGCAGAGCGGAGTGTTCAGCGCGATCACGATTGGATCCATGGCGTTGCGGATAGGATTCCTGGGCGTGCTGGCTGCAGTACTGGTGACTTTTGGAAATGCGGGTGGGGTTGGGAGCACGGTTGCGGGGATTGCGCGCGTGCCGTTCGTCGTTGGAATCGACCGCTATCTGCCTGCGGCCTTCGGGAAGATTCATCCGAAATGGAAGACACCGTATATTTCGATTCTGGTTCAGGCAATCACGTCTGGGCTGATTCTGCTCGTCAGCCAGATCAAGAGCCCAACGGTGATTGAGGCTTATCAATTCCTGATCGATGCAGCGATCATCCTCTATTTCATTCCGTTCCTGTACATGTTCGGAGCGGTGATCAGGCTCGCGTATCGCAAAGACCGAAAGCAGAATCCCGATGCAGTACTTATTCCCGGGGGAACGGCTGGAGCATGGATCTGCGGAGGGCTGGGATTTGCCGTTGTGCTTCTTGGGATCATTGTTTCGGCTGTACCGCCGGGTGAATCCGTGAACAAAATTGGATTCGAGGTCAAACTGATCGGGGGCACTGCGGTCTCCATTCTTCTCGGGCTGGCTCTTTACTGGCGCGGAGCTCGTTCGAAGTCGGCGGCATGAATCCTGGTTTCAGCGTATCGACTGATCCGAAGTGACCGTCTGGACGGACCTACCATCCAAGGTGCTATAGTCTGCGAGTTTGCGTGAGTCAGGAATGGCCGAAAGCACGAAGCTGCAAAACGTAATCGAATCCAGCCTTGATCCGAATTCTTCTCGTGCGAAGTCGAATCGATCCGCGCTCGTGGAATTGATGCGAACCATCCGTGCGCAGGAGGAGACGATCCGCCAGGGCGGAGGCGCCAAGGCTGCCGCTGCCCAGCACGCAAAGAAGCGACTCACCGTTCGCGAACGCCTCGATTTGCTGCTCGATAAGGGCAGTACCTTCCTGGAACTGGGTTTGTGGGCCGCGCACGAGATGTACGGCGAATATGGTGGTGCGCCGGGAGCTGGTGCCGTGACCGGGCTGGGGCGCGTCTGCGGTCGCCTCTGCATGGTGATTGCGAATGACGCCACGGTGAAGGCCGGCGCCTTCTTCCCAATGACGGCAAAGAAGGTGCTGCGCGCGCAAAACATCGCGCTCGAGAACCGCATTCCCACGCTTTATCTCGTGGATTCTGCGGGTGTGTTTCTGCCTTTGCAGGAAGATGTATTTCCAGATACGGATGATTTCGGGCGGGTCTTTCGCAATAACGCGGTGATGAGTTCGCTGGGAATTCCGCAGATCACCGCGATCATGGGAATGTGCGTAGCCGGGGGAGCATATCTGCCGGTGATGACCGATACGGTGCTGATGACGGAAGGTTCAGGGTTGTTCCTGGCAGGCCCGTCTCTGGTGCAGGCGGCTATCGGTCAGAAGACGGATCCGGAAGAACTGGGCGGCGCGGCGATGCACGCCGAAATTTCCGGCACTGTGGACTTCAAAGAACCAGACGATCACCATTGCCTCGCGCGGATGCGTTCGCTGGTCGACAAGTTCGGAACGCGGTCGCCCGTTCCTTCTCCAGCGGACCGATTCAGCCGTACAAGTTACGATCTCAAGCTCGATGCTCCGAAGTACTCGATCGAAGACGTGTACTCGATCCTGAATCCCGCTCCAGGAGCGAGTAACGTTTACGACATGCGTGAGGTGATCGCACGCATTGTCGATCGAAGCGAGTTCGACGAATACAAAGAGGAGTTTGGCCGGACCGTTTTGTGCGGCTATGCGCGAATCGGCGGCTATGCAGTCGGCATTGTTGCGAACCAGAAGACCAATCAAAACCAGACGGTTTCGATGGGACCGGCGGCAGGCGCGAAGAGAATTGAAGTTGGGGGCGTCATATACACGGAGGGGGCGCAGAAGGCGGCCCGCTTCATCATGGATTGCAACCAAAACCTAGTGCCGCTTGTCTTTCTGCACGATGTAAACGGGTTCATGGTGGGGAAAGACGCAGAGTGGTCGGGCATCATTCGTGCCGGTGCAAAAATGGTTTCTGCGGTAAGCACCAGCGTCGTTCCGAAAATCGCAGTGATCATTGGCGGCAGTTTTGGAGCAGGGCACTATGCGATGTGCGGAAAGGCTTACGATCCGCGGTTCCTCTTTGCCTGGCCGACTGCTCGTTACGCGGTGATGAGCGGCGCCTCCGCAGCAGGTACGCTTGCCGAAGTTCGGGCCAAGCAGGTTGAGCGCGGAGGGAAAACACTTTCCGACGCAGACAGAACGGCGCTCTATGACGAAATCAAATCGACCTATGATGCGCAGGCAGACCCCAGATACGGAGCGGCGCGTCTGTGGATCGACGCTATTATCGACCCGGCCAAGACGCGAGAGGTGCTGATTACCGCGCTGGAGGCATGCGCGCTGAATCCAGATGTGCCGAAGTTCAATCCCGGAGTCCTGCAGACCTGATAATCGGGCCATCGTTTGACGTACATACGAAACACGGCATCTTACCCAGTCAGCGAAAGGGCTGGCGTCATCCCCGGACGAACAGGAGCCAACATGAGCGTCGAGCTCGAAACAAATGAGAGCCTTTACCCCTTCGTACTCACCGAAGAGCAGGAGCAACTCCGTCGCGAGATCCGCGACTTTGCGGCGCGCGAAATTGCACCCAACGTGATGAAGTGGGACGAAGCGAGTGAGTTTCCGCTAGACGTCGTCAAGAAGCTGGGGCAGATGGGACTGCTGGGTGTGATCTTTCCGCCGGAGTACAACGGTTCGGGCCTTGGATACGTGGATTACGTTCTGGCGATCGAGGAACTGGCAGCCGTAGACGGCTCAATCGGGATCATTGTCGCGGCGCACAACTCACTCTGCACGAACCACATTTTCATTGCAGGTAACGATGCGCAACGAAAAAAGTATGTTTCGAAACTTGCGACCGGCGAATGGATAGGCGCGTGGGGACTAACGGAGCCCAGCGCCGGTTCCGATGCGAGCAATTCGCGCACAACGGCAGTGAAAAAGGGCGACCGCTACATTTTGAACGGCAGTAAGACCTTCATCACCAATGGTCACTATGCCGATGTCGCGGTAGTAATCGCATCGACAGATAAGAGCAAGGGGACGCACGGTCTCTCCGCGTTTGTTGTCGAGAAGGGAACGAAAGGGTTCCGGCCCGGCAAGAAAGAGAACAAGCTCGGGTTGCGCGCAAGCGACACCAGCGAACTGATTTTCGAGGATTGCGAGATTCCGGCGGAGAACCTGGTGGGTGCAGAGGGCGAGGGGTTCATCGACGCGATGCGGGTGCTTGACGGCGGGCGGATTTCAATCGCTGCTCTTGCACTCGGTATCGGCCGCGGAGCGCTGGATGCAGCACTGCGGTATGTGAAAGAGAGGCGCCAGTTCGGGAAAAGCATTGCGGAGTTTCAGGGTATCCAGTGGAAGCTGGCCGATATGGCAACAGAACTGGATGCCGCACGACTGCTGACACAGCGGGCCGCGGTCTTGAAGGATGCCGGACGCAAGGTCACACGGGAGTCGTCAATGGCCAAGCTCTTCTCCAGTGAAGTTGCGGTTCGCATATGCGACGATGCGGTGCAGCTCTTCGGCGGCTACGGATTTATCAAGGACTACCCCGCTGAGAAGTATTATCGTGACGTGAAGCTGTGCACTATTGGCGAGGGGACCAGCGAGATCCAACGCATGGTCATCGCACGCGAGATCCTGAAGGTATATCCTTCGCGCGGATAGGGCTGAGCGCGAATTGAAGATCGCATGAATGATGCTGTAAAGATCGTTGAGTGTCCCCGCGACGCGTGGCAGGGCCTGCCGAACCCGATCGCTCCTGACGTGAAGGCGGGTTATCTGCGCAAGCTGATTGGCGCCGGCTTCAAGCACATCGATGCCGTGAGCTTTGTATCCCCCGCCGCAGTGCCGCAAATGGCGGATTCGGAGCAGGTACTCTCGCAGCTCGGGCCAACCCCCGGCGTGGAGATTATTGGCATTGTGGTAAATGAAAAGGGCGCGCAGCGCGCGATCCGCAATGATGCAGTCACCACGCTGGGATTTCCGTATTCGGTTTCTCCCGAGTTCCTTCGTCGTAACCAGCACCAGACACTCGAGCAAGCTCTCGATGTGTTGCAGGCAATCTACACACTTGCGGGTGACGAGGGCAGGAGTACTGTTGCCTATATTTCGATGGCTTTTGGGAATCCTTATGGGGATCCATGGAATATCGACGAGGTACTGCAAGCCTGTGATTTGATCGCGGAATGCGGAGTGACGCAGATTTCGCTCGCAGATACCGTTGGAATAGCGACGAGCGATCAGGTGGGAGAAGTTCTTGGCGCGGTGATCGGCGAATATGGGGATCTGGAAATCGGTGTGCACCTGCACGCTCGACCGGATGAAAGCGCACAGAGAGTGAGATCAGCGTTCCAGGCTGGATGCAGGCGATTCGATTCCGCTATCGGGGGACTTGGTGGCTGCCCATTCGCGCAGGATGTCCTGGTTGGGAATTTGCCGACCGAGGTTCTCGTCGAAGAATTGCGACGCTCTGGAGCAAAGATGCCCGAGCTGACCGGCCTGGACAACCTGGTTGTGGCAAGCTCCGAGATTTCGAGCCGGTTTGGATCTCCTGTCCAATAATTCAGCCTGTGTACTTGGAGAAGCTGTGAGCTACAAGACGATCCTGGTTGATGACAATCCGCCGATACGAACAATCACGCTCAATCGTCCTGAACGCAGAAATGCGATGACGCGGGAGATGCAGGACGAGCTGATCGAAGTTTTGGAGAAAACGGCTGAGGGAAGCTTTCGAGTACTTATACTCACCGGCGCAGGTGAGGCGTTCTGTTCGGGGCTCGATTTGTCTGAGTTGCAGACGATGCAGCAAAAGAGCGCCGCTGACCATCGGACGGATGCTGAACGGATTGCGCGATTATTCATCGCGTTGCGCGAACTGCCAATCCCCACCATTGCGGCCGTGCATGGCCCTGCGATCGCGGGGGGAACGGGGTTGGCGATGGCGTGCGACTTCACCCTCGCCACACCCGCCTCGAAGTTCGGCTTTACTGAGGTTCGAATCGGCTTTGTGCCGGCCCTGGTTTCTGCTTTTCTCTCTCTACAGGTTGGTGAGAAGCGGTGCCGCGATCTGCTTTTGACCGGCAGGCTCTTTGAGGCGGCAGAAGCGCAGCAGATTGGTCTCGTCAACGAAGTCGTGCAACATGGCGAGTTGATGACGCGTGCACAGGGCTTAGGGGAGGCTCTGCTTGCAAACAGTCCCGAATCGATCAAAGCAACCAAACGGTTGCTGGTCGAGCAGAATCGAGCGTGGCTGGACATGGCTGTCGCTGCCGCGCTGGAGGCAAATGCAGCTTCGAGGGAGACTGCTGATTTTCGCGAGGGAGTTTCGGCGTTTCTTGAGAAGCGAAAGCCGAAGTGGCGGAACTAGGGAGCACCTCTCCGGCTACCGGAAGCGGATTTGCGCGCCGGTTCGCTCCTGAACCTGTTCACGTGAGACGCCATCCGCCAGTTCGACAAGTTCGAAGCCTTGCTCAGTTACATCGAGAACACACAGATCTGTAATCACGCGGTGAACCACGGCACTTCCGGTCAGCGGCAAGCTGCATGCAGGCAGCAGTTTGTGGCCGCCGTCGGGAGTTGTGTGCTCCATCAAGGCGATGACACGGCGCACGCCTGATACGAGATCCATGGCACCACCCATTCCCTTCACGCGCTTGCCGGGGATCATCCAATTTGCCAGGTCGCCGTGTTCTGAAACCTGCATGGCTCCCAGGATCGCAAGGTCGATGTGTCCGCCGCGAATCATCGCGAATGAATCTGCGCTGGAGAAGGTTGCTGCTCCGGGGATGAAGGTCACAGTCTCTTTGCCGGCGTTGATGAGATCGGCATCGACCTCGGATTCACGCGGATAGGGGCCCATGCCGATGAGGCCGTTTTCCGATTGCAGCGTAACGGTCACACCTTGCGGGATGAAGTTTGCGACAAGTGTGGGAATGCCGATTCCAAGGTTGACGTAAAAGCCGTCCTGCAATTCCTGCGCAGCTCGGGCGGCCATCTGATTGCGTGTCCAAGGCATCGGGTCAACCTTCTCTGGTGGTCTTCTTTTCTATCCGTTTGACAGGGTTGGGTACGTGTATCAGGCGTTGAACGAAGATGCCTGGTGTGTGAATTTCATCTGGATCCAGTTCTCCGGGTTCGACCAGATGCTCCACTTCGGCAACAGTGATCCTTCCGCAGGTGGCGGCGTTGGGGTTGAAGTTGCGCGCGGTGCGACGATAGACGAGGTTGCCGTACAGGTCTGCTTTCCAGGCTTTGACCAAGGCGAGTTCGGCCCGGATTCCCCGTTCCAGGATGTAGGTCTTGCCGTCGAAGTCCTTGTGCTCCTTGCCTTCGGCGATCATGGTGCCGACGCCTGTACGAGTGTAGAAGCCGGGAATCCCTGCTCCGCCTGCGCGCATACGCTCGGCGAGGGTGCCTTGGGGACAGAATTCAACTTCGATTTCGCCGGAAAGGAACTGGCGCTCGAACTCGACATTCTCGCCGACGTAGCTGGAGATCATCTTCTTGATTTGGCGAGTCGCCAGCAGCAGCCCCAGTGCGGCACCATCCACGCCGGCGTTATTGCTGGCGATGGTCAGGTTGCGCACGCCCGAGTCGCGCAGCGCCTGGATGAGTTCTTCGGGAACACCGCAAAGGCCAAATCCGCCCACGGCGAGAAGCATGCCGTCATGGACGATGCCGTCAAGCGCGGCCTTCGGGTTGGGGTAGAGCTTGTTCATGGGGAGATTTAGAGGCCCGCAAGGGAAGCCTTCAGTTCCGTCGCTTGTTTTACATGAGGAGCCCTGCTGTCGCCAAGTAAAGGAAGCGCTCATGTTCATCGCAGAAGAATGATTTACAGTTTCGGCATGCTCAAGGCCTGTGCTCCAGTTCTGCAGCGGAGTACAACGCCGGATTCCGGCGGGGCATCGAACCCAGGAGTATTTCTTAGAGATCCAGGCGACACTCCGCGTTTATAGAAAGTCCGAACGATGCATAAACTACTCAGTTCCCTTCTGGCGTGCCTGAAGGCGTGTTGGAAGGGCTGCTCCTTCCCGATTGCAAGGTTCGCAGCGATTCTGCTCGTGCTGCTGATCGGCTCCGGCACTTCGCATGCTTACTCCGTTCTTACGCACGAAGAGCTTATCGATCTGCTGTGGAACGATCACCTCAGGCCGATGATTTTGGCGCGTTATCCGGGACTGACGGACGACCAGCTGCGGGAGGCTCATGCTTACGCATATGGCGGAGCGGTTATTCAAGACATGGGCTACTATCCGTTCGGCAATAAGGAGTTCAGCGATCTGGTTCACTACGTACGCAGCGGGGATTTCGTAGTCGAACTGATCAAAGAAAGCCAGACAGCGGATGAATACGCGTTTGCTCTCGGTGCGCTCTCGCATTATGCGGCGGATGTTACCGGACATCCAGCGGTGAACGAGGCGGTTGCAATCACCTATCCGAAGTTGAGAGCAAAGTTCGGGCCGATCGTGCTCTATGCGCAGGACAAGACGGCGCATATCCGCACCGAGTTCGGGTTCGATATGGCGCAGGTGGCGAAGGAGAGGTATGCGCCACAGCAGTATCACGACTTCATCGGCTTCGATGTCTCCAAAGAGCTGCTGGAACGTGTCTTTCCGGTCATTTATGGCATGCAACTGAAGGATGTCGTGCCTCACGAGGATCTGGCGATCGGTTCTTTCCGCTATTCGGTCAGCACGCTGATTCCTCACATGACGCAGGTGGCGCTGAAGACGCATAAGAAAGAGATCATGCGCGAGGTGCCGAACTTCCAGAAGCGGAAGTTCCTGTATCGGTTGTCGCGCGCGGACTATGAAAAGTCCTGGGGCAAGAACTACCAGCACGCGGGTTTCGGGACGCGTTTTCTGGCCCTGCTCTTGAAGATCATCCCGAAAGTGGGGCCGCTGAAAGCCTTAGACTTCAACATCCCGACGCCGAAGACGGAAAACCTGTATTTTGCCAGCATTAACAAGACCGTCGAACACTATGGCGGATTGCTCGGGAACGTGCAGAAAAAGTCTCTGCAACTGCCTGACAACGATCTCGACAGCGGCAAGCCGACTGCATCAGGCGAGTACAGTCTTGCGGACGATACCTACGCAAAGATGCTTTCGCAGCTTGCGGACAAGAAGTTCGGCGGAACTTCAGCCGCTCTGCAGAAGAACATTGTAGGCTTCTATGCCAATCCGTCAGCTCCGGTCGAAACTAAAAAAGATCCGGGGAAGTGGCAGAAGATACAGAGCAACCTCGATGCGCTGAAGGCCTTCACGCCGAATCCAATCCAACCGGCAACGCAACCAGGTGCGCAACCTGCGGCTGCGTCGCCTTCCGGTGGTCGTTAAGCAGGCGAACGCGAGCCGATCTTCTGCGAGAATGGGAGAGGAATGCTCTCTCTGCAGAATGCCGGCAAGCGCTTTGGGCCTCGCGTGCTTTTCACCGAGGCGAACTGGCTGATCCGGAACAATGAGAAGACAGCGCTGGTGGGCGCTAACGGCACAGGTAAATCCACGCTCATGAAGGTCTTGGCAGGTCTCGAGTCGCTCGACTACGGGATCATGCAGCAGACGCGCGGCATGAGCATCGGCTATTTGCCGCAAGAGGGCTTGCGGCTCACGGGACGAACCGTTTTCGAAGAGTGCCTCAGCGTCTTCGACGAGCTGCGCGCGATGGAAGGTGAGATTGAGCGCGCGGCGGCGCAGATGTCGGAACTCGATCATGCGAGCGCCGAGTACGAGTCGGCAGCTGAGCGTTTCTCCATGCTGCAAGAGCGGTTTCATGCGCTCGATGGTTACGCGCTCGACGCGCAGGTTGGTACTGTTCTGACCGGTCTTGGTTTTGGCAAGGAAGACTGGTCGCGGCAAGTGGATGAGTTCTCCGGTGGTTGGCAGATGCGGATTGCGCTGGCCAAACTGCTGCTTGCGAAACCGAACCTGCTGCTGCTGGATGAGCCCACGAACCACCTGGACCTGGAGACGCGCAACTGGCTCGAGGACTATCTGCACAGCTATCCATTTGGGTACATTCTCATTTCGCACGATCGCTACTTTCTCGATGTGACGATCGATCGCACTGTCGAGATCTGGAATAAGCGGCTGACGATCTTTCAGGGCAACTACACGAAATACCTGTCTCAGAAGGATGAGCGGCGAACGCAACTGCTTTCTGCCTACAAGAATCAGCGGGATCAGATTGAGCATCTTGAGGCTTTCATCAGCCGGTTTCGCTACCAGGCGACGAAGGCGAAGCAGGTGCAATCGCGGATCAAAGAGCTGGAGAAGATCGAGCGCATCGAAATTCCCGAAGAAGAGCCAGTCATTCATTTCAAGTTTCCACAGCCTGCGCCTTCGGGCCGAATGGTGGTGGAAGCGGATGGATTGGGCAAAAGTTACGGGCCGAAGCGGGTTTTCAGCAATGCGCGTTTCAGCATCGAGCGCGGGGATCGGGTTGCGCTGGTTGGCGTGAATGGCGCGGGCAAATCGACGCTGATCAAGCTGCTTACAGGGGCCGAACTGCCGACGGAAGGAACGATCAAGCTCGGGCATAACGTGGTGAGCGAGTACTTTGCGCAGGATCAGTACAAGGTGCTCGATCCGGATGCTCGAATGCTGGATGACATCAGCAGAGCAGCTGTGAAGGTTCCGGAATCGGAGCTGCGGTCGCTGCTGGGATGTTTCCTGTTCTCGGGTGATGACGTGTTCAAGCGATTGGGGGTTCTTTCGGGTGGGGAACGAAACCGGTTCGCGCTGGCGCGAATTCTGGTCTCGCCTTCGAACTTTCTGCTGCTGGATGAGCCAACGAATCACCTTGATATGCGCGCAAAGGATGTTCTTCTTGACGCGATCGCTGCGTTCTCGGGAACGGTTGTTTTCGTTTCGCACGATCGATACTTCATCGATCGTCTGGCAACGCGCGTGATTGAAGTTGAGAACGGAGTCATCACTACCTACGAAGGAAACTACGAAGACTACCTGCGGAAGAAGGAAGAGCTGGCTGTTTCCATCGAAACTTCCTCCGGTGACGAGCATCCATCCCAGGTCCCCAAGAGCAAGGGACCTGGGGCACCCAGCTTTTTGTCCTCTGAGAAAGTTGAGCCCACCGTTGCCGGGACCACGATCGTCATCGAGGGTGGAGTGGATGCGTCGGCGAACAACGAGCCACGGCGCTTAAATCCGATCAAGCAGAAGCAGATGGAGGAGCGCTGCGCGTTCCTGGAGGAAGAGATTCCGCGGGTTGAAGCGTCGATTGCGCATACCGAGGAGCAGCTTGGCGTCTTTGTTTCCGCAGGAGAGACGCAGCGGTTGACGGAGCTTGCGGCCGCACTCCGGGAGCAGTTGGGGCTGCTCACGACAGAGTGGGAAGAGTTGATGCTGCAGCTGGAAGGAGCGTGAGGACCAGGGGACGAGGAAAAAGGTGACGAGGGATCGGGCGGACCAGAGGACGAGTAGGGATCGGGTCTGTGCTTGATGGGCGGGCGATGTTTGCTGCCGGGTGTTCGGTTTTGGGGTGCGTTCAATCGATTTGCTGTGTTGTTGTCTGGTTTGTAGCCTTCCTCTTTTTTTCTGCGTTTTTTTACACCTAATACATGGGGAACAACTTACCCGATCGGTTACGGGTGAAAGATCGCGGCCGACAGGGTCTCGCCGGTGGCGGCAATGTCGAGTGTGCCGCTGTGGGGTTCGCTTTGCCTGGCCCAGGCGGCCTGTTTGGATTTGATCTGCTGGATCAACTGGTCAGGGTCACCGTTTTGCAGGGTTTTTACCAATTCCTCGAGTTCCTGTGAGGTCGGTTCGCAGACGCTTCCGGTCGCGGGATCGGCATCACGGACATCACCCGCAGCGACCTGAGCGGCATCCTTCTCAATCTCGATCATGAGCTGGAGGGCGAGCTTGAGGCCGGCGATGAGGACCTTACCCTCAGAGCACTTGATGCGGTGTTCGGCCAGCGCGTGAACGACTTCGCTGAGTGCGACGAGGATGGAAGATTTCTCGTCGAGGTCAGGCAGCTCGAGGCTCTCGCTCTTGCGCTTTCGGGCCTGGACATCTTTGCGCGGCCGGTCCGGGTCGTGATGGCGGCAGAAGCTGCTTCCGTTGATTGCGGGTGCGCTGCATGGTTCGCCGGAGTTGAGGGCATGATGGCAATGAGTGGGCATTCGGTTCTCCTTGTAAGTCGTCATCGGCTGAACGGAGATCTTGACTGCAACACAAGTGTGCGCCGTTGCGAACATATTTCCTGCAAAACGGATGGGGAAGTTTTGCGAGTGAAATGAAGGGGTTAGAAGCTGGGCGGAGCAGCAAGCGCTTGACATTTTTAGGATTGGAAGAAGGGAGTAGGATGAGCCATGCGGTTTTTCCTGTTTTCGGCCCTGCTGGTTTTGGGGTTTTCCTTTTCGGCCGCACAGACTCCGGGGGATGCGCCCGTTCTCGACAGCGATCATGATGGATTGCCGGATGCGGTTGAGCAGGCTTTGCTGGAGCAGTTCCGGCCGCGGTTCATGATCAGCAGCAGCGATTGCTCGAAGAAGCCGGCGGAGTTTACTCCGCTTCTCATGAAGCCGCTGGCTGCAGCAGACAATGGCGAGATCTATGGGCAGGCGTTCCCGATACCGGGGAGAGCGGATGAAGTTGAATTGCACTTCTATGACCTGTGGCGGAGGGATTGCGGTGAAGCTGGGCATGATCTTGATGCCGAGCACGTGTCTGTGCTGGTTGACCGCGACAGTTCCGGAAGCTGGAAGGCGCGGTACTGGTATGCAGCGGCGCACGAGGGTACGGTATGCGATGCCAGCCAGATTGCGCGTGCCAAGGCATTGGGGGCCGAATCTCACGGACCGAGCATATGGGTGTCGGCGGGAAAGCATGCTGCGTTCCTCAGCAGGACCAAGTGCGAGCACGGCTGCGGCGCGGACGAGTGCCAGGATGGCGCAGCGCTCGATGGCACCGGTGTTGTGAATCTGGGCGAGGTTTCGGCTGCGATGAACGGGGCAACGTGGGCTGGATCTCCGCAGTGGCCGCTGAAACAGAAGATGAGCCGGAGCGATTTCAGCGAAGCTCTCAGGGCAAGGGTGGGAACTCTTCCCGCAGATGAGATCGCGTGGGCGAATCCGGGCAAGAGGCCGGCGCAGGCAGTCATTCTCGGGGGCGGCGCAGCGCTTGGCGGTACGGCGACCGGTCTGCGCGCGACGGATTCCGCACTGACGACGGCTGACACGCACACGTCGGGTGCACTCGACACGGCGCAGCGGAAGACGGGGAATGCGCTGGTGAAGTCGTACCGTGGGGTGAAGAAGGCGCTGAAGGCGGCGACGGGGAACAAGGATTCCGGTACGACGAAGTGATGTGGTTGCTGCATTGCGGCGCGGGGTGTCGGGGTTGGTTCCTGGGAAAAACCTTTAAAACGTCAGCGGACTGGTGTCATTTCCGAGTGGAGGACGATCCTCCCGGAATCGAAATCAGACCCCTCTAACGAGCAGCTTCGATTGATTTTACGGTCAAAAGAACGGGCGTGTGGTGGTGGCCTGTATGTGCGCCAAAGAGAGTTCCCGAGACGATCACGTCTCTACCCATCAAGCCCTTGTCGGTTTTGTACGCCGTTGGGTCGAGAATAAGCTGCACCTCGATGATTCGATCTTGGGATGGGTTCAGATCGGGGTCTGACTTGTCCTCGGCCACGCAGGCCGGAGAATGCAACTCAACAAACCAATATGTCTCTGCCCTGTCACCCTTGCCGATACTGTCATAGTTGGGAGGACCGGGAAATGTCTTCCGTGTCAGGGTACCCCCGACCTTTACCACTGCGGGTTCATAGGAAAGACAAGTGTATGGTGCAGTACTCTGCGCGACGCACGAATAGCCGAAGCACATCACCGTGCCCACTGCAAAACTCAGCATTCGGGTCGTGAGGCGTTGCATGATCGTTTCATTCCTGTCGAGAATAATAGAGCCTCCACCTCTCAGAGGCGATGAAACGGCATAGTGACGAGTCGGGGACGATACGGCCGTAACTGAGAAAATGCAGCCGCTTTGCAGCCTGCGTGCTCATTAGGTCTATTCTTATTTCAAATTCACCAATTCAGCACCCGGTTCCGGGCAGGATGGGCCAGATTAAGAAGCGTCTCATCGTGATTGCATTTGGTTTGACTCTCTCGAACGCATGTCTCTCCCAACAACAAGATTGGAAGACAGAGCATCACGAAACCATGGTCGTTCCGCCATACGCTACGGACATTACCTTTAGAGAGAGAGGCTATCAGGATGAACTCACCTACACCGTCGAGGAGTCTTACCCGGCTTCGAAATTCGTGCACGATTTGTGCGAACAATTGCGACTGAAGGGTTGGGAGTCGAGTGAAGGTTGGCCGCCGAGTGGGAAAAGTGTCTGTGAAAAGCCAGAATGGACGAAGGTACCCGCTCCATCAAGCGTCAAGTACCGCCTGGACCTGCCATTTCACAAGTCGGACGACGATCACCCTAACGGAGAAGCTACAGGCTACGACCTCGAATATAGGACCGAAGGAAATGAGCATCACGCCCGCACTCTGCGGGTTGACACATGGGCCATCCATTCCGAAGTTGCTCCCCCGCGAATGATTCCGAGTGCGAAGCCTAGTCCGCGTATCCTGAGTGACCGCGTGTACCGCATCGGTTTCTTCTTCCTGTATCTTCTGGCTCTCATTGTGATCGTTTGGCTCCTCACGCTCGGGAAGGTCCGATCTGCCGTGTTCTACAGCGGGCCGGGCGCCTGGCTCACCTGGATCAATCTTGGGCTCTTCGCGCCAGTAGTGCTGTCCTTTTTGTCAATCGGGGGCATCCTTGTTGCAGCTCTTGGGCCCGCGATAAATGACAATCCGGCTGAGGGTGCGGCAGCTATCGCGGTTCTCGTAATTTGGTTGATCCTCTGGCTCTTCTCCATAACTGGGTACGTGGCCGGTCCTGTTGTCGTTCTTCTCGTGGCGAAGATTCTTTTCGCAAATACCCTTCCAAGGAACGTGAAGATTGGACACGCGCTGCTCGGATTGCTTTCATTGAGCTTCTTTGGTGCGTGCATCCTTGGCTACAGTGGCCCTCTGATACGTTGGTGATCGTGTTCGAATACTGTTCGGCCCGGGGCTGAATCCGACGATCTCCGGACCAAAAACGGGATGTCGGTCGAATCACCGCCTATGCGGAAGTTACTCGAAAATCCCTCCGGGGTTAAAGCCGGGGGGTGTTTTGAGGGCTTTTCGGCACGACTGAAGACCACCCCATCGAGCAAAGGCGGCTCGCTGGGGACCCCGGTGAAGTCGTGTCCTGACACAGAACAGCTCGATGTGGGCGAATCACAGCCTCAGGGAAGCGGAGCGGAATAAGAACCTCGAAGCTATCCAACCACCCTAGGTGGCCGTTCAGGCTGCGATGGTTCGACTGCAATATGATGGACGGACTAAGGAGAGCGGCACTGGGACACTCAAGACGAACATTTCTTTGCAACGGTGCGGCGTTCGGAATGGCTGCGGCGCAACATACACGACTGCTTGGCGCGGACCGGAAATCAGCGTTTGCCTATGTCGGTACGTACACTTTGCCGGTTGATGGGTCGGGGAATGGAAAGGGTATCTATCTCTGAGAGGTGGATTCCCTCTCGGGCGAACTGAAATCGGTGAAGCTCGCTGCGGAGACGCCGAGCCCTTCGTGGCTCGCGCTTCATCCATCCGGCAAGTATCTGTATGCCGTGAACGAGATTACGACGTACGAGGGAAACAGCGGTTCGGTCACCGCTTTTGCGATCGACGGACAAACGCGGGAACTGCGGGCGCTGAACACGGTGAGTTCAGGCGGCGCCGGACCGGCGCATATGAGCGTAGACGCCACAGGCAAGTTTGCCTTCGTGGCCAACTATATTGGCGGGAGCATCGAAGTGTTGCCCATCCTCGAAGACGGGCGGCTGGGTCCGGCATGTTTTCAGCATAAGGATACGGAGTCGCTGGGACCGAAACACGCGGCGAGCGGACCTCCCGGAAGCTTTGCTATCAGCGGACACGACGCGCCGCACGCGCACATGATCCATGCAGATCCGCAGAATCGTTCTGTTCTGCATGTCGATCTTGGGCAGGACCGGATTTACATCCATAAGTTCGACAGTTCGAACGGGCAACTGACTCCGGCAGCAACGCCCTTTGTGGCGCTTCCTCCAGGCGATGGGCCGAGGCACTTCGCCTTTCATCCGAATGGGCGATGGTTCTACTCGATCCAGGAGGAGGCTTCGACAATGGCCTTCTTCCGATACGACGCGCAGAGCGGCGCGCTTACCCACCAACAGACGCTGTCGACTCTTCCAACGGGATATGAAGGGACCAATTTTTGTTCCGAGGTCGTGATTGCAGCGAATGGGCGGTTTCTTTATGGTGCGAACCGGCTGCACGATTCGATCGCTACGTTTGCGATTGGAAGCGATGGGAGGCTGGAGCATCTGGATGACACGCCGACGGAAGGTGATTACACGCGCCATATCGCACTTGCTCGTGACGGACGGTTTTTGTATGCCTGCAATCAGCGCAGCGACGTGATTACAACGTTTCGTGTCGACGAGAAGGGCGGACGGCTGACGTTCACGGGAAAGTACGACGGGGTTGGGAGCCCGGCTTGTATGGTCTTTTGCCGCAGTTCTGTCTGAAGATCAAAAGCGGAAGAGATAGCTGCCCTTGATGAAGAACTGTCGCCCGTCGTTGAGGTAGCCGGGACCGCGGGGAAGGATGGGCTGGGTGGGGTCGCACTGAGAACTCCCGGCTGGCAGGAGCGTGCAGAGGGTGTGGTTGTAGTTCTGCAAATCGTTGTTCCAGCCGACGTAGATGACCGTGCCGGGGTGGGGGAGCCAGGTGAGCAGCGCCTGAGTTTGGATTCGCTTGGTGCGCTCCAACGAAGTTTCGAGCGGATTTGCCAGGGTTGAATCGTACTCGGCGATGATGCGGGCCGACCATGCGCGGGTGAACTGGTAATTGAGCTTGGTGCGAAAGACTTCTATTTCGTAGACGAGCTGGCTGTCGCTGACGGATCGATCGCGATCGAAGAGCCAGGTGCTATCGACGGTGAACTGGCGCAGCGGATTGAGCCCAATGATGGCCTGAACGGTCTGCTGGTTCATGAGAAAGGGCGTTGACCCTGAGACCGGGTTGTAATTCACGTTGCCGCTGCGCAAAGCGACGATGTTGAAGTTCAAGAGGGACCAGGGCTGGCCGCGGGCGACGAAGCCACCGAGGTTCTCAGTGAAATTGCGGCTGGAGGGGAGTGGATAGCCGTTCTGCGGGCCGACGGTGTCGGAATTCTGGCCGATGATCGGCGCCAGGACGATGCTGCGCGGAAGCAGAAAGAAGGGATCGAAGGTGGTGTAGTGATACACGCGGTTCTGCTGGTGGTCGAAGGCGATCTGCTGGCTCAACTCCAGGCCAAAGGATTGAAGGCGGCTCTTTTTCGGAAACCACTGGTAGTTGGCATGGAGATGATCGCTGCGGATGTCCGCGGTCTGAATGAAGCCAGTGAGTGTTTTGAATCCTCTGCTGATGTCCTGATACTCGTTCTGCATGTTGAAGGCATGGCCGTTGCGTGTGACCTGCACATCCGCGGCGGGGCCTGCGGAGTAGCCGGACGGAAAGATGGAAGCGGCGCTGTCCGACTCGCTTTGATGCGTGGAACTCTCGACCATCTGAGCGAGTACGGTCCAGTGTCTGTCTGCGCGCCATGTGAAATCGGCTCCGCCGATGCGATTCCAGCCCCCGCCGAATTCTTCGTCGGTATAAATCAGGCCAACGTTTGATCCCTCGCGGATGTCGCGGGAGAGGCGGCCAACATAAAAAGCTGCCTTGCGGTCGCGGAGGGGATCGCCGGCAGGGATGGTGCGGCCGGGTTGGCGGTCATCGATGGCGAGAAGGCCAATATTGGTGCGGCCGGTTTTGCCGGTGACGCGAATTCCCCAGTCGGGGCGAATGATGTCACGCGTGTAGAGAAGGGTAAGAGGCGTGGCGAAGTAACTGGCATTCTCGAGGAAGAAGGGGCGGAGTTCCGGGAAGAAGACGGGGTAACGCTGATCGACCGTGAACTGGGGTTGATCACTTTCGACGTCGCTGAAGTCGGGGTTAATGGTGCCGTCGAAGACGATGGAGTCGCGCCAGACGGCCTTGGCCTCTCCGCCGGCGGTAGCTTCGGCATTACGGGTACTGAAGAAGGGATTGTTGGGATCGAGCTGATCGAGCACGTGCAGGTTCTGACCCAAAACGTAGGGATTCACCTGCACGTTGTGGGAGCCGGTAACGCCTTCAATGCCTTGCAGGGCACCTTCCTGACTCAGAATCCCGCTGACGCCTGGGGAGACTCGCGGCCAGAAGTCGGCTTCACTATTGCGAGGGAGATTACGGCCCAGCACAACTCCCCAATCGCGGCCTGCGCCCGGAAACCGGATGGACCGGAACGGAAGAGCGATGAGCGCCATCCAGCCCTTCGAGGTGATGCGACCCTCGGAATTCCAGACCTGGTCGTAGCTGAAGTCGTCCTGGGCGGATTCTGTCCATGCTGCATCCGCCTGCACGCCGGCGGGATTGACCTCGAACTCGACGCCTCGCAGGCGGTCCTGAAAAGGATCGAGGAGAACGGTCACGTAATCGTCCTTGAGGATGTTCTCGCGGCGGGCAAGGTGGGAGCGGATCAGCTCAGGATGCTGATCGAAGCAGATGAAGACGAAATAGAGAGCGGAATTGGTGCGGGCAAGCCAGACCTCTGTTTTCTGAGTGGCGGGTGCTCCATCGGTGGGTTGGTATTGGGTGAAGCGCTCGATGTGGGCAAGGCGGTCACGGAGACCGGGGGGAGGAGCCATATCGCTGAAGTCAGCGAGAGTCATCCCGTGGTCGATGAGCGGGATTTTGACCGTGGAGAGAGCCTGGACCTTTACGGGAGTTTGCGGCACGGCGGAGGGTTTGGACTGGGTCTGGCTCTGGTTGGCGACCTGAGAACTCGCCACTCCTGTAAGCAGGAGCGAGAAGGTAAGGCAGAAGAAGACGAAGAATCGACGGAAAGAACCCACTCCAGCTCCGCTCATTGATCTGTGTCGGACTACTGACGACTTTGCTTTTGTTTGACTCTCGAGCGAACGGGCTGCTCAGTTCTTTCAAACAAGCTGCAACTACATAAATTATCGAGCAACTACCAAATTAGATAGGACCAATCGTTTGAGTGTTGCATGCCAAGTCACGAGGGGGATAAGGCCGGGTCCTTACCCAGCCGGGGAGAGGGATCGCTGGGACGGCGGTCACTGCGCGTCGTGGATAATTAAGAAACGATGGCCCTTTTATGGAGTCCCGAGAGCTGGTCGCAGCGGCTGGCAGAACTTGAGGCGCGCACGGGTGAGCTGAAGGAGGCTCCGCTGCGCCGGGATGTGCGGTCGCTGGGTACGCTGCTGGGCGAGGTACTGCGCGAACAGGCGGGCGAGGATCTTTTTGCCCATGTTGAGGCTTTGCGGCAGGGGACGATCCGGCGGCGGGATGCCGAGGCACGCGGCGACGAAGAAGAAGCTGAGAGGCACGGGGTCAAGGCGCTGGAACTGGTGCACTCGCTTCCGGCGGAGCGCGCGATTCTGCTGACGCGTGCCTTCGCGTTCTATTTCGAGCTGATCAACCTGGCGGAGACGAACCACCGGAAGCGGCGACGTATCGCTCTACAGCTGAGCGGCGAGACGGGGAAGCAGAGGGGCTCGCTGGCCGGGACGCTTTGCGAGATGCGGCGGGTGGGGATCACGGCGGAAGAGGCGATGGATTGGCTGCGTCGGATCCTGATTGTGCCGGTGTTTACGGCGCATCCGACAGAAGTGGCGCGGCGCACGGTGATGACGAAGCGGCGGCGGATCGGAGAATTTCTGGCGCGGCTGGACCGCATTCCTGTTCCGGAGCTGGAGCTTGCAAGGCTCGAGGATGCTATCCGCGCAGAGATCACGAGTTTGTGGCAGACCGACGAGGTGAGATCGCGGCGGCCGACAGTTTACGACGAAGTGAAGATGGGGCTCGATTACTACGATGTCTCGATTTTTGCGACGCTGCCGGGACTGTACCGCGAGATTGCGGAGGCGCTGCGGGCATCGTATGGACTGGAGATCGAGCCGCACGAACTGCCGCTGGTTCTGCGGTTTGGGTCGTGGATCGGCGGCGATCGCGATGGGAACCCATTTGTGACGCCGGAGGTGACGCGCGACGCCATTCAACTGGCGCGCGGGCATCTGCTGCTCTACTACCAGGCACGGCTGGACGAGATTATCGATTTGCTTACGACGAGCGCACAGCAGCGGCCGGTGACCAAGCAGCTTCGCGAACGCCTGGATGCCTATGTGGCGCTGGTGCATACGCCGGAGGCACAGGTCTTTGGCGCTCAATACGAGTTTGAGTATTACCGGCGATTCATCATCTGCGTGAAGGCGCGCATCCAGAGGACGCTGGAACTGACAGGCAAGCATGGCTCGACGATGCTGCCGGTGACGCCGTACACGCTGACGCAGGGCCAGCAGAAACTGGCGCAGGCATTGCCCGAATACTGTTCGGTGGACAAGTTCCTCGAGGACCTCGAGGTGCTGCGATCGTCGCTTGAGGCAAATGCGGGAGAGAGGATCGCCGAGTCTCTGATCGACCCGCTGATTCTGCAGGTGCGGACGTTCGGATTACACCTGCACACGCTGGATATTCGGCAGCATGCGCGGGTGCATGCCGCGGCGCTGCAGGAGGCGATCAGCGATACGATCGCGCCGATGCTCCCGGCGGAGATGTCGGCGGAGACGACATCGGTTCTGGAGACTTTTCGTGTAGTTGCCGAGGTGAAGGAGAGCTGTTCGCCAGAGGTGATCCGGCAGTACGTGATCAGCGGGGCATCGAGTGTAGAGGATGTGCTGGCGGTGGTTCGACTGGCGCGGCTGGGCGGAGTAACTGTTGAGGGGTCGAAGCGCGATCCGGGGCTGATGCCTGTGCCGCTGTTTGAATCTATCGAGGACTTGCGGCAGGCGCCGGAGGTTTGCCGTGAGCTGTGGAGCAGGCCGGATTACAAGAAGCTGCTGTCCTCGTGGGGAAACTGGCAGGAGGTGATGCTGGGGTATTCCGACTCGAACAAGGACGGCGGAATGCTGACCAGCACGTGGGAGATTTTCCGTGCGCATCGCGGATTGCATGAGGTGGCCAGGGAGTGCGGCGTGAAGCTGCGGCTATTCCATGGGCGTGGTGGAACCGTGGGACGCGGCGGCGGGCCTACGCATCGCGCCATTTTCGCGCAGCCGATGAACTCGTTCGAAGGGCAGTTGCGGATTACGGAACAGGGAGAGGTTCTGAATTTCAAGTACGCGGACGAGGTGCTGGCGGAACGCAATCTGGAACTGATGATTGCGGCGTCGCTGGATGCGCTGGCCAGGCCGAATGCGCGCGATCCGCAGGGGCACTTTACAGGCGTGCTGAAGCCGGAGTGGGAAGCGGCGCTTGATGAGCTATCAGAGATTTCGTTCGGGTTCTACCGGAAGTATGTACTCGAGAATCCGGATGTGGTGACGTATTTCGAGCAGTCCACGCCCGTGGGCGAGCTTGAGCATGCGAAGATCGGATCGCGTCCGGCGCGGCGGAACAAGTCCCCGAAGCTATCGGATCTTCGAGCCATTCCGTGGGTGTTTGGGTGGACGCAATCGCGGCTGATGGTGCCGGCGTGGTTTGGCGTGGGGTTCGCGATTGAGGAGTTCTCGAGGAAGCCCGGGGCGGTCGATCTGCTGAGAGTGATGGCGCGGGAGTTTCCGTTGTTCATCGACCTGCTGCGCAACGTGGAGATGGCGCTGGGCAAGGTGGACCTGTCGACGGCGCGGCTGTATTCGGAACTCGTGGGAGATGCGAAGCTGCGCGAGCGGATTTACGAGATGTTCGAATCAGAATTACACCGCACGGTGAAAGCAGTGCTGGCGGTGACGAATCAGAAAGAGCTTCTGGAGACGAACGCAGTGCTGGCGCACTCGATCAAGCTGCGCAATCCGTATGTGGATCCGATGCACCTTATCCAGGTGGACATGCTGCGGAGGAAGCGCGTGGGCGAAGATACGCCAGAGGTGAATCGCGCGATTGCTGCGACGATCTCGGGCATTTCGGCGGGGCTGCGAAATACCGGCTGAGCCGATGGCAGGACATTGACCAAAAGGTCAGCGGAGCCGCGTTTCTTACTTCATCCTCTTCCTTTGTTCGCGGATCTGCACACCTCATCGCAAGGAGCCGCATCCAGTGCCTAAGTCCAGAGTTGAGCGCTGCCACAATTCTCGAATTTCATACGGCACGGTTGTCGATTCTGAAATCGGTAAACTGCAACTTTGGATTTAGAAGTGGCACATCCTTACTTCCGATGACTACGGCCGCCTCACGCCATTATTCTCGCCGCTGAACCAGTTCATTCTTTCCCATCAGAGATAGGGCGGCTTCCACTACTCGTCAACAACCGGCGTGTGCGTTCCTTTCTCTCTCATTCCGTTTCGATCTCAATGGAGAGGAACTATGCCTAAGCGTTTGTGCGTTGATTCGTTTCCGCAGAAATCACCGCCACCGATTACTCGACTTTTCAGGAATTGTTTGCTGGTTGTCATTCTCCTCATCGTTCTGGCTCCGTCTGGTCATACGCAGACGATCGAGGACGGGATCATGCTGTCGAAAGGAACCATGTGCGCGGGGTTTCTCTACAGCCGCGATGAGTGGAACCACTATTGGGAAGGCGGACTCAACCGCGTGAACGGCAACCTTGGAACGGTAACAACTCAGGCGGTGGATTACGCGGCGAATTACGGTGTATTCAACCGGCTCAATGTTATCGGTTCGGTTCCATATGTGTGGACGCACGCAAGCCAGGGAGTTCTGCATGGGCAGAGCGGGTTTCAGGACATCAGTCTTGCGGCGAAATACAGACTGCTTGAATTTCCGTTCAAAGATGACAGCAAGGTAAAAGTATTTGCGGTTGCGTCCGGAAGCATCCCGTTGACGGACTACTCGCCAGATTTTCAGCCGCTTTCGATTGGTTTGGCGTCAAAGACAATCGCCCCACGCGCGACGGCCACTTTCGAAGGCTTCGGCTGGCTCTATGCGAATGGATCCGCCGCTTACGTGTTCCGCGGCAACGTGAAGCTGGATCGGAATTACTACTACACGGGTGACCAGCTGTATCTCAGCAATGAAGTTGCGATGCCGAATCAGTTCGACTATGTCGTCAGCGCTGGATATCGAAGGCACGACCTGATGCTCGTGGGGAACTATGCAGAACAACAAACCCGAGGTGGCGGAGATATCCGTCGTCAGGACGCTCCCTTTGTATCCAATCGCATGAATTTTTCTAAAGCCGGAGCTTCCGCAGTTGTTCCGGTTCCGCTGCGTTGGGCCAGAGGTCTCCAGTACTGGTTCACTTACTCAAACACATTCGATGGGCGAAATGTCGGAAGATCGCAAACCGTCACTACGGGGCTGATGTATCTCGTTCGCTTCAGCAAAAATGGGGGTATGCAATGACTTCGCAAAGGAAATTGTTCCCCGGGATGGTACTGTTCGCCTGCGTTTTTGGGGTCGCACTTACCAACTCGAGCTGTACGAAGTCAATTCCGTCGAGCGAACCTTTGGCCGCGCTGACACCGGCGAGCGCGGACGCAGATGCGGGAACGTGGAAGATGATTATTCTTTCGTCACCTTCCCAGATACCGGTTGCGGCTCCATTGGCGGTGACCGACCCGGCCTATCAATCCGAACTGCAAGCACTCAAAACGGACCAGAAGAACATCGATAAGTCGGAGAAGGAGCTGATCGCCTATTGGAGTGTGGGCGGAACGCTGCGCTGGAACGAGATCCTCCGCGAGCTTGTTGCGCGGGCCGATCTTCCCCCGGCACCCAACTACGATGGGACCTATTCCCCTCCCGATCAGAACAATCCGTTTGCCTATCCGACATTTCCATTCAGCAATCCGCCGTATGCCGTACGCGCGTACAGTTATGTTGCCGTTGCTCAATACGAAGCCCTGAAGGCTGCCTGGTACTACAAGTATCTTTACAACCGCCAATCACCGCACATGAACGACAGCGGTGTTCAGTCACTGATGCCGGAAGATGGCGTCCCCTCGTACCCGTCTGAGGACGCCGTGGAGGCAGGCGTGAATGCCACTTTGCTGACCCTGCTCTTCCCCACCTCGGTAGACGAGATTATGCAGAAAGCAAGTGAGCAGCAGGAGGCTATTCAACTTGCCGGCAGAGCTTCAGCAAGCGACGTTGCAGCAGGATATGCGCTGGGGCAGGCAGTGGCTGCGATCTTTGTTGCCCGCGCCAAAACGGATGGGATGAAAGCCGCTGCAGGGAATGCCGCCGAGTGGCAGCAACTTGCTGATCAGGCGACAGCTCGCGGCGAGATTCCCTGGAAGAGCCAGGAAACTCCTGCCCGTCCGCCGATGCTGCCGTTGTTCGGACAAGTCAAGACCTGGATGCTGAGCCCCGCCGACGTTGTCAGAGTTCGACCCGGTCCGCCGCCGTCGACGTCGTCAGATCAGATGAAGCAGGAAACAGCAGCGGTGAAGAACGCGGTGGAGCATCTCACCCGGGCGCAACTCGCCACGGTATACAAGTGGAATGATGGCGCGAACTCCGTAACTCCGCCAGGCCATTGGAATGCGATCGCAGTGCCCTACATCACTAAGGCAGCGTTCAGCGAGGTAAGGGCCGCCCGGGCGTTCGCTCTACTGAACATGGCTCTTCACGATGCGGGAGTCGGTTGCTGGGACGCGAAGTATGCCTACTTCAATCCGCGTCCTTCGCAGATGGACCCGAGTATCAGAACAGAAATTGGATTGCCTAACTTCCCGTCGTACGTATCTGGACACTCCGATTTCTCAGCCGCGGCGGCCGATGTCCTGGGTTACCTGTTTCCCAGTGGTGCGGATTATTTCAATTCCCAAAGAGACGAAGCTGCAAATTCGAGGCTGTACGGAGGTATTCACTACCCTTCAGATATCAAATACGGCCTTCAGCAGGGGCTGGCTATCGGCGATTTCACAGTGAACTTCGCAAAATCGGATGGGGCCAACTAAGCAGACTCCAGAGCGGCAGTCGCAAAGGTCTAGACGGCGATTGAACAACGCGAAGACTTCGAGGAGAAATGGCATGATGCTGGCCGAACGTGTGAGAAGGTTTGTTGTTCTGAACTATATAGAGCCGGCCCGCATTCGAAGCGAGAGGTTCGTTGTGATCGTTGCCCGCGACGTGATCAAAGGGTTGAGGCTGAAGAACCGCTCAGCAGCAGTGTGTAACGCGCTCGATGCGGAAAAGTTCTTTGAAGGCAATGGGCTCTCTCTCTTCGAGCGAAGGGGTCCGAAGCAGGGAAGAACGGTGGCCTGGGTGCTGGCGATCGAGTATGCCGCACCCCCTGCGGCTAAATAAACAGTGGTTCTGCGATCAACAACTCTGTACGCCCACTCATCGTGAAGAGCCGCGATGAGTGGGGCACAGAGCCGGATGCCTGGGCCACCCGACCGGAATCGATAACGGTCTACTTGAAAGTTGCGTTGGTGCGGGCCAATTGATCGCGATGGCCACTGCTGTCGGTAGCGGAACCAAACGCCTGGATGGCGAGCGGATGATCTTTGCCGGAGGCGAGGATAGCGCCGCGAACGACATCGAGGTCTTCGGGGCTGGTCGCTATCATCACGATCGAGAACTCGCCGGGCGCCTCCGTATGTACGGCGAGGGTATCGATTTCGTATTCGACGAGATGACCATCAGCGAGTAATTTCTCGAGCATCGGCACGATCAGGCGCTGGCAGAGGTTGTCGAGGTCGTCGTTGGATGCGGCCTCCTTGAGCTTGTAATCGGAGGCGTAGGTGTAGGCGCCCTTTTTCGCCCCGGGCTTCCAGTTGTAGTAGCGACTGACCCAGAGGTGGTCCCAGTGCTTGGCGGTGTTGAGGGCGTTGGAATGCGGGTCAGTGGCTGCGCGTGCCTGTTCGAGCACCTTGACGATTCCGGCCATCGACATCGATGACCACCAGGTGTCGTTGGTTGCGCCATCCACGGTATGAACCAGCGTGGTGTCGTCGCCATAGGCGACGAGTGTGCCATCATCCATGGCTTTCTGCAGAACAGCACTGACCGGGGCGGCCATTTTGTCGACGTCGGCCCAATTCGCGCGCGCGACCTGCCAGTTGGCGACGTAGGAATACATGGGCGGTTTGGGCTTGATCTCCTGCGATTGGGCGAGGGCGGGGATGGCGCAAAGTGAGAGAGCGGCGAGGCTATAGAGTCCCACCAAAACGATTCTGAGGTTTCGTGTCATTTTTTTGTCCCTCCAGTTTTGGTTCAGTTCAGTGCTGGGGATGTGTGAACGGTTGATGGGTTCAGGCCCGATCGAGCGCAGAAAATGACTGATCGAGAGCCAAACGGGATCGGCTTCGATAGAACCTGGATTCGAGAGCTTTGGTTGGGCGGAAGTGTACAACGCCGATTGCGCGAAGAAGAATGGCTAAATTTTGTATTTTGAAAAAAGATCAGCTGTGGCCAAACGCCGCTCGATGAGTATTTACTTACAAGAAGAAAAAGACCCGACGCACATGATGGGATCGAGCTTTTCGATCCTGGCCGGTGTGCCACCTACGACGACATCGAGTGCGACAGCTCGATAGACGATCTTGCTGATGCCGTTGCTTTGCGTCAGCGTTCCGGGAATTCTCAGGTGAAGACGACCATGAGCGTCGCCAAGAATCCTGGTATCAGCCTTCGGCACGAATGTTGAAGTAAAGGACGGTGCGCCGTTCTGGTCCAGGAACCCCTGGTGGCGATGGATGAAGTCGTTCCATCCTTCTGTCGTGAATTGTGTCCGGGCACTGTTGAATCCGACCAGATCACCCTGCTTGTAATTGACGGCGGAGACAGCTGACTTTCTGGCGAAATCAATCATCTCCGAGCGACTGGACTGGCTGCCGTTCTGGGCGAAGACTGGCAGGCAAAAAAGAACAGAGATAACAATCGATCTCATCGTGTTTCGAGCTCTGACTATCTCATGTTCCCATGCTGCGTGAATCCGGTCGTTCTCCCCAAAACAAAAGCGATGGCCGGCGCACTCCAGAGGATAGACACTCTTCGTTACCGGGGGACGTGCTGATCCCATGTCCGCGAGAGTGGAGATTGACCCTGAAGGGTCCATGATATCGAGGGAGCATTTCGCGCGAAGGCAGGAATGCCGGCGCGGGGCCGGCATGCGTAGCGAGCGAAGGCGGGAATTATCCTGCGATCGCGTTGGCAGTCTGATCGTTGCTGTCGATCAGGGGGCGGAAGGCGTTGATCAGGTTTTCGACCTGGGCCTTCTGCAAGCGGAGGAGATCGAATTTACGAGTGATCTCGTTCAGCTCCGTCATAGCTTGTTCATAGGCGACGCGATAGGGATCCATAATTCTCCTCACTTCTGCTGTGTACTGGAGCGAAGTTTAGCATCGGACTCGCTCCGAATCTCAAAGGTACTCGCAGTCAAGCACCCTAAAGTAATGGGAGTTTCAGGGGTCGCAGCCGATTGGATTGAATGCGGGAAAGAAGCATGAATCACGGGCCGAAGGTGGTAGTCGTCGCACCCCGGCCCGTGACGCTAGCCACCCCCCCAGTCGTTCCGTTCGAAGGTCGTACCGGCTAGACGCTTGAGAAACTTTATGCAGTGCTTGTTGAATTCATAGTATCTGGAATGCGCGTGGAAGACGAGTGTGATGCGCAACGTAAAGTGACGGAAGTGTGAGCAGGAGGACTTCGGTGGTACAGGGACGTTGGTGATCGAAACTGGGTCGAAGTGGAGAGTCTGAATTTTCCGAGGGGGACTCAGATAGCCGGCTTTAGACGTTGGTGGTGAGCGTGGAGCCAACTGTTGAGAAGACGTCGTTGATGCCGGACGCAAGGTGTCCCATCCCGGTGATTGAGCCGAAGGCGATCAATGCAAATACGAGCGAGTACTCGACCAGATCCTGGCCGTCATCGTGCACCACGACGGCGCGGAGGAGATCGATGGCTGTTTGCAGGCGATTCATTTGCAGCTCCTGAGGGATATTGGATCCGTTTCGCAATTCTGTTATCGGCGGGAGAAATCAACAATCCAATGTTTGTAATAGCGTGGGGGAACAGTGGTAACTCTTGAATTCCACCAAAGTGGTAGTTCCCCCTCGAGAGTGAGGTAGTGTTCGGACATGATCTCGGTTCGAGCGGCGACGGCGGAAGATGCGCGCGCGATTGCGCACGTGCATGTCGAGAGCTGGCGCACGACCTATGCGGGGATTGTGCCTGATGCGTACCTTGCGGGGCTCGACGAGACTTTGCGGGTGAAGCTCTGGCGGGAGTGGCTGGGCGGGGAGACCGTTGTCCTGGTGGCAGAGCGCAAAGGCGAGCTGGTGGGATTCGCGCATGCGGGGAAGATTCGCGAGGCCATTGAAACCGCGGATGTGGAGTTGTATTCGCTTTACTTGCTGAAGGAGGCGCAGGGGCGCGGGCTGGGACGAGGGTTGTTGCGGGTGCTCGCCGCGGTGCTGAAGCAGCAGGGATTCAAGAGCCTGGGGCTGTGGGTGCTGGAGCGGAACCGGTCGCGAGGATTCTACGAGAGCTGCGGCGGGCGGCTTGCGCAGTCGAGGGTGATTGAGATCGGAGGCGCGCGGCTGATGGAGGTGGCTTACTGGTGGCCGGAGCTGTGGGTGCTGACTGAAGCGGAGTAAGGATGCGGGAAGGTGATGGTCCAGGGTGGGCTATCGCCGAATTGTTTAGTGATTAGTGATTTCCGGGTTGGCGGTGATCCGACACGAAATGTCGATCTTGGTGGTCCCTAAAACAGAATCAAGTGAAGACTCTTCGCGACTTCACCTTGGCCCACAGCCACATTGCAAATCGCAGAGTGTAGTAGTAGAAAGCAGCATTCGCTGCGACAGTTACGAGGAAGACAACAGTGCCGCTATCGAGAAAATAGCCGCTGTAGAGTCCCAACATAATCCCGGGCAATTGGCGGTATAGCCCCGCTTGCCCGTGGTTTAGTTCAGCCGCATTCTTGGCGTGATTACCAGATGCGGTCAACACAGCTGCAGTGACGACTGACAGGGTCCAAAGCGCGAGATCTCGGCGTTTCAAATCGGCTCCGTCAGATGATGTTTTTCATCTCTTGCTGGCTTTTTCTCCGTAGCTCTGCGACACGATCATCATCCAACTCCATGGCGCGGAATGCAGCATCGATGTTTTCAACGTCTGCAGACGCAATCCCAGACGTTGTAGGTTCGAGAAGAAAATCACAAAGCGCACTGAGTGCAATCTCGAACTTATTCGCATCCAGCGACTCGTCGAAATAAGCGCGGAGGCTTGAGTCGCTTTCATTCAGGGAAAGCAGAGGACGTAGACTCCGAAGTTGTTTCGTCAACGCCGCGTAGTGTTCACGGTAGTCCGGCCCATCATCAGTGCCCATTCTGAGAGTGTCTTTGCTGTTCCGGTCCTGTTGTCCCCCTTCCGGAGTTAGGCAACAAATTGCCAACGTCTGAGCTAGCGTTGATTCGCTCCGAGTGCTGAATCTGCGGAGCCCTTCGCAGGGGAGCAGATGATTATGTCTCGGTGTAGAATCTGGGACACCTCCCGCCCCGATCTTGCTCCACCTCCCAACGGAGATACACCATGCGAGTGCTCGCCCTTTGCCTTATCGCACCTCTGGCCGCCTCAGCGGCAGCGCAAACGCCAAGAACCCCTGTCCGGCCTGCCCGCAGATCGGCCACCACTCCGGCCACAGCGCCCGTCTCTGCCAAGCCATCTTCCGCCGCTGCCGCGCACTTCACTGCCGCCGGACTCAACAACGAGGACGACCTCGTCCGCATCTACACGGGCGACTTCCAATCCATCAAGCTCGATCGCAGCAGCACTGAGTTCATGATGATCATCTCCGGTTACATGGAGGACTTTGGCAGAGACTGCAAGCAGTATCTTCCGCCCAATAAGGTCGAGATCACGGTACAAGTCTGCAACGACGCCAACGTCCCGCCGCCCTACAGTCCCGACGGCGTACACGACGCCTACGGGAACCGCCTCCCGCTGAGCACCGGCTGCTCCGGATACCACACCGAGGGCACCGGCATTTACGCAGACCCGAACCTCTACAACGCCGTCAAAGATATCTCCGCAAAGGCCCAGGCAGGCCTCCTCCAGAGTGTGCTGGGCATAGGCGGGGGAAAAGGGGGCCGTACAGCCAATCCACTCACGAATCCCGGGCAGCTCACGGACCAGCTAGCCGCTCTCCAGGGCGAAACCAAGGCCCTGATCCAGGTCAACGGCTGCGGCACCCCCGGCCTTAAGAACTTCCAGTCCAATCTCATCCGATTCGCCGACGGCGAAGCTCCCGTGAAGTACGCGGGAGCGGTCGTCTCAGCCCCCGTCGCTGTATTGCCTGGCATCAGAGATGCCGACTTCACTCGCCTTCTCGATGACCTCGTTCTCGACAACTCTCGCGGATGGATGATGAATCGCTACCAGCCCGGCAGCATTTCCGACCCCATCGTCTCCCATGATCCCACCGGCTCGCCGACCCGCATCATGGCTCGCTATAGCTTCTCCGGCCCAAACGGCAGGCAAACCGGACGGCTCATTGTGTCCTTCAAAGATGGAATGCCCGACTGCCTCTACTTCTCCGACGCGCCGAATAGCTGCCGCTTACCCAGCCAGCGCATCATCTCCGCCTACGAGAAGAACGCTTACGCCAGGTACACCGCAGCACAGGCGCACCAGAATCCCTTCGCAGACGCCTGTAATGCCTTTATGAAGAACCCGAGGACCTCCAGGTACGCCCCGTCCGATCCCGAGGGCTACTGCGAATGTCTCAGCAGAGGTTATGAGAAGGTGATGACCTCAGCAGAAGAGGTCTTTTACGGCCAGAACTTTGAGGCGAAATTCTGGCGTGGCATCGCGCAGCCGAGATCGGACGATCCTGCATGGTCCCGCCTCAATCCAGTAGCTGTAAGTTGCATGCAATAGCCTGCGCTCGCCAAGAGGCAGGTTTCCGCCGCGCCGCATCCTAGGTTCGTTCCTCGACATCGATCGCGGAGGGCGCGTGACGCAGCAAAAAAGCCAAGGGCCGGGATTGCTCCCAGCCCTTGCTTCTGTCTGCTACTGAATTGCTGAAGATTCTGCCGAACTGTGGCTTACAGAGGCTGAACGTCCGCAGCCTGCCAGCCCTTGGGTCCCTTCACCACGTTAAACTGCACGGCTTGGCCTTCCTGCAGGCTCTTGAACCCGTTCGAGCTGATTGCAGAGTAGTGCACGAAGACGTCTTCACCGTTCTGACGCGAGATGAAGCCGAAGCCCTTCGCGTCATTGAACCACTTCACAGTACCTTGTTCCATTTTTTCCGTGTTTCCTGGTATTGAATTGCGCTGGATGAATCGGAGCGACCACTGGCAGAATCTTGCTTGGATCGGCATTTCAGGTAACCCTGAAATGCAATGGGCGAGTTACTGCTCACGCCCGGTTCGACTCTAACGCTGGCATCAGTGTAGCATCGGCCGCCAAATTTTCTGCGCCGATTTATCCGGTGACGAAGGTCCATGGTTCCCGAGATCATTGAGGCAATGTGAGTTACGGGTGCAAGCCGGTTGTGATAGCGTGAAAGATCGTTATGATCCGAGATCGAGTTCCCGCGTTGCTGGCGAACGCCGTCGATAGGCTCGAGGAGGGGTTCGCCGACCTTCCCGCATTCCAGGCAGAGCGCAGTTCTGACCTGAATGAGGAAGCGATGTCGGCGGTCCTCGGCGAGGTGGCGCGGAGGCTCGAAGACAATTTTCCTTACTTCCATCCTCTCTATGCGGGGCAGATGCTGAAACCGCCTCACCCCGTCGCTCGGGCGGCACACGCACTGGCCATGACGATCAACCCGAACAACCACGCTCTTGATGGCGGGCGAGCCAGCTCGGCCATGGAGCTCGAGGCAGTTGCGGAGATAGCCGGGATGTTCGGCTGGACGGAGTACCTGGGGCACCTGACCTCTGGGGGAACGATGGCGAACCTGGAAGCACTCTGGGTGGCGGGACAAATTCAGGGACTAGGGACGAGGGAAAAGGGACTAGAGAGGGGTAATCGTCGCCGGATCGTCGGGTCGGAGCAGGCGCACTACACGCATCACCGGATATCGAGCGTGCTGAAACTGGACTACAGCTCAGTGGCCGCGGATAACCGGGGGCGGATGCGACTGGATGCTCTCGAGGACGAGCTGCGCAAGGGCGATGTGGGAACGGTGGTGGTGACGCTGGGGACGACGGCCGCGGGTGCGGTCGATCCCCTGTCCGAGATCCTGCAACTGCGGCAACGATATGACTTCCGGGTGCACGTGGACGCAGCGTACGGTGGGTATTTCAAATTGATTGAAGACCATCTGGACGAGCCGGCGCGACGAGCGTACCAGGCAATCGGGGAGGCGGATTCGATCGTGATCGATCCGCACAAGCATGGTCTGCAACCTTATGGATGTGGGTGCGTATTATTCCGCGACCCGGCGGTGGGCAGGTTCTACAAGCACGATTCGCCGTACACCTATTTCACTTCGAAGGAGCTGCACCTGGGGGAGATCAGTCTGGAGTGCTCCCGTGCGGGAGCGGCAGCGGTTGCGCTTTGGGCTACCCAGAAGCTTTTGCCGCTCAAAGCGGACGGCGAATTCGCTCGCGGACTGAGGATGGGCTGCAGGGCGGCGGCGGAACTGGACAGGCGGCTGCGAGGGGACGACCGCTGTGAGGCGTCGACGGGAGGCGGCCCGGAACTGGATATCGTGGTATGGAGGATGAAAGCACGCGGCAGGCAGAGCGGGTCAGACGTCGCGCAATCGATTTTTTCGGCATGTGCCCGGCGCAATCTTCATCTCGCACTAGTACAATTGCCGCAATTCTGGTTTGCGCCCTTTGACCCCGGCGAAGGGCTGGTGACCTGTCTTCGGTCAGTGCTGATGAAACCAGAGCATGAAGCTTGGCTGGACCGAATCTGGGCGGCGTTGAGCGCTGCCTGCTCTGAAGTGGAGAATGGGTGAAGATGGTTGAGGGAACAACACCTGTTGTCGGACGTGAAAACGTTCTCATACGCGCTGGGGATTGCGCGGTGACGATTCTCCCTCGTTTCGGCGGAAAAATCTCTTCAATCCGGGTTGGAAACCAAGAATTGCTCCAGGCACCGCTTGCGCCCATCACAGCGCGCTCACGAACAATGGGATTCGATGAAAGCGATGCCAGCGGCTGGGATGAGTGTCTTCCGTCGGTGGCGGCCTGTTCGGTGAAGACGTCGGCTGGAGTGGCTGACATTCCGGATCATGGCGATCTCTGGCGCGTTGAATGGGAGCCGCAGGCTGCGGGGTTCGGGGAAAAACGATCAGAAGCGCATGGATCAGCCGATCGAGACGACCGAGACACCACGGTTCTTTTCGGCAAATGCTTCTCACTGCCTCTTGAAGTCAAAAGGACGATTGATCTGAAAGAGGTGGAATCGGGATGGCGGCTGGGGTTGCGCTATCGGGTGCGGAACTGCGGCAAATATGCTGTTCCGTGGTCGTGGGCGGCGCATCCGCTTATTGTTTGCGAAGCGGGCGATCGAATCATGATGCCGGCTTCGATTCGGTCGCTGAAGGTAGAGGGATCAGGCGGAGAGCGGCTCGGAAAAAGCGGGGCTTCTGTCACATGGCCAGTTGCGGAGCTTGCGGCCGGGGGAACCACTGACTTGAGCGTTGTTGATCGCGCCAACTCGGGAGTGGGCGACAAGCTTTTCGCGGGGCCGCTTGGACCGAACGAAAACTGGTGTGCCCTGGAACGGGTTTCGGCCGGTTTGCGCATTCGGGTGCGATTCGAAACAGCGGCGACTCCCTATCTGGGACTGTGGATTTGCTATGGCGGCTGGCCGGAAAGATCGGGGCCGAAGCAGGTTTGTGTGGCAATGGAGCCATCGACAGCACCAGTAGATTCACTTGCCGTGACTGGCCGATGGTCGCGAGAACTGGGGCCCGGCGAGTCGTTCAGTTGGCCGATGGAAGTTGAGATCGAACGAATCGAGAGAAAAACAGATGCATGATCCTGAAGTATTGCGAACTTCGCATGTGAGCCGTTTTAAGGCTGAGCCGGAGATTTTTGCAGCTCCGGGTCGCGTGAACATCATCGGTGAGCACACCGACTATGCCGAGGGATTTGTGATGCCGGCGGCAATCGATTTTGCCACCCTGGCGGCGATTTCGCCCCGGACGGACGGAAAGATCGCGATCTATTCGGAGAACTTCAGAGAAGAGTGCTCGTTCGATGCGAGCGCGTTGCCAGCGCATGGAAGTGGGCACTGGAGCGATTATCCGCTTGGCGTCATTGTGCTCATTGCGGGTGACGGGCACCGCATGAAGGGATTCAGCCTGAGCCTGTACGGAGATGTTCCGTTGGGTTCCGGGCTTTCCAGTTCGGCCGCGATCGAGGTGGCGACCGCACTGGCAGTTTCGACGTTGTTGAATGTGCACTATCCGGGACCGCAACTTGCGCGTCTCTGCCAGCGAGCGGAGAACGAGTTTGTGGGCTCGAGCTGCGGCATCATGGACCAGTTCATTTCAGCGAACGGTGAAGAGAATAACGCCCTGCTGCTCGATTGCCGCGATCTCAGTTTCAGGCTCGCGCCGATTCCGGAGAATGTTGCGCTGGTGATTGCCAATACGATGGTGAAGCATTCGGTGGCTGGAGGCGAATACACCACGCGGCGGGCAGAGGTGGAAGAGGCTGCGAGCGTCATTGCGCGGCACCGGCCGGAGGTTCATTTTCTGCGCGATGCGACGGTGGACGATTTGAAGCAGTGGGGCGCGGAGATGAGTCCCAATGCACTGAAGCGCGCGCGGCACGTGATCACTGAAAACACGCGAACCGTGGCAGCGGCAGAGGCGCTGATCCATCACGATCTGAAAGAGCTCGGCAGATTGATGGCCGAGGCGCACGAGAGCTACAGCAAGGATTTCGAAGCGAGTTGCGTTGAGGCGGACACGATGGTGCGTCTGGCGAACCAGCTTCCGGGCCTGATTGGCGCGCGATTGACCGGAGGCGGGTTCGGGGGTTGCACGATCAATCTAGTTGAGCAAAAGCAAGCGCGAGATTTCGCGGAGCGATTGAGCGCAAGTTACGCGTCTGCAACGGGAATCACACCACAAATCCACATCTGCCATGCTTCGAGCGGGGCGCACAAGGTAGCTGCAAGTCTCTCGCATTGAAAGACCGGCGAATTTCCCCAAGGGTTTGTAGTGCATCTCATTACCATAAGTGGAAAACGCGGCTCTCCGAAGTCACCCCGCCGGAGCCGCATTCGGGCAGTAAAACCGTTTTTCCTTGTTAGAATCTTTCACAGGTTTCCAGCGAATTGCCGAAGAAGAGACCAGGGACGAACGATTCCCCTCCGGGCAATTTGAGCACAGAACCCGGGTTAAGGAATTCCAAAGCTCGGAGTGCACTGATTTTTTTCATTTCCTGCCGAGCAGGCATTGCGAGCGCGCAGAGAGATATAGAGGATGCAACCGAATTTGAATAAGCCCTTCTCCTATGAAATTACTCCTGCATCTGGTTTGGTCGCGTACTTCTCCATGGAGATCGCGATTGACCGCAGGATTCCTACGTACTCCGGCGGTCTTGGCATGCTGGCGGGCGATACGCTTCGTTCCGCAGCCGATCTCGGGATTCCGCTGGTTGCATTTTCGCTGGTTCACCGTAAGGGATATTTCCAGCAGCACCTGAATCCGGCGGGTGATCAGACGGAAGAGGTGCAGCCGTGGAATCCGGCGGAGCTGTGTACGGAAGAAGCGGCACGGATCAAGGTATCCGTTGAGGGACGCGACGTAATTGTGCGCGCCTGGCGGTACGACATGGTTGGCCGTTACGGGCATATCGTTCCCATCTATCTTCTCGATACCGATCTGGATGGCAACTCGGGATGGGATCGGGGCTTGACGGATCATCTGTACGGCGGCGACACGAACTATCGCTTGCAGCAGGAGATCGTTCTCGGCCTGGGCGGCGTTCGCATGGCGAATGCCATGGGTTTGAAGGTGAACGTCTACCACATGAATGAAGGCCACGCAGCGCTTCTGACGCTGGCACTGCTGGAGAGCGAGATGGGCGGAGGTCCGCTGAACTCACCCACGGACGCCGACATTCAACAAGTGCGCAACAAGTGCGTCTTCACGACTCACACGCCGGTTCCCGCAGGGCACGATCGATTCTCGACGGAGCAGGCGATTCGCATTCTCGGTGGAGACAGAACATCGCGGCTCGAACGACTCGGTGTCTTCGAAGATGGCCTGCTGAACATGACCCTTCTGGCGCTGCGTTTCTCGCGCTATGCGAATGGTGTGGCACTGCAACACGGGAAGGTGTCGCGGGAGATGTTCCCGCAGTACCAGATCGACTCGATCACGAACGGGGTGCATGCCCCCACATGGATTTCCGAGCCGGTGCAGCAGATGCTGGACGCGCATATACCTGCCTGGCGGCGCGACAATCTCTGCCTTCGCAACGCGATCGACCTGCCGGAGCAGGAGATTCTGAACGCCCATCATCGCGCGAAGGAGATGCTGCTGGCGGAGGTGGCTTCTCGCACCGGACTGGTGCTGAATCCCAATGTGCTGACCCTTGGATTTGCACGCCGCGCCGCGACGTACAAGCGGGCCAGCCTGATGTTCACGGATCCTGAAAGGCTGCTGAAGATCGCCACACAGGCGGGCGGCCTCCAAATTCTGTATGCGGGCAAGGCTCATCCGGCCGATGAACCGGGGAAGGCGTTGATCCACGACGTAATTGAGACCGCAGGCAGGCTTTCCAATGACATGCTTCGCATTGTCTATCTCGAGAACTATGCCTGGGATCTGGGCGCGCTGCTCACGGCCGGAGTTGATGTCTGGGTGAATACTCCACGTAGGCCCTATGAGGCTTCGGGAACCAGCGGCATGAAGGCTGCGCTGAATGGTGTTCCGAGTCTTTCGATCCTCGACGGGTGGTGGATTGAAGGCTGTCTCGAAGGCGTAACAGGATGGGCCATCGAAGATGGTGCGAACGATGGGGAAGAAGCTCTCAATCTGTACGCCAAGCTCGAGAACGCAGTGGTCCCGATGTATCGGAGCGAATCCGACAAATGGGCCAGGATGATGCGGAATACGATGGCGTTCAACGGATCCTACTTCAACACCAACCGGATGGTGAAGCAGTACACGCGGAACGCATACTACCCGGTCAAGTTGATTGAGGCTGTAAAGGCTGGAGTAGAAGAGCCGGTTTACGAGAGAGCCTAAGCGCTTTGTCGAATCACAAAGGGCGGATCCCGGAAGGGATTCGCCCCTTTTTTTTGTCGAAGCCTGGTTTGAACATACGCAAATGGCAAATGGAAATGGCCGAGCACCAGGCTCGGCCAGTTGAGATCGGCGGACGGACTAAGCTACTGCGAGCCCGAGGGCGCGATTGATCCGCATCTGAAGCGGGTCGAGCTCTTCTGCCGCGGGCGTGAAAGCCGGTGCCGCAAGGGGCTCTATGAATGTGGGAGCCTGCATTTCGGTTTGCACGACCGGTTCTGGAGCAGAGTAGGCTTCCGCATGGACCGGCTCGGGTTCCGCATGAATGGTTTCGGCAGGATGGGACTCTACGGAACTCCGGCCAGACTGCAGGAACGGCTCAAGCGCCATGACGACTCCCTCGAGTTTCTCGCGGCGGCGCTGAAGCTCCTGATATTCCGCATAGATGTATTCCAGCTGGTGGTTGGCGCTTTCAAAGGCGGCGAGGTAGTTCGACCGGTAGCCCTGGTTGCCCATCGGATCTCCTTTAGCAGCTTTCACACGGAATCCGCTTTATATCTGATCCGCAAATTCTCAGGAGCGAGAGGGCATGGGGATTGGCGGATGCGACGTAGCAGAAACGTGACTGCTATGGACGAAAGAATAGACCGAGGTCACCATGTGAGACATTACCCAAAGGGGGTACCTATTCGGACTTTTGTGATACGTAATTTGGGTAAATTGATGAAAAAACATAATGAACATTAGGAGACTAAGGTAACCAACCCTCCTCCGAGAACCCTTGAATCTCGTGACTCAGTCGCCAGTGGGCTCTTCGAGTTCGGATCCGATGCGATGGAGTTTCATCACACGCCACTGGAGCTTGTCGAAGAAGAGGTAGACGACAGGGGTGGTGAACAGGGTGAGCATCTGGGAGACAAGCAGGCCGCCGAAGATAGTGATGCCGAGGGGCTGTCGCAGTTCAGAACCTACGCCCAAACCCAGGGCGAGAGGCAGGCCGCCAAACATGGCAGCGAGGGTGGTCATCATGATGGGCCGGAAGCGCAGAAGGCATGCCTGGTAGATGGCTTCAACTGGCGGAAGGCCTTCCTCGCGTTCGGCTTGTAAAGCGAAGTCGATCATCATGATGGCATTTTTCTTAACGATGCCGATGAGGAGAAGGATTCCGATCAGGGCCATGATGCTGAGATCAGTTCCGGTGATCAGGAGAGCGAGGATGGCTCCAACGCCCGCGGGCGGCAGCGTGGAGAGAATCGTGAGCGGGTGAATCAGGCTTTCGTACAGGATGCCCAGGACGATGTAAACCGCGACGAGAGCGGCGAGGATAAGGTAGGGTTCGTTGGCGAGGGACTCCTGGAAGGCTTGCGCCGTGCCCTGAAAAGTGGCGTGAACCGTAGAGGGCATGCCGATCTCCGCCTGCGCTCGCTGAAGGGCAGTGACAGCATCGCCGAGAGCGACATTGGGCGCGAGATTGAAGGTGAGCGTCACGGCGGGGTATTGACCCTGATGATTGACCGTGAGGGAAGTGCGCTTTTCCTCCCAATGAGCAATGGCGGAGAGTGGGATCATCGCGCCGCTTACGGTTGTGGCGGCGGGCACCGGCGTGGTTGCTGCGCCTGAGGAGGTGCTCTCAACGGCAAACGGCAATGAGCCGACACCCGAGGGCGCGCCGGTGAGGGTGCCGGCGCCTATAGCAGCTACCACCGGCGATTCACTGTTCGCCGCAGCGATGGCGGCGATGTTCGACGCAACCGGATTGGAGCTCGCTGGGGCGGACGACGGCGTGCTTGTGCTGATGGCCGAAGTGGCGGCAATGCCGCTGCTGCCTGCACTGACAAGCTGTCCACCCGAGGTTGGGAAGGCGGCGGCTGCACCCGACGATCCGGTCGTGGTTGCTGCGGTGGCAGCGGGTGCGGCGGGAGTGGCGGCCGCTGCAGCGGAGGCGGGAGAGCCGAGGAGCGGCACTGAAGCGGATGCGCCTGTAGAGCCGACCTTGATGTAGATGTTGTTCAACGAGTCAGGGCTGAGCTGATACTCGGGAGCTACCTCCATGACGACGAAGTATTGATTGAGCCCGGTGTACATGGTGGAAACCTGGCGCTGTCCGAAGGCATCGTAGAGCACCTGGTCGATGGCGGCCGTTGTGAGGCCGAGTCGAGCGGTGGTGTCGCGATTGATGACGAGCGTTTCGGAAAGGCCGTGGTTCTGCTGATCTGTGGAGACGTCGCGGAGTTCAGGCATGGAGCGCCCTTTAGCTTCGAGGCGCGGCGCCCAGGTGTTGAGTTCGTCTACATCTGGGTCCGAAAGGGTGTATTGATATTGCGCCGCGCTGCCGCGGCCTCCGACTTGAATATCCTGCTGCGCCTGGAGGAAAGTTCGCGCTCCGGGGACGCTGAGAAGCCTGCCGCGAAGGCGATTTACGACCTCATCCGCAGAAAGGTGGCCCGGGCTGATGTGCAGCTTCTGTCGAAGATGGCCGAACCAATCGTTGGGGTAGGGACGGTACGGACGCTTATCGAGATCCTTGAGCGCAACAAACATGAAGCCGGTGTTGTTGCTGCCGCGGCCGCCGCCGGCAAAAGCAGTCACCGTGGCGATGGCTGGATCGTTCAGGACCATTTGCGCAAGTTTCTGCTGCTTGTCGCGCATTGCCGGGAAGCTGATGTCCTGCTCGCCGATGGTCTGGCCGCCCATTCTGCCGGTGTCCTGCTGGGGGAAGAAGCCTTTGGGCACGATCATGAACAGGTACACGTTGAGGAAGGCACAGCCAATCGCTATCGCCAGAGTGATTCCCTGGTGGCGCAGGACCCAGCGCAGAGCGATATCGTATTCGTGCTGAATCCAGTCGAAAGCTCGCTCGAAGAAACGATAGAGAGGACCATGCCGGACTGCGCCGCGCTCTTTGAGGAACCTTGCGCAGAGCATCGGGGTGGTTGTGAGCGAGACCAGCATTGAGACGGCGATGGCGACGCTGAGCGTGACGGCAAACTCGCGAAAGAGCTTGCCGATGATTCCGCCCATGAGCAGGATGGGAAGAAAGACCGCGACCAGCGAGGTGCTCATGGAGAGGACGGTAAAGCCGATCTCCTTTGAACCGCGCATGGCAGCTTCGTAAGGGTTCATGCCCTTTTCGAGATAGCGCGTGATGTTTTCGATGACGACGATGGCGTCATCGACGACAAAGCCGGTAGAGATGGTCAATGCCATCAGGGACAGGTTGTCGATGGTATAGCCGAGCAGGTACATCACGCCGAACGTGCCTACCAGGGAGAGCGGGACAGCAATGGAGGGGATGATGGTGGCCCAGATCTCGCGCAGGAACATGAAGACAACGAGAACGACGAGCAACACGCTGATGAGGAGCGAGATCTCGACGTCGCGAACGCTGGCGCGGATGGTGGTGGTGCGGTCCACCGCGACGCTCATTTTGATCGCGGGAGGAATCTCTGCCTGAAGGCGCGGCATTTCGGTGAGAACGGAATCGACGGTGTCGATGACGTTGGCGCCGGGGATTTTGAAGATGATGATGAGGATGGCATCTTTAAGGGTGCCGCTGTGGCCTTCATTGTTGTTGCCGGCAAATCCAGCGGTGTGGATGTCGGAGACAGAATCGACGACTTCACCGAGATCGCCGAGCCGGACGGTGGCTCCGGTCTGACGGTTGTAGCCGACGATAATCGGCTTGTATTCAGAGGCCTTGAAGATCTGATCGTTGTCTTCGATCTGCCAGCGGTTCTGGCCGTCGTTGAAGCTTCCCTTGGGACGGTTCGCATTAGCGTTGGTCAGCGCGGTGCGGACGGCCTCGAGGCCGATGCCATTGTTGGCGAGCTGCAGTGGGTTGAGTTCCGCGCGGACCGCGGGCTGCGCGCTGCCCCCGACGAAGACCTGTCCTACGCCCTGAATCTGCGCGATCTTCTGCGCGAGGATCGAGTCGGCCATGTCATAGATCTGGGGCTTGGGGATGATGTCGGAAGTAAGCGTCAGGATCAGGATCGGCGCGTCGGCAGGGTTCGCCTTCCGGTAGCCGGGGTTTTGCGGCATGTACGCGGGCAATTGACTGCGCGCGGCGTTAATGGCGGACTGCACGTCACGGGAAGCGGCATCGATGTCGCGATTGAGGTCGAACTGGAGGGTAACGTTCGCGGAGCCGAGGGAGCTAGTCGACGTCATCTGGTTGACGCCGGCGATGCGGCCGAACTGGCGTTCGAGCGGGGTTGCCACGGCGGACGCGACGGTTTCGGGGCTGGCACCGGGAAGACCGGCTCCGACACCGATCACAGGGAAATCGACATCGGGCAAGGACGCGACGGGGAGAACGGAATATGCGATGGACCCGGCGAGCAGGAGCGCAATGCTCAGCAACGAGGTGGCTACGGGCCGCTTGATGAATGGGGCGGAAAGATGCATCGTCGCGTGCCTCAGTCGGCCGTAGCCATGTGCCGTTCAGGCGTGGTGAGATCTCGCGGCTGCAACCGCTTCGCCAGCCTGTCGAAGTAGAGATAGACAACTGGAGTGGTAAAGAGTGTGAGCAACTGCGAGAAGATGAGTCCGCCGACGATGCTTACGCCGAGGGGCATACGGAGTTCAGCGCCGGTGCCGCCGCCGAGCGCGAGAGGCAGGCCTCCCAGCAGAGCCGCCATGGTGGTCATGATGATTGGCCGGAAGCGGAGGAGGCAGGCTTGGAAGATCGCCTCTTCAGAGGATTTTCCTTCTTCGCGTTCAGCCTGGAGGGCGAAGTCGATCATCATGATGGCGTTCTTCTGCACGATACCGATGAGGAGAATGATCCCGATCAGTGCTATCACGCTGAACTCGACCTGGAAGAGCATGAGGGCCAGCAACGCACCGACACCAGCCGAGGGCAGTGTGGAGATGATGGTGATGGGATGGATGTAGCTCTCGTATAGCACTCCGAGCACGATGTAAACGGTGATCAGCGCGGCGAGGATGAGGATAGGTTCGTTGGCGAGAGAGGTCTGGAATGCCGCGGCGGTTCCCTGGAAGCTGGCGTTGATGCTGTTCGGCATCCCGATGCGCTGTTCCACTGCATTCACGGCCTTGACTGCATCGCCGAGCGCTTTGCCGGGAGCTAGATTGAAGCTGACGATGGTTGATGGAAACTGGCCCTGGTGACCAATCGAAAGCTGAACCCTGGTTTGTTCCCAGTGCGCGAGCATGCTGAGCGGCACCTGGGTACCGTTGCTGGATTTGACGTAGAGATTGTTCAGCGTAGTCGGATTCGTCTGGAAGTTGTGGCCGACCTCCATCACCACGTGGTACTGGTTCAGCTGGGTGAAGATGGTCGAGATCTGACGCTGGCCGAACGCGTCATACAGGGTGTTGTCGATATCCGCCATCGCTACGCCGAGGCGTCCGGCTGTATCGCGATTGATGATGAGTTGAGCTCCGAGACCTTGATCCTGGAGGTCGCTGGCCACGTCGATGACCGCAGGATCCTTGCTGAGTTCCTGGACCATCTTGCGCGTATAGGTGGCAAGCTCGGTGGAGTTCGGATCTTCAAGCGAGTACTGGAACTGGGTGCGGCTGACGCGGTCCTCGACTGAAAGGTCCTGCAGGGGCTGGAGGAAGAGCTGGATGCCGTCAATGTTGGCTACTTTGGGCTGGAGACGCTGGATGACCTCGGAAGCGGAGAGGTTGCGCTGTTCGAGAGGCTTGAGCGTGATCTGAATCCGGCCGGAATTGAGAGTTGTGTTGACGTTGTCGATGCCGATGAAGGACGAGACGTTATCAACGGCTGGGTCCTGAAGAACGATGTCGACAAGTTTCTGTTGGAGCTGGGCCATGTTCACGAAGCTGACGGTTTCGGGCGCTTCGCTGATACCCAGAATCACGCCGGTATCCTGCACGGGGAAGAACCCCTTGGGAATCGCCAGGAAGAGAAGAACCGTCGCGACGAAAGTGGAGATGGTAACGAGCAACGTGATGAAGCGATGGCGAAGGACCTTCTTGAGAGCGCGGCCGTAGGAATCAATGATGTTGTTGAAGACCGACTCAGACCAGTAATAGAAGCGGGTCTGCTTCGCGTGAGCTTTGTCCTGAAGGATCCGCGAGCACATCATCGGAGTCAGCGTTAGCGAAACGACGGCTGAGACGAGGATGGTGACCGCGAGAGTGATGGCGAACTCACGGAAGAGGCGGCCGACTACGTCGCTCATGAACAGCAGCGGGATGAGAACCGCGATGAGCGATACAGTGAGCGACATGATGGTGAAGCCGATCTGGGCGCTTCCTTTGAGCGCCGCCTTCATCGGCGACTCGCCCTCTTCGATGAAGCGCGAGATGTTCTCGATCATGACGATGGCGTCGTCGACCACGAAGCCAGTGGAGATGGTGAGCGCCATCAGCGTGAGGTTGTTGAGGCTGTACCCGAGCAGGTACATGACGCCGAAGGTGCCGACAATCGAGAGCGGAACGGCCACGGAGGGAATGATGGTGGCGGCAAGGTTGCGCAAGAAGAGGAAGATGACCATGACGACCAGCGCCACGGTAAGCATCAATTCAAATTCGACGTCTTTGACCGACGCACGGATGGTGCTGGTGCGGTCGGTAAGGATGTGAACCTGCACGCTGGCGGGAAGGCTCGCCTGTAATGTGGGGAGCAGCTTGTGGATGCGATCGACGACAGCGATGATGTTGGCGCCGGGCTGGCGCTGCACGTTGACGATGACGGCAGGCTGGCGGTTCATCCACGCGGCCTGCTGCGTGTTCTCAGGAGCGTCGATCACGCTGGCGACGTCGGAGGTACGGACAGGAGCGCCATTGCGATAGGCGACGATGACGGGAAGGTATTCGGAGCTGGAGAGCAGCTGATCGTTAGCGTTGATGGTGTACGACTGGCGGCTGCCATTGAGGGTGCCCTTTGCCTGGTCGACGTTGGCTGCGGCGAGGGCGGTGCGAAGATCTTCGAGGCTGAGGTTGTAGGCGGCAAGCTGGGCCGGGTTAGCTTGAACACGGACCGCGGGCTTTTGCCCGCCTGCGATGGAGACGAGCCCGACGCCGGTGACCTGGGAGATCTTCTGGGCGAGGTTGGTATCGGCGGCGTCTTCGACCTTGTCGAGAGGGAGCGATTCTGACGTAAGTGCCAGGGTAAGGATCGGAGCGTCGGCGGGGTTGACCTTGCTGTAGACGGGCGGATTTGGGAGGTCGTTGGGCAGGAAGCTGTTAGCCGCATTGATGGCGGCCTGGACCTCCTGCTCGGCAACATCGATGTTTTCATCGAGATTGAACTCGAGGGTGATGACCGAGCCGCCGCCGGAACTGGTGGAGGTCATTTGCTTCAGGCCGGGCATCTGGCCGAATTGGCGCTCCAAGGGGGCCGTGACCGACGACGCCATGACTTCGGGGCCGGCGCCTGGGTAGAAGGTGAGTACCTGGATGATGGGGTAGTCCACCTCAGGCAGCGCGGAGACCGGTAATTGCAGGAAAGCGACGCCGCCCGCCAGCATGATGGCCGCCATCAGCAATGAGGTGGCAATGGGGCGGAGAATGAACGGCCTTGAAGGGCTAAGACTCACTGCTGCTGCCTCTGGTTCGAGCTTGGGCTTTGATTGCTGCGGTATTGGCCGGACTTGCGGTTCGCTCCGGGCTGCCCGGCAGGTCCGCTACCGGGTTGGGCTCCGGGTGCGGGCTGTCCGGCTGCAGCGGGTCGGCCACTCTCCGGGGTTGCCGGCTCGGAGGAGCTTTGCGCACCGGATTGCCGCGGTCGAGCGGAGCCAACCGAGACTGGCTGGCCGGGACGAAGACGTTCGGCGCCGTCCACGACAACCTGAGTTCCCGGGGCAGGGCCGCTGTCGAGAATCGTGTTCTGGCCCTCGGCCAGGGCGACCTTGACCGGCTGCATCTGCGCGACATGTCCGCCTTTGCCGTCGTCATTCACTGTCCAGACGAACAGCGAGCCGTTCAAGCCTGTCTGGATTGCCACGGATGGGACGACGAGAGCGTTGGGACGGTTTTCGAGCACCAGGTGGATATTCACGAACTGGTTCGGAAAGAGGGTGGAATCACCGTTGGCGAATACTGCCTTGAGCTTTCCGGTTCCTGTGGTGGGATCGATCTGGTTGTCAGCGGTGAGCAAGTTCCCTTTGGTCAGAAGCTGGGTGTCACTGCGGTCATAGGCATCGACGGGCATGCGCTTGTCGGACGCAAGCCGGTGAATCACCTGGGGAAGCTGGTTCTCAGGCAATGTGAAGTAAACCGCGATCGGTTTGAGCTGGTTGATGATCACCAGGTTTGTGGAATTGGCGGAGATCACGTTGCCGGGATCGACCAGGCGAAGACCGATCTTGCCGGTGATGGGCGCCTTGATGTAACACCAGCTCAACTGAAGCTGAGCATTTTCCACGGCTGCATTGTCTGACTGAATTGCGCCCTGGTACTGGCCGAGCTGGGCTTCGTTGGCCTCCATGGATTCGCGGGAGACAACCCCGGCATTGAAGAGGGCTTTGTAGCGGTTGACCTCAGCCTGGGCGTTCTTGAGCAGTGCCTGGTCGTGGGCGAGCGTGCCTTTGGCCTGATCGAGCGCGGCCTGATAGGGCCTTGGGTCGATCTCCATGATTGTTTCGCCCTCTTTGACCTCCTGGCCCTCAGTAAACTTGACGGGCAGAAGCTCGCCACTGACCCGTGCCTTCACGGTAACGGTGAAATTCGGGGTCACGGTGCCGAGGCCGGTCAGGTAGATGGGCATCGGTTTTTGCTCGGCGCTGATGACCTGCACGGGAACAGGTCGGCCCATCAGAGCAGCAGCCTGATTGGCCTGATTGGCCTGAGCCTTTTCCTTGTTCTGGTAGACGCGCCAACCGATGAAGGCACCGGCGGCAATGAGCACGACGTAGACTCCAAGACGAATCCAGGGATTTTTGTGTGGCCGGTCCTCGCCGGTTTTTGAAAGTTCGGGCTCAGTGGCGTTTTGAATCGGCATATTTATAGCTTCCAGTCACTCAAGTTCTTCAACGATGAATTCAGATTATCCGGCTGAAAACACGGATCATTCGGAGTGGAACAACCGCGCGGATACACCACTTATAGGGACGATTTCAACAGGTGAAAGGTTTCGCGGCAGGGTTGCTGGTTCTTTATCCCGGCGTCGTAATCCGCGCATTGAAAATCGCGCTGTTCAGTTGACCTGGCGTGTCCCGAAAACGGGAGAGCAAAGCCCGCTTGCGGAGTGCTCATTCAGATGAAAATGCCCGGACATTCGTTGCGTCGAGCCGAAGCAGGCAGAGAAGGCGAGATTCTGAGACGAAGCGTGAGCCAGCTCAAATCTCCAGCCCCCTCAGCCATGGAAAATCGGAAAAAGAAGCCACGGGGGCGAGAAAAGCGTCCTATGAACAGAGCAGTTGTTCTGACCTGTCGAAGCTTTCGCGCGACCCCGCGTGATGGACTAAGATTGACTGTTTAACTGTAGTGTTTGCCGGGCCCAACGGTCCCTCGCCGGGAAACCCGGGATTCCATTTGTGAGCTGCTTTTTGCCTTGAACGGTTCGCCTACGGTTCGCGGGGCGATCCTCTCCCAGACGTCACAATGCTGACGGGCAAATTGCCTCAGTAGCGCCGGAGATCACTCATTTCCGGCATCGGGAGCAAAGTCGCTGAAGCCAAGATCGGCAGCGACTCCCTACAACGGGCATAAACCTGTTTCGCCGGGTTTTGCCGCAGGAGCGAGTACCACCGTATGTGGATTGTCCGGCTTGCGCTTCGACGGCCCTATACCTTCGTCGTCTTCGCGCTTTTGATCATGATCCTGGGCGTGTACAGCATCCTTTCGATGCCGACGGATATTTTTCCGAACATCGATATTCCTGTTGTCACGGTGGTTTGGAACTACACGGGGCTCTCGCCGGAGGAGATGGCAAACCGGATCGTCAGCAACAGCGAACGGGGCATGACGACCACGGTGAGCGACATCGAACACATCGAATCGCAGACGCTGGCCGGTGTCGCGGTGATCAAGATTTTCTTCCAGCCGCACGTGAACATAGCGAGCGCTGTCGCCGAGGTGACTTCGATCTCGCAGGTGCAGTTGCGCCAGCTTCCGCCGGGAACAAATCCGCCGTTCATTATTCAATACAACGCTTCGAGCGTGCCTGTTCTGATGCTTGGGCTCTCGGGCGAGGGCATGAGCGAGCAGCAGCTGTTCGATATGGGCCAAAACACGATCCGTACGCAGCTTGCCACGGTGGAGGGCGCGCAGACTCCGTTTCCATACGGCGGGAAACAACGGCAGATCCAGGTGGATATCGATCCAGAAGCGCTGCAGGCTCACCAACTCTCACCCGCCGACGTGGTGAATGCGGTATCCGCGCAGAATTTGATTGTGCCTTCGGGCACGATGAAGATGGATCGCTTCGAGTATTCGATTGAGACGAACTCGGCGCCGTCGGTGGTTGACCAGCTGAATAATCTGCCCATCCGCTCTGTGAACGGCGCGATGATCTATGTCCGCGACGTTGCGCACGTGCGGGACGGCAATCCTCCGCAGACGAACATCGTCCGCGTGAACGGACAGCGGTCCGTGATGATGTCGATCATGAAGACGGGGTCCGCTTCCACGCTGAACATCATCAAGGATGTGCGCGAGAAGCTCGACTACGTGAAGGGCCAGGTGCCTCCGCAGGCGAGAATCACCGCGCTATCGGACCAATCGATCTTTGTGCGTGGCGCAATTAACGGAGTGGTACGGGAAGCCCTGATCGCGGCCTGCCTGACGGCAGTCATGATTCTTGTCTTCCTCGGTAGTTGGCGCTCCACGATCATCATCGCGGTCTCGATTCCGCTTTCGATTCTTTGCTCGCTCATCGTTCTCTCCGCACTCGGCGAGACGATCAACATCATGACGCTTGGCGGACTGGCGCTTGCGGTAGGCATCCTGGTCGACGATGCGACGGTGGCCATCGAGAACATCAACCGCTATCTGGAGCAGGGCAAGGAACTGGAACAGGCAATTCTCGACGGCTCGGCGCAGATTGCGATTCCGGCGTTCGTGTCCACGATCGCAATCTGTATCGTGTTCGTGCCGATGTTCCTGTTGAGCGGCGTGGCGCGGTATCTGTTTGTGCCCATGGCGGAGGCAGTGATCTTCGCGATGCTCGCAAGCTATCTGCTATCGCGAACGCTCGTACCCACCATGGCGAAGTACCTGCTGCACGAGCATGACGACGCCCAGGTAGCGCGGAAGGAAGCGAGCCGCAATCCTTTCGTACGCTTCCAAAGTGGATTCGAAAAAGTCTTTTCCTCATTTCGCAACGGATATCTGCGGCTACTGACGCTCTGCGTCAACTTTGCCGGTGCGTTTTTGATCATCTTCATCCTCTTCGCTATCGGCTCGGTGGCGCTGCTGGTGCCGTGGCTGGGACAGGACTTTTTCCCCGCCGTCGATGCCGGGCAGTTCAAGATTCACGTGAGAGCGCGGACCGGCACTCGTATCGAAGAGACAGCGGCACTTTGCGACCACATTGACAATACGATCCGCAGGCAGATTCCCGCCGATCAGATCGGTACGATCGTTGACAATATTGGGCTGCCCTACTCGGGCTTGAACCTTTCTTACTCGACCTCCGCACCGATCGGGCCAGCCGACGCCGATATCCAGGTGCAGCTGGCTGCCAAGCACCGGCCTACCGACGAGTATGTCGAGGAACTCAGAGATGTGCTGGCTCGCGACTATCCCGGTGTCACGTTCTATGTTCTGCCCGTGGATATCGTTACGCAGATTCTCAATTTTGGATTGTCGGCGCCGATCGATATCCAGCTTGTCGGACCGAACTTGTATGGCAACCGTCAGGTTGCGGAAAAGATGCTGAATGAGGTGCGATATGTTACCGGAGCTACAGATGCACGCATTCAGCAACCGTTTGACAATCCGAATTTCACTGTTAATGTGGACCGCACGCGCGCGCAGGCGATCGGATTCACGCAGCGCGACGTGGCGCAGAGCCTGCTGGTTGCGCTGAGCGGAAGCTTTCAGACGACGCCCAGTTTCTATCTCGATCCGCGCAACGGAGTGAGCTATAGCGTCGCGGTACAGACCCCGCAGTATCGCCTGGATTCGATTTCGGACTTGCAGAGTCTGCCGGTGACGCGATCGAGTAACTCTGGAGCCAGTGCCGGCGGAACACCGCCAGGAAACACAGGAAGCAGAGCGGCACCGCCCACGATGACGGCGCCGGGTGCGCCGCAACCGGTGCAGATTCTCGGGAACATGGCGGAGTTCAAGCCAGGCGCGGAGCTTGGAACGGTGAGCCACTACGATGTGCAGCCTGTGATCGACATCTATACCAACGTGGTGGGCACTGACCTGGGTACCGTCACGCGAGAGATGCAGCGGATTGTTGCCCGGTACGAAAAGCAATTACCTCGCGGCTCGCATATCGTTCTTCGCGGTCAAAGCGAAACGATGCAGAAGTCGTACATCGGCCTGTTGACTGGACTGCTTTTCTCAGTACTACTGGTCTACCTGCTGATCGTGGTGAATTTTCAATCGTGGCTCGATCCGTTTCTGATCATCTCGGCCCTGCCCGCGGCGCTGGCAGGCATCGCATGGTTTCTGTTCCTGACCGGAACGCGCTTGAGCGTGCCAGCCCTGACTGGAGCCATCATGTGCATGGGCGTGGCGACAGCGAACTCGATCCTGGTGGTGAGCTTTGCCCGCGAACAGCTTGAAGAGCTTGTGGGCGATGCGCGGCAGGCGGCGTTGAATGCCGGTTTTGTGCGACTCAGGCCGGTGCTGATGACGGCGCTGGCCATGATCCTGGGCATGATGCCCATGGCCCTGGGTCTGGGTGAAGGCGGCGAGCAGAATGCGCCGCTCGGACGCGCCGTGATTGGCGGGTTGCTGCTGGCCACGTTCGCGACGCTATTCTTTGTGCCCGCATTTTTCTCGGTTGTCCACGGCTGGCTGGAGAAGAAGAACCGCAGCAAGCGTCACGAAAAGCAGGCCGCGACTTTCGATGAGTTCGACTAGGAATCTGGAATGATGTCTGGAGCAGGCTATGAGTAACGAATCGACTTCCAATGCAAGCCAGGGAGCCCACAACAAGAAGCCGCACGAGGGGCACGACACGCAGCACGCGCCCGAGGCAAAGCCGGTCGCAACCGGTGTGGCTGTGACTGCGCTGGTGACCGTTCTGATTGTTCTTGCCGCACTGGCAACGTTCGGCATCGTAAGTCGCATTCATCGCGACAGTGTCCTGGCGAAATCCACGCAGGAGCTGGCTGCTCCGGTGGTGATCGCATTGGCTCCGAAGCAAGGAGCGCCGGCCGATACGTTTACGCTTCCTGGCAACGTGACGGCCTACACTGATTCGCCCATTTTTGCCCGGACGTCGGGATACCTGACGAAGTGGTACTACGATATCGGTTCGCATGTGAAGAAAGGCGCGCTACTGGCGGACATCGCGACACCAGAGCTGGATCAGCAACTGGCTCAGGCTGAAGCCGATCTCGGAACGGCTGAGGCCAATGCAAAGAATGCGCAGGCGCAGGCACAGCGCTACCAGGGATTGGTGAGCACCAACGCAGTTTCGCAGCAGGACACGGAGAATTTCACCAATCAGGCGACGGCAACCGCGTCCGCTGTAAAGAGCGCCCAAGCGAACGTGCAGCGACTTAAGCAGCTACAGTCATTTGAGAAGATCTATGCGCCATTCGATGGCGTAGTTACCGCACGCAACATCGATATCGGGCAATTGATCGATACGGGCGCCGCACGAGAGCTCTTTCACATGCAGGCTCTGAACACGCTGCGCGTGTATGCCAATGTGCCGCAGTTGTACTCGGCGAATCTGAAGCGCGGAGCCAAAATCGACATTAACTTTCCGGAGCATCCCGGGCAGACGTTCCAGGGAACGCTGGTGCGGACTTCGAATGCGATCGATCCCACGAGCCGCACCCTCCTCGTTGAGATCGACGTAGACAATCGCAAGGGCGAGCTGCTGCCCGGGTCTCTGGCGCAGGTTCACTTCAAGGCTCCGTCTGTGCAGACGTTTATTGTCCCGGTCTCCGCCATCATTTTCCGCCGCGAGGGAACTCAGATTGGCACGCTGGGAGCTGACAACACCGCGCATGTAGTACCGGTAACGATCGGGCAGGATGACGGACGAACGGTGCAGATTATCAGCGGGCTGAAGCCTGGGGACCTGGTGATTCAGGATCCGCCTGACTCCCTGATCGATGGCGAGAAGGTAAATCCGCAAAAGTCCAATCAGGGTCAGCAGAACGGACAACAGGGCGAAGGGGGCAAAGGGTGACGCAGTCGAAGCCAAAGCTGCGGGGCCCGGGAATGCTCGCACTCGCATCGCTCCTGACCGGATGCACGGTGGGGCCAAACTACCATCGTCCCGATTTGCCCGCGCCTCCGCCGCCGGCGTACAAGGAAAGCGCCGCGAGCGCCGTGGTGCCTCCGCCGAATCCGAATGGGGGAACGTGGAAGCCGGCTACGCCGTCAGACGGGATGCTGCGCGGCAAATGGTGGGAGGTCTATCACGATCTGCAGTTAAATGCGCTGGAAGATCAGATTGCAGGGCAGAACCAGAATCTGCGGGCCGCGATGGAGAACTACCTTGCGGCGCGGGACCAGGTGCGTATTGCGCGCGCGGACTTCTATCCGACTCTGTCGGGAAATGCCTCCGGAGAACGGGCGAAGGTCTCGGCGCATCGTCCGCTTGCGCCGGCAGGAGCGGGGACGCAGTACACCGATCTTCAGCTTGGGGGGCAGGCGAGTTGGGAGCCGGATCTGTGGGGACGAATACGGCGGAATGTGGAAGCCTCGCGAGAAAGCGCACAGGCGAACGCAGCCGACGTGGCGAATCTTGATCTCGTCCTGCATGCAGAGCTGGCGACCGACTACTTCGAACTTCGTGGTTTGGACTCGGATGCGCGGCTACTGGAGAGAGCGGTCGCCGATTACGAACATCAGCTTGGGTTGAACCAGCAGCTTGTGAAGGGTGGGTTGGCAACAGAGGTTGTCGTGGCCCAGGCACAGACGCAGCTCGAGTCTACGCGGGCCCAGCTTGTTGATGTGAACCAGGCGCGCAGCCAGTTTGAGCATGCTATCGCCACTCTGATCAACAAAGAGGCACGCGAGGTGACGCTGCAGCCTGCCCCACTGGATCAGGAACTCCCGAACATTCCGGTTGGCATACCGTCTCAACTCGTTGAACGTCGTCCGGACATCTCGGCGACTGAACGGCGGACGGCTGAAGCAAATGCGCGAATCGGGATTGCGGTGAGCGCCTTCTATCCCAACGTAGTGATCGGCGGCGGCGGGGGTTTTGAGAGCACGAACATTGGCACGCTGATCCAGGGACCAAGTGCGATCTGGAGTCTGGGCGCTCAGGCCACACAAATTCTCTTCGATGCCGGGCGGCGACGCACGGTCACTGAGCAGGCGCGGCACCTGTACGAGGCTCAAGCCGCTACGTATCGGGCAACGGTACTGGGCGCCTTCAACGAAGTCGAAGACCGGATTTCGGATTTGCGCGTTCTTGATCAGGAGACCACCACGGAACAGCGCGCAGTAGCCGCCGCGCAGCACTCGCTCGACCTGTCGAACCAAAGATACAAGGGCGGCGCGACAAGCTATCTTGAGGTCCTGATTGCGGAGACCACATTGCTCACAAACCAGCGTACGCTGACCGACCTGAAGACCCGGCAGTTTGCGGCAAGTGTCGGACTGGTACGCGCTCTCGGCGGCGGATGGGATTCGTCGCAGCTACCGCACTGATCCTGGCGGTTTCGTAGCCGCTGCCTCCGAGTGCAGCAGTCATTCTCAGGATTGCGCAGGGAAAGACCCAGAATTCGCTCGTCTGTTTTTTCCGAATCGACAAGTGAAAAGAGAGTTGCCACGCCTCCCGTGGAAGTGTAAGTATTGGCGTAACCGAAAAACTCTTTTACTGGTTGCCTTTCCGGTCAAAATGCTTTCGAGAATAAGCAGGTTGACGGTGCCACGAGAGACTGCTGGCCACTCATGTGATCCGGCTTCATCTCCTAGGCTTTTCCGGAACGCCCTTTGCTCGACAATCCTCATTCGTCGCAGTGAAGGCGATTGCAGATTAAAGAGGTTGTTGAGCAGTACTCTCAGGCGCTGCGCGTCTTTGGCTCGCAAACAGCCCCATTGAGGTGCATGGTCCAGCCACTCCTCGCTTGTCAGGAGATGGGGAGAGCTGCGCGAGTACAGTTTTCGCTTTCGAACAGGGCCTAAGCCGGATGCATTTGATCTCCACCGCCGGATCGCCGTTCAACAGCGAGAACAGACCTCAAAAAAATCGCAGGCAGTGAACGCAGGCGCTGAGCAGGGCGTCCGCAAACAAAACGGTTCAGGCCGCAAGCCGAAGAAAAGAATTTCAAATTCAGAGGACCGATTAAGGTGATGAGAAAAATCGCTCTTTCCATCCTTCTTTTACCCGCAGTGTTGGCAATACCCGCAGAGGCAGGCGTCATCGTTTACAGTCCGGGAAACAATGCAAGCGTCAGTTCACCATTCAAGCTTTCGGCTTTTTCAAACTGGTGTGGATCACAGAGTGTCGTATCCACCGGCTACTCTCTGGATAGCAGCACATCCACGACGGTCATCAACAGCCAGACAATCGATACTTCAGTCTCGGCATCAACCGGCGGCCATACTTTGCACGTGAAGGCGTGGGGCAACGCAGGAGCAGCCTGCGTGACCGATGTGTCGATTATTGTGACCGGCACTTCCACTTCTTCTTCTGCTGCTGTTCCTTCCTATGCGGCAAGTAACAGTTCCCTGCAGACACTGAGCAACTGGATCAAGGCCCATGACAGCGGGACGCCCGGGACCTCAAGTGGAACGATGAGTATTGTCAGCTCTCCGTCGATGAGCGGAGCGGCCCGGCACTTTGCAACCACCTACAGCAACTACGGCGGGGAACGCTACAGTGTGAGCTTTAACGACGATACCTCGGCGCACAACTTCGAAATGGACCTGTGGGTGTATCTGCAATCCCCTTCTACAGGAGTGCATATTCTGGAACTGGACTTGAACCAAGTGACCTCAAACGGCCAGACGGTTCTGTATGGATTTCAATGTAATGGGTGGTCGAGCACGTGGGACTTCTCCACGAACGCAGGTTCGGCATCAAGCCCGAAACCACACTGGGTGAATACATCGGCGTACTGCAACCCGCATAGCTGGAGCACCAATCAGTGGCATCACGTGCAGATCTTCTACTCACGTAATGACTCTGGGTGGGTAACGTACAAGAGCGTGGTGCTCGATGGGAAATCAACGAATATAGGAGTTACGACTTTCAGCTCATATGCACTGGGCTGGGGCCCCTCATTGATCGCGAACGTACAGGTTGATCCGCCAAGCGGGAGCGGCAGCTCTCATATCTTTGTGGACAACATGGCTGTCTACCGCTGGTAAGGGTGCTTCGATCTGCGCAGAGGCCCGCCGGGATTTGGCGGGCCTCTTTGTTTGTTCTTCATGCGACTCCAACCTCCGCTCCGCGGCTCGCAAGCGTACAGTTGTCTATGATTCGGTGGCGGCGTTTTTAGCCGGGGGTAGTAGCTTGGTGTTTCCCCGGCTGGAGGTTGAGTTCGCGGCATCCACGAATGCGATGAGGGGTCATGCTGATGAGAGCAGTTGCAGAAGAGTGGTTGCGCGTGTGGATGGTGCTCGGATTAGCGGCTGCTGGAATCCTTTCGTTGAATCCGAAGCTCGGTGCGGAGCGAGCTCAGCGGAGCCTGTCGATCGATAGCTCGGTGACGATCGTGGAGGGAGTGGATGAGCCGGCTGCGGTGCGGCGGGCTACGGAGGATCTACTCAGCGACTTTGGCAAGGTGTTTGGACAGGCGCCGAGAATGACGGATCGACTGGAGGAGTCGGGGCAGATCGCCATTCTGATCTCTGGACCGAAGACGCCGGAGTTCGGAGCGAGATGCAAGGCGCCAACGGGTATTGAGTCGTTCGCGTTTTCCGTGGTGCATCTGGGGGGACACCAGGTTCGCGACCTGATCTGCCTGACGGGTGCGGACATGCGGGGGACAATCTACGCGATCTATCAGTTCTCGCAGACGGTGCTCGGAACCGACCCGATGTATCTGTGGACAGACAAGCAGCCGGAGAGACGGAGTCAGATCACGCTGTCGATGGATTTCGCGAAGGTCTATCCAGGCCCGGTCATCAGGAACCGCGGATTCTTTATCAACGATGAGGACCTGCTGAGCGGATGGATTCCGGGATCGAGAGCGGAGCGTACCGGGATCTCGCCGCGCGTGTGGGACAACATCTTTGAAACGGTTTTGCGGCTCAAGGGCAACATGATTGTTCCCGGCACGTGGATCTTCCCGGATGATGCGCAGGTGGAGGCGGCCGCGAAGCGCGGGCTGATCATCAACCAGCACCATGCGATTCCGCTGGGCGTGAACGTGGCGCGCTGGCCGAAGGATGTTCCGTATAACTTCTCGACGCATCCGGAAATCCTGGAACGGGCGTGGACGAACGCTGTAGCCACATACAAGCCGGATGAGGAGATTCTGTGGAGCGTCGGGCTTCGCGGTTTGTCTGACTCAAGCTATGCATCGCTCGATCCGAGCGTTCGCGACAACGATGAGCTTCTTGGAAAGCGCATCAGCGATGCCATCGCGGAACAGGTGAAAATCGTGCGGGCAAAGTATCCGAAGGCGCAGTTTGTGACGGATCTCTGGCAGGAAGGAGCCCGGTTGATGCAAAAGGGTCTGCTGAAGATTCCCCCGGAGGTGACGCTGGTGTGGGCCGACACCGGCTACGGTGACATGCAGGACAACGGCAGAGTCGTAGCCGGGCAGGGCGCATATTTCCATGTTGCGATGATGAACTTCAATGCCAACCAGTTGTCGGAGATGGTGCCGGTTTCGGTGATCAACGAGGAGCTAGGGCGATATATCAAAGTCGGGGCGACCTCCTATTTCCTGGTGAACAGCAGCGACATCCGGCCGGTGGCCATGACGACGCGAGCGGTGATGAATGCGGCATGGGGCGGCGTACCGGACGGGCAGGATGCGGATATCGCCTTCTACAAACAATGGGCGTCGGAGGAATTCGGGGCGAAGGCGTCGGATGCGGTGGCCGCAGTGTACCGGGAGTACTTTGCCGCACCGTCAATGCGACGCGAAGGGACGCCTCCCGGGCTGACATCAGCGGGCAATGCGCCGCCAACCCGTACGGAGTACAGCCGAGTGCCGCGAGAGAATGGCGATCAGCATTATCACACCGAGATTCGACGGCTTCTGCTTGACCGGCTCAGCGCGGGACAAGTGGCGAGCGTTCCCAGCCAGTCGCCGAAGTGGACACCGCCGCGGCTCGTGCCGCAGTTCTCCGCAGATCAGAAGAAAGCGCAGCTGGCGTTAGACATCAAGGAATGCGAGGAGGCACAGGCCCGCTGGGATGCGGTGTGGCAGGATGCGCTGGCGGCGAAGGTGCTGGTGTCCGCAGAGCGGCGCGACTACTACCAGGCCGCGGTGCTGACGATGATCACCATCAATCGCGAGAGCAACCGCGCACTGATGCTGATCGCGCAGGCACTTCAGGACGATGAGGCCAGTGATTCCGATAAGGCTCAGGTGGAAGCTCACGGGGCGGAAGTCTCGCTCGAGGCGGTTCAGGCCGCGATGCATATGGCCGAGTACGGCAAATGGAAGAACTGGTACCGCGGGGATTGGCTAACGGGCGTTTACCGCACGCGCGAACTGGTGCAAGCCTATGAGGACCACCTGAAGGATCCCATGGCGAAACTCCCGGCGCCGGTGTCGTGGACAGGATGGGAAGCGTACTTCCACATCATGGAATACGAGGGCGATCGCTCGGTCGATGTGCACTGAGATCCGCCGCTGAGCGTTTTCGTTCCGCACAACACCCGTGAGACGAGCAGGCGCTACTTCTGATTGCTTTTGGTGAGACCTGACTCAGTGGTCGTGCCCAGGTTGAAGTGCTTGGGAATCCCCGTCGGCTTGTACTCGAGGGTGTCGTTGGTTTCGGATCGGAGCGCCTGCAGCCGTTCCTTGAGATGCTTTGTGATCTCTTCCGATCCTGGCTTGCCATAGAGGTTGTTGCTTTCGTCGGGATCGGTTTTCAGATCATAGAGCTCCCACTCTTCGGGATCGAGGAAGAAGTGGATGAGTTTGTAACGCTCGGTGCGCACTCCTCGGGAGGGGCGAACATTCTCGAAGCCGGGATACTCGTAGAACTCGTAAAGCCAATCCTTGCGCCATTGCGGGTCCTGCTTGCCCTCAGCCAGCGACAGCATGCTTTTGCCCTGCATGTCGGCGGGAACCGGAAGTCCGGCGATCTCCAGCAGCGTGGGCGCCATGTCGAGGTTCAGCACCATCTCCTCGCTGGTCGCGCCTGATTTCACCTTGCCTGGATAGCGCAGCATCATGGGAACGCGGATCGACGGCTCGTACATCAGGCGCTTGTCGTAGAAGTGATGCTCGCCGAGAAAGAAGCCGTGATCTGAGCTGAGCAGCATCGCTGTATTGTCGGTGATCTTCTGGCGTTCGAGTTCCTGCCACACTGCGCCGACGTTGCGATCGTTGTCCTGGACGCCGGCGTAGTGGTCCTTGACCAGTTCCTCCAGAGAGCGCGGATCATCGCTGAAAACTTCGGAGTAACCGACCTTGTTGTCAGCTTCGGCAACGGCTCGCGGCTTGCCCGGATAGCCCTTCAGGTCTTCATCAAAGGTCGCAGGCTTCGGGATTGGCACGCCATTGAAGTCGTTGACCATGTCTTTCGGACGATAGAAAGGCGCATGGGGCGCGTAGAACCATAGGAACAGGCAGAACGGCTTTGTGCGTTCCTGCTTCAGCCACTCGACAGCTTTTTGGGTCAGAAGTGTATCGACGTACTGGCCTTCGTAGAGCTTTGCTGGACTGTATTTGCCGCGTACACCTTCCGTGATGACGGGGCGGTAGTAGTCAGCCTGGCCGACGAAGCCGAAGTAGTAATCCCAGTTGTGTTCCATGAGCGCGCCTTCGATGTGCGACTTGCCGAGGAAGGCCGTTTCGTATCCGGCTTTCTGCAGCATGTCTGAGACGAGGGGGAACTTCGCTGGAATTTTTCCGGCCACGTTGGACACAGCTCCGGTGGTGTGCGAGTACATGCCGGTCAGCATCGTTGCGCGTGAGGGGAGGCAGAGGGCGTTCACAACGAAGGCGTTGTGGAAGGTGCAGCCTTCGCCGCCGATGCGATCCATGTTCGGCGTGTGAAGGATCTTGTTGCCAGCTGAAGAAAACTCGTCCCAGCGCAAACCTTCGCCGACGAAGCAGACGATGTTCGGTTTTTGTGCACTCGCGGCCTGGGTACCGAGCTCGCGTGCGAAAGCTTCAAGGCTGTCGATGCCGCAGGCGGACGCCGCCGCTCCAGCCATGTATTTGAGAACAGTTCGACGAGTCTCCATGGTCCTCTCTGAAGGCAAGGCAGTAATAAACCTGCGTACCATGGCGGGTCAATGCACAAGTAGTTCCCCCTTCCCCGCGGGCAACAGAAATGCACGGACGCGTATCATCGGAGCGAGCAGAGGCAACGATGGCGCAACCCCCTTTTCACGTGATGACCAAGCCGATCGGGCCTATCTGCAATCTGGATTGCAAGTACTGCTTTTATCTGGAAAAAGAGAAGCTCTATCCCGACACGAAGAAGTGGCAGATGTCCGACGAGGTGCTGGAACAGTACATACGCGACTACATTGCCGCGCAGCCTCAGGAGGAAGTTCACTTCGCGTGGCAAGGTGGGGAGCCAACGCTGCTCGGCGTGGATTTCTTTCGGGCGGTTGTTGAGATGCAGAAGCGCTATGCGCATGGGAAGCAGATTCACAACGCGCTGCAGACGAACGGCGTGCTGATTGACGATGAGTGGGGCGAGTTTCTGGCCGAAAACGGATTTCTGGTAGGCGTCTCCATCGACGGCCCGCGCGAGCTGCATGACTGTTACCGGGTGGACAAAGGACAGGCGCCAACGTTCGACCGGGTGATGCGGGGAATCGGCAAGCTCAAGCAACACGGGGTCGAATTCAACACCTTGACGGTGGTACATCGGCAGAATTCAAAGTACCCCAAGGAGGTCTACCGATTCCTGAAAGAGATTGGGAGCGGGTTCATCCAGTTCATCCCGATTGTGGAGCGCAAGGCTGTCGATGCGGATGGGAACGGGCTGGTGCTGATCAAGCCATCCCTCGACCGGGCCGCTGAAGTCACAGAGTGGTCGGTGGAACCGGAGGCTTACGGCAGGTTCCTTTCGCATATCTTCGATGAATGGGTAAAGAGGGACGTGGGACGAACGTTTGTTCAGCTGTTCGACGTTGCGCTGGAGAGCTGGATGGGCATGGATGCCAGTCTGTGCGTTTTTCGAAAGACCTGCGGATCGGCCCTGGCAATGGAGCACACCGGCGATCTGTATTCCTGCGATCACTACGTTTATCCAGAGAACAAGCTGGGCAACATTATGGAGGAGTCGCTTGAGAAGCTGGTTGGGTCGTCTGAACAGAAGGCATTTGGTGACGCGAAGCTCACTTCCCTGCCTCGCATGTGCCGAACGTGCGAGGTGCGATTCGCCTGCAATGGGGAGTGCCCGAAGCATCGCTTTCTGAGGACGCCCGATGGCGAGTCCGGATTGAACTATCTATGTGCCGGATACAAGCACTTCTTCAGGCACATCGACCCCTACATGCAGTTCATGGCGGGAGAACTGAGAGCGGGTCGGCCACCGGCAAACATTATGCGGATGCTGGCGGGGGCTTGAGGCAGCGGCTCTCGAAGAGGGCTTTTTCCTCAAGGCCACCCATTTCGTGTTATTGACCGTCACGTTACGAAAGTCCGAGGCTGGAGGGGTAGATTTGCTGCTTGACTCCAAGGGGCAAGTGTTGGAAAAGCGGCAGGCGGCCACGGGTCGTGAGGTGTCTTGGCCGGCTTCCCATGACCCGTGGTATGTTGCGCGTCCGGCTGACATAAAAGCAAGTGTTTTTCGTTCGTGATTACTGACGGCGCTCGGCTGGTTCAGCCCGTTGTTCGTTCAGATTCCCTCTCCCATCGAGACATACTCTGAGATCTGGTTGAGCTCCTGGCGGTAGGCGGAGCGTTCCGCCTCTTCGGTGGCGAAAGGCTGGAGCTGGCGAACGTGCGCGCCCAGCTTTTCTTCGAGCTCTTCCACGCGAGCCGATAGCGCAATCAGGGCATCAGAGAGCGGATCTTTGACATCGTGAGGATCTGTGATGAGCACGCGCTGGCCGTTGCGGTAGACGATGTGAGCCGGAACGCCGACTACGGTCGAGTTGGGCGGCACATCTGTAAGCACCACGGACCCCGCGCCGACGCGGGAATTCTGGCCGATGGTGATGTTGCCCAGCACATTCGCGTTGTTGCCGACAAAGACCCCGTCGCAGAGTGTCGGGTGTCGCTTGCCATGTCCTTTGCCGGTGCCGCCGAGGGTGACTCCCTGGTAGAGCGTGACGTCGCTGCCCACGATGGCGGTCTCGCCGATGACGACGCCGGTGGCGTGATCGATGAAGAGTCGCCGGCCGAGAAGGGCTCCGGGGTGGATATCGACGCCAGTGATGAACCGGGCGATCTGCGAAACGATTCGCGCCAGCAGGCGAAGCCTCCAGCGCCAGAGCTTATGTGAGATGCGATGGAACCAGACGGCCCAGAGGCCCGGATAGCAAAGCAGAACCTCAAGCCTGGAGCGCGCGGCAGGGTCGCGCTCCATCACCGAGCGAACGTCTTCACGAATCCGGGTGAACATCGGCGGGCCTTTCTGCTGACGTTACAGCGTGACCGGGTGCGTGGGCAATGCCAGCGCGTCCTGGCGGAGCGAGTCGAACAAGACACTGGAGAGGTAGCGTTCGCCGAAGCTGGGCAGTACAACCACAATCAGCTTGCCGGCGTTTTCAGGTCGGGCAGCAACCTTGAGCGCGGCAACAACCGCAGCTCCCGAGCTGATACCGACGAAGAGGCCTTCTTCAAGGGGAAGCCGCCGGGCCATGGCGATGGACTCGTCATTCGAGACCTGGATCACCTCGTCAATGAGGTGGGTATCGACAATGCTTGGGATGAATCCGGCGCCGAGGCCCTGAATCTTATGCGGGCCGGGCTTGCCACCGGAGAGGACGGCGCTATCGGATGGCTCGACGGCGATCGCTTTGAACTCAGGCTTGCGCTCCTTGATGTAGCGGGCGACTCCGGTGATGGTGCCGCCGGTGCCGACACCCGAAATGAGGAAGTCGACTTTGCCATCGGTGTCTTCCCATATCTCAGGGCCGGTGGTTCTGACGTGGACGGCTGGATTGGCCTGATTGTCGAATTGCTGGAGGATGTAGCCGCCGGGCGTCTTGGCGAGAATCTCGTTGGCCTTGGCGATGGCTCCCTTCATGCCGTTTGCGCCGGGAGTGAGCACGATTTCGGCGCCAAAGGCGAGGAGGAGTACCCGCCGCTCGGTGCTGGCTGTCTCAGGCATGGTGATGATGAGCTTGTAGCCTTTGACCGCGGCGACGAAGGCGAGCGCGATACCGGTGTTTCCGCTGGTGGGTTCGATGAGCGTGGTTTTGCCGGGAGTGATCTTGCCGGCCTTCTCCGCGTCTTCGATCATGGCGAAGCCGATGCGGTCTTTCACGCTGGAGAGTGGATTTTGACTTTCCAGCTTGGCAACAACGGTGGCGGGGAGGCCGTTCGCGACCCGGTTCAGCTTGACGAGGGGAGTATGTCCAATAAGTTCAGTAATGTCCGCGGCGATACGCGCCATGCAATAGCTCCTTCATTGTGGGCAGATGGCCCAGCAGGCAAATGAGATTCAGAGTGTGGTGGTGGTGCCGCTTGCAGCAGGTTCAGAAAGGAGGGCCGGACGCGGAAAGCGCACACGACGAGTCGCAGCAGACACCAGGACGGCGCTAGCGACATCGATGCATGTATTCAGGGTATTCCCGGAGGCGGGGGTGCGGCAAGATCATCGGCTGGTTTTGACCGAGGATGGAACTCAACGTGAGGCGCTGGCGACTGCCTCAGCCCACATTCGGGTTCAGGCGCCAGATGCTTGCATTGAGGATGGAAGCGAAGGTTACCCAGGCCCAGTAGGGCGCCATGAGCCATGCGGCACTGGCCGTCACACGGCTGAAGACCAGAGTGGTGGCTCCGATTGCGCACCACAGCACCACAACCTCAAGCGCAGCTGAACCAATTGCGTGTTTGTGGAAGAAGATCCAGCTCCAGGCGAGGTTGAGGGCGAGCTGGAAGACAAACAGCGCGAGACCAATGCTCCGTGAGCGCGAATCCGGCGCCTGACTTACAAGCCAGGCAGCGATCCCCATCAGGATGTACAGCGTCGTCCATACTGGACCGAAGATCCAGCCAGGTGGATTGAAGGAAGGTCTGGTGATCGTGCGGTACCAACCCAGGATCTCCGGAGCGGTCCAGCGGCCACCAATGGCGCCGACCGCGAGACAGCCGATGATCCACAAACCGAGAACTAGCCAGCGCATGGGTAATCAGATTCCAAAGGGATAAACAAGTTGCTCATCGCACTCTGCACGAGCTCGCTACAACTCATGTTGCTCGACGTAAAAGGCATATGGCAACTATCCTGTAGAGTCACACAGCGCATTTTTCAGGATTCCCAAAAGCGGGAGACAGGTTTTTCATCATGAGCAAGTCATTTATTTCGGTTCATTTACCTGACGGGTCAGTCAAGGAAGTTCCGGCCGGCACGACGCCGCTGGAGATTGCCAATTCCATCTCACCGCGCCTCGCAGCAGCCTCGGTTGTAGCGCGGTTGACCCCGGTGAATGCGGCATTACAGGAGAAGGGCAATGACGGCCAGTCTGAAGCGACGTCGGCAGAAGCCGCGATGTATGCGGCCGAAGATGCTTCGGCTCCGCGGCTCGTGGATCTTTCGACACCTCTGAATGACGACGCAAAGCTTGAGCTCCTCAAGGAGTCCGATCCTGAAACGCTGAAGGTGGTTCGACACTCGGCTGCCCACGTACTGGCGACAGCGGTATTGGAGCTCTTTCCCGAGACGAAGCTGGGCCACGGTCCTGCGACGGATTCAGGGTTCTTCTACGACTTTTACCGCGAGAAGCCGTTCACGCCGGATGATCTTGCTGCGATCGAGAAGAAGATGGCGGAGGTAGTAGCCCGCGACGAAAAGTTCGTGCGCGAGTATGAGCCACGGGAGCAGGCGCTGGCTGAGTTTGAAAAAGACGGCGACTTCATGAAGACACACTTCGTGACCAGGTTCACGGAGCCCGGATCGAACGTCAGCTTCTACCGGAACGGCAAGTTTGTGGACTTCTGCCGCGGTCCGCATGTGCCCTCGACGGGGCGCGTGAAAGCCGTGAAGGTGACGAATCTGGCAGGCGCCTACTGGCTGGGCGATGAGAAGAACCCGCAACTGCAGCGCATCTACGGAACCGCATTTTTCTCGCAGAAGGAAATGGACGCGCACTTTGCCCGGCTGGAAGAAGCGGCAAAGCGCGATCATCGTGTGCTGGGCAAGCAGCTTGATCTGTTCTCAATTCAGGAGCTAGCCGGTCCCGGACTGATCTTCTGGCACCCGAAAGGCGCCATGGTCCGCAAGGTGATGGAAGACTGGATGCGCGAGGAGTGCCTGCGCCGCGGCTACCTGATGGTTTACACGCCGCACGTGATGCGCCGCGAGTTGTGGAAGGTAAGCGGCCATGACGGCTACTACGCCGGCAACATGTACACGCCCATGGAACTGGACGATGCCGAGTACCGGTTGAAGCCGATGAACTGCCCGGGGCACATCCTCGTCTACAAGAATTCACCGAAGAGTTATCGCGACCTGCCACAGCGTTATGCGGAACTCGGCAATGTCTACCGCTACGAGCGCTCGGGAACGATGCATGGGCTGCTGCGGGTCCGTGGCTTTACGCAAGACGATGCACACATCTTCTGCATGCCAAGTCAGATTGAGAGCGAGGTTGAGGGATGCATCGACTTCGCCGAGGCCGTGTTGAAGACCTTCGGCTTCAACGAATTCAAAGTGGAGCTTTCGATCTGGGATCCAAACGACCGCAAAAACTACACGGGCTCCGAAGAGAATTGGAATCTCGCGATCGGCTCGCTGGAACGTGTGCTCAATCGGAAAGGAATCGCGTATAAGACGATTCCGGGAGAAGCGGCATTCTATGGGCCGAAGATCGACATCAAGCTTGTAGACGTTCTGGGCCGGCTCTGGCAGTTGTCGACGGTGCAGTTTGATTTCACCCTGCCCGCGCGGTTCGAACTGGAGTATGTCGGCGAGGATGGAAGTCGCCATCAGCCGGTGATGGTGCACCGCGCGTTGTTCGGCTCGATCGAGCGCTTCTTTGGCGTGCTGATCGAGCACTATGCGGGAGCGTTTCCGTTCTGGCTTGCTCCGGTGCAGGTAGGGCTGGTGCCGATCAGCGAGCGGCACACGGCGTATGCGGCGAAGGTCGAAGCGGAGCTGAAGGCCGCCGGGTTCCGGGTGGAGACCGATGCGCGTAACGAGAAGATGAACGCAAAGATCCGCGATTTGGCGAACCAGAAGATTCCGTACATCCTGGTCTTTGGCGACAAGGAAGAGGCGGCTGGGGCGGTTTCGGTACGCACGCGCGGCAAGGGCGATCAGGGATCGATACCGCTGGCGGAGTTCATTGCGAAGGGGAAGATGCTGGTGGAGAGCAAGTCGACGGAGTTGTAGGTGTTCGCAGTGCAGATGAAGAAGGCCGTGCTTCGCGCACGGCCTTTTCCTTTTCGCGACTATCCTGAATCACCCCAGGCTTGACCAATCGAGGATCACCTTGCCGGCGTTGCCGGAGGTCATGGCAGCGAAGCCTTTCTCGTACTCGTCGTAGCGGAAGCGGTGGGTGATGACGGGTGAGATGTCCAAGCCGGAGTCGAGCATTACCGACATCTTGTACCACGTCTCGTACATTTCGCGGCCGTAGATGCCTTTGATGGTGAGCATGTTGAAGATGATCGTGCGCAGATCGATGGGAGCACTGTTGGCCGGGATACCAAGTACGGCGATCTTTGCACCGTGGCTCATGTTCGCGATCATGTCGCTGAAGGCTTGCGGATTGCCGGACATCTCCAGGCCAACGTCGAAACCCTCGGTCATTCCCAGCTGCTTCTGCACTTCGCCGAGGGGCATCTCAGCGGGATTCACCGCGAGGGTCGCGCCCATTTTGCGCGCGAGTTCAAGGCGGAATGGATTGAGATCGGTGATCACCACGTGGCGGGCTCCGGCGTGCCGCACGACGGGGATCGACATGATGCCGATGGGACCCGCACCGGTGATCAATACGTCTTCGCCGAGCACGGGGAATGACAGGGCGGTGTGCACCGCGTTTCCGAAGGGGTCAAAAATGGCGGCGACTTCGAGGTTGATACCAGCGTGGTGGCGCCAGATGTTGGTCATCGGCAGGACGATGAGTTCTGCAAAGGCACCCGGGCGGTTGACGCCCACGCCCTGCGTCGATTTGCAGAGATGGCGGCGGCCGGCGAGGCAGTTGCGACAGCGTCCGCAGGTGACGTGTCCTTCGCCGCTGACGATGTCGCCGGGGAAGAAGTCGTTCACGTTGGATCCAACCGCGACGATTTCGCCAACGAATTCGTGGCCAATGGCCATGGGCACGGGGATGGTTTTCTGAGCCCAGTCGTCCCAGTTGTAGATATGGACGTCGGTGCCGCAGATGCCCGTGTACTTCACACGAATGAGGACATCGTTGATCCCCATCGAGGGCTCCGGAATATCCTCCAGCCACAGTCCACGTTCGGCACGCGCCTTGACCAACGCCTTCATCGGAATGCCCTCCTCAAGATCAACTTCGAAAGTGTACTGCGTGGCTGCGGGACTGCCGGATCATGCGAACCCGCTATGCGTTGATGGCCATGCCTTCCACTGCGGCGTACGCGTCGAGCATGGCTTCGCTGATAGTGGGATGGGCGTGGATCGTGAACATCAGCTCATCGATGGTGCCTTCGAGTTCCATCACAGCAACTGCTTCGGCAATGAGCTCTGTTGCCTGCGGGCCGATGATGTGGACGCCCAGGACCTCGCCATATTTCGCGTCCGCGACGATCTTCACGAATCCATCGTGGCTGCCAACGATGGTGGCTTTGGAGTTGCCGGCAAACGGGAACTTGCCGACCTTGATTTCGAGGCCGCGCTCTTTAGCCTGTGCTTCAGTGAGCCCGGCGGAGCCGATCTGCGGATCGGAATAGGTACAGGCCGGGATGCGTTCGCGCTTGACACCGCGATAAGGCCGGCCGGCGATCTTCGTGACGGCAACGATGCCGCTCATTCCGCCGACGTGGGCAAGCTGCGGGAAACCTGCAGTGATGTCCCCGATGGCGTAAATGCCAGGCTCGGCAGTCTCGCCGGCGTCATGGACCTTCACAAATCCGCGATCAAGTTCGATCTTTGTCTTGTCGATTCCAACATCGGCGATGCGCGGTGCACGACCAACGGCAACCAACACCTTCTCCGCTTCTTTCTCAACCTGTTTCCCATTGGCGCCGGTCCACGTGACCTTCACTCCGGCTTCGGTCTTCTCGACCTTTTCGACTTTGGCGCCGGTGTTGATGTCGATGCCGCGCTTTTTATACACGCGGGTCAGCTCCTTCGAAATGTCTTCGTCTTCCAGCGGCATAATCCGCGGGAGGAACTCGACGAGCGTCACTTCAGTGCCGAAGCTCCGGAAGATCGAGCTGAATTCGACGCCGACTGCACCAGCGCCGATCACGATCAGTGACTTGGGCACCTGCGGAAGAGAAAGGATTTCGATATTGGTGAGGATGCGATCATCGGGCTGCAGACCGGCGATCATCTTGGCGTCGGAGCCTGTCGCAAGGATGATGTTCTTCGCCTTTACCTCAGATTTCGCTCCCTCGGCGCCGGTGAGGTCAACCGTGTGAATGCCGTCTTTGGCAGGGCCGGTCAGACGGCCGTAACCGGGGATCACCGTGACCTTGTTCTTCTTCATGAGGAACTCAAGGCCTTTGGTGTGCTTGTTGACGATGGAGGTCTTGCGCTTCTGGACGGCATCCCAGTTCAAGGTGCGTCCGTCGACGTTGTCGATGCCGTACTCGGCTGCGTGTTTCAGGTGGTCCCAGAGTTCGGCGTTGAAGAGCAAGGCCTTGGTCGGTATGCAGCCGACATGAAGACAGGTGCCTCCGAGCACCTTGGCAGATTCGATGAGCGCGACTTTGAGGCCGAGCTGTCCGGCACGGATGGCCGCGGTGTAACCTGCGGGACCGCTGCCGATAATCGCAACATCGTAGAGTGTGTCTGGCACGACTGCTCCAATCCTGCCCGCTCTGATGGCCCTCGAGCGGCGCACGCCATTGTCAGTTTAAATGGCTGCTGCTGATTTGATGAGACGGCCCATTCAGCGATTCGCCTGCACCAGTTCGGCAGCAAGTTGTTGCGTCTTGGGTTCATCGCCGAAAGCATCGATCCAGCGGACGTCGGGTTCGCGACGAAACCAGGTGAGCTGGCGTTTGGCGTAGTTGCGGTGGCCCTGCTGGGCGGCAGCAATAGCTTCGTTCAACGTGCTGCTTCCGTCGAGGATCGTGCGAGCCTGGCGGTAGCCGAGCGAATCCAGCGCTTTCACGGGACCGTAGCGCTCGAGAAGGATGCGAGTTTCCTCCACCAGTCCGAGCTCGAACATTCGGGCGCAGCGATCGTTCAGGCGATCGTAAAGCGCAGAGCGGGGTGGCTTGAGTCCCATGCGAAGAAGTTGGAAGCCGGTGAGAGGATCGCGGTTCTTCTGCTCGTCATCAAGGACAAGTGACATGCGCCTTCCGCTTGCTATGCAGACCTCGATAGCCCGGATGAGCTTGGGCGCGTCATTTGGATGGATGCGCGCCGCGGAAGGCGGGTCAATGCGAGTAAGGAGCCTGTGCAGCCAAGTAGGACCAAGTCGATCGGCAGTGCTTCTGATACGCTCACGCAATTCTTCGCGACGAGCAGGTCCGGCGAAGAGCCCTTCGGTAAGTGCTCGAAGATAGAGACCGGTTCCTCCTGTCACGATCGGCAGTTTGCCGCGTCCGGCGATCTCGCGCAGGACCGTGCGTGCTTTGCGGCTGTATTCGCCTGCGGTGAAAGGCTCATCCGGATCGGCGACGTCGATGAGGTGATGAGGAATAAAAGCGCGTTCTTCAGGCGTCGGCTTCGCGGTGCCAAGGTCCATGCCGCGGTAGACGGCGACCGAATCGCAGCTGACGATCTCGCCACCGAAGCTCCCGGCGAGCGTAAGGGAGAGAGCCGTCTTGCCGCTGCCGGTAGGCCCAAGCAGGATCACAGCGAGCGGTTCCCTGGCCTCAGGCATGGGCACTCCGCCCGTGATTAACAAGAAAGAGCATCCGATAATTCACTGCATTCGGAATGGCGGCGAAGCCGCGGTTCGCCCTCCGCGCAGGAGTCACGGACGCCACCAGCCGGTTGGGAAAATCCATTTCGGGTTTGTATGGAACAGCCACCAGACCAGTATCGCCGCCGCAATGATGAGCAAGCCGTGGACCTGGTTGCGACGAAACGCGCGTCTTTGAGTTTCGCGCCTCGCCTCTTCGGCAACCTGCTGCTGGTACGGCTTGATGCGGCGTTGAACCATTCCCGGGTGTCCGTGGCTCGGGCCTCAGGCTCGCGGCCAACACCACGCACTAGTATAGGGGTTGAATTTCGCATGCAAAGACTCTCTCCGCCGCTCTCGAGGCGCAGGTTTGACTTGACGCCACCCGATTGCCGACGATTGTCTTTCGGGCAGTGAGCGAAAGCCGTTGGGAAGGTGTGGTCGATGAAAGTCCTGATCCTGGGTTCGGGTGGCCGTGAACATGCGCTGGCATGGGCGGTGAGCCGCAGCAAGCGTGTCACCGAGGTGGTTTGTGCTCCGGGCAATGGGGGTATCGCCCAAGTGGCGCGTTGCGTTCCAGCCGATCTGAAAGATGTGGATGCGATGGTACGCCTGGCCGAGGTGGAGCGGCCTGACCTGACGATTGTCGGGCCGGAGTTGCCGTTGTCTCTCGGGGTGGTGGATGCCTTCCGGCAGCGTGGGTTCCGGATCTTTGGACCGACCCGTGAAGCTGCGCAGCTCGAGTCGAGCAAGGCATTCGCCAAGCAGTTCATGAAGCGGTATCAGATTCCCACCGCGCATTACGCGGTTTGCACAAGCGCCAAAGAGGTGGAGGAATCGCTAAAGCATTTTCATCCTCCAGTGGTTGTGAAAGCGGATGGACTGGCGGCGGGAAAAGGAGTCATTATCTGCCCGACCCTGCACTTTGCAGTGGAGACGTCGCGAGGCTTATTCAACGGTGATCTGCTGGGCAGCGCTGAGCATCAGGTTGTGATCGAGGAGTTCCTGGAGGGGGAGGAGTTGAGCTTCCTTTGCCTGACCGATGGAAAGCATGTGGCGCCGCTCGTACCCGCGCAGGATCACAAGCGTATCGGCGAGGGCGATACGGGGCCGAATACGGGTGGCATGGGCGTGTACTCAACGAGCCAGATGCTTGAGACCACGATGACAGAGTGGATTCTGCATCACATCGCAGAGCCGACAGTGCGCGGGATGGCGGAAGAAAATATGCCCTTTACCGGGGTCCTCTACTGCGGGCTGATGATGACCGCCAAAGGGCCGCAGGTGCTGGAATATAACGCGCGCTTCGGAGACCCGGAGACTCAGGCTATCCTGGTGCGGCTCGAATCCGATGTTGTGGATGCACTGGAGGCGTGTGTTGAAGGCCGTCTCTCAGAAATGGAGTTGCGCTGGGCCCCCGGAGCATCCGCGTGCGTCATTGCGAGTTCCGCGGGATACCCGGGAAGTTATAAGACCGGTCTTCCCATCACGGGGCTCTCTGAAGCTGCTCAGGTCCCAGGCGTACAGGTATTCCACTCCGGGACCGCGCAGGCAGACGGCCGGATCGTCACGAGCGGCGGCCGGGTGCTGGGCGTAACCGCTGAGGGAGATTCCCTGGAACAGGCTCTCAGCCGTGCTTATGACGCGATGGGACAGATCCGGTTTGACGGGATCTACTACCGTCGCGACATTGGTCATCGAGCTCTGAAGAGGTCGTTATGACACAACTCTCCTGAGCTTCCCAAGGAGGGATGGGCGGCGATTCCGCCGCTCGTCTTCAGCCGACTCCTAGTTCGAGATGGCTGTAGCTTTGCCGGCAACTGGAGCCGGAGGAGATTTCAGTTGCTTCTGAAAACACGCACGGCAGAGGACAGGTCTGCCCTGGGTTGGTTTGAACGGTACCGTGGTCTCCATGCCGCACTCTGAGCAGGTTGTACGGGTTTCAGCACGTACCCGCCCGCCGCTGGCACGTTTCGCCTTGCACTGCTTGCAGTGCTTGGGATCGTTCTTGAATTGCTTATCGTGAAAGAAAAGCTGCTCGCCCGCGGTGAACACAAATTCAGCACCACAGTCACTACATTTCAAAACTCTGTCGACAAAGTCCATGGCCGGCTTCCCCAAAGAAAGGGCAAGGTGGCTTCGGCCATCAACGTGTGAGCTCGCCGGTCCCGTATCCCCGTCTTTGATAGTCCTTAAAACAAACAAGGGCCCGGGCCGCCTTACAAGTGAGCGGCGATCAACACTCCGCACCGGGAGGGTAACCTGTTGCGCTTAAATGTAGCGCAATCCGAAATATAAAAGTCGTAAAGTGCCGACCAACTCTCGATCTTACTTTTTGCTCAACCTCAATGAGGGAAGCGGTTGAGCCATGGCCGGCACATTTAACGACATGTTTTGGAATTCAACTAATCCTGCTCTTTACGAGCCTTCTTACGATTCCGCTTGCGTGCCAATGCTGCTTTGACACGACGCTTCTCGCCGGGCTTCAGGTAGTAGGAATGACGCTTTACTTCCTTGATGATGTCTTCCTGCTGTACCTTGCGCTTAAACCGGCGCAGTGCGTTCTCAAGCGGTTCGCCTTCTTGCAAGCGAACCTCGGCCAAAGGGTCCCACCTCCAAACCTGCCAGAAAGGCCCAGAAGCCATTTTAACGGAAGCTTGTGATCCTCTACAAGTTGGGGAAAGCCCTAGGCTTATGAATCTTCTAGGTTTCGCCGTTGGAATTGAGGCAATGAAATGGTTTACTGTGGCTAAACTTTGGTGGCGTTTGGTTAACTGAATATGCTTGGACGGCTCTCACGTACACTGTCGGTGAGGTTTGAGCTCTAATGATTCGCCCCTACCAGGGCCAACTGCCCACAATCCCGGCCAGCTGCTACATCGACATCTCCGCCCAGGTCATCGGCGATGTGGTGCTGGGTGAAAACTCATCAGTCTGGATGAATACCGTGCTGCGCGGAGATGTGAACTCAATCCGGGTTGGATCCAACTCCAACGTGCAGGACTGCGCCGTTCTGCACGGCCAGCGATATCTCTATTCTGTGACCGTCGGAGATTGGGTCACCATTGGACACAACGCTACGGTGCATGGCTGCGTGGTGGAGGACGCCGTGCTGATCGGAATGGGCGTGACCATTCTCAACGATTGCCGGATCGGGGAGGGGTCGATCATTGCGGCGGGAGCAGTCCTGCCTGAGCACACGGTGGTTCCACCAAGAACTTTATGGGCAGGAGTCCCCGGTAAGCAGCGGCGCGACCTCGGCGAAGAGGATCGGAAGTTGATTCTGCAATATGCGCAGAATTATCTGGATTACGTGAAAATCTACCTGGCGGAAGCAGACAAATAAACGAGAGGGAAGCTTCACTGTTCCAGATCACCCCCGCTCAGCGATACTTCAAGAAGTGAAGAACTACAAACGTCAAAGCACTTTTCATTTCTGCTATTACCTGGCGGCACTGTTTGCGGTCGTGTTTCCCGCGGTGATTGAGGCGCAGACGTGGCCGCCGGCAAAGAGCGCGCCGATTCCAAATGCACCCGAGCCCCAGCAGACCATCACTGTACGCGATACTCCGCTGAATATTCTGAAAGACCAGGGTGCGATCTGGTCGAGCCCGGCGCGGATTCACGACAAGGAACTCGGCTATCTGGTTCCGCTTGGATTGGTGACGGCGTTAGCGATCACGACGGACCACCAAGTGATGAGCGAAAAGGTATCGCGCGACAAGAACTTGAACGACCAGGCAACGAAGGCTTCGAATGTGCTGGTGAGCCCCTTTATTGCTGCTCCCGTAGTGATGTATGCGGCGGGGCATCTTGGGCATAGCGAACGCGCTCGCGAAACCGGGATTTTAGGTGGAGAAGCGCTGGTCGACAGTCTGATTGTCGAGCAGGGGATGAAGCTGATGTTCCTGCGCGAGCGGCCCACCGTCGATGGGGCCAGAGGCAAGTTCTTCCAAACAAGCGTGGGCGTGGACGGCTCTTTCCCGTCGAATCACACGATGCTGGCGTGGTCCAGTGCCGCGGTGCTTGCCGAAGAATACCCGTCGCCTTTCAATCAGTTTCTCTTTTACGGAGCAGCGACGGGCGTGAGCATCACCCGGGTGATGGGCCAGCAGCACTTCCCTTCTGACGTGCTGGTGGGCAGCGCTTTCGGCTGGATGATCGGACACTACGTCTTCAAGAAGCATCACCGGTGGGAAGTCGAGATCCGCCCTTAACGCTCTCGGTGAGTGGCTTTCAGCCATCAAATTCCAGGCTGTTCCACTCTTCCGGAACATCCTGGAACTGATCGCTGAACCGGACGACTCCGTTATACAGGCAGCGGATTGCGCTCCTGGGCATTTCTCTGGTGCCAGTAGGGATAGGCCGGCTGCACGGCGCTTGCTGCATCGAGCTTGGCCACCTGATCGGGATTGAGGTTCCAGCCCACAGCACCCAGATTCTGCTTCAGCTGATCCTCGTTACGCGCTCCCAGGATGATCGACGAAACGGTGGGGCGCTGCAGCAGCCAGTTCAGCGCGACCTGCGGTATGGTCTTGCCGGTTTCCGCCGCGACTTCGTCGAGCGCATCCACCACTTTGTACAGATATTCGTCCGGCACTTGCGGACCGGGATCGGACGCTTTGTGGAGGCGACTTACTTCAGGCAGAGGTTTTCCCCGGCGGATCTTGCCGGTGAGGCGTCCCCAGCCGAGCGGGCTCCACACCAGCGCGCCCACTTTTTCCTGTTGCGCGAGGGGCATCAGTTCCCACTCGTAGTCGCGACCGATTAGCGAGTAGTAGACCTGGTGAGCGACATAGCGGGGCCAGCCATGGCGATCTGCGATGGCGAGCGACTTCATCAGGTGCCAGCCAGAGAAGTTGGAAGCCGCGGTGTAGCGGACCTTGCCTTCGCGTACAAACGATTGAAGCGTGTCCTGGACTTCTTCGATGGGGGTGAGGGCGTCGAAGGCGTGCATGTGGTAGATGTCGATGTAGTCGGTCTGCAGGCGCTTGAGGCTGGCCTCGATAGCGCGGCGCATGCGCCATCGCGAGGTCCCGGCATCGTTGGGGCCATCGCCGATGCGGAAGTAGGTCTTTGTTGAGATCAGGACCTTGTCGCGGCGGCCTTCAAGGGCCTTGCCCAGGATTTCTTCCGAGCCGCCGTCAGAGTACCCGTCGGCTGTATCGAAAAGATTAGCGCCAGCTTCAAGGCAGAGGTCGATCAGCCGCTTTGCCTCGGCGACGTCGGTGTTGCCCCATGCTTTGAAGAACTCATTGCCGCCGCCGAAGGTTGCGGCGCCAAAGCTCAGAACAGGTACCCTGAGGCCTGAGCCTCCCAGAAATCTGTATTCCATGGGCGTTTGGATGCGCGAGGGCTCTTGAAGATGCGGAAAGACTCCCATCCGAGCCGCAAGGAAAGCGTGTGCATCTCTGTGGACTGCGCTACTCTCTAGCTGAAAGGAGTTCCAATGAGGCTACTCGCAACTGCCGCAGTGCTGTTGATGTCCTGTGCAGTCGTGCCTGGCCAGCAGGCGGGTGAACCGATGCCGCTCAAAGTGGGCGATCAGGCGCCGGACTTCACGCTTAGCTCGACAGCGGGCGCCAAGGTCAAGCTGTCGGACTTCAGAGCGAAGAACCCTGTGGTGCTGGCCTTCTTCCCCGCCGCCTTCACCGGTGGCTGAACGAAGGAGATGACAGCGTACCAGGCTGGTATCGCAAAATTCGAAGGCAACGCCACCAAGGTGTTCGGCATTAGTGCCGACAATATTCCTTCCCTCAAAGTGTTCTCTGAACAACTGAAGCTGAGTTACCCGCTGTTGAGCGATTTTCGTGACCGTTCAACGTTGAGGGCGTACGGTGTTCTGCGTCCTGACGGCATGGCCAACCGGGTGACTTACGTCGTGGATAAGGAAGGCAGAATCGCGTTCGTCGAGGTTGGCAACACCGCTATCGACCCCACCGCAGCCGATACGGCCTGTAGCCGGCTCGCTCACCACGCGGCGACGCAAACAAAATGACAATCTCCAAGTGGGATTGAGGGTTTCGGCTGCCGGCCGGAGCCCTTTTTTCTTGCATTTAAACTGAAGGAGATATGGCCACTTTGAAAGCCGTGCGCGGCACGCGCGATCTACTGCCGCCCGAGACTGCTCTCTGGAACCGCATTGAGGCGACGGCGCGCGCCGTCTTCGCCCGTTATAACTTCGGCGAGATCCGGACGCCGGTGTTTGAGGATACGTCGCTCTTTTCGCGCAGCGTAGGCGAAGAGACCGACATCGTCTCGAAGGAAATGTATACGTGGGAGGATCGGGCGCGGGCACAGTCAGAGAAGCCGCAATCGTTGACCCTTCGTCCTGAGAACACGGCCGGCGTTGTCCGCGCCTATATCGAGCACAAGCTCGGCGAGACGGGTCAGTTGCAGAAGCTCTACTACATCGGACCTCAGTTCCGTCGCGAACGCCCGCAGAAGGGCCGCTACCGGCAGTTTTCGCAGATCGGCGCAGAGGTGATCGGGCCGCCCCATGCCGGGAGTGAGAGCCCGCTTCGCGATGCGGAGGTGCTGGAGATGCTCGCGACGCTGCTGGATGAGCTCGGCATCACTGGATGGAACCTGGAACTGAACTCGGTTGGTTCCGCGGCCGATCGCGCCCGCTATAACGAGACATTGCGCCAGGCGCTGATCCCGGTCGCTCCGAAGATGTGCGAGGACTGCCAGCGGCGTGCGGTGACAAATCCGCTGCGTGTGCTGGACTGCAAGGTTCCGGAAGACCAGCCGATCATTGATACGCTGCCGAAGATTGCCGATTCGCTCGATGAGGCCTCCAAGGGGCACTTTGCGGAAGTGACTGCGGCCCTGGATGCTGCTGGAGTGCCGTATCACCGCAATCACCGCCTGGTACGCGGTCTCGACTACTACACGCGTACGACTTTTGAGTTCACGCATGGCGGCCTGGGTGCGCAGAATGCACTGCTGGGCGGCGGTCGCTACGATGGGCTCAGCGAGGTGATTGGAGGACCGAAGGCTCCTGGAATTGGGTTTGCGATGGGCGAAGACCGGCTGGTGCTCACCTTGCAGGCGCTGGAGGCGGCCAAGCCGGAGAAGGCCGATGCCTACATCGCCCCGCTTGGTGAGTCGGTCAATCCCGCGGCCCTGGCGTTGGCACGCGAGTTGCGCCGTGGGGGCCTTACGGTTGAATTGGGCGACGGATCGTTTCGGCTGAAGAAGTCGTTCGATGCGGCGGACCGGACGGCCCGGCGGATCGTGATCATGGGAGAGGATGAAGTGGCATCCGGTATCCTAACGGTGAAGGACTTTTCAACCGGAATCCAGACCAAGGTTCCGCGCGCGGAACTGCCAGGGGTGCTGAAAGCACCCAGTGGTCAGTAAACAGTGGACAGTGGTCAGCTTGTCTGTCAGGGGAATCCTCCCCAGGGGTCCAAAGCCCTCACTGCATCTCTATTTGCCTTGCAGCGCGATTGAAGTCGTGTCTCGCAAAGGCGGCGAAGGATTGACGTTGTGCTCGACTTTTTAGGCAATCTTGAACGCACCCACATGTGCGGCGACCTTCGGGCCGCCAACGCAGGCGAACAGGTAATCCTGATGGGCTGGGTGAACCGGCGTCGCGACCATGGCAATCTCATCTTTCTCGACATCCGCGACCGGAGCGGGATAGCTCAGGTGGTCCTCGACAAGGAACTTACCCCTGATGGGCATGCCAAGGGCGAACAGGTCCGGCCGGAGTACGTGGTTGCGGCGGTGGGGAAGGTGCGGCTGCGCGCCAAGGACGCGATCAATCCCAAGATGCCGACCGGCGAAGTGGAAATCGAAGCCACCGAACTGCGCGTTCTGAACGACACCAAGCTGGCTCCCTTCTCGCCTGCTGAAGACGCGATCGCGAACGAAGAAGTGCGGCTCAAGTACCGCTACATCGACCTGCGCCGGGCCGAGATGCAGCGCAACTTCTGGCTGCGCCACGAGATTACGCGCGCGATTCGCGAGAGCCTGAGCAATCAGGGATTTCTCGAGATCGAAACGCCGATCCTGTGCAAGTCGACGCCGGAGGGGGCACGCGATTTCCTGGTGCCCAGCCGCGTGCATCCGGGCGAGTTTTACGCATTGCCGCAGTCGCCGCAGATCTTCAAGCAAATCCTGATGATTTCGGGATTCGACCGCTACTTCCAGGTTGCGCGGTGCTTTCGCGATGAGGACCAGCGTGCCGACCGCCAGCTCGAGTTCACGCAAATCGATCTTGAGATGAGCTTCCCGCGCCGCGAGCATGTGTTCGGTGTTGTGGAGAAGTTCTGTGCTGCTGCCTGGGCTGCGGCGGGTGTCTCGCTGCCTACGCCGTTTCCGCGCATCACGTACGACGAGGCGATCCGGCAGTACGGTTCAGACAAGCCAGACCTGCGACTGCCGGGGTTGACCGATGTGCGTTCGGCGTTCCCGGATGGATCGCTGGAGACACTCCAGATCGACCCGGCGCTGCCGATTGTGGCGTTTCGCATTCCTGCGGTTGGCGAGCTAAGCCGCAAGGAGCGCGAGGACAATCATCCGCTCTTCGACCAGAAGAAGGGCGCAAAGTTCATTGACGACTTCAAGCGCCTGGCGAAGTCCTTCCCGGATACGGTGACGAAGATCCGCGAACTGAGCGGTGCTGCCGAAGGCGATTACCTTCTCGTGGTTGCCGGCGATCCTGCGCACCACATCAAGGCCAGCGACACGAAGTTTGAGGGCCGGCTGAGCGAGCGCGAAATCAACGTGTACATGGCTGCGGGCAACTTCCGCAGCGAGTTGGCGAAGAAGTACGCCGACCGGCACAAGGCGTTTCAGCTTACGGATGAGCTTGTGCAGAACGCGGACCCGCGCAGCGGCAACAAGCTGGATGGGTCGAAAGCGTTCCATCCGATTTGGATCGTCGATTTTCCAATGTTTGAGTATGAGCTGGCCAGTGGCAAGTGGATGCCGGCGCATCACCCGTTCACCGCGCCGTACGAAGCGGACATGGCGAACCTGACGACCGATCCGGCTTCAGTACGCGCAGATTGCTATGACCTGGCAATGAACGGACTCGAGCTTGGATCAGGGTCGATCCGCATTCACCGCAAAGACGTCCAGCAGCAGATCTTCGCTTCTCTGGGAATTTCAGAAGAAGAAGCAAAGCAGCGGTTCGGCTTCTTCCTCGATGCACTGGAGTACGGAACGCCTCCGCACGGGGGCATTGCGCTCGGCCTCGATCGCGTTGTGATGCTGCTGGCGGGAGCGCCCAGCCTGCGCGAGGTTATCACTTTCCCGAAGACGGCGAAGGCAATCGACGTGATGGCCGATGCGCCGACCACGGTGAGCGATCAGCAGTTGCGGGAGCTGCACATCAAGGTGAAGGGGCGGAGTTAACGGCAAGCTGAGTAACCGCCCTTAATCTCCCATCACTTCCACCAACTGATCGGGAGCTGTCATCGCTGTCGTATCGATGGAGAGGCATTTGCCGAGCTCATTGAATTCTTTGTCCCACCGTGGACGGTCTTCGACGCTTTGCGCCGTAAGAGCGTAGCTCGAAGTGCGCAGGATTTCGTACCAGATGTTCTGTGCCTGCCAGAGGTTCAGTTCGAACGGCAACTCGGTGATGGTGCGTGCGAGAGTGAGCGCTCGGTCGAGCATCTCGATCGATCCGGACGACATCTGCAGTTCAACCATTGCGCGCTTCATGCGCAGGTCAGCAATGTAGGAGAGGGTAGTGGTCTCGAGCTTGACCTTGTCCGCTTTGGCGAGTTGCAGAAATGAGCGCAGAACCGCCTGATCGATCGGTTCGCCCTCCAGTGCGCGGCGCAGGCCCGCGTTGATGGCGAACTCCGCCGCCAGGGTGAGGGCAGGCGGTTTAGGAAGGCCCGCCTGCGAGAGGTAGTGAAGCAGGCTCGCATGGTCTTCGTAGATGTTGGTCAGCGAGCTCTCGATATCCCAGAGCGTTGAGTTGAGAATAAGCTGCACGATGCGCCGCTGTTCGTCGCTGAAGAGCGACGTGAGCGAGTAGTCGACGTGCCCGTAGTAACGATCGATTAGGCGGATCACGTCGGGGAAGTCGGCGCGTACAACCTGCTCGGATGCCTGCTCGACGAATGCCTCGAACTGCGCAGCATCCTCATCGACGTAAGGCTTCACTGCCGCAGTGATGTTTTGATCGCCGAAGTGCAGGACCGCAAAACTGAAACTCTGCGCCTTCCCGGTGATCGCGCTGGTGATGTGCGCGCGGCCCAGTGCAAGCCTTCCGCGTCCAGAAGTAAACACCTCGTACGAGATGCGGCGCACTCGATAGCAAAACAGCTCCGTTTCTTCCGCGAAAGACGAGAAGATGCTGCTGATGGCGTAGTGTGCCGCCACTTGCTCGAGTCCGAGTTGCAGTGGCAGCACCTTGTCCTTGTAGATACGCGCGCCATCTCCGGCGGCCGTGACATTGGATTTAGCCTCAGCCAGCCGCGCCAGAAAGGCAGGCTCGAGCGAAGCGGCCGCCTCTCCAAAGAGTTCGCGCGCCAGCTGCAGGGCGCGGGCCGCGTAGGCGATCACCTGCACCGTCTCGATGCCGGAGATGTCGTCAAAGAACCACCCGCAACTGGTGTACATCAGCTGCGCATGACGCTGCATTTCCATCAACTGCAATGCCCGGACGCGTTCGGTTGCATTCAACGCATGCTTTTGATGCGCAAGCAGGAATCGGTCCATCGAATCTTCGCTGCGGTCAAGAATTACGCCTATGTAGGCGTCGCGTGCGGCCCACACGTCTTTGTAAAGCAATGGGCCTTCCACAACCGTCAACTTCGTGATCGCATCCCGGAGTTCGTCCAGAGCTTCACGGAGAGGCGCGCGCCACTTCTGATTGAATCCCGGCTTGCCCCCATTACAACCGCAGTCTGACCGCCATCGCTCCACGCCATGAGAACAGCTCCAAGACGTGTTCTCAACGACTTCGCACTCCCACTCAGGAGGGAACTGGTCCAGGAAGCTGGCGTAATTTGTGAGCTTGACCGTCTTGTCCTGCTCGAGCAGCTTGACGGCGTAGGCGAGAGCCATCTCGCCGTGGCGATGATGATGGCCATAGGATTCCCCATCCGTCGCTACGCTTTCAAGCTGCGGCTGCGTGCTGTCTTCGAATCCTGCTTTAAGGCGGGCGGCGAATGCCTCACCCGAATTGAGCAATCCTTCAAAGGCGATGGCGCGAGATCCAGGGCCGTCGTAGAAGAAGATTGCGATCGAGACACCTGATTCAAAGCGCATTAGATACGGACGCGTTGTATCGACCGAGTTGCCAAGCAGCGTGGTCCAGGCCGGGTCGGCATCGGTCGCGTCCGGTTTGAGCGGCCGGACCCGCTTGCATTGACTGGGGGCAAGAATCGTGAATTTGATCCCGTGCTGAGCAAGCAGCTCCAGGCTCTCGGAATCGACAGCCGTTTCCGCGAGCCACATGCCTTCGGGTGCCGAGCCATAGTGGCTTTCGTAATCCGCGATACCCCAACGGATCTGCGTAATTTTGTCGCGCTGATTGGCAAGGGGCATGATCACGTGGTTGTACACCTGTGCAATCGCAGAGCTGTGCCCCATATTGATCTTGCGGCTACGGCGCTCACCGTCCAGAATCATGCGATAGGTCCGCGGCGCATTCTCTTTCAACCAGCTCATGAGCGTCGGGCCGAAGTTGAAGCTCATCCGCGAATAGTTGTTCACGATCCGGATGATCTGGTTCTTGTTGTTCACCGTACGGGCGGCGCCGTTGGTCGCGTAGCACTCTGCGCAGATGCGCTCGTTCCAGTCGTGATACGGCGCGGCAGAGTCCTGCGTCTCCACGGTCTCAAGCCATGGGTTCTCGCGCGGAGGCTGATAGAAGTGCCCGTGTATGCAGATGAAACGCTTCGGCGCTGCCATATTCCAGGGTTAATGAAAACGTTGTCCTAGGTATTGTAGGCGTTTGCGCTGCAAAAATACGGGGCAGCCTTGTGTTTGGCCAACCCATCTGTGGTTTAGTGTGGCCTCGCTAACACTCCGGCTGAACAGCGCGGCCGGCGGGTGGCGTGCTTTTAGCCAGGTCGCAGGCGCGCCACATGTACCAGCTTGCCACGGAGCGGAAGGGGCGCCAGCGCTGTGCACGCCGGAACAACACGTCCGGTTTCGGCAGGTCCGATGCCTCCAGCGGCCGGTTTTTCGGCAGCCGCTGAAAAGTAAGCGCGAAGCCCTTGCGGACTCCGTAATCGGTTACAGGGAGTACGTCGGGACGGCCAAGGCGGAAAATCAAAAGCATCTCCACTGTCCAGGGCCCAATGCCACGCACTTCGGTGAGGCGCTCCACGATATCTGCATCCGGCATCTTGAGAATGGCTTTGTGACTCGGCACGGTCCCGTCGAGAGTCTTGGCCGCAAGATCGCGCATTGCCTTGATCTTGTTTCCAGAAACGCCCGCGGCACGCAGCGGCTCATCCGGGGTGTCGAGCAGTTGCTGCGGAGTCGGATCGCCGTGAAAGAACTCGCGAACACGGCGGTGAATGGTCGCGGCTGCCTTGCCGTGAAGCTGCTGATAGAGAATGGACTCCAACAGGGATTCGAAAGGCGAGGGCGATGGATCGAGGCGGAGTTTGAAGTCGCCCACCTTGTCAATTAAAGCGCCGAGTTTCGCATCATTGGCACGAAGATGTTCAAGAGCCTCAGCCGGATCGAAAGGGAGCTTTCTGCTTTTTCCGTCGCGGATCATCCGTAAAACAGTCTACCGAACCCCGGCTTCGAATAACATTCAGTGTAACGAACAGGAAAGTTCTAGCGGAGTCCTATCAATCATGAAAATGCGTCCCGGTACGCAGACCGGTTTTCTTCTTTGCGGAAAAGAATGGAGCGATGGGCAAGCGCTCGAGGTTCGTTCTCCATGGGATCAGGGGCTGGTCGGTAAAGTCACCGTCGCCACGCGAGCCGACGCGCGCGAAGCTGTCAACCACGCCGTCGCAAGTCTGCGACGCACACGGGCATTGCCGCGCTGGAAACGCCGGGAAATCCTTGAGGACGTAGCGGCATCGTTGATCGAGCAAAAGGACCGTTTTGCCAAGCTCATCGTCGCCGAGGCCGGCAAACCCATACGGCTCGCGCGCGCAGAGGTGGACCGCGCTGTGCTGACGTTCAAGACCGCGGCGGAAGAAGCGGCTCGGCTGGGTGGAGAAACCATCCCGCTCGATCTGACCGAGGGAAACGAGAATCGCTGGGGACTGGTCCAGCGGTTCCCGATCGGTCCGGTCCTAGCCGTGACACCCTTCAATTTCCCGTTGAATCTTGTTGCCCACAAGGTGGCCCCCGCGATTGCTGCTGGATGCCCGGTTCTGATCAAGCCTTCACCACAGACACCCTTTACCGCGCTCGCTCTGGGCGAGGTGATCCTCAAGGCTGGCTGGCCCGATGAAGCGGTAGCAGTGCTTCCACTGGAAAATGCAGACACCGCGTGGCTCGCTGAAAAAGAAGATCGCCTCAAACTCGTCAGCTTTACCGGCTCGGCCAAGGTGGGCTGGGAGCTTAAGGTTCACTCCGGCAGAAAGCGCGTCCTGCTTGAGCTGGGAGGGAATGCGGCATTGATCATCCACGGCGACTATCGCGATCTCGACAGTGCTGCGGAACGGACGGCTCATGCCGCATTCGGATACGCCGGCCAATCCTGCATCAGTGTGCAGCGGGTCTTCGTCGACAAGAACATCTTCCAGACGTTTCTCTGGAAGCTTGTTGAGGTAGCCGGAAAGCTTGTTGCCGGCGATCCTTCAAACGAAGCCACCGACCTCGGCCCATTGATCAGACCAGGGGAAGCTGATCGCATTGAGTCATGGATCAAGGAGGCCGTTGCAGCGGGTGCGCGTCTGATCTCCGGTGGCGAGCGGCAGGGTGGCATCATCGCACCCGCAATCCTGACGGGAACCAAGGCGGCCATGAAGATCCGCGACGAAGAGGTCTTTGGCCCGGTCGTGGTGGTTGAACCATATACCGACTTCGAAGAAGCGTTAGCCGAGGTGAATCACTCCCGTTTTGGATTACAGGCGGGCCTTCTGACTCGGGATGCCGGGCGTATTCTGACCGCCTACCGGGAGCTTGAGGTTGGAGCTCTGATTGTGGGTGATACCCCCGCGTGGCGCCTCGACCCAATGCCCTATGGCGGCGTCAAGGATTCAGGGCTCGGGCGGGAGGGCATCCGCTCAGCCATCGAGGAGATGACCGAGCCGCGCATGCTGGTGATGACGGGAATGAACTGATCGCGTCGAAGTTTATGGGACGGAACCGTCGGGATGGAGCCAGCCGGATATGCGAGCTCATTCAGTGTGGATGTGTGTCGTGCTCTTCGCGCTGCCCATCCATGCCGCGACAACTGTAACGGTCGCTCAACTTGAACACTTTCTCTCTTCGTCGCGTGCAGGCAGGATGTCCGATGAGGAAACGGCAGACCGGCTCAGCGCGGTCAGCCTCTCCGAACAGCTCACTGCCGTATCGCTCAATCGTATTCGGATGGAAACAAACCTCGGACCGAAAAGTGAGGAGCAACTCGATCTTCTTGCCGCCGCGTCGATTGTTGCAGCTCCTCCAGCAGACGAAGTCCCAAAGCTTGCAGCGCCAAGCTCTCGTGAACAAGAGCGAATCGTTCAGGCAGCTCGTGACTATACCAGGCGGGCGCTGGCCCTGCTGCCCGATTTCGTTGCAGTGCGCTCGACGCGCTACTTTACTAATGTTCCTGCCGCTGTGAATGGCAAACGCGTAAAGCCCCGCATACTGATGCATCAGACCCGCGAGTCCAGGCGCGAAATCGTCTATCGCGATGGCCACGAGATGAAGAGAGCCATCGGCGCACCGGGAAGCGAGAGCGGAGAGCAGAGCGCGATGGCCGGACTATCCACATGGGGAGAATTTGGTGCGATTCTCACCGTGGCGCTTAATGACTCCTCGGCGGACAATCTGCAATGGAGCCGATGGCAGAAGGGCGACGCGGGAATTCAGCTGGCAGTGTTCCGCTATACCGTTCCACGCGTTAATTCGCATTACAAGGTCGATTTCTGCTGCTTTCAAAAGTCGCTTGATGAGCCTGTGGATTACGAATTCCATGACAAGCCTGGCTACGCCGGCGAAATCTATATCGATCCCACCAACGGCGAGATTAATCAAATCACGCTGGACGCCCAGCTGGACGAAGGGCCAGTGAGCCGGTCAGCCATTGCGGTGCGGTACGGTCCCGTCATAATTGCCGGGAAGCGGTATGTGTGTCCTCTCTGGAGCATTGCGATTTCGGACTTCGATAATGCATTAATAGAAAAGATTGACGGTGTCGGCACGGAAAGGCATCTGAACGAAACGGAGTTCACCGGCTACCATAAATTTGGATCCACCTCGCGAATCCTCAGCGACGCGGTTGGGGCGCCGAGAAATTAGCGGGCGTGAAACAATCATCAGTTCAGTGCGGCGTTCAAGCCCGGACCCGAGCACCGGCTGCGGAGCGGAGATAATCGATACGTATGGATTTGGGACTGAAAGACAAATTGGTTGTCGTTACTGGCGGAGGAGCAGGCATTGGAGCCGGGATCTCGCGAGCATGTCTCGACGAGGGGGCGCGCGTAATCGTACTGGGACGCCGCTCGGAGAACGTACAGGGCTTTATTGCGCAGATGCAGTCCGCTTCAGCGCCCTGCTACTTCGTTGAAGCACACCTGGAAGATCTCGATCGATGCCAGGCGGCGATCGAGGAGATTCAGAATCAGCACGGAGAGATCTACGGCCTCGTCAACAATGCCGGTGTGAACGACGGGGCGGGTTTGGAAAACGGGAGCGTCAGCCGGTTTGTCGAGAGCCTCCAGAAGAATCTTATTCACTATTACGCTCTCGCCCACCATGCACTACCTTCGCTCAAGCGCACGCAGGGAGCCATCGTAAACATCAGTTCCAAGGTTGCGTTGACCGGCCAGGGAAATACCTCGGGCTACGCGGCGAGCAAAGGTGCGCAGCTGGCACTGACACGCGAGTGGGCTGCGGAACTCCTGAAGTACAACGTGCGGGTTAACGCCGTGCTTCCTGCAGAAGTGATGACTCCGCTTTACCGGCGCTGGCTCGACACCCTCGGCGACCCGGAAGCGGAACTGAAGCGCATTACCGACAAGATTCCGCTTGGCCACCGGATGACCCTGGCTTCTGAGATCGCCGCCGCGGCGGTTTTTCTGCTGTCGCCAACGCAGTCGGCACACACGACGGGCCAGCATCTCATCGTGGACGGTGGATACGTTCACCTCGATCGCGCCTTGACCTAGAGCTCCGAGATTACCGGGTAAAAACTTGCTTGATGATCCTGCGACTCGCATTCGCGCGCAATCTCACCGCGGCGGTACGGACCCCCTGCAGCCGGGTTGTTGAATCGCACAGGGGAGCATTGCGTTCTGCGTAATCGGCCATTTCCATCATCACGCCCGAATCGCGAAACGCTGCACGAGGGCTCTTGATCCAATCGGCGCCAATCACTTCAGCTCGGACCGCAGAGGCGGTAGCGTTCCAATGGAGCCTGCTCTGCGGGCTCATACGCGCTACGATTGCCGGCCAGGACCGGCGATTGCGCCGGTGCTTCTCGACAGAAGTGCCCACCAACACCGCGGTGATGAGGATGAATAACGCGACCTGGAGTGGAATGAGAATGATCGTGCTCTCTCGTCCCGAAATTGCGAAAGGAGTCGGACAAGTTCTCCTCTCCTGGTCAGGCTAGTGGCGTGACGAAGCGCTGACAATGATACTTACGCGTTATCGAATCTGTGATTTAGGAGTGTAGTGCGAAGGGAATTGATACGTGATGACACGTTTCGAGGGGAAAATCAATTCCGATCGAAAGGCTCACGTGCTGAGATGGCCATTAATGTGCGCCGACCATCCCAGCAAGGCTTGGCGCTACATCGGGCTCCGCGCCCATTGCACGAGGCCAGATCACGGTGAAGGTGCTGCCCGCCCCCAGAGTGGAGTCCACCCTGACGGATCCACCGCGGCGGGTTACGAGCCGCTTCACCGCCCAAAGGCCCATTCCATTGCCTCTCTCTCCTTTGGTGCTTACACCGAACCTGAACAGGTTCTCCAGCATCTCTGGTGCGATACCCGCTCCCTCATCTTCGACTGTCAATGTCACTTGTTGATCGAGACCCTTAAGCTGGATTCGCACTCGCGCGCCTCTGCGGGTGGTGGCTTCACATGCGTTGCGAACCAGATTGAGCAGAACCTGGCGAATCTCGACGGCGTGTGCTTTAAGGCTGCAATCGCCTTCGCTGGTGATCTCGACCTGAATGCCGCGCTGGCGCAGCAACGGCTCAAGCAGGAAGCGAACCGAGGCCGCTGAAGCTACCAGGTCTGTTAGTTCGGGCTGCTCATCCTGACGGAAGAACCCCAGTGTGGAGCGGGCAATGGATCCGATGCGCCGGACTTCATCCGCGGCCTGTGCAGCCATCTGTTTCACTTCGTCGGGAGCCGAGGGATGAGTCTCGATGAGGAACACAAAGTTCTGGATGGCAGTCAGGGGATTGTTGATCTCGTGCGTGACCACCGCGGACATGCGGTTCCATTCTTCGAGCTTGCGCGCATCGAGCAGACTCTCTTCAATCTGCGCCTTCTCGGATTGCGCGTGCCTGAGGCGCTCAGCGTAATCATTGATTCCGAAGCCCAGATCCGGTGCCCGTCGGATGAACTGCGCTGCTACGTACCCGGATAGAACAGCGGTGACAATGTTCGTCCAGGCATCGACCCAGAAAACCGGAATCCAGGTCGTAACGACCTCAAGCAAGTGCGTGGATCCGCAGGCCACGATGAACAAGGCAAACCCGACCAGAAAAAAGATCCAGTCGCGCACGATAACGCGGTTGGTTTTGCGGGCCAGATAGAACAGGGTGATGCAAATGCAGAAGTAACTCAGAAAGGTGACGGCATTCGTGACCGCCATCGTCCAGATCAGCTGCGGATCCTGCCGCCAGCAGACAGCATGCGGCATTAGCGATGAATACATGACGTGACCTGCCTGTCTTGCGAGGGCTTTGAAGTTCAAAGACGCGCGGTCGAGCTGCAAGCGAACGATCGCACACGCAAACCAGGGCGAAATCTCAAAATTACATCAAGAGAAAGGGAAACATGATGGAGGCTCGCGCTATGCGGCTTGGGAAGAAGAGGCCGTCAAGCGTACGAAGCCCGCAACACAAACCTTTTATCAACTGGGCAGGTTCCGTGCAATGTGAAATTGGTAACGTTCCTGATCAAGGTTGACGGTATAGATAACAGCTTTCCCGAAGATTCCGCTCGTCACATTTCTGTGGCTTGGCCACATGAGCGTGTCATACTTCTGTGGCTGAACCACAGGAAGTGTTTCAGGCAACAGAAATCAATGTAGCGCGGGCCAGGAGTCGCCAGATGTCACCCGAGAAACTCGATCTCTTGCAGGGAACGCTCGATCTGATGGTCCTGCAAACTCTCACTGTCATGGGTTCAATGCACGGATACGGAATCGCGCGCCGCATTGAGCAAGTCAGCGCGGATGAAGTGCTATTGAACCAGGGCACCATCTACGCTTCACTGGTGCGATTGGAACAGCGCGGCTGGATCTCCTCGCACTGGGGGACATCGGACAATAACCGCAAAGCGAAGTTCTACACCATCACCGCGGCCGGGCGTCGCCAGCTCGCTGCCGATGCGCGCTATTGGGAGCGCCTGAAGGATGTGATGGAGCGCGTGCTCACGATGGACAGCTCCGCGGAAGGAGCGGATGCGTGAGCGAGACCTTACGGATGGTGAAGCGGCTCTGGGCCTTTATCAGAAGAAAACCTCTGGACAATGACCTGGAAGCCGAGTTGGCGGCACATCTTCAGATGGCCATTGACGACAACGTCGCAAGGGGAATGTCACCCGTCGAGGCACGCCGCATTGCTCTCATCAGCCTGGGCGGGATGGAACAGGCCCGCTACCAACATCGTGAAGCGCGAGGATTTATGACCCTGGATATCTTCAAGCAGGATCTCAAGTACACATTGCGAACGCTCTGGCGCGATCCCAGCTTCACGATCGTCGCCGCGTTAATTCTCGCGCTGGCAATCGGCGCAAATATTGCGGTATTCAGCGTAGTCAACACGCTGCTGCTGCGGCCCTTGCCTTTTCCGAATGCGCACCAGTTAGTGTGGATTGCTCCACCACCCAGCAAGTGCGGCCTTTCCTGCGCTACCTACTCCACTGACGCTTATGATGAGTTCCGATCTGGCAGCCGCTCATATCAGGATGTGACGGGCTACTTCGCGTTTTCCGGGCCCGGCAATCTGAGCCTCAATCTTGGCGGCGAGCCTCTTCCGGCTACGGGCATCGACGTCATTCAGAATTTCTTCCAGGTGCTCGGGGTACACGCCCAGATGGGACGTGTATTTACCGCCGAAGATGCTCGGAACGGCGCAGCCCCGGTCATTCTGTTGAGCAACGCATGGTGGAAGCGCCAGTTCAATGCCGATCCGAACATCGTAGGCAAGGCGCTCGATATCAATGGCAAGCAGACAACCGTTATCGGAGTTCTGCCGGAGTCGTTCGACTTCGGAGCAGTGTTTGCGCCGGGTACGAAGGTCGACGCGATCACGCCGCTCAGTCTTTACGGTCCTCCTCGCGACTGGGGCAACATCATCACTTTGATCGGCCGCATGAAGCCGGGCATCACGCTTGCTCAGGCTGTGGACGAGGCCGCTCGCGTCGCGCCGCACATGTGCTGGAACAACAGGTTCCCGGAAACGTGCGGCAACTACAAGGGTGCTGTCGTGCCCGTGCCACTCAAGGACTACATCAGCGGCAAACTTCACCGTTCGCTCATTGTGCTTTGGTCGGCGGTCGGTGCCATCCTGCTCATCGCATGTGTCAATCTCTCCAACCTTCTGCTTGCACGTGCCGCCGCGCGCGCAAAGGAATTCGCAATGCGCGGAGCGCTGGGCGCAAGCCGCGGTCGCATCGTACGGCAACTGCTAACGGAGAGCCTTGTGCTCTCGGGAATTGGGGCTATCTTTGGATTCATGCTCGCAGTAATCCTGGTGCAATGGCTGGCGCACCAGGGATCGATCGCTCTTCCCTTGTTAAGCACGCTGCATATGGACGGCGCTGCCGTAGGGTGGACCGCATTGATCGCGGTATTCTCGGCGACTCTTTTTGGCCTCGTGCCGGGGCTCCGCATGGCTGGCGGCAATGTTTACGAATCACTCAAGGATGCCGGTCCCGGCGCGACGGCAAGCCGGAAACACGAACGCACCCGTTCTGTTCTTGTCGTGTCCGAGGTGGCGCTGGCTTGCATACTGCTCGTCGGAGCAGGATTGTTGCTGCGCAGTTTCATCAATGTCCTCAATGTCGATCTCGGGTTTGAGCCCGATCACGCAGCGGCCATCAAGGTGGATTACAACGACAGTGTCCCCAACGACAAGGATGGAAACCTGAGCGCGGCGAAGCGAGGCGTGATTTTCCAGGAGATATCGAGGCGAGTCAGTGCTCTGCCGGGTGTGGAGGCGGCCGGATTTACGGATTATCTGCCGCTCGGGCAAAACCGCTCCTGGGGCCTTCCCTATCCGAAAGGACTGAAGCCGCCTCAGGGTGTCGATGGCCCGCTGGTTTACGTAATCACGCCAGGCTACATGCGTGCCATGGGCACATCGATTCGCGGGCGCGACTTCTCCTGGTCGGACGGACCGAAGAGCGAGCAGGTAGTGATGATCAATAAGAGCTACGCGAGCTATCTGTCGAATCTCCATGCATGGTCTGACAATGACGCATTGAACAAGCCACTCGGGAACGGTGGCGGCGCGGACCTTCATGTTGTCGGAATTGTGGATGACGTGCATGAAGAGAATGTCGATGGTGACGCCGGATGGCAGATCTACTATCCCATGACCCAGGCAGGGCCCAGTGCCGCAGAGCTTGTCGTGCGCACGCGGATGAATCCGTCGGCGCTTGCCGGCAGTGTGCTGACTACGCTGCGCGACATGAACGCGAAGCAACCGGCAGCTGAATTCAAGCCGATTCGTCTGCTCGTAAATCACGCCGTATCCGGCAGGCAATTCTTCATGCTTCTGGTGGTTGCGTTTGCAGTGCTCGGCTTGCTTCTCGCCGCTTTGGGGATCTACGGGGTCATCTCCTACACGGTTACGCGGCAGACTCAGGAAATCGGCATCCGCATGGCTCTCGGCGCCTCTGCTGGAAGAGTTCGCAAGCAGGTTCTGCTCAGCACTATGCGCCTGGCGTTTATCGGCGTAGTCATCGGACTTTGCGCGTCGATCGAGTGCGCACGGCTGATGGCTGCGTTGCTGTTTGGCACATCGCCGTGGGATGTTGCCACTTACGGCAGTATGGCCTTGCTGTTGCTCGTCATCGCCGCTCTGTCCGGATACATTCCGGCGTTCCGGGCATCGCGCATCAATCCGACTGTCGCGTTGCGGACGAACTAGAGTTCGAATCGGATACGAGAATGAGAGAAGGCCTTCAAGATCCAGTGAAGGCCTTCTTTGTTTGCACGGGATCAATACCCATGCTGATTCGGCGCGCCCCGGTGCGAAATCAGTATCCTGCCGTGCAGCAATCTGGTATACATTCCGCATTCATCCGAATCAGAGATCGTTCTACACAGGTTCAGAAGACCTGAAGGAAAGTCCAATGGAACGAGCGGAGCTGCAGCAGCAGTTTGTCGAAGCCGAGCGCCTTGTCGAAGTTCAAAGCAAGGAGCTTAAAAAGGAACTGCGTCTTGGCGATCTGGTGTTATCGCAGACCCTCTACATCATTGGCATCCAGTGGCTGGGAACAGCGGGGCTTCTGGGTTCCGCACATGTCATGTACTGGATCCCGGCGGTCCTGCTTTTCTATATACCCTCTGGCATGGTCGTTATTCACCTGAGCAAGGAGATGCCGCTCGAGGGTGGGATGTACCAATGGGCCAAACTGCGCTTTGGAGAACTGGCAGGCTTTCTCGTAGCCCTCAATTTATGGGCGACGGTCGTACTGGTCGTGGGCTCCATGCTTTCCATACTGACCGACAACATCGGATATGCGGCAGGACCGGCCGGCGGGTGGATCGTCGAAAGTAAGTTGTTCAACGCAGCTGTGAGCGCGACGGTCATGGGAGGAATGGCGCTGATAACTACGCGCGGCCTTTCCCTTGCCAAGTGGATCCACAATCTCGGCGGTTTGGTTCTCGTATCCATGATTGGAGCCATGCTCGTATTTGCAGTGCCGCGATGGATTCATGGAAATGCGGTCAGCGCACCAGGAGCTCTTGTGTTTCCCGCAGTCACACTGTTGAATTTGAATGTCGCCGCGAAAATGGGATTCGGAGCGTTTTGCGGTTTTGATGGTATGTGCATCTTCGCAGGCGAGATCCGCAATCCCCAGGTGGCGCGTACTCTTCGACGATCCATCTTTCTCTCAGGACCGTTAATCGCGTTTATCTACATTCTGGGAACGGCATCGGTTTTGGCATTCACCAAACCGGCCGATCTCGATCTGATCTCTCCTCCAACTCAGGCATTGCTGCGTGGGGCACAGGGAACAGTGCTGGCGGGTATTGTTGCCCCCTTGATGGCATTGCTGCTCATCATTGCCGGAGTCGGCGGTACCAGCCTCTATTCCAACTCGGTCATTCGGCTCCCCATGGTTGCCGGATGGGATCACTTACTTCCCGGATGGCTTAGTCGCCTTCACCCTCGATTCAAGACGCCGGTTGGCTCCATCATCTGCGTTGCAGGAGCGACCTTTACTCTGACACTGCTCGGCCATCTCGGAGTAGGTGCGCAAGAGGCATTTCAGTTTTTGAACAACACGGGCATTATCTGCTGGGCGCTCACTTATCTGGTCATGTTTGCGATTCCTCTCATCGGTAGCGGCGAGAAAGCTCCGCTCACGGTGCGAGTCGCAGCGGCTTCAGGCTTTTTGATGACGCTGCTTTATGTGGCTTTATCGACCCTTCCCGTCGTTGAGGTGAGGAACTCGGCATCCTTTACTGCCAGGGTTGCAATCGTAATACTCGGGATCAACAGCGCAGGCGTGTGGTACTTCCGTCGAGCCACCCGGCACAGAGCGGCTCGTGCTGTGGCGGTCTGATCGGCTGCTCGTCAGTGGCAACCGCGCGGCTCGATTTTCATTGCACGTGAAAGCTTAAGCCCCGTATTCTTCTCGCGCTGCCGGCTTCCCTTCAGAGTGTTCCGGACGGCCCCCAAGTATTGAAAATCAGGAGCACGCAAGATGTGCGGAATAGTCGGCCTCTACTCGCGCCGCGAGCCGGTCTCGAAGGCGAGTCTCGAATGCGCAACAAAGCGCCTCTACCATCGTGGACCCGACGGGCAGCGTCAATGGGTCAGCCGGGATGGCCGCGTCGGGCTTGGACATGCGCGTCTGAGCATCATCGACCTCGCAACCGGTGACCAGCCCATTGCGAGCGAAGATGAGCGCACGCACATTGTTGCCAACGGCGAGTTCTATGGGTACGAGGCCATTCAGCGCGAACTCGAGTCTCACGGCCACCATCTCCGAACCAGATCCGACAGCGAAATCGCCCTTCATCTCTACGAAGAAGCAGGCGTTCACTGCCTGCACCAGCTCCGCGGCGAGTTTGCATTCGTGATCTGGGATGAAAAGCAGCAAACCCTCTTTGCGGCGCGCGACCGGTTCGGCATCAAACCGCTGTTTTACTCCTGGCACAACGAGAGGCTGTACATCGCTTCGGAGGTGAAGGCCCTTTTCGCTGCCGGCGTTCCTGCGCGCTGGGACGCGGAGAGCGTCTATAACTCATTCAGCTTTGGCGGCCACCAGATGCGTACGCTCTACGACGGCGTCTTCCTCGTTCCGCCCGGGCACTACCTTCTCGTCACTGACAAGCATTTTCAGATCACGCGTTACTGGGACTTCAACTATCCAGCGGCGGGTTTTGCTGCTCAACACAAGTCCGACGCGGAGTATATCGCTGAGTTTCGCCATGAGCTGGAAGAAGCTGTCCGCATCCGCTTGCGTGCCGATGTTCCGGTCGGCGTATACCTGAGCGGCGGCCTCGACTCCTGTGCCGTACTCGGGCTTGCCGCGCGCCACCATCCCGACCCGATTCGTGCTTTCACGCTGACGTTCGACGATGTTGCCTACGATGAAGGGCCGATTGCTCGTGAAATGGCCGCACTGGCAGGAGCGGAGTTTCATACCATCCCCATCAATCAGAACACGCTCGCCGAGAACTTCGCGGATGCGATTCTGCAATCGGAGATGCTCTGTGTCAACGCGCACGGAGTGGCGAAGTTCCTGCTGAGCAAGGCGGTTCGCGACGCCGGTTACAAGGTCGTGATCACGGGCGAGGGTTCCGACGAGATCCTCGGCGGCTACGCGCATTTCCGGCGCGATATGCTTCTCTACAATCGCGAGGGGCAAAATCCAGCAGAGATCGAGCAACTTCTGGCATGGCTCAATGAGAACAACACTGTTTCGCGCGGTCTGCTCTTGCCTGATGGTGATGTCGGAGATCTGGAGGCGGTCCGGCGGATTCTCGGCTATGTGCCTTCGTGGTTCGAAACGTTCTCATCACGCGCCCTGAAGGCCCGCCCTTTGCTGTCGCAGGAGTTCAACTGCCGTTTCAAACATCGCGAAAGCTATCTGCAACTGCTCTCAGACATCGATGTGCCGGGCCAACTGAAGGGCCGCGACGCTCTGAACCAGTCACTGTATCTTTGGGGAAAATCTGTACTCGCCAACTATATTCTGACCATGCTGGGCGACCGGATGGAGATGGCGCACTCCATTGAAGGCCGGGTACCGTTTTTGGATCATCACCTGGTCGAGTGCATTTGCCGGCAGCCCGTGAACATGAAGATCCGCGGTCTGACTGAGAAGTATGTTCTGCGCGAAGCGGTACGCGATGTCATCACCGATACGGTTTACAGACGGCAGAAGCACCCCTTCCTGAGCCCGCCGGCAACCCTGAATCCTGACCAGACTTTCAACATCTACGTGCAGGACTTGCTGCGCGGCAGGACGATGGCGTCAATCTCATACTTCGATCAGCAGGAAGTCGTGGCGCTGCTTGACCGGATCCACACGATGGATGCCGGAGCGCGCACCGCTTACGACCAGATCCTGATGCCTCTCGTCAGCATGTGTGTCATCCACGAAGGTTTCGGTATGGAGTGCTGAACGAGAGTTGAGAAACGCGTAGTGTATACTCCGGTCGTTATGCTGACACGCGTTTCCAAGCTACTCTTTTTTGCATCTATCCTTGCCGTGACTGTTCCCTCAAATGCGCAACAGAACGCGCCAGGCAAGCCGAAACCCGAAGATACCGAGATCTGGCAGCCGGTTCCGAAGGTTGTGACCCCAGCCGTTGAATGCAATGGCGCACCTTCAGACGCCATCGTTCTTTTCGACGGAAAGAATATCGATCAATGGGTCAACGTTAAGGACCACGAGGCTGCATCGTGGGACGTCCACGATGGCGTGATGACCGTCAACAAAAAGGGCGGCAACATCGAAACCAAGCGCAGCTTCAAAAATTACCAGCTGCACGTTGAGTACAAGATTCCCGCCAGCATTACCGGCACAGGACAGGGCCGCGGCAACAGCGGAATCTTTCTGGCCTCGACCGGCCCGGGAGACGATGGCTACGAACTGCAGGTCCTCGACGGCTACAACAACTCGACCTATGTGAACGGGATGGTCGGCAGCATTTACAAGCAGGCGATTCCACTCGCAAACGCGAGCCGTAAGCCTGGAGAGTGGCAAGCCTACGACGTGGTCTGGACAGCGCCCACGTTTAACGACGATGGTTCCGTGAAGACTCCAGCCTACGCAACGGTCTTGCTGAACGGCGTGCTGGTCGAGAATCACTTCGAGTTGAAGGGCCAGACTCTGTATATAGGCAAGCCCTTCTACAAAAAGTACGACGCTGCGCCCATCAAGCTTCAGGCTCACGGCGACAAGAGCGAGCCCATGAGCTTCAGGAACATCTGGGTTCGCGAACTTCCTTGAACTGGGCAGTCCCTTAGGGCTGGCGAGTGGCCATCGCCTGGGTCTTCGCCAGCCGCACGGCATTTCTGAGGGCAGTGACAAATTCGCGGGCTGCCGCATTGTCAGCGAAGGTCAGACCGAACGCCTCGACCTGGTCTTGGAACTGCCCGTAGTCGGAGGCGCTGTGAGGACCGGGACTGAGGTGCTCCAGCTTGTCGCGATCGTAGACGAGAGCGGGAAACTTCCTGCCCGGCATGCCAACCACCACGATCATCGTCGTCTCTCCCTGGTCGCCAGGTTTATACGCCTGCGGGGCAGCGGGATCGGTGAAGACACGATCTTCACTCACGATGTTTTCATCGACAGCGGTTAGCGGAACGGTGATGGAAGCGAGCGGAAAGGCATATCGGTACCAGTTGATCTTTCCGTCTTCCTGTCGCGGCAGGGCACAAATGGGAGCCGGCAGGTTTGGCTCGATGACGAGCGTCTGCCCGTCGAGCAGCACAATGCTCCCTGACGCGGTGTAGGCGGTTTTCATCTCATCCATCCGCGAGCGGATGTCCTGAGCACCGCAGCTCATCGACGACACGACCAGACAACCAAGCAAAAAGCGATACAAGGTCTTCATGGGTCTTACCTGTGTGGTTTTTCTCAATCGTGCCTCTGTTTTGAAAATTGTCATGTGATTTATCACACTCCAGGCATTACCAAGGACACGGGCCCAAGGTCGGTCCGGCGGGATGAGCTTTCGTTCCGGGACGGCGGGCCGCCGGAACAACCCCCGCCGATTCTTCGCTGTCGCTGGTTCCGCGATCCTCAGGGATCTGCACAGGGCAACCTTTGCACAGGGCACTCATCTGATCCTGCTGACGACCTTGCTTGCGTGACGAAGCGGGCAAGGGAACCGAACGCGATAGAAATCCAAGCGTTTGAACTGCCGCCCAACACGGCGGATTAGAGCAGAAGGAGTTTTATGGCAGAGATTAGAAGAGAAGATAACTTCAGCACCAGCGGGCTTTCCACAGCAGCTTTGGCTCACGCCGATGAACCAGCGCAGCAGGAAGAGTTCATGGATGAGCGCTCGGCGCAACGGGTAGATGCGTATGACCGCAATGATGCGCAGGCGACGCGCGCCAGTAACACATCCGCACAAACCGCCAGCGAAACGGATGAGCGCACCGCGCTGTTCTCACCCGATGAGACGAACAGTCTGCGCGGACAGTGGGATTCGATCCAGGTTGGCTTCGTGGATGAACCCAGGCAGGCAGTCGAAAAAGCCGACGCGCTTGTCGCGGGGGCTATGAAGCGGCTGGCGGAGGTATTTGCGGCAGAGCGCGAGCGGCTGGAAAAACAATGGGACCGTGGAGATAGTGTCTCCACGGAAGAGCTGCGCCTCGCGCTTCGGCGCTATCGCGCGTTCTTTGGACGTCTGCTGTCCGTGTAGCCCGTAGATTCGGGCAAAAAACAGACCGGCCGTGAGAACTCAATCTCCCAGCCGGTCTCGTTGTTTCAAGCTGCTTTACTCGGTCACTGTCAGTTCAGCGTGCAATTTTGCCGTGGAGTCTTCACCCGCCCACACATCAAACGTGCTGGGCTCAACCGTCCACTTCCGGGTCTGCGGATCCCAGAACTGCAGTTCATCCTTACCGAGCGTGAACTTGAGTGTCTGCGTTTCTCCGGGCTTCAGGGCAATGCGCTTGAACCCCTCAAGTTGCCGGACGGGACGCGATGCGGAGCCCCACCGCTGATGGATGTACATCTGGCCCACGGCGTCTCCCGCAACACTTCCGGTGTTCGTCACATCCACCTGGACTTCCGCGGCTTCGTTCGTCTTCATGCTGCTCTTGCTCAACTTCAGATTCTCGAATTTGAATGTGGTGTAACTGAGGCCGTAGCCGAACGGGTAGAGCGGCTTGCTGGACACGTCCCAATAACGAGATGTGAAGTTTGGCCGGTCTTCGGGCTCGTGCGTCAGGTTGTGGTTGTAATAGATTGGCTCCGCGCCGGCCTCCTGTGGCCAGCTGACCGGCAGCTTCCCTCCGGGGTTCACATCGCCGAAGAGTACGTCTGCTACGGCATTGCCGCCCTCGGTGCCCGGGAACCAGGTTTCCAGGATGGCAGGAACGTGAGCGGAGGCCCAGCGGATATCGAGCGGGCGGCCGTTCTCAAGAACCAGAACAACTGGCTTCCCGCTGGCGACAGCTGCCTCCAGCATCTCCTGCTGAATACCCGGCAGAATGAGTGTTGCACGCGATGCGTTCTCGCTGCTCATCGACGCATTCTCACCCATCACCGCAATCACCGTATCGGCGTCTGCTGCAGCGCTCTTCACCCTTGCTATCCAATCAGCGGTTTCTTCTGGCGTGGGAGGCGGTGTCGCCTTCGCACCGCTGAACTGATCCACCATTCCAAGAAAAACCTTGCCGGGTGTCGGACCGGCCACAACTGAAATCTGAGCATCAGGCAGCAGAGATTTCAGTGCGGCCAGTACGGTCACCGGATGACTTTTTCCCGGGCCGCCGAACAGGCCTTCCACTGTCCAGCCGCCTTCGATATCGCGCGTGGAATCAGCCAACGGTCCGATCACGGCAATCTTCTTCAGGTCCTTCTTCAACGGCAAGGTCGCGTTGTCATTTTTTAGCAGGACCATCGAGCGAGCAGCGATCTTTCTCTCCAGTTCGAGTCCTTCGCGGCGGTTGAGTGTTGACTCAACCTTCGTCTCGTCCACATAGGGGTGTTCGAAAAGCCCCAGTTTGTACTTGGCCTCGAGAATCGGCAGCACCAGCGCATTTAGTTGTGTCTCGCTGATCTTTCCAGCGCTCACCAGCTTTGCGATGTTTTTCACGTAGGTTCCGCTGGCCATATCCATGTTCAGGCCTGCGCTCACCCCTTTGCGGGCCGCATCCTCCGGATCTTTTGCGAAACCGTGCACCTGCAGGCTTCCGACAGCGAAGGCGTCCGACACCACGAAACCCTTATAGCCCCACTGGTTCCGAAGCACATCGGTCAGCAGCCAGCGGTTACCTGACGCGGGAACGTCATTCAAATCCATATACGCGCTCATGAAACTGCCGGCTCCCGCTTCGGCCGCTGCGTGAAAGGGCTTGAGGTACACGTTCTGCATGAGCTCTTCAGGAATATAGGAAGAGTCGTAATCGCGACCACCTTCGGCGGCGCCATACCCGGCGAAGTGCTTTACACACACGAGCACGCTGTCGGGGCCGACCGTGTCGCCCTGGAAGCCGCGTACCTGTGCCCGCGCCATTGCAGCTCCTAAATACGGATCCTCTCCGGCTCCTTCAACGATGCGTCCCCATCGAGCATCGCGCGCGATATCAACCATCGGCGTGAAGGTCCATAGAATTCCGGCTGCCCGTGCATCCTGCCCGGCATAGCGTTGCGCCGCCTCCTCTACCGAAGGATCCCAGGACGACGCCATTGCGAGCGGCACGGGGAATGCGGTTCGGTATCCATGAATCACGTCGAATGCGAAAAGGATGGGGATATGAAGGCGCGACTTCTCGACCGCGATGTGTTGGAGCCGGTTGATCTCCTTCACGTCAATCAGCCATAGGACCGAACCGACTCCACCTTTAGCGATCAGCGCGTCAGGTTTCTCACCCCCCAGCCCGGGCAGAACCATTCCCGCTGCCTGGTTCATCTGTCCGATCTTCTCGTCGAGATTCATTTGCTTGAGCAGAGCCTCAGCGCGGCGATGCGCCTCATCAGCGGTCAAACCGCCGGACTGCGCCGGGACCTGCATCGTGAATATAAGAAAACAGCCGAGCAGCACGAGCGACTTCACTGGCCAGAAATTTCGCATGAGCAAATAAGTCCCTCCCCGAGGACTGAAAAGCATATTGCATTGGGATGAGGTTTTGCTTGCCGCTCGTGCGTAAAGGTCGAGTCGGCTGCCGAAGGTCTAGCGGGTCACAGGATCATGGTGCTGCTCGATAGTTACCCGGGCAAAAAAAGCGCCCCCCGATTAGTCCCGCCTGGATCAGTCCAGGTCTGGTAACCGGAGGGGCGAGGAGCCGCAATCACAAGAAAACGCGCCGTTCGTGCGACACACTTCCGGCACATCTCCTGGACCGAATTCCAATGTATGCAGAACGGAATGTCACAAAAAGGTTTATTCGGGTAGCAGCGTGCGGGCAATTGGCGCAACCCACAGATTCAAAAGTAACTAATCAATTCTGGACAAGCACGATACCGGGACGTATTATACGCAGTGCAGGCAATCCAGAAACTCATACGTCCTGTTTCTACCGGGCCATCCTTTGAGATCGCGCAAGGAAAACATGGCAATGTTGTCTGCGTTTTGAACTTTTTGGTCGTTCGCGATTGGTAGTTCGCAAGCTGCATTTCGATTTGCGCACCCCGGCCGCTTCGATCGTTTGCCCCTGATGGGCTAGAGCCGCTTAAGGAGTACTGATGCCGCCGAAATCCATGCAGGACGTGGAGCAGACGGTGCTCGTCTCCGACCCAAATGCAATCCGCGAGCAATTGCAGAGACTCCTGGCGCATCCCCTTTTTGCGAACAGCAAGCGCTATCCCGCCCTTCTGGCCTACACCGTAGAACAGACGCTGCTGGGCAACGCGGGTGAGTTGAAAGAACGCAGCATTGGGATGGAGGTTTTCGGGCGAGCCCCAACCTACGATGCCAATGCTGATCCGGTTGTGCGTATCACTGCCGGAGAAGTTCGCAAGAGGCTCGGCCTCTACTATTACGATTCCACCCATTCCGGCGAACTGGTGATTGAACTGCCGGTTGGCTCGTATGTACCAGTGTTTCGAGAGCCCGAGGGATCTAGCGAGCCTCAGCAGGAAGCCACGGAGGCCGTGATCCCTCCGGCACCCGTGCCCGAGCCCGCCGTTTCCACCCCAGTCCCCCCGGTCTCTACCCCTCCCCGGCGATCGCGCCTTCGCTGGGTCACGTTTGCATTGCTGACGGTGGTTGCATGTATCGGGAGCGTTTTCGTTGGTATGCGGATCTCTGCGCCTCCCGCGGAGCCGCCATCAAATATGGACCGATTCTGGGAGCCATTCCTGTCGAGTCCGGGCACGACGACCTTCTGTCTCGGGGAGCCTGCCAAGAATATCGACATGGACTCCATCAATTCCTTCGAAGCGCCGGTCGCCGCGTCCTCTGAGCCGCAACAGCTCTATGTGAGATTGCATCTTTCCGGGAACCTCGCGCTTGCGGACGTGATCACACTGACTCGAGCTGCGGCGGCACTTGAAACTCGACACAAGGCATTCCGGGTAGTACCAGCTTCTGAGGCCAGCTTTGCCCAGCTTCGCGAAGGCCCAATCGTTCTCATTGGCGCCTTCGACAATATCTGGACGCTTCGCGTAACTCAGAAACTCCGATTCGGCTTTGAATCGAAAAATGGCGAGGCTCTCCTCATCGACCGCAAGAGCGGGGACCGGACCACCTGGTCTACGGCCTGGGATCTTCCCTATCAAAAATTGTCAAAGGATTATGCGATTGTCGCGCGAATTCATGACAACACCACGGGACAACCGGTAATCATCGCAGCGGGAATCTCTGAAGAAGGCACGGAAGCAGCCGGAGAGATCCTTTACAACCCCGTTTATCTCGACTCACTCCTCGCGAAGGCGCCCGCCAACTGGGAGAAGATGAACATGGAAGCAGTGATTGAGACTCAGGTGATTGAAGGCCACTCCGGCCCGCCGAACATACTCGCAGTCGAAACCTGGTAGCCGCGTCTCCACTCCTGCTGCAATCGGGTACGACAACTCCTGGTCAAATGCTTCTACTTCGACTTCGCTTTCTGTGCCGCCCAACGTTTACGCTGTGCCTCAGCGATCCGTTTGCGTGCTTCCGGACTCAGCACACGCTTCTTTCTTCTCTTACCGGGGCCCTTGGTTGATTTGTTGACGGAACTCGACGAACTATTTGATCGTGAACCTGCGAGCAGAGAGCGCACCTGAGTTAGTCTTGCAATCTCCGCGTCAATTTCGGCAAGGATAGATTCAATCGACATATCGAGAGGATAAATGATCGCATCTCTCTTACAGCGTAAAAAGGTGGTACTTACATTGATGAAATTCGCGGTTACTTACTTAGGATTACCGATCGTCTTATCCTTGTAGGCCTTTTGCAAAATGTAAAACGCCTGCTTCTTCTCTCCTTGATCAGAGATAAGCCCCTTGCGGTTGAACTCGTCCTGGATTCCAGCCAGCGGTCTGTTCGGCGAACGAAAATCCATCAGTATCCATGGGCTCATTCCTCGCAGCTGCGCAATCTTGTTCAGCATCGGCAGCTGATGACGATAGATGTTTGCCTGGTACTCCTCGGTCCAGCGGTCGTTCGCGTTTCCGTGCAGGCCGGCTTTGGCATCGCCGCCGAATTCACTCATGATCAGCGGCTTTTCATGTCCGATTTGCCATTGCGTTATATCCGCGTCTTCCGGATGACCTTCATACCAGCCGATGTACTCGTTCGTGCCCAGCACATCCAACGCCTTACCCAATGGATCATCGACAATCTTCGTGTGTCCCTGCGCGCGGACGAGCAGAGCCGCAGTGATCAGCCGGGTGGGATCGAGATCTCGAGCACGCGTTGCCAACGTCTCAATGAAATGCGTGCGGTCCGGCGTATTCGGCGTTTCGTTGGCCATTGACCAGAGAATGATGGCAGGGTGATTACGGTACGTATTAATCTCCTCATCCAACTGCTGCTCGGCCTTGGAAAGTACTTTGGGATTGTCGAATTGCAGCGCCCAGTAAACTGGGTTCTCCGACCACACCAGCACACCCATTCGATCTGCTGCTCGCAGCATTGTTTCAGCATGGGGATAATGCGCAAGGCGCGCAAAGTTGCCGCCTAGTTCCTTTACCCATCCAAGAAGCGTCTCGGCATCCTTATCGGAGTATGCGCGTCCGGTGCGATACGGGGCCTCTGCGTGAATGCACACGCCCCGAAGGAAAATCGGCTTGCCATTGAGAAGGATGTCCGTCCCGCGCACTTCAATCGTTCGGAACCCTATGAGTTCATCAATCGAATCCTGCCCGGACCGAATCACAACCTTGTAGAGCTTCGCCGTCTCCGGCGACCAGCGTTCGAGAGCCTTCACTTTGAAGTGCACCGTCGCGCGACCATCATTATTCAAATCGGCTGTCGCGTTTGCGTGCAGATCGGGGATCTGAACCTCTACCTTCTCTCCCGCAGATGCACCTGTCACATGTACCCAGCCTTCAACGACGTCACTTTCAGTGCGGCTCAGGTGTAGGTCGTATTGATCGATGAATGCTTCCGGCACTTCGATGAGTGACACGTCGCGCGTAAGCCCGCCGTAGTTCCACCAGTCAGTCTCCAATGTCGGCACATTGTCTTCGCGGCGAGTATTGTCCACCGCCGCGACCACAAAGTTACTTCCCGGTTGCACCGCTTGCGTGATCTCGCAATTGAAGGACGTAAAGCCGCCCTCGTGCTCGCAAACCTTCTTCCCGTTCACCCAGAACCAAGACTTGTAATTAGCTGCCCCGACGTGCAGAAAGATATGCGCGTTAGGCTTCGGCTGATACGTGAAGTCCTTCTCATACCAGATCGGCCCTTCGTAGTACATCAGCGACTCGCGCTGCGTATTCCAGTCGCCAGGGACCGTCAGCTTCGGCGCTTTTGCGAAGTCGTACTCGGTCGGAAACGGATCTCCCGGCTTGGCTTTGTGGTTCATGAACCAGCCGTTCTTCTTCTCTTCGTGATGAAAACTGAAGAGCCCTGAAAAGTATGGATCTACGATGGATGCCCACTCCCCTTCGAGCGAAGTAGACGGCCTCCGGTCTGCCCCCGTCAAAACGATCGGGTTTGAACTAGCATGCGCGAAGGCCCCGCCTGTTATCAGAATGAGCAAAGAGCAGGTGGATCGTTTGAATCCCAATGATGCGCGATGCAAAACGGAGCGAATGATGGAAGATGACATGATCTGTCCTTATTTGAGCGAACTCGAGAGCCGTTTACCAATCAGGCAGATGCTCTCGCAAACCGATCATCTTACCGCATTTGGAATGCAGCATGTGGACGACTGTCGCATTATCGTAGCGTAGCGGGCCTTTAACATCAGGGGCGGACCAGCTGTCCGCCCTTAGATCGTTTTAGGTTGTTCCAGCTCTCACATCGGTCCCATGAACATGACGTGGATATAGGTTTCGAGCCGCAGGTTGTAAGCCAGGTAGTATCCATCGTGATCTGGATCGGGATAGATCGCAACATTGTCGGCATCCCAGTCCCAGTCGCCGCAGTATGCGTAGTCCGCAGATGCCACAGTCCAGTACCAATTATTAAATCGGAATCGGGTTGGACCTCCGCCCGACAACTGCCAGCGATGCGAAGGTCCAAAGCCGCCGGAAAAGCGCCCATGTTCGAAGGGGTGCTGCACGCGATAGCGGTCGTCATCGCGGCCAGTGTCATGACCAATCCATTTGTTCCCGCGATCAACATGTGGAGCATTCGGATGACCTTTCTGATCGGAGAGATTTCGCTGCTGCATCTGTCGCTGCCGCATACTGTCTGTTCTATGCGCAGGTGTTGCCTTGGGCACGCGATACGGAGCGGGTCCGCGCGATGGGGGTGGCAGAGCCGGTCTTCCATGATCCTGCGGATGCTCTTGCGCGGCCAACGGCAGGCTTACGACGAGCAGAGCTGCAAAAACAAGCTTTGCTGAAAGCATCATGAATCCTCCTTCGTTCGCACCGCACAGCTCTACGACGAGAAAATCCGCATCAGTAGTGGTGCTCGCACTAACATCCATACAAACACAGTTCATCTTTGTGAGTTGGATCCGGCAGTGGATGTTGGCGATCTAGCCGGATATAGAGCGCGAAGCTATTGAATCAGACGCAGCTGAACCTCGCAACGAAGAGGGCGGCCCCAAGGCCGCCCTCGATACTGTGGCTGCGCTCTGGTCTTATCTATCGTCCAAGATACATCACATGTATATAGGTCCCGAGCCGCAAGTTGTAAGCCAGATACCATCCCGCATGATCGGGGTCTGCGTAGATCGAAACACTGTCAGCATCCCAGTCCCAGTCGCCGCAATAGGCCGTATCGTATGGCGCTACATCCCAGTTCCATCCGTTGAACCAGAACCGCGCAGAAGAACCACCGGCCAGCCGCCACACGTGTTCACGGCCGTAGCCACCGTCCCAGCGACCGCGTTCCCAGGGGCTTTCGATGCGATAGTGATCGTCGTTTCTGCCGGTATCGTGGCCTACCCAATGCCTGCCGTCAACATGTGGATAGTAGGGGTGCCCATGATGATCCTGAAAATCCCATCCTTCGTAATATTGGTGCGGATGGCCGTGATACTCGCGTGGCCCTTGCATGGGAGCAGTTCGCGAATACTCCCGATCCACACGATCTCCATGATCGTCATGTTCTGCGAAGGTTGGTAGAGAAACGACGAGGACGCCCGCCAGGGCAAACGGTGCGATGCGCATGGTCCCTCCCCGAGCCTTCAGGGACGAGACTGTACGGCTGGAAAGGTCGCTGGAGGCAGGTGCCGAAGTGCACTTACTCTAGCCCACCTTCAGAAATCGCGATGCATTACTTAAGACTTGCGCCGGATTGTCAGGAAGTTACTGCCGCAGATCAGGCCACAACCGCCGCAGGCACGCGTCGCCATGCATAGAGTGGGAACCTGTTTGCCAGTTCCGCAACCTCGCCACGAATGCGATCGAGCGCCGCATCGTCGCTGCGTTTTTCCAGCGCCTCTGCGATCCAGCGACCGATCACGCCCATCTCCGCTTCCTTCATGCCACGCGTGGTGAGCGCGGGAGTTCCTATGCGGATACCCGATGGCTTGAGCGGCGGATTCGTGTCGTAGGGGATGGCGTTCTTATTCACGGTGATGCCGGCTTTGCCGAGAGCTGCTTCCGCCTCCGAGCCAAGAATTCCCTTCTGGAAGACATCAACTAGCATCAGGTGATTGTCTGTACCGCCGGAAACCAGGCGATAGCCAGCCTCTTGCAGCGACTCTGCCAGCGCCTTCGCGTTCGACACAACTTGCGCAGCGTACGTCTTGAACTCCGGCCGCAACACCTCTCCAAACGCAACCGCCTTCGCAGCGACAATGTGTACCAGCGGGCCGCCCTGCTGGCCCGGGAATACGGCCATATCAATGGCTTTGCCGATCGTCTGTTCTGCCTTTTCGCCAACCTGGTAGTTCTTCCCGCACAAAATCATCCCTGCGCGAGGTCCGCGAAGAGTCTTGTGGGTGGTAGTCGTGGTGATGTGCGCATGCGGGATGGGCGATGGATGAGACCCGCCGGCAACCAGTCCGGCTATGTGCGCCATGTCGAAGATGTAAACAGCGCCGACTTTATCCGCGATCTGACGCATCCGGGCGAAATCCCAAAGTCTCGGATAAGCGCTCGCCCCGCCGATGATTGCCTTCGGCTTTTCTCTCAAGGCAATTGCCTCAAGTTCGTCGTAGTCGATTACCTCGGTATCCCGTCGGACCGTGTAGAAGGTCGTGCGATACAGCTTTCCGCTGAAGCTGAGTTTGTGTCCGTGGGTCAGATGGCCGCCATGCGCAAGATCCAGTCCGAGAATTGTGTCGCCGGGCTGAAGCACCGCCATGTAGGCTCCGGCATTGGCCTGCGAACCGGAGTGCGGCTGCACGTTAGCGAATTCCGCATCAAAAATCTGTTTCGCCCGATCCCGCGCAAGATTCTCAACAACATCCGTGTACTCGCATCCACCGTAGTAGCGGCGTCCGGGATATCCTTCGGCGTACTTGTTGGTGAAGACTGAACCCGCTGCCTCCAGCACTGCCTCAGAGACAAAGTTTTCGCTTGCGATCATCTCCAGCCCTTCGTGCTGACGAAGCGTCTCGTGATCGATGGCAGCTGCTACTTCAGGATCGGCTTGGGCAAGGGAAAGGGCCATGCGGTCGGTCATATTAGGATTCTACGGCATCACGTGCCCGCTGTTCAGCAACCGTTTTTGTGACGAGGATACCGCCGTTCCTGTTGACATTCAGACTATAGACACCTTATATGTTGAATCTCAACAGGAGTGAGAAATGGGCGACAACAAATCCGACGTGCTGCAGGGCACCCTCGACCTGATGGTTCTTAAAACTCTGGAAGCCATGAGCCCTCTGCATGGTTACGGAATCGCACGGCGTATCGAACAGGTGAGTGGAGATACTCTCGTTCTCAACCAGGGCACGATATACCCGGCACTGCTTCGGCTTGAGCAGCGTGGCTGGATCAAGTCTGAGTGGGGTACGTCCGAGACAAACCGGCGCGCCCGCTTCTATTCGCTGAGTCGCATAGGTCGCAAGAAAATCGCCGAAGAAACCGAGAACTGGGAACGCATTGCCTCCACCATGGCGCGGTTCCTTGCGCCTTCCAACTGACAACGCCGCGTTCAGGAGCTGCCAATGGACTTCCTCCGCATCCTGCTCAGTCGCATAGCCGCCCTCGCCGGAAGCCAGCGCCGCGACAACGATCTTGACGACGACATAGCCGCGCATCTTGATCTTTTGACTCAGGAGCATATCGCGAACGGCATGTCCGAAGCCGATGCGCGGACAGCGGCTCTCCGGGAGTTCGGCGGCGTTACCCAGACCCGCGAAGCCTACCGCATCCAGCGTGGATTTCCGCATCTGGAGCAGTTGGTGCGCGATCTTCGCTATGCTTCACGCCAGCTGCGCAGGTCACCCGGCTTTACCGTCACAGCAGTCCTGACGCTCACACTCGGGCTCGGCGCGAACATAGCCGTCTTCTCGCTGCTCAATTGCATCCTTCTGCGCCCGCTTCCGGTTCCGCATGCCGATGAACTCGCCGTTATCCGCACTGATCAGAACGATCAAGAGCATGGTCCCAACTACTCTTTCGGATCGCCCTTTCTTCGAGCATTGGAGCGGCACCACGACGGCTTCCAATCCATATCCGGTTATTCCGCGCATACCTTCCAGGTCCGCAGCGAATCCGCCAACGTGCGAGTGCCGGGCGTGATGGTGAGTGGTCAGTTTTTCCAGATGCTGCAGACTCCTCCTGTGCTTGGCCGCTGGCTTGCGCAGCGTGACGATCGCGAAGGACAGGCCAACGTTACAGTCATCAGCGACAGCTACTGGAAAACCAGATTTCATCGCGATCCCGGGGTGATTGGCCAGACGCTAACCATCGCCAACAAACCATTTACCATCGTCGGAGTCATGCCCGCGGGCTTCATCGGCGCTGATCCGATGTACCAGCCAGAAATCTACGTCCCAGTGTGGGCCGAACCCATCGTCGATGCACCCTATAACGCCATCGAGAGCGGCTACCATACATGGTGGATCCGCGTGCTTGGACGCCGGATTCCCGGCATCCCTCTGGATAAGGCGAATGCCGCTCTGGGCTCGCTCTCCGATGGCATTCTCAATGAGTCGATTCCTGACGCTAAATGGATCAAAGATGCGCGCACGCACCATTTTCGATTTGTGGCGGAACCGGGTTCTCGCGGCTACTCCTACATGCGCGACACATTTCAAAAGCCGCTGGTCGTTGTCTTTGTGCTCTGCAGCGCGATGCTTCTGCTGGGCTGCCTCAATCTCGCCAGCCTCCTGATGGCTCGCGCCGCCTCGCGTGAACGTGACCTGGCCACTCGCCTCGCCATGGGCGCCTCCCGTCTGCGCCTCGTTCAGCAGCTCCTTGTCGAAAGCCTGCTGATTGCCGTTCTTGGAACCGGGGCCGGACTCCTTGCCGCGCCTGCTGTGAGCCGTTTTCTTGCGGCCGTGTTGATCGGGGGAGCAAGCAATTACATAATGCTTGATCCGTCGCTCGATGGTCTCGTACTTACATTCGTCGCAGCAATTGCGGTGGTTTCGACGCTGCTGGTTGGCCTGGTTCCTGCTCTGCGCGCAACGTCCAAAGGCCTGAATGAGCAGATCAAGTCTGGCTCCCAGTCGGTCCACTCCCCCCAGCATCATCTGCTTCCGCGAATGCTGATGAGTCTGCAGGTTGCGCTGGCACTCATCCTCGTGTTCGGCGCAGGCCTGCTGGCCACCAGCTTGCAGCGTTTGCACAGCATCGACCTGGGCTTCCAGCCGAAAAACCTCGTCGACCTCGCTCTCGAAATGAGCAAGCAAAGCCGAGATGGCGATTCTCTTTCCGCGTGGTACCACCAGTACCTCGACGCTCTCGCACGTCTGCCTGGAGTGAAGTCGGTCGCTTACGTGAGCTACCCGCCGATGAGCGGCAGCATTTGGACCGAGGACATGCACACAACGATCAGCCCTGACGATCAGCAGGTCTACATGAACTCCATTTCCTCGGGATACTTCAGAACGCTCAAAATTCCCATGCTGGCGGGCCGCGACTTCCAGTGGAACGACAACGCAGCATCCGGCCTCAAGGTCATCCTCAGCGAGGCCGCCGCACAGAAGCTCTTCCCCGGCCAGAATTCGATTGGCCAATCCATTTCCATGGGGAAGAAGAATTATCAGGTCATCGCCCTCGTTGGAGACATCCATTACGTTTCTCTTCGCAAGGAGGCGCCACCGGAAGCGTATCTGTGCATGACGCAGAACACCGATCATAAGCCAAACTACGAAGCCATGGTTCGCGTCGAGGGGGCGGTCACGCCATTCGCATCTGCGGCACGCCAGCTTGCGTCGAACATGGCTCCTGAAATTCCCGCACCGATTCTCACGCCGATGATGACGGATATCGACGGTTCCATCGCCTCGGAGCGGATCATGGCTATGCTCGCGGTCTTCTTCGCGATCTCCGCCCTGCTTGTCACTGCGATTGGGCTGTACGGTACGCTGGCGTACTCAACCGCGCGTCGCACAAGTGAGATCGGAATTCGCATGGCTCTCGGTGCGAAACCATCCCAGGTTGTCGGCCTTGTCTTCCGCGAGAATGCATGGATCGCTGCCTGCGGTTCGCTCGGCGGGCTTGTGGTCGCCTGGTTTGCGGCGCGAGCGCTTACGTCGCTGCTTTACAGTACCTCTGCGCGCGATCCGTGGATCCTTCTCGTTTCCGTCGTGGTGCTTGCCTGCATCTCAAGCGCGGCATCGCTGGTTCCGGCGCTTCGTGCCGCGCGCACCGATCCCAGCGCAGCGCTGCGTGCAGAGTGACAATCAGTGCAGCGCTTGCTCTGCGACAGCGATTACGCGCCCGCTCCCGCTCTCCATGGCAAACACCACAAGGCGCATCTCGCCATCCGTTCTGGCATCTTGCTGAACATCATGAGCGTCGAGAGTCAGTGGCCGTCCGTCAACAACCGATCCATCCATCTCTTTCAGAGCGCGCAACACCGCCGTATGATGCAACGTCCTTCCGGCATTCTCTCCCCGCGCTACTTCTGAATGAGTTTCGTTGGTTGCCAGAACTGCGATGACTCTCGACTTCTTCATCGCGTCGCCCCGCAGTCCGAATTTGACCGCGCCGTGTTCCAATCGCGCGTTCTCAATTGACAGCTTCAACTTCGGCGTCGCCGCTGCCTTTGCGACTGCAGCGAGCATCGCCCGACCGTTGCTGCCAACGAATTGAGTGGAGCCGTCGACCACAGCCTGCGGCGTGTAAGCTGAGTCAATTGCAAAACGGCGAACATAACTTTCCTGGCGCTGGGTCGCAGCGTCCAGCGAAAATGGATCGCGCCATCCGAGGTGATCCCAGTAGGTCACGTGTTCACTGAGAACGATCGCCTCCGCGCCGGGAACAAACTGCTTCGCATCGAGTTCGGCGAGCAGGGCATCTGCGGGCGGACAGTCGGAACACCCCTCAGAAGTAAATAACTCAATGAGCACCGGAACACGGCGCTCCACTTCAATTGATTGGCCGGACTGCGATTTTGCGTGTTGGGCGGAACTGGCCCACAAACCCAGAGCCAACAGCGTAGGGATCCTGCATTTCGAAATGGAGCGATGGGAGGCCATACAAATCTATGACTCCAAATCGCCGAAGAGGGTTACATCTCTTGTGAAATCGCTGGCATTTCAGTCACGTTTTTCAGCGCCATTTATCTCTTGCCCCGCGCGGAACAGAATTTTTCTGGACTCTGCGAAACTTCCGAGGTGAGCACGGGTCCGGTACAAACATCGGGCCGGAGATCAGTTAACCGAGGCCCGCTGGAGAAAGACATGCGACGCACCCTTCCCATGTTTGCCCTGGCCACTTTGTTCGCCACGGCGCCACTGTTTGCTCAGCAACCCCCCCAGCCGAATACCGAGCGGCCGAAGGAAGGCTCGGTGAACGATCGCCGCGAGGATCAGCAGCAGCGCATCGCCAACGGTGTACAGTCGGGTCAGCTAACGGCTGGCGAAACCAAGCGCCTTAAAACTCGCGAAGCCAACGTGAACCGCGAAATTAGAAATGATCGTCAGGCAAATGGCGGCAAGCTGACTCCGCAGGAGCGCCGCCAGGTAAACCGCCAGCAGAACAATCTGAGCCGGTCCATCTACAACGACAAACACAATGCCGCGCAGGCGCACTATGGCAACACCGAAGTCGGCCAGCGTCGCGAGAACCAGCAGGACCGAATCGCGCAGGGCATTCGCAGCGGTCAAATGACGGCCGGAGAAGCAGCCCGCACTGAAAACCGCGAGCAGAACATCAACCGCAGCATCGCAGCGGACCGCGCGGCAAACGGAGGCAGGCTCACCGCACAGGAACGTCGGAACATCAACCATCGTCAGAACAGCGTCAGCCGGCAAGTCTATCGCCAGAAGCACAACAGCAGAGTTGCACCTCGATAAGCACTTCTCCCTCCCCCAAGGACACGCGTGGGCCGGTTATGCTGAACGCATGACCGGCCCTCATTTCTCCCGGCTTCTTCCTGTTTTCCTCTTCGCGCTCTTGGCAAACGCTCAGCCACGATCGAAAACAGAGCCAGTCGTCACCATTACACCGGCGCTGGTAGAGGCCGGCTCTCCCGAACTGATCAGCGTGTCCGCGCACGACGCGACGAGCGTACAAGGTGAATGGCTCGGGCACAAGCTGGAATTCTTTCATCGCGACGGAAAGTGGATAGCGCTGGCGGGAGTCGATGTCGAAGCGAAGCCGGAGATCTCAGCACTGCACATCGCGGCTCAAACGCCAGCCGGCGCGCGCGAGCTTGGTCGATCTATTGAGATCCATCCCGCCCACTACCGCACGGGCAGACTCACAGTCGCGCCAAAGTTCGTTGAACCCGGCCCCGAAGAACAGAAAGAGATTGCAGCAGACCGGGAGATCAAAGAAAAGATCTTCGCTGTCAGCGCGCCTGAGCCGCTATGGATTGGCTCGTTCCACGCACCGGTGAGCGCGCCGCCTACTGACAGCTTCGGTACGCGACGAATGTTCAACGGGAAACTCGCCAGCATTCATAAGGGGATGGACTTCCGCGCGCCGTCGGGAACCGTTGTCCGCGCTTCAAACAGCGGAGTTGTTGTGCTTGCCCGGCATCTCTACTACGAAGGGAATTGCGTCATTATCGATCATGGGCTGGGACTTTACACGCTCTCCATGCACTTCAGCCGCATCGACGTCCACGAGGGCCAGCGCGTCGAAGCAGGAGACAGGCTTGGACTGAGCGGCGCGACGGGGCGTGTCACCGGCCCGCACCTGCACTGGGCCATTCGCTGGGACGATGCATACCTCGATCCGGCGAAGCTACTCCATATGAATCTGAATGCGATTCCGGCAAGCCAATCCCGCTAGCGCGAAACCAGGTCTTCTTCCGCTTCGGTCGCTGGTTCCGCAAGGGAGACGGGATCCATCGTCCTCTCGCGCCGCAATGCTTTGAACGCGCGGTAAACGAACGATCCCATGTGCCAGCCGTCCATGTACTGGAACGGCGTTTCGCCGGTCGTGTAGTGTCCACAAGGGAGAACACGCTTTTCAAAGTTCAGACCGACACGCGTAAAGGCCTCTACAACCTGCAACGAGTACTCCTTGGGAAATGTCAGGTCGTAGTCCGCGTAGATGAGCAGGAGCTTCTTCAGCGGCCCGTCCACTTCATCGCTTGCCATGCGGTCGTAGTAGCTCACCGGACTGATCGCCGACCACAGTTCGCGCAGGCGCGGCTGCGTCAGCTCTGCATCTTCAAGGGCTTTGCGGATGTGGCGAGTGCTCTGACCTGCCCACACCACATCTCCAAAGGCCGTCGAAGCATGATTGAACGCATTCACGCGAATTCGCTTGTCGTGGGCGCTCGCCAGAAATGCATAGCACGATCCCAGACTGGTTCCCAGCACGCCAAAATCTTCATAACCCTGCGTTTCGAGCCAGTCGATGCAGCAGCGTATATCCACAACCGCCTGACGGCAAGCGGAGATCGTTCGACCTATATTCGCGCTTACCGCGTAGTCTGACCGCTCCAGCTCCGCGGGCCGTCGGATATCGTGATACGGCTTGGAAAGTCGCAGCGCCGAAATCCCCATGCGATTGAAGATGGCGCAGAGTGCGTTGTGACTGAACGCATCGGCATTCCACTGCGGCATTACAATAATCGCCTGCTTGGGACGACGCGGATCCTTGTGTGCCGGCGCTGGATACCAGCGAGCGTTTACAAGGTCGTTTTCCGGGTAAGGCGTTCGCTCCGGAGAAGTGAAGCGCAGGAAAAAGGCCTTTGATGACTTGCCTTCGGATGCGAGCCGCTTGAGTTCCGCATCCCTCGCCATCGTCTCCGGCCTTACGTTTGTCGGGAACAGTTCAGGATGGCGCTCCTCAAGGCGGAAATCGGTCGGCTTGTCATAGCCGAAGAAGACATCACTATGCCGGATGAGCAGTTGGTTAATCCGCACCATCGCTGCTTCAGCAGCAGCCTCGTCGCGAATGAGTTCAGGCCCCGGAATTGCCGCACCGAAACCGTGCGATGCGAGGAAGGGCTCGATCCATTCGAAACCCCACTCCAGCGGACGCACAACTCTGTTTTCATCGCGCGTGGTGAGCCGCGTCTCCCACTCATACATCCACCGCGCGTACTTTTTCCTGAACATGGCCTAAGTGCAAGTTTACCAGTGCCAGCGATTGCGACGGCGCTTGCCCGCATCGACGGCAGACCAAACGAGAGTGGCAAAAGGAATAAGCACGATGATTCCAAGGGAGATTACGCAATACAGACACCAGACGCCCAGCACATCGCGTTCAATATGGGTCAGATAAAGCGAGAAGGCCAGGCCGGCCGCAGATGCTAGCAGGACCAGAACCTTCTGTCGTGCGAACCCGAGCCAAGCTATTGCGAGATAACCTAGGATGCCGATCAATGCAACCGGAATACCCTCAATCACCGCATACGGGCTGTGGTTCACAACTCCACAATCCCATTTCTCATTGATAGAGCAGGGGCTGGTCGTTGTCGAGTAATGCACCTGTAGCGCTAGAAACGACACGACGGCGCCGGCAAGTGCGAGAACCGCAATCACGTATCGCATGTTGAATCTGATCCTAACGCATTTCAGACTCCTTGTATCGTTCAGAACCCGCCGTCGCCTGGATCAGGGCTCAGATGCTGGAAGAGGGTTGGTCCTTCGCGCGCACTCATCGCGCTAACATGAACCCATGGACGTTTCAGCGGGAGCGACGCAGCGGGTCGCATTTTTCGGTGGAAGCTTCGATCCTCCTCATCTGGGGCACATCGGAATTGCCCGCGCCGCTCAATGCGCTCTGCACCTCGATACCGTCCTGTTCGCCCCGGTAGGATCGCAGCCTCTAAAGCCATTTGGAGCAACAGCAAGCTTTGAGGATCGCGTTGCCATGACGGAGCTTGCGATTAAAGGCCTGCCGAACTTCGCCATCTCCTTCGCCGATGCGCCCGACCCTTCAGGAGAGCCAAACTACACCATCGACACCCTGAATCGACTTCAAGCTCAGTTCCCTTCCGCACAACTGTTCACGTTAATGGGGGCGGATTCATTCCTGAGCTTGCGGCGCTGGTACCGCTGCGACGAGATCCCTTTCGTAGCCCCCCTGATCGTGGCCTCCCGTCCCGGCCAGCAACTCGATGAACTGGCGGAAATCCTGCCTGAAGGCATCACCATCGTGCAAGACGACAAACAGCTGGACGGAACCCCGCAGGTCGTCGAACGCTTCAGGCTGCGTAACCCCGCCGGAGCAGAGGCTCCCTTCTATCTGATGCCTGGGCTTGAAATCGATATCAGCGCATCCGAGATCCGGGAGAGCGCGGGCGCCGCCTTGAATCGGCTTTGTGCAGGTCCTGGCATGCTCGCCGATGCCGTTTGCGACTACATCGCCTCGCACCACCTCTACCGTGAGATATGAGGGCAGAATGCCAATCCCGCTGGTCTTGCTATACCCTATAGCATGATCGTGGAGAGACATTCGGCAGCATGAGTACAAGCCAGGCGCACGAACAGACCCGCATTCTCGTCCAGGCCGCAGCTGCGGCTTGTGAAAACAAAAAAGGCGAAGAAACCCGTATCCTCGAACTTGATCCCGTGGACTCAGGACTCGCCGATTTCTTCCTGA
>Ga0207654_10000023_pt1 | contig 161401 bp, 145 predicted proteins | sample KBSC64metaG_FD_184355 | JGI IMG/M metagenome (GOLD analysis project Ga0207654, IMG submission 184355) | Corn rhizosphere microbial communities from Kellogg Biological Station, Michigan, USA - KBS C6-4 metaG (SPAdes) (version 2) | ecosystem: Host-associated > Plants > Roots > Rhizosphere >... | reverse complement strand
GTGGTCCGGTTGAGCGCGAGCACGACGGTTCGCGCAATTTTCGGCTCCGAATGGCACGAGCAGACGAGCGACGGATTCCATCAGCTTGTCTATCGAGTTCGAGGTAATGGATTCCTCCACCATATGGTTCGCAACCTCGTTGGCACGATGCTGGATGTTGGACGGGGGTTCATGAAGGTTGATGAGATTCCGGGGATTCTGGCTGCGGGGAATCGTGGAGCGGCAGGGCCGACGGCGCCGGGGCGCGGGTTGTTTCTGCGATCGGTTGAGTACGATGGAGCGGACCGGAAGTCACCGAATTGCAATGATGTGTGAGTTCTAATTGGCTGGCCTCCTGCTAACCTTGGAGTGCATGCCGCTCTTTTCGCGCAGTTCGGCTTTCGCTCGGGTCACGACACTCGCCTCGCAACGGCCGGTGCACGCAGCATTCGCGTGGCTGCACAACAATCCGAAGACGCTGATCGATCTGCAGACGGAGCTTGTCGCGATTCCTGCACCACCCTTTGGCGAGGGGGCGCGATCGCAATGGGCGTTCAAAAAGTTCCAAGAACTAGGGCTCGAAAAAGTGCAGATCGACGGGATCGGGAATGTGATTGGATTTATTCCCGCAGCGCACCTGCCCCCTGAGAGTACGGGGCATGTGGTTGTGATTTCAGCACACCTCGATACGGTGTTTCCTGCTGGAACGGACCTGAGGCCGACTCTGACGCATGAGGATGGAGCGAACCGGTTGTCGGCTCCCGGTGCCTGCGATAATGCAGCGGGCGTAATCGGGATGCTTGGACTGGCTCAAGCATTGATTCACGCGAAGGCGCAATTGCCGGTACCGATTATCTTTCTTGCGAATGTTGGGGAAGAAGGCGAAGGTGACTTGCGCGGGGTTCGGCATTTTTACGAACAAAGATCTCTTGCAGCACGGATCGCTGCGCATCTCGTTCTGGACGGGGCGGGGGCGGATTCAGCTGTATCGCAGGCTCTTGGAAGCAAGCGGTTCCAGGTCACGATCAGCGGGCCGGGCGGTCACAGCTTTACGGATTCGGGTACACCCAATCCAATATTCGCCCTCGCGTCGGCGCTCACGGCGATCGCGCGTACACCTCTGCCGGACCGGCCTCCGACCACTTTGAATATCGGAACGGTGCAGGGCGGCACAAGCGTGAATTCAATACCGGAGGGCGCGAGCGCTTCGATCGATTTCCGATCCACGAGTTCGGACGAATTGCTGCGGCTGGAGGTCGCGCTGCATCGAGCAGTGGAAGATGCCGTAGAGCAAACGAATGCCATCGCGAAGGATCTGAATCACCGGTATCGCGGGGAGTTGACATTCTCGATTAGCAAGATCGGAGATCGACCGGCAGCGCACCTCCCATCGGATTCCCCAGTCCTTGAGGCGCTGCGCGCGGTAGATCGGCATCTGGGTATCCAGACGGATCTGCGTCTTGGCTCAACGGATGCGAATATTCCAATCTCAATGGGGATCCCTGCACTCTCGATCGGGGCTGGCGGAGATGGTGGCGGTGCGCACACTCTGGGTGAGTGGTATACCGATAAAAATCGAGAATTCGGTTTGCGGAGAGCGCTGCTGCTGCTGCTCGCGCTTGGAGATTGGGCAGCAGAGCAATAACCCTGAAGCACTCTGGTACACTGCGGCGCATGCGCGCGATCATCGCAGTGATCATTCTTGCCTTTTCTTCCTCTTTGCTGATTGCACAGTCGGGCATTCGAAAACACTCACAATCGAGGAATGAGGAGAGGGTAAAGCTTTCGGTTCCTGAAGACGTGTTCTTCAACGGGGTGATTTACACCGGAGAGGGATTCGCAGAGGACAAGCCGCGTGTTGTGGAAGCAATGGCTATTGCAAAAGGCGTGGTGGTCGCGGCGGGCACTAACGCGGAAATCAGAGCAATGGCGGGACCGAGAACGAAGCTGCACGACCTCAATGCGGCGCACACACATCGCTATGTCTTCCCCGGATTCAACGATGCGCATACCCATCTTGGCGAGGCTGGTCGAGAAAAGCTGAATGTAGACCTGCGCGGGAGCCAGTCGCTCGCCGAGATGCTTGAGCGCATTCACAAAGCGTCGGACCAAGCTGCGGCGGGACATTGGCTGACCGGCGGCGGATGGGATCACACCTTATGGGAGAAGAAACTGCTGCCAACTCGGCAGGATCTGGACAAGGTTACCGGAGATCATCCAGCTTTCTTATCGCGGATCGACGGGCATATTGCGATTGCGAATTCCGCGGCGTTGAAGAAAGCGGGGATCACGGCGACGACGCAGATGCCGGAGGGCGGAGCGATTGACCTGGATTCCAATGGGGAGCCGACGGGAATTGTGCGCGAGTCTGCGCAGGGCCTGGTGGATAGGGTGATTCCGCCGGCGACCCATGCGGAGAGGCGTAGAGGCGATGAACTTGCGATCGAAGATGCGCTGGCACATGGCGTGACGAGCGCGCAGGACAACAGCGACTGGGAAGATTTCCTCGTCTACGAGGAGATGGAAAAGGAAGGGAAGCTTCATCTGCGCATCTCAGAGTGGCTGATGTTTGCAGATCCGCTGGATGTTCTGAAGGCGCATCGCGCACATCATGACGCGAAAGATCCGATGCTGCATACGGGAATGCTGAAGGGATTCATGGATGGGTCGCTGGGATCGCGGACGGCGGCGATGAAGCAGCCATATTCGGACGATCCGAAGAACACCGGGTTACCGCAGTACACACAGGACCGCTTGAACCAGATGACAGTAGAGAGGGCGAATGCGGGTTTCCAAATAGGGTTTCACGCAATCGGGGACAGGGCGGTCTCGATGGCGCTGGATGCGTTCTCACAGTCCGGCGTGGCGGTGACGTCGCGTAATCGGATCGAGCATGCCCAAGTGGTGGACGGTCCGGACTTCCAGCGGTTCAAGAAGCTCGGGGTGATCGCGAGTATGCAGCCGAATCACTTGATGACAGATGTGAATTGGGCAATGGATCGGATAGGGCCGGAACGCGCGAAGGGGGCATATGCGTGGAAGCGGTTTCTGGACGAAGGCGTTCCCCTGGCATTCGGGACGGATTATCCGGTAGAGCCGATCACGCCTTTTCGCGGGCTGTTCGAGGCTCTGACCCGCACAAGTGAGGACGGGTCGAAGTCGCTATCGGTTGAGAACAAGCTAAGCCGCGGACAGGCTCTGTACGCGTATACGCAGGGATCGGCGTACGCGGAATTCTCGGAGAAGCAGAAGGGCAAGCTTGTTCCCGGTTTCGATGCTGACTTTGTGGTTCTCGACCGCGATATTTACAAGGGGTCACCCATGTCGATCATGAAGACGCAAGTGGAGCAGACCTGGGTCGCGGGCCAGCAGGTATATTCGTCGCCTTCCCAATAGCCAGGCGGCCGATCCCGTGTTTTGGAAATCGAGTGAGATGAAACTGCGTGCATACATCCTGATGACGCTCGTCGTCGCTGTGTGGGGATCGACATTTGTCGTCATCAAAGGTGCTTTGGAAGACGCCACACCGGTAGCTTTCAACCTGATCCGGATGACGCTTGCATTTCTCCTTCTCGCTGGGGGATATCACCGCGCATGGAGTTCAATCAAGAGAACGCACGTCGCCGCAGGAGCGCTTGTGGGGATGTGCCTGGCGGCGGGATATCAGTTTCAAACGATTGGCCTGGTGCGGACCACGCCTTCCAAATCGGCATTCATCACCGGGTTGGTTGTCGTTCTTGTGCCTGTTTTTTCCATCGTGCCGGCACTAAGGCCACCCGGCGCACGCGCGCCACGTTGGAACGCCTTTGTTGGGGCCGCACTGGCGTTTGCAGGTATTGTGATGATTACCGCGCCACCTGCCGCGCATGCCGTTGGCTCTCCGCTCGCGTTTTTACCCGACCTTTCTTCGATCAATCTTGGAGATTTGCTTACACTGGGTTGCTCCATTTCGTTTGCGCTTCACTGCATTGCGCTGGGGCATGCTTCGCCGCGGATTCCGTTTCAGCCTCTGGCGATTCTGCAGGTCGGATTCTGCGCGGTGTTCATGGCGGTGAGCCTACCAGCGATTGAGCATCCGCACGTCCACATAACGGCGCGGCTGGTATTTGCACTGATCGTGGCGGCGGCTCTGGCAACGGCGGCTGCGTTTTCGATTCAGAGCTGGGTCCAGTCAATTCTGCCGACGACACCCATGGCGCTGATATTGGCGCTGGAGCCGGTGTTTGCGTGGATTACTTCGTACGTGGTGATGGGAGAGCGGCTGGGGATGGTTGCCGCGACAGGGGCCGGATTGATTCTGTCAGGGATCGCTCTGACGGAACTCGTACCACAGCCTCACCTACCGACCGCCCACGAGGCGTGAGGGCGATCGTGCAGTGGCCGAAGTCCCCGATTTGAGTGGGACGCAAAACGCTTAGGCGTCCTTACGGCAATGCGAAAACCGCGGATACATCCCTCTTCCCAATCGCGCCTGGGTCATTCTAGGCTTCGTTTTGCGTGAGGCCGAATATCGTTGAAATATTGTGAAATTTTGGCCAGCACACGAATTCTGAAAAGAGGTTCAAAAAATGAAATTGAAAACTGCTCTCCCCAGCGTTATTGCGACGATTGTGTTCACTGTTTTCGCGGCAGGATTGCCGGCGCAGCAGACAAGAACTCTGTTTACGGGGCGGACGAGCGTGAAGCTATCGAGCACGTTCACCACCGCCGCGACAGATCTGGGAGTATCGGTGGGCCGGGTATTCCCTACGGAGATGTGGGATGGCTGGGTGATCTTCCCGGTCACCGGAGGAGCGATCGATCTGGATACAGCTTCGGGCAACATCCTTCACTCTGGCGGGCTGACCCTCAAGGCGGGGGACACCAAAGTGACGCTGCAAAGCTTCATTATCGACACGACTGCGAAGCCGGTGATTACGGGGCTTGTTTCTGTGAACGGCAAGTTGCTCGGGCGTATCCCGCTGTTTGACATTGCACTGCCGGCAGGGTTTTCTCTACCTCTGCAACTGAAGCAAAATCGGCTAGTATTGAAGGGCGTAGGCCTCACGCTGGACGCGCAAGCGGCGGGGGCGCTGGATGCGGTGTTCCACGTCAATGCGTTTACAGCCGGGTTCCCAGTGGGTACAGGCCAAGTGGTGGCGTACGGTGCTGGCTGGTAGCTGCTTTGATGAGCAGGGGGAATTGAGTGTCCGCCCCCTGCTCTCTGATTGGCTGGTAAGTCGAGCTGGGGCTTCTCTAGGTACTCCTGGATCACTTAGACGCCTGGAAACCAGCAAATTGACTAGGACAGCGGGGAGGGATGACCGACAATGGAGACAGACCCCCGGTTTTCATCAGGTAAGGAGAAAGCGCGGCAGTGCAAGCCCCGTGGAGAGATCTCGGTGGACCGTCGCGGTCGCTGGCGATCAGCGCCACTGTGCTTCTGATTGCGTCCGCTCTCGCCGGCGCCGAGGCAGTGGTGCTGATGATTCTGGGTCCAGCAAGAGATATCGTCATTAAGCCCTTCGTCATTCTTGGATATCTCGAAGGCTGCGGAATCTTTTTTTCCGTCCTAGGGATTGTGGGTTCGATGGTGTGCCTGATCTTCTACAGGCCCTATCTTGAGATCCGCGAGAAGATCTTTTTGTACCGGGCTCGCAGGGCGGCTCAGGTGAGTGATCAGTTCACCTATTTTGAAACGGTACCGGGAGCGCACAGCCACAATCCGGACGAGGATGGGGCGCCGGATTAGAGAGCAGCGGGGCTAGCGGAGTTCGCGGCCGCTGCGCGGCCTGTAAGCGGAGTTAGGAAAGGCGCTCGCGAACTGGACTTCTAGCTTTGCGAGTGTCTTCTCCTTCAGCGTTCGGCAACTTTATCCAGAAGATCGAAGAACTCAGGGAAACTGATGGCTGCGGATTCCGCGCCCTGGATCAGGGTTTCGCCTTCTGCTCGTAGTGCGGCGACGCTGAATGCCATTGCGATGCGATGATCGCCGCCGGAGTCGATGACGGCACCGTGGAGCTTCTGACCGCCGGGGACATCGAGACCGTCTTCAAACTCTTCTACTTCGGCGCCCATGGCGCGCAGATTTCGCGCAACGAGCGCGATGCGGTCGGACTCCTTGACGCGAAGTTCCCTGGCGTCGCGGATTCGGATCCCGCCGCTCGTGTATGGTCCGATGGCGGCGAGAACAGGGAGTTCGTCGATGAGCTGCGCGGCGAGAGCTCCGCTGATCGTGGTGGAACCGAGACCGTCGGCGTCGGTAGTAATCTGCACGGTGCCGACGAGCTCGGAGTGGGATTCCTGGATTTGTAGAACGGCAATGCGCGCGCCGAGTGCGGTGAGAACGTCAAGAAGGGTTGCGCGGGTCGGATTGAGTCCGATGCCGTCGAGGATGAGGCCTGATCCCGGGAAGAGCGCTGCGGCGCATAGGAAAAATGCGGCGGAGGAGATGTCGCCGGGAACGGCGGCTTCGATCGCCTGCAGCGTTTGAGGGCCAGTAATGGTGATGGAGTCAATGGAGCGAGTCAATTGAGCGCCGAAGGCGCGAAGGGCGAGTTCGCTGTGATCACGGGTGCGGAGGGATTCGCGAACGATGGTGGTGCCGGCGGTTTGAAGTCCGGCGAGCAGGACGCAGCTTTTGACCTGCGCGCTGGGAACGGGCATCGTGTAGTCGATCGCTCGGAGTTGGGTTCCGCGAATCGTAACGGGAGCGTGGCCTTCCGTAAGGGTCATTTCCGCACTCATTTCTGCGAGCGGTTTGCGCACGCGCTCCATGGGGCGGCGCGAGAGCGATTCGTCTCCGATGAGGGTGAAGCTGCCCTGTTGGGGTGCGAGGAGACCGGAGATCATACGCATAGTCGATCCGGAGTTGCCGCAGTCGAGAGGATGATCTACGGGGGTAACGCGACCGCCGACTCCGTCGATTTCGATGCGACCGTCATCGAGTTTGCGAACGCGCGCGCCGAGGGCCTGCATGCAGGAGAGGGTGGAGGCGCAATCGGCTCCGGTGGAGAAGTTGGAGAAGCGCGATGTGCCAGCGGCGAACGCACCGAGCATGGCATAACGGTGGCTGATTGATTTATCACCGGGGAGGCGAAGGGTGCCCAGGATGTTGCGGGCGGGACGAATGATGCGTTCTTGCGTTGCGGTGGACAAGGGGGCTCCAGAGAGATGGGGTCTCTCCTAGTTTACTAAGAGCGAAAGGACCGAGGTCTATCGGGAAAGATGCTAACGCTGCAGAGAGACGGGAGCAGGGGTACCCAACAAAAACAGGTGCAACTTACTTCACGCGGAGCACGATGATGGTTTCGTCGTCGAAGCGGTCTCTGGCGCCCTGGAATCTGGTCACATCAGCCAGAATTGCGTCGGCGATGTGTTGCGCGGGGAGATCGCGCGAGCTGCAGAGCAGACTGGCAAGGCGATCTTCTCCGTACATCTCACCTTTTTCGTTTTCGGCGTCGAGGATGCCATCGGAGACGAAGACGATGGCGTCGCCGGGTTGAGTGGCGACGTTGAATTCTTCGTAGGTCGCACTGGGAAACATGCCGAGCGGAAAGCCTTCGGCTTTCACCGTGACGTTTTCTCCCCCGCGGCAGAATATGGGCTGCACGGCGCCGGAGTTGGCCACCGTGAGGGTGCGATTATCGTCATTCCAGAGAGCGAAGAGCATGACGACATACTGCGACTCAAGTTTTCGTTCCTGGAGGGCTTCGTTGAGCAAGGCCAGCATGGCGGCGGGTGCGGGCTTTTGCTGAACGGAGGAGCGCATGATGCCGCTGACCAGGGCGGCGAACAGAGCTGCTGGAGCGGCCTTGCCGCTGACGTCGCCAAGAACGATGGCTGTCTGGTTGTCAGAGTACTCGAGGAAGTCGTATAGGTCGCCGCCGATGGCCCGGGCGGGCAGGAAGCTTACAGCGAACTCGGCGTGCTGGTGGAGTGGAGGTGCGGTGGGGAGCAGGCGGAGTTGCACTTCACGCGCCATCGCGATGTCGCGTTCCAGTTGCTGCTCCTGACGGCGGACGCGCTGGTAGAGGCGGGCATTTTCGATAGCGATGGCGATCTGCGCGGCCATTGTGGTCAGCGTGCGGACATGGTCTTCATTGAAGAATGCGGTGCGGGTGTGCTCGAGGTCGAGAACACCGATTACACGTTCCTTGTAGAAGAGCGGAACGATCAGTTCGGAACGCGTCTCAGCATTCATTGGCAGATAGCGCTGGTCTTTGCGAACGTCCGGGACGTTGATGGGGCGCCACTCGCGGACGGCTGCGCCGACGAGGCCGGTGGTTACCGAGATGCGCCGCATCGGAGCCTGGGCATAGCCAAAGCGCCAGGCATAGCGGGTGATGAGGGTCTCGCCCTTTTCATCGAGAAGCATGATGGAAAACATTTGATAGTCGATGAGGCGGCGGAGGAGATTTCCGACCTTGGCGAGAAGTGGATCGAGGTCGAGGATGGAGATGATTTCGGTGGAGATCTCGTTCAGAACGGCGAGGGTTTCTGCCTGGCGTGAGACTCGTGTATAGAGCCGGGCGTTTTCAATCGCCTGGGCGATACGGGAACCGGTTAGCGTGAGCAGATGGAGATGTTCGGGCTTAAAGAAGCCGGGCTGCTCGCTCTCGAGATCGAGGACTCCGATAAGGCGATTTTTCAAGATCAGTGGGATGGCGAGTTCTGAACAGACGTTCGGATTGACGTCGATGTAGCCCTCGATTTCACTGACGTTGTTGACGAGCATGGGCTGGCGTGTGAGGGCCACCTGGCCGACGACACCTTTGCCGAGAGGTATGCGCATGCGCTGTGTTTCAGGCGTGTGGCCGATCTGGAAACGCATACGGAGCTCGTTCGTGCGGTCGTTGAGAAGCAAGATGGAAAAGATTTTGTAAGGAATGATGGAGCGGACGAGCTCGGAGGTGCGGGTCAGCAGAGTCTGGAGATCGAGAGTGGTATTGAGGGTGTCGGCGATTTGAGCGAGGTAGCGGAGGTCGGTTGATTCAATGCGGGGGTTTGCAGAGTCGATGTGCGCGTGCGGATTGGCAGAGTCGGCGGGACGATAGTCACCTTCGTACTCGGGCTCTGGACGCGTCGTGGGGGGAGTGGATGACATGGGAACACGTCGATGATACAGGAAAGAGAATGGCGATCATCGATCGCCATTCCTGCAAGCACCGGTTGATTGAAGTTGGTCTCTTACGATTCTGCGATGACCGGGTTGGTGAGGGAACCAAGGCCCTGGATGGTCACGGTGACGGTCTCGCCAGGTTTGAGCCAGCGCTTGGGATTGCGTCCGAGACCGACTCCCGGGGGCGTTCCGGTGGAGATGATGTCACCGGGCAAAAGAGGGGTGATGGAGGAAAGGTATTCAACGAGGGTGGGGAGATTGAATACCAGATTGGACGTGTTGGAGTGCTGAAGCCGTTCGCCGTCGATGGAGAGGCTGATTTCGAGATTGTGGGGATCAGGGATTTCGTCTGCGGTGACGATCGCGGGGCCGAGTGGGCAGAAGGTAGGAAAGTTCTTGCTCATCGACCACTGCGTAGTTGCGAACTGAACATCGCGGGCGCTGACGTCGTTGACGATGGTGTAGCCGTAGACGTGCTCTCGCCATGCGGATGCGGGGATACGGAAGCCACCCTTGCCGATGACAAAGGCGAATTCGGCTTCGTAATCGGGCTGGGTCGAGTTCTTGGGGAGCACGATGGGAGTGCCGGGGCCGACGATCGCAGTGGCGAGTTTGAAGAAGACCACAGGCGTGCTGGGGATCTCCATGCCTGACTCTTTGGCGTGGTCGCGGTAGTTAAGGCCGATGGCGAAAATGCGGGGAGGATTACTCAGAGGTGCGTGGAGACGCACGTCGTCGAGGCTAAGTCTGGGCGTTGCCAGATTGCTGCCTGTACCGCTCGTGATGACTTCAAGCGTCGATTTGAAGCCGTTTGGGCTGAGATCCAGAACTGTGCGGGTGTCATCGAAGAGAAGTCCGGGGCGGACAGGGCCGTTAGCGGTAGAGAAGGAGATGAGCTTCATGAATTCCCGGGGTCCTTTCACAGGTGATGCAGGGAGTCAGCGCCGCTTCGCGGCAAGGTAGGCATCAGTCCAGCCGACTAAAAGGAAGCGGCGAGCCTGCTCTTACAGGGTCTCATGCGGCGGTCCAGCCGCCGTCTATTGCAAACATGGAGCCGTTGATGAACGCAGCTTCTTCAGAGGCTAAATAGCGGACCATGGATGCGACTTCTTCAGGACGACCCAGCCGGCCGACTGGCTGGCGTGCGCGAAGTTCGGCACGAACCTCTTCTTTGTTCTGCTTATGGAACTTTTCCAGGTAGCCCTCGACAAAAGGAGTTTCGACGGTGCCGGGGCAGATCGCGTTCACGCGGAGATTTTTCGGATACTCGACGGCGAGTTGCCGAGTCATGGCGACGACCGCGCCCTTGGTGGTGCAGTAGGCAAAGCGCTGCTTAATACCGACAAGCCCCGCGACGGATGCGATGTTGACGATGGTGCCTACAACGCCGCCACTCGCACCGGCCTGGATGAGCAGCGGCAGGAATGCTCGTGTGACGAGATAGACCGAGCGGACATTGACACTGAAGAGGCGGTCAAAGTCCTCTGGTTCCGTTTGCTCGATCGATCCAACGTGGCCGATACCGGCGTTGTTGACGAGAATGTCGAGACGGCTGAGCTGAGACACGGCGGCCGAGATGGATTGCGGACTGGTGACGTCCAAGTGAATTGCCTGCGAGGAGCCAACAGATTTCGCGAGAGATTCGGCTGCAGAAAGATTGATGTCGGCGATCCAGACAAATGCGCCGGCACGTACGAGCTCTTTGACCGTGGCTTCGCCGATGCCGCTGGCGCCGCCGGTCACCAGAGCGTGGCGGCCATGCAATGAGAAAGGCTGAGATGGGTGCGGATCTGGCGAACTGCTCATGAAAAGCGGATTCCTTTGTTGTCGATCTCGCGTTGCGCTGACTCAAGGATACGAGCGGAGGGTTCTTCGGTGGTAAGCGCGCGAGTGATCACTTCATCGATGATGGCGGCAAACGAAGCCATGCCGGGACCGGTGGGAAGCTGGCGGGCACCCAGAGAGATGGCTTCTATTTCGCGATAGACAGGGATACGGGACTGCAGTTCGGGATCGTGCCAGGTGGAGAGACGGCAACCGACGGTTCCGTGGCGGGTGATGCCAAGGTCGCGTTCCGGCGAGGCTACAAAGCGCAGAAATTGCCAGGCGAGTTCCTTCTGGCGCGACCCCTTGCCCATGGCAAGAGCCCAGAAGACGGAGAGAGAGACGGGCGGTGCACCGTATGAGGTCGGGATGGGGGCGATGGCGACCTTGCCGGCGAGAGCTGAGCCCTCGCGGCCCGAGCGGGCTGCGAATCCGAACCAATTGACCATGAGAGCAACTTCGCCAGAAAGAAAAAGATCGCCAGATTGGGTGGAGTCAAGTTGTGGCGACTTTGGATGACAGAGCTGAGGGTCACGGACAACACGTCGGTAAAACTCGAGTGCGGAAAGCGCTTTGGGTGTGGTGAGAAAAGGCCGGCCGTCATTGTCGGTGAGTTCGGCACCGCGACTCCAGAGTTGAAGGGCGAAGTCGTAGAGGGTGTTGTGGCCGTCGGGGAAGGCGGCGAAGACTGTGCCGTAACAACTCGCAGCCGGATTGGTGAAGAAGCGCGCGGTCTGCTCGAATTCTTCCCACGTGGTGGGAGGGGCTAGATCGCGGAAGAACTGACGACGAAATGCCGCCTGGTTTTCGGGGTTGTTAAAAAGATCGGTTCGATACACGAGGCACTCGGGGCCGTCGTGCCAGGGAATCGAACTTAGGTGGCCGTTGAAGATGAGCGGCTGGACGAGGGATCGCGGCCACCCATCGGGCCATCCAGCGATATGGATGCGCTGGTGCCACGGATTGAGGTCTTCGAGCGCTCCGGCGGCATGGGCTTCGGCGAGCCAGTCTGTGACGAGAAGAGCCAGATCGAAATGACCATGTTGTAGGCCACGATCGGTAATGGTGGATTGGTAGAGCTCGTGGATTCCGACAGAGACGAGTTCGATTTTTGTGCCCGGATGAAGTGCTTCGAAGAGGCGGGCTTCTTCTGTTAGCGCGCGTTCGAAGTCTGCGTAATTGCGAAGACCGATGCGGAGAGTGCTCACGAATCCTCCAGGAGGATGGAAAGCGGTCTAAGGAGGTTCGTCTTGGATAGGTCCATGGCGCCAGTCAACCTGATTTTTGCGGCAGGGGCAGTATAGCGCGTGAAAGGCGGGAGACAAGGCAGCGAGAGAACAAGGAACGACAGGGAATAGCGAGAAACAAACAAAGCCGAGCTGATGCTTCGCGGAGATTCATGGACAGCATCTAAGCGGGGCAGGTGGATGCGATGGCGGTGAAGGCAAAGGAAAGTGCGGCGCCGTTTGTGCCGGAAGAGAGGAAGCTGCCAGTGTTGGCAGAAGCAGTGCAGAAGTGCAAAGGGTGCGATCTCTACAAGCATGCGACGCAGGCCGTGTTCGGCGAGATCGATACGCGAGACGGAGGAACGAAACCGAAGATCGCGATTATGATGATCGGCGAACAGCCAGGAGACCAGGAAGACAAACAGGGGCGGCCTTTCGTCGGTCCGGCGGGCAAACTTCTGGACAAAGCGCTGGAAGAAGCGGAGATCGATCGCAGCAAGGTGTATGTGACGAACGCAGTGAAGCATTTCAAGTGGGAGCCGCGCGGGAAGATGCGCATTCACAAGAAGCCGAGCATGAAGGAGATCAATGCGTGCCGACCGTGGCTCGATGCGGAGTTAGAGACGGTGAGGCCGAAATTGATTGTGGCCTTAGGGGCGACGGCGGCGCAGGGGCTGCTGGGATCAAGCTTTCGGATTACACAGGCGCATGGGAAGGTGCAGGAGTCACCGGGGCTGCCGCCGATCATTGCCACGCTGCATCCTTCGGCCATCATGCGGGCTCAAACGGATGAGGATCGTCACGAGCAGATGAGGACTCTGGCTGAGGATCTGCGAGAGGTGAAGCGGGTCGCAGAGCGATGATGAGCGGAAGGAAGCAGGGGTCTCCCTGTCTCCAACGGCGGGAGACATGGGGCACCCTGATTCATTTCTGATTGGGGAGTCCGCGGAGATCGGCTAAGACTTTCAAATAGGCGCGGGCGGTATCGGTGATTTTTTCCGGTTGGCCGGCTTCAACTGCTGAGAGGTTGACGAGATCGCTGCCGACTCCTAAGGCCCTGGCGCCGGATTGAATGAAGCTTGCTGCAGTGTCGAGAGTGACTCCGCCCGTGGGGATCAAGCTGAGGAATGGGAACGGAGCAAGCAGAGCCTTGAGATAAGGTGCGCCTCCCATCGCAGAGCATGGGAAGATCTTGACGTAATCTGCTCCGGCGCGGTGGGCGGTGATGACTTCGGTGGGAGTGAGAGCGCCGGGAATCGAAAGCTTGCCATTCGTCTTTGTGACCTGAATCACTTCTGGATGGAGACTCGGGCTGACGACGAATTCTGCGCCGGCGTTGATGGTGGCCTGCGCTTCGGCCGCGGTGGTGACTGTGCCGGAGCCGAGGAGCAAACGCGAGCCGTATTCCTGCTTGAGTTCTTTGAGCACGCCGATGGCGCCGGGGACAGTCATTGTGACTTCGACGACGGTCACGCCGCCGGCGATCATGGCCTGAACGACGGCGAGGGCCTGGGCAGCGTTTTTGGCGCGAAGGACGGGAATGAGGCCGACGCGTTCAATTGTTTCTGCGGTGGATTCGGGCATGAGACTTTCCTCAGCGGAGTTCGCGGAGTTAGTGCGCTTTGCGCGTTAGCGGAGTTCGAAGTATTCAACGAGCAATGCGAGCGCTGCCGCCTTTCATTGCACGCTCGACTTCGGCGAGAGTGGCCATGCTTGTGTCGCCGGCAGTGGTCATGGCGAGAGCACCATGAGCTACTCCGCAGCGCACGGCCCATTCGATCGGTTTGCCCGCGAGCAAGCCATAGATGAGACCGGAGGCGAAACTGTCGCCACCGCCAACGCGGTCGAGAATATCGATTTCGATCTGAGGTATGTGAACGATCTGATCCTGATAGAGCGCGATCGCTCCCCAGTGGTTGCGGCTGGCAGTGCTTGCGGTGCGAAGAGTGCTGGCGACGAGCTTGAGATTCGGATACGCGGAAGCGACTTCCCGGAGCATCTGTTCGTAGGCGGCGACGGGGAGTTCGGAGAAGTCTTCCAAGACCCCTTTGAGCTCGACACCGAGCATGGCAGAGAAGTCCTCTTCGTTTCCGAGGAGGAGATCGACTTTGCGAACGAGGGCCCGGTTGACTTCCTGGGCCTTGGCTTTTCCGCCGATTGAGCGCCAGAGAGAGTCGCGGTAGTTCAGGTCGTAGGAGACCGGGGTTCCGTGAGCGCGCGCGGCATCCATGGCCTCGGCTGCAACATCGGCGGTAGAGGCCGATAGTGCGGCGAAGATTCCCCCCGTGTGAAGCCAACGGGAGCCATTTGCGGAGCCGAAGATTTCAGGCCAATCGAACTCGCCGGTTTTTGCCTGGCTGATGGCAGTCTGACCGCGATCGCTGCACCCAACTGCGGCACGGAGGCCAAATCCGCGTTCTGTGAAGTTGAGCCCATTGCGTACCGTTCGACCGACTCCGTCATAAGGAATCCAGCGAAGGAGTGAGGTGTCGACGCCGCCCTGGAGCATGAGGTCTTCGACCAGGCGACCGATAGCGTTGTCGGCAAGGACGGTGGCAATGGCCGTGCGGAGGCCGAAGCAGCGACGCAGGCCGCGAGCAACGTTGTATTCACCTCCGCCTTCCCAGACGTTGAAATGACGCGTGGTGTGAATGCGTCCTTCGCCCGGGTCGAGGCGGAGCATGACTTCGCCCAGACTGACACAGTCCCAGCGGCGATTCGCTTCGGGTATCTGAAGTTGTTCCATCTGCAAAGACGATCCATTGAAACTTTAACGCATTGCGCAGAGGCCAAGTGTGAGAAGGATCCCTTGAGATGCGGTTAGAGAACGATGCGCAGGGCGCGTGATAGATTTTGGGGGTCAGGACATTGAGTCTAATTCGGCATGCGAACAACGCGTTGCCCTGGAGTTACATGAAGGAGCTAGATGAGCCAGAGTCTTTTTGATTTGAGCGGACGGGTTGCTGTAGTGACCGGCGGGACCACCGGGATCGGATATGCCATAGCCCTGGGAATGGCGGAGGCGGGAGCCGATGTGGTGGCGACTTCGCGCCGTGCGGAACAGGTGGAGAAGACTGCTGCTGAAATCGAGGGGCTAGGGCGGAAGTCTCTGAGGGTTACGAGCGATGTGCAGGATCGGAGTTCTCTGGAGAAGTTGCACGATGCGGTGATGGAGAAGTTCGGCAAGGTCGACATTCTGGTGAACGCCGCAGGAGTGACGCACAAGTCGCCAACATTGGAGGAATCCGAGGCCGAGTGGTCCCGCGTGATGGATACGAATCTCACTGGAACGCTGCGGGCATGCCAGATTTTTGGCAAGACGATGGTGAAGGCAGGGTACGGAAGGATCGTCAATATCGCTTCACTGACCACATTTGTGGCTTTCTATCAGGTCGGCGCGTATGCGGCTTCGAAAGCGGCAGTGGGAGCGCTGACGAAGATGCTGGCAGTCGAGCTGGCAAAGACGGGAGTTAATGTGAATGCGATCGCACCGGGAATGTTTCCGACGGAACTGAACGCCAAATTAATTACGGGTACACCGCGTGGCGAAGAGTTGCGGATGCGTGTTCCCATGGGGCGATTCGGCAAGGCGACGGAACTGGCGGGAACGGCGATCTATCTCGCTTCAGAGGCGGCGTCGTATGTAACTGGTGAAATTGTGGCGGTGGATGGCGGGTTTCTGGCGAGCGGTGTGAATCAGTAAGAGCAGGGGACAAAGGAACGGCCGATAAGGGAACGAGGGGACAAGGGAACAAAGTCGGGGATTAGTGAGTCACGAACATTAGGGGTCAGAGAAGTGGGCACCGAGTAGTTGGTTCTTGAGCGGCGGAAACTGTGAAGATCACGAATGCATACGTCAATGTCAGTTCGCCGGGGCGGAATTTTGTCACGCTGAAGATTGAGACGGACGAAGGGATCTACGGGCTGGGGGATGGCACCCTGAACGGCCGGGAACTCGCTGTTGCCAGTTATCTGACAGAGCATGTGATCCCTTGCATGATCGGACGCGACCCATTTCAGACAGAGGATATCTGGCAGTACCTCTATCGAGGTGCCTATTGGCGACGCGGCCCTGTAACAATGACGGCGATCGCAGCCGTAGATGTAGCGCTTTGGGACATCAAGGGCAAGGCGTTGAATACGCCCGTGTATAACCTGCTCGGCGGAAAGAGCCGTGAGGCTGTGCTGGTTTATGCGCATGCGAATGGAAAAGACATTGACTCGGCGATCGAGGATGTCGCGAGGCACAAGGAACTCGGGTACAAGGCGATTCGCGTGCAGAGCGGGATTCCGGGTCTGAAGAGCACATACGGAGTACCGAAGGGTGCAGGTCGATACGAGCCGGCAGAACGAGGATTGCCGCATGAATATGAGTGGTCGACGGAGCTGTATCTCCGACATGTGCCAAATCTGTTTGCAAAAGTGCGAGAGGAATTTGGAGAGGATCTGCATCTCCTCCACGACTGCCATCACCGCCTGACACCGATCGAGGCGGGGCGCCTGGGTAAAGAAATGGAGCCACTGCATCTCTTTTGGATGGAAGACCCTACGCCGGCAGAGTTGCAGGAAGGGTTTAAGGTCATCCGCGAGCATACGACAACGCCAATTGCTGTTGGAGAGGTGTTCAATTCGGTTTGGGATGCGCATGTGCTGATTCGTAATCAGTGGATCGACTATCTACGGATGACGATCGTCCATGGTGGTGGATTGACACATTTGAAGAAGACGGCGGATTTTGCGGCGATCCATCATGTGCGAACCGGATTCCATGGGGCAACGGATCTGTCCCCGGTAACGATGGCTGCGGCGTTGCATTTTGACCTGGCGATTCATAATTTCGGAATTCAGGAGCACATGCCGCACACGGATGAAACCGATGCGGTATTTCCGCACAGCTACTCATTCAGAGACGGGATGATGTATCCGGGGGATTCGCCTGGACTAGGTGTGGATCTGGATGAGAAGCTTGCGGCGAAGTATGAGTACCAGCGGGCGTATCTGCCTGTGAACAGGAAACTCGACGGTACTTTGACAGACTGGTAGGACAATGGCGAATCCGACGAAGCCAGTGGACAAGCGTGCTGAGTTAAGCGGCGGAATGGACGATCTTCCTCCTTTGCAGGGAAGGTGGACAATCTGCGCCATGTTATTTGTGGCGACGACGATCAACTATGTCGATCGCCAGGTGCTATCGATTCTGAAGCCGATTCTGCATGGACAGACCATTCACCTGCAGCCCCTTTTCTCTGGATGGCCGTCGGTCGAGACCACAATCAATGTCACCGATAAGGAATATGGGTACGTTCTTGCGGCGTTCCAGATCGCATACGCACTCGGAGTGGTGTTTGCAGGGAGACTGGTTGACAGATTGGGCTGTCGCAGAGGATATCCGCTGGTTACGGGATTGTGGAGTCTGGCGGCGATGTCGCATGCGCTGGTGCGGTCCGTGACTGGGTTCGGAGTTGCGCGGTTCTGTCTCGGGTTGGGCGAGAGCGGGAACTTTCCGGCGGCAATTAAAGCGACGGCTGAGTGGTTTCCGCCGAAGGAACGGGCACTGGCCACGGGAATATTCAATTCTGGTGCAGGAGTTGGAGCGATTGTGGCGCCGCTTCTTGTGCCCTGGGTGGCGCTGCATTTCGGATGGCGGGCTTCGTTCCTGGTGACTGGGATCTTCTCGGTGATCTGGATTGTGTGGTGGTCGATCCGTTATCGCAAGCCGAAGGAATCGATGGACTGGACCCGCGGAACTGTCGTGGTGGCGCCAGATGCACGCGAGTTTAGCTGGTGGCGTCTGCTGGGGTATCGGCAGGCGTGGGCGTTCATGGTCGGAAAGTTCATGACCGATGCGGTGTGGTGGTTCTTTCTGTTCTGGCTACCGCAGTATTTTCACTCGCGGTTTGGGCTGGACTTGACTCACATGGGTCCGCCGCTGGTTGCGGTGTATGTGGTGTCGACGATTGGTAGCGTCTACGGAGGATGGCTCCCGAAGGGTTACACAAAGCTTGGCATGGATTTGAAGAAGGCGCGGCTGGCGGCGATGCTTACGTGTGCATGCTGCGTTCTTCCGGTTGTAACCGTTGGAAGCCTGGACTCGGAGTGGCTTGCGGTGGGGCTGCTGTCGCTGGCGGCGGCTGCGCATCAGGGTTGGTCGGCGAATATCTTTACCACGGCTTCGGATATGTTTCCGTCCGAGCACGTTGGGACCGTGGTGAGCTTCGGACAAGTGGCAGGAGCTTTGGGTGGAGCGATTTTTCAACCGATTGCCGGGGACGTTCTACAGCGCGCGCGGGATTTGCATACTCAATCCGGCTTCGTGCCGCTGTTTATCTACTCGGGTTGTGCGTATCTCGTCGCATTGTTGCTGCTGCGTACGCTGGCGCCGGGTCTGAAAAGGGCGGAACTGCCGGGCAGCTGAACACAGAGTGGACCGCGATCCAAAAGAGTGCAAAGGCAGCAGGTTGACGCGCAGTGATCGCGTGACTGAGACTTTGTCTGACAACTGAAGCACGGAAATGAGGAGCTAAGATGGCAGGTCAGCGCAAGTTGCGCATGGGAATGGTGGGAGGCGGACCAGGAGCGTTCATTGGACCGGTTCATCGGATCGCGGCGGAGCTGGACGGGAAGATTGAGTTGGTTGCAGGTGCGTTTTCGCAATCGGTCGAGAGGTCGAAAGCGGCGGGAGAGATGTACAAGATCGATCCGGATCGCGCATACCCCGACTACAAGGCGATGATCGAAGCCGAGCGGAAGAGGAAAGATGCGATCGACTTTGTGGCCATCGTGACGCCGAACCATTTGCACATGCCGGTCGCGATTGCAGCGATTGAGGCGGGTTTTCCGGTGATGAGCGACAAGCCCGCAACCGCGACGTACGCGGAAGCTGTGGAACTGGAGAAGGCGGTTGCGAAGAGTGGGATTCCTTACGGGCTGACGCATACGTATGCGGGATACTCGATGGTTCGCGAGATGCGCCAGATATGCACGAGCGGTAAGTTGGGCAAAATTCGGAAGATTGCGGTTGAGTATCTGCAGGGATGGTTATCGAATCCGATTGAGACGAGCGGGCAGAAGCAAGCTTCGTGGCGCTCGGATCCCGCACAGAGCGGTGCGGGAGGCTGCATCGGCGATATTGGGACACATGCGTTTCATCTGAGTGAGTATGTGAGTGGGCTGAAGGTTGTGGGCGTGAATGCTTCGCTGCTGTCGGTTGTGCCGGGACGCAAGCTGGATGATGACTGCACGGCGTTACTGCGTATGGACAACGGAGCGCAGAACGTGCTGATGACTTCGCAGATAGCAGCCGGGGAGAGAAACGACATGCGGCTGCGTGTCTATGGCGAGAAGGGATCGGTCGAGTGGCATCAGGAAGATCCGAACCGGTTGAGCGTGAAGTGGCTGGATGGACCGGAAGAAATTCGTCATGCTTCAGGTGGATATCTCAGCGAGGATGCGCGCGCGGTGACGAGACTCCCTGGGGGACATCCGGAAGGGTATCTTGAAGCGTTTGCGGTGTTGTATCGGGAGTTTGCCGATGCGCTGAACGCAGCGGAAGACAGGAGAAAAGCGAAGCTGCCTGCAACGCTTCCCGGGATTGAAGCAGGGGTGCGCGGAATGCGGTTTATTGATCGAGCAATTGAGAGCAGCAAGAAGCAGAGCTGGGTTGAGTTTTAGGGGGAAATCCTAGGAGCGAAATCATGAAAACTATTTTAGGACCGGCAATTTTTCTAGCTCAGTTCGCGGACGATGAGGCGCCTTTCAACTCGCTTGATGGAATGGCGCGGTGGGCTGCGCAATTGGGCTTTGTGGGCGTGCAGATTCCGTCGTGGGACAGCCGGTTGTTCAATTTGAAACTAGCGGCGGAGAGTCGCGACTACTGTGACGAGGTGCTTGGCATCCTGGACGCAGCGGGATTGAAGTTGACGGAACTGTCAACGCATTTGCAGGGGCAGCTGGTGGCAAGCAACCCGGCGTATGATGCGCTGCTGGATGGGTTCGCGCCAGCGGAACTTGCGGGAAGGCCGAAGGAACAGCAGGTCTGGGCCGCGCAGCAGCTGCAGTGGGCAGCGGAGGCGAGCAACAATCTCGGGCTGAAGGCGCATGCGACGTTCTCGGGCGCTCTGGCCTGGCCGTATTTTTATCCTTGGCCACAGAGGCCCGCGGGGTTAGTTGAAGAGGCTTTTGAGGAATTGGGAAGACGATGGACGCCGATTCTGAACCTTTTCGAAGAAGCCGGTGTCGACGTCTGCTATGAGCTTCACCCGGGAGAGGACCTGCACGATGGCGTGACTTTCGAGCGCTTTTTGAAAGCAGTGAATGGTCACAAGCGGGCAAATATTCTGTACGACCCGAGCCACATGATCTTGCAGCAGCTGGATTATCTGGAGTTCATCGATTTTTATCACGATAGGATTCGCGCGTTTCATGTGAAGGATGCGGAGTTCCGGCCGAATGGGAAGGCCGGCGTTTACGGTGGTTATCAGGCGTGGATCGACAGGCCGGGGCGCTTCCGTTCGCTCGGCGATGGGCAGATCGATTTCAAGGCGATCTTCAGCAAGATGGCGCAGTACGACTATCCGGGCTGGGCAGTGCTTGAGTGGGAGTGCTGCATCAAGCATCCGAAAGTTGGCGCGGCAGAAGGCGCGAACCTGATCAAGCAGTGGATCATCAAAGTTACCGAAAAAGCCTTCGATGACTTCGCGGGATCTGGTGCGGATGCGGAGAAGAATCGGAAGATCCTTGGATTGGGCGGCGCACAAGACGGTGTCGCACCCGATCAGGATGCAGCTTCGGAGCAGGTGGTTGGAGCGGCGGATAAGTCACAGGCTGAAGGGTAGAGGACTTTTCTCCCAGGTCCCCAAGTGCGAGGGACCTGGGACACCAGTACCCCCACATTCTTAGATTATGTGTTGATTCCGGCAGCTTTGTAGATCTGCGCGATGTATTGCATGTCGCGGAGGCCTTCTTCGCCCGGAGATTGCGGCTCGAGATTGTTCTGGATGCAATGCGAGAAGTGCTCGGCTTCGGCCTGGAAGTGCGATGGGTCGCGCGCGGGGTTGGGCTCATCGAGATCCTTGCCGGAAGCGAAGCCGCGCAGGTGAAGACCTTCGTAGACGAAGGCATTGTCCACCTGAATCCAGCCCTTTGAGCCGTAGACGTGGAAGTAGCCTGGCATGTTGGCGCCGTACGTGGTGCTGCAGCTCGCGACGATGCCGGATGGAAAGTGCATGGTCCACGAGACGCTTTCTTCGACTTCGTTGAATCGGCCGTCGCGGTCGATTGTTGAGGCGTAGGCGGCGATGTGATCGGGCTCTTCGCCGGTGAGATAACGGCAGGCGTTGAGGGAGTAGATGCCGACGTCATAAAGCGGACCTCCGCCGGCGAGTGCTTTGCTGCAGCGCCACTCGCCTTTGCCGATGTTGAAGGCCGAAAGCGCTCTGGATGGTTGCACCTGGCCGATGGCGCCGTCCCGAATGAGCTTGATGGCGCGCAGATTCGTCGGCTCATAGTGGCAGCGGTAGGCGATCATCAGCTTCTTGTTCGCGGCCTTGCAGGCGGCGATCATCTTTTCGCAGTCATCGACGCTCGTGGCCATCGGCTTTTCGCAGAGGACGTGTTTGCCGGCCTTGGCGGCACGGATTGTGTACTCGGCGTGCATGGAGTTGGGGAGCGCGACATAGACGGCGTCTACTGCTGGGTTCTTCGCGATTTCGTCGAAGTTATCGTAGCTGTAGATGGACGTCGATGGGATGTTGTATTGCGCGGCGATCTTCTCAGCTTTGTCGCGATGGCCGCTAACGAGGGCTGTGATTTCGGAGTTGATGGTGTTGCGTGTGCCGGGCATGAAGTGCCCCGCGATGCGCCCGAGGCCGATGACGGCGTAGCCGATCTTCTTCTGCTGTGCGCGTGCGGATGCAGGGATCAGTTGAGCAGCGGCGCCGAGAGCGGCGAGGCGGGAGAAGTCTCTGCGGGTCAGGGTCATGGGGCCTCGTTGTCAGGATTTCGAATACATGGCGATTGTACTCACTGGATCCTCCGTTCAGGGCTAAAGTCCTGATCTCATTCTTGCGAGGATCAGGGGCACGGCTGGCCGGTGGAGTTCTCGGTTTACCCAAGCGGAGCTTGGAGAGAGTACCCGGGTTTTGGGGTCGGGGACAGATCAGGCACATCTCAAAATGTGGATGTCGGGCACCTGTTCCATAAGGTCAGCGGTGGCGGGGGCGCTTTTTGCTCACGGTCGTGAGTTTGCCGAGGACGTTCAGTTTGCGGTGTTCTACGGGAGAGGAGAGGACGAGGCTAGTGACGGGGTTGCCGTAGGGAAGGAGGGCTTCGATGAGAGCTTCGAGGTCGGCAAGGTCGGTGGTGGTGACTTTCAGGAGGAAGTCGTCGCCGCCGGTGAGATGGTGGCACTCGCGGACCTCTTCGAGGGTTTGGACGTAGTCGAGGAAGCGGTGGTAGTTCTGGCCGGGGCAGCTCATGCGGATGAAGGCGAGGACTTCAAGGCCGAGGGCTTCGCGATCAATTTCGATGGTGCAGGCGCGGAGGATCCCGATTTCCTCCATCTGACGAAGGCGTTCGCCGGTGGCGGTTGGGGAGAGGCCGATGCGGCGGGCGAGCTCGGCGAGGCTGATACGGGAGTCAGCCTGGAGCTCGGCAAGGAGCTTTCGTCCATGGATATCTAGAAGTGCCGTGGAATCCATTGCCATAGAGATGGATTATAGATGATTCAGTGGCAGAGCCAGGGTGATGACGGGGAAGCAGGCTTTATCCGTGTGATATTTGGGCCTAAGATCGGCAATATGGACAAGCTGGTACTGGATGGTCAGGCGCTGTCGCTGGACGAGATTGATGCTGTTGCACACGCAGGGCTGCGGGTGGAGGTTGCGGCTGATGCACGGAGGCGCGTAGCGGAGAGCCGCGGGCTCATTGAGCAGATTCTGGCGGCGGGCGAAACGGTGTATGGCGTGAACACCGGGTTCGGGAAGCTTGCGGATGTGCATGTTCGCGGCGACAAACTGGCGGAGTTGCAAATCAACCTGGTGCGAAGCCATGCGGGAGGCGTGGGGCAGCCTCTGAGCGAGGCGGAGTCGCGGGCGATGGTGCTGCTGCGTGCGAATGTGCTGGCGAAGGGGTTCAGCGGGGTGAGGCCGGAGCTACTGGAGTTGCTGGTGGCGATGGTGAATGCGGGCGTGAATCCGGTGATTCCGGAAAAGGGGTCGGTGGGGGCGAGTGGGGATCTGGCTCCGCTGGCGCATCTGGCGCTGGTTGTCGTCGGCGAAGGTGCGGCGTTCTATCGAGGGGAAAGGATCGCGGGCGCAGAGGCGCTGCGCAGGGCGGGACTGAAACCGGTGCAGTTGACGGCGAAGGAGGGGCTGGCGCTGCTGAACGGGACGCAGGCGATGACGGCTGTGGGAGCGCTGGCCGTGGAGCGCGCGCGGCGGGTTGTGGAGCTTTGCGATCTGGCGGGAGCGATGTCGCTGGAGGCTCTGAAGGGGACTCCGGCGGCGTTTGATGCGCGGATACAGAAGGCGCGACCTCATGCGGGCCAGATTGCGGCGGCGGAGCATTTGGTGCGGCTGCTGGAGGGCTCGGAGATTCGGGAGTCGCATCGCGAACACGATACGCGCGTGCAGGATGCGTATTGCCTGCGCTGCATGCCGCAGGTGCATGGGGCGGTGCGAGGGGTGCTGGAGCATGTGACGGGCGTGCTGGAGACGGAAGCGGGGTCGGCTACGGACAATCCGCTGGTGTTTCCAGGGGCGAATTCGGCGGTGATTTCGGGCGGGAATTTTCATGGGGCGCCGCTGTCGTATGCGTTCGACTACTCGGCGATTGCGATGACGGATCTGGCCGGGATTACGGAGAGGCGGATTGATCGGCTGCTGAACCCGGATATCAACGAGGGGCTGCCGGCATTTCTGGCGACGGATCCGGGGTTGGAGTCGGGGTTCATGATTGCGCAGATTGTGGCGGCGGCGCTGATCAATGAGTGCCAGGTGCTGGCACATCCTTCGTCGACGGGGAGTATTCCGACGGATGGCGGTAAGGAAGATCATGTGTCGATGGGGATGACGGGGGCCATCAAGCTGCGGCAGATTGTGGAGCATGTGGAGCGGGTGCTGGGGATTGAGCTGATGTGCGCAGCGCAGGCACTGGAGTTTCGGAGGCCGCTGAGGTCGAGCAGGCGGATTGAAGAGGCGTATGCGGTGATTCGTGGAGTGGTACCGCGGCTGGAGCGGGATCGGGTGCTGGCGCAGGACATCGATGCGATGGCGGAGGCGGTTAGGAGTGGGGTGTTGGATACGTGGAGGGGGTAGGGGGATTGAGACAATGTGAATCCCAGGTGCCCAAGTGCGAGGGACCCTAGGGCACCCGCACCCCGGGGTGTTTGGCTTGCGGACTTTCCCACCCAAGCATAGCTTGGATAGCACCCAAGTTTCGTAAAAGCAGATCCTTCGCTTACCACCCCCACGCTGAAGAATACGTCTGGGGCCCCGTTCGCTCAGCGACTGTCTGGCTTTGTCAAGGCAGGTTGGTGGAAAAGCAGGAAAACGGTGATGCTGTTTCCCTGCTTTCCCACAACCTCGGCTACGACGACGGCTGGCTGAGATGAAGTGACGTTACGGTTTCCAACCGAGGGTGTAGCGATGGTCGCGAGCTGCGTAGTCGGACTTCTCTGGCCTTGGCGTTTAAACGAACGAGAAGCTTGTGGGCCAGAGCGATGCGGACGACCTTGGGAGGCTTGCCAGCTGCGCGCAACCGCTGCTGGAAGGCAACGAAGTCCGGCTCGTGGCGGCCTACAACGCTGGCCACGATGAACAGGATTTCGCGCACCGAGGGGCGGCCTCCGCGCACTCGGCGCTTGCCCTGATGCTTGCCTGAGTCCGCGGCCAGCGGTGCTACTCCGGCTAGTTTGGAGATGGTCTTGTTGGATAGCGTTCCGATCTCGGGCATCTCTGCCATCAGTCTAGCCACGGTGCGGTCAGCGACCCCCTTGATGGAGCGGAAGGCATGGTTGAGTTCGCACCACAGCGGGTCAGCTTCGATCAGCGCAGCGATCTTCTGTTCCAGATCACGGATCTGGCGGGCGATGAGCGCTAACAGATCATCGAAAGAGGCTTGCACGACCGGCTCAGCGATGAGCCGCTGCTGATTCAACTGCGCGGTACGCACTTCGGTGAGCTGGCGCAGGCGCGTGACCAGGGCGCGCAGATGCCGCTGGGTGCGCGGAGCAAGACACAAGGGCGGGCACTGTTTGACTTCGGCATAAAACGCGATCATGCCAGCGTCGATCGCGTCGGTCTTCTCCAGTCGGCCCATGCTCTGAGCGAACTGGCGCACGGCGCGCGGGTTAAGGACGGCCGTGGGCAGGCCGTGCTCGGATAGTTGCGCGAAGGCCTGTTGCTCGTAACCGCCAGTGGCTTCCATGGCTACCAACTCGACCTTGTGCGCCTGGCAGAAGGCAGCCAGCGCGGCGACGCCCTCTGGGTTGTTGGGAAATGAGCCGGCCGCACCTTGCTGGCCGATGCGCGCCTCCAGAGACTTCGAGGCAACATCCACTCCACAAATGATCCGCGTCACGATAACCTTCCTTGTAAGTGCGACTGACTGTCCTGCGACTGTTCGGTCGTACGTGACTTGGGCAGCGGTCCCTGAGCTGAGCGCCGGTCGTTTAGACCGCAGGATGAACGGGAGCCGTCCGCCCGCGGGGGAGCCGATGCCTCGGCTCCCCCTCCGCAACAGTCTCTAACAAAACTGCCGCTCATTCAGAGATACAAGGATGACAGCTTCGTAGGCGGCATGAAATATGGCGAAGGCGTCGTCTGCATAGGATCTTTAGTTTTCGCGCATCATGGTGGCGATCTGGATTCTGGAGGCGCGGCGGGCGGGGATGAGTGTTGCTGCGAGACCTGCGATCAAGACGACGAAGATGGAACCGGTCAGGGTGAAGGCGTCGGTGGCGGAGACTCCGAAGAGGAGCGACTTGAGCCAGCGGCCCAGAGCAAATCCGAAAACTGTTCCGATGACGATGCCGATCAAAGTGAGGCGGAGGCCGTCGGTAACGACGAGCATGAAGACTCTCTCGACGCTGCAGCCGAGGGCCATGCGGATGGCCATTTCTCCGGCGCGCTGAACGGTTGCGTAGGCCATAACTCCGTAAACGCCGACGGCGGCGATGAGCAGCGCGATTCCTGCAAAGACAACAAGAAGCAGAGTGCGGAACCGAGGTTGCGCGAAGTTCTGCGCGACGTTGTCTTCCATCGTTCTGATTTTGACGATGGGCTGATTGGGGTTGACGCGATGCACCGTGGCGCGGAGATCGGGAATGAGCGCGCGCGGATCGACCTCAGTGCGAAGCACGACAGACATTGTGCGGACAGGGAGGACTTCGTTGGCCTGGCGATATGGCACATAGAATTCCGTGGGCATGTCGGCGACCAGTGACTGCTTCACATTGCCGACGATGCCGACGATCATCATCCACGGGACTGTGTTGTCTGGTGTCGCCCCGATCTGCATCTTTTTGCCGATGGGGTTTTCGTTGGGGAAGTAAGTTTTGGCCATCGCCTCATTGATGACGACGATGGGCGTGGTGTTCTCGCGATCGGTGCTCTCGATCCAGCGGCCTTGTAGAAGCGGAATGCGGAGGGTCTGGAAGTATTCAGAGCTGATGGTCCGGTAATTGGCCATGATGTATTCGGAACCGTTACGTGGCGGGCGGCCCTGAATGTTGAAGTGGATGACGGAGCCCTGTCCGCTGACGGGTAGGACGGATGCGGCTGCGGCAGAGCGTACGCCGGGAAGCGAGTGGAGTTCGCGCAGCGTATTGTCGTAGAAGTCCATGTTGCGGTGGGCATCGGCGGGTGCGGCGGAGGGCGGCGGGACCTGGAGATCGGCAACAAGGATGTGATCGTCTGAGAAGCCAAGACTGACGGCGGAGAGACGATTGAGACTGCGCACGAAAAGGCCCGCTCCCATAAGAAGTAGGAGGGCGAGGGAGATCTCGGAGACGACGAGAATGTTGCGCAGCGCGCGAGCCTGTTTGCCGACGCCGGCGCGTTCGGATTCATTGAGGATGGAGCGGAGGTCGGAGATGCGGACGTGTCCCGCGGGTGCGACTCCGAAGAAGACTCCTGCGCAGATCGAGAGCAGCGCGGTGAAGAGAAGAACGTGAATGTCGATGCGGACGTCGGCGTTGGGCGGCAGGGATGTTCCGGCGAGGCGAATGAGCGAGGGGAGAAGCGCGTAGGCGAGGGCGACTCCGGCGACGGCTCCCATGAGCGAGAGCAGAAGGCCTTCGATGATGAGCTGGCGGATGATCTGCCAATCAGACGCGCCGAGCGAGATGCGGATGGAGAGTTCGCGGCGGCGGGCGGTGGCGCGGGTGAGCATGAGGTTCGCGATGTTGCCGCATGCGATGAGCAGGACGAAGATGACCGCTCCAAGGAGAGTGAGAAGCGCGGGGCGAGCCTGGCTGACCAACTGTTCGTGCATCGGGTTGACGACTGCATCGAGAGCAATGTTGTCGTTGGGATATTTCTCATAGAGGCGGCGAGCGATGGTGCTCATCTCCGCACGCGCATTGGCGAGGGTGACATTGGCCTTGAGGCGCGCGATGGCGAAGATGCCGGGGTGCCAGGAGCGATCGTCGGGCAATTTGGCGGCCCAGGGACCCATTGCGATGACGACGTCGGGAGTCTGATTGAGAAGTTCGTAGCCCTTCGGAAGGACGCCAATGACAGTGTAGGACTGGCGATCGAGGGTGATGGATTTGCCGAGGATGTCGGAGGAGCCGGAGTATTTGCGCCGCCATAGCCCGTAACCGAGGAGGGCAACGGCGGACGAGGAAGGCTGATCGTCAGAGGGGGAGATGCCGCGGCCAGCAGCGACGTTGACTCCCAGCAGATGGAGGAGATTGCCGCTGATCATCTCGCTTGGAACCTGTTCTGGTTCTTCGTTGCCGGTGAGGGCCATGGTGAAGACGCGGGCCGCGCCAAACTCCTCAAAAGAGGTGCTCTGGGTTTCCCAGTCTCTGAGGTTCTGCCATGAGACGGAGAGCGTGGGGAATTGCTTGGCGCGCTCGTTGACCATGACGATGCGGTCGGAATCGTGGAAAGAGAGCGGGCGCAGGAGGACGGAGTAAAAGACACTGAAAATGGCGGTGTTGCACCCGATGCCGAGTGCGAGCGTGAGGATCGCGACGGCAGCGAAGACCTTGGCGCGGCGGAGTTGACGAAGGGAGAACTGCAGGTCTCGAAGAAGGCTCAAGGACACCTCGCGTGCTGTCCGGCTTTGGCAGTGAGGGGCGGTAGATTCGCGCACCTTTGGGCAAGTTTCTCACAGTGAAGGAAGCAGTATTTCGAATTTTGGGGTGAGATGCGGTTGAGCGAGGATGAGCGGGGTGGGTCACTGGCAGAGGCGGAGCGAAGCACCTATACTGCCCGTCATGCGTGGATATATTGCGTTTCTGATTGTTTTTTGCGTGGCCGCGTCTGCGTCGACCCTGGGGCAAACCGCAGCGGGCCAACAACCGGCAACTGAGGCGGCGGCAAAGTCGTTTCTTGAAGCGGCGAATACGGAGCTGCTGAATCTCTCGACCAGGGATGCGCGGGCGGATTGGACGGCGAAGACCTTCATCACTGAAGACACCGAGGCAACCACGGCGCTGATCAATGGGCAGTACACGGCGCGGATGCTGGAGCTGGCGGCACAGAGCCATCGCTGGGATAAAGTGACCCTGCCTGCGAAGCTGCGGAGGCAGATGACCCTGCTGCAGTTGAACACTCCTGCAGCCCCGAGGGAGCCGAAGTTACTCGAAGAGCAGACTCAGCTGGCTGCCCAACTCACCGGGATGTACGGGAAAGGCAAGTATTGTCCGCAAGAGGGGAAGTGCCTGGGGATCGATGCGATTTCGAATATCATGGCGCACTCTACTGATCCCGAAGAGCTGACCAGGCTATGGGTGGGATGGCATTCGGTCGGCGCGCCGATGCGATCGAAGTATGCGCGATTCATCGAGCTGCAGAATATGGGCGCGAAGGAACTCGGATACCACGATACGGGTGAGTTGTGGCGGGCGGGATACGACATGACTCCGGCAGAATTTTCGGCGGAGGTCGATCGGGCATGGGCGCAACTGGAGCCGCTCTACCGCGAGCTGCACACCTATGTTCGTCATCGACTGATTGCGGAGTATGGAAAGGCGGCGGAGCGCGCGGATGGAATGATTCCGGCGCAGTTGTTAGGGAACATGTGGGCGCAGGAGTGGGGGAATATTTACGACATTGTTGCGCCGACGGATCCGAAGCTGGCGCAGTTCAAGCCGGTGGATCTTGAATCTGCACTGAAGAAGCAGATTGGGGAGAAAGATCCGGCTGCGGCACCAGCGTTCAAAGAGGGCGCGGATTTGAGTTCGGATGCAGGACACGCGGCGAGTCTAGCGGCGGGCCGGGATATGGTTCATTACGGAGAGGATTTCTTCAAATCCCTGGGCTTCGCACCACTGCCGGCGACGTTCTGGGAACGGTCGCAATTTGTGCATCCGCGCGATCGCGAGGTTGTGTGCCATGCGTCGGCATGGGACGTGGATAATGCCGATGACTTGCGGGTGAAGATGTGCATCGAGGTGAACGCGGATTACTTCACCACTGTGCATCACGAGCTGGGACACAACTTCTACCAGAGGGCCTATAACAAGCAGCCCTTCTTGTTTCGGAACGGGGCCAATGACGGTTTTCACGAGGCCATCGGAGATGCGATTGCGTTGTCGATCACGCCTGCCTATCTGAAGATGCTGGGACTCGCCGACGCGGAGCCACCGGCGGAGGCGGATATTCCGCTGCAGCTGCGGACGGCGCTGGACAAGGTCGCGTTTCTGCCGTTCGGGCTGGCGCTGGATAAATGGCGTTGGCAGGTATTTTCAGGCGAGATCAAGCACGGCGACTACAACAAGGCGTGGTGGGCGTTGCGGGAAAAGTACCAGGGTGTAGCACCTCCGGTGGAGCGCACGGAGTCGGACTTTGACGCGGGAGCAAAGAATCACGTCCCGACTAATGTGCCGTATGCGCGGTATTTTCTGGCGCGGATTTACCAGTTCCAGTTCTACAAAGCGATGTGCGATGCGAGCGGCTACAAAGGGCCGTTGAACCGCTGCAGCTTTTACGGTTCGAAGGCTGCGGGGGAGAAGCTGGCGAAGATGCTGGAGGCGGGACAGTCAAAGCCTTGGCAGGAGACGCTGAAGGAGATGACTGGAAAGGATCATCTGGATGCCCAGGCAATGCTGGATTACTTCGCGCCGTTGTATCGGTGGCTGAAGGAGCAAAACGCTAAAGACGCTCGTTGATTGCTGGCCCCGCTCATCGCGAGAAGGCCGCGATGAGCGGAGCGCAGATTGGGGATCCCCGGAATTGATTTGTTCTCCCGCTCATTGCAAAAATGTGTCGCAATGAGCGGGCCCACTTGCCAAAGATTTAGAGCTCGGCTGTGCGGTTTCCGGTGATCAGACGCAGGATAACAGTCAGGATGACTGCTCCGATGACCGCGATCACGATGCTGATGATCAGTCCGTGTTGGCCGATGCCTCCCATGCCCAGATGACTGGACAGGAATCCGCCGACGAGAGCACCGACGAGGCCGACGATCATATCCATGAAGAAACCGAAACCGGATCCCTTCATGAGCTTTCCTGTGAGCCAGCCTGCGAGAACCCCGATGATGATCCAGGCAATGATTCCATGACCCTGATCCATGGTTTTTTCCCTCCTGAGTTTTGTTGAATTTCTGAAGCCAGTTGAATCGTGGAACGTTTGGGGGATTTTTGGCGCGGGCCCTTCTGCAGCAACGGAGAATACACCGCAAACCCAGCAAACGACTACACTTTTCTCCTGAATCGATCCAGCAGCAGATATGATGCGGGATTTCCCGGCGGCGTAGAGGTCACAGGCGAGGAAGATTTCAGGATGGTCACTGATTCTTCTCCTTGACGGCCTAGGAGAGGGCGTGTAAGCTTCTTTCCTAGACGATCGAGGAGAGTGCGCGTGGCCGCCAAGTCAGAAGACAAGCAAACGGAACTGCTGCAGGGGACGCTGGACTTGCTGATTTTGAAAGCGGTTTCGCTGGGACCGCTGCATGGGTACGGGGTGCTGCTCCGGATACAGCAGATCTCGGGTGAGGAACTGGTGATTCAGCAGGGGTCGTTATATCCGGCGCTTTATCGACTGGAGCACCAAGGCGCAATCGCGAGCGAGTGGGGCGACAGCGAGAATAATCGGCGCGCGAAGTACTATCGGCTGACCGCGGCTGGGCGGAAGCGGCTGGACTCTGAGACCGAGAGGTGGAACCGGATGGCAGGGATCATCGCGGGTATTCTGCGCGCGACACCGGAGAGCTTATGAGTGGATGGAACTGGCTGGCGCGAAAGGGCGCGGAGTTGCGTTCGTCAATACGGGCCGTTGTGCAGAGAAAACGGGTGGAGCGTGAGATGGATGCGGAGCTCGCGTTTCACCTTGAGGCGGTCACGGCAGATCTGATCAGGGCCGGTCACTCGCCGCAAGACGCCGCGCGTCGGGCCCGCATTGCGCTGGGGACTGCGCTGACGCACAAAGAGGGGATGCGCGCCTCTCTGGGCTTGCGATGGATCGATGACCTTGGCTCGGATATCCGTTATGCGACCCGCATGCTGCGCAAAAGCCCTGGATTTACAGCGATCGCAGCAGTGTCACTCGCGCTTGCGATCGGCGCGAACACGGCGATCTTCTCACTGGCCAAGCTGCTTCTCTACGATCGACTGCAAATTCCCCATGCGGACCAGCTGAAGCTTGTGCGATGGACCGGCGATGACAAGGTCGTAGCCCACAACTCGTGGGGTGACTTCGACAACTTGCCAGACGGCACCCAGACGAGCAGCGTTTTTCCTTACCCGATCTATCGCGAAATCAGCCAGCATCCGGCAGGAATGGAGAGTCTCGCAGGCTTCAAAGAAGACGGGATGAACGCTACGGTGCGCGGAACGGCGCGCAGGATCACTGTTGCCGAGGTGACGGGGAACTACTACGACACCCTCGGAATTCGCCCGCAGGTTGGGCGAGCGATTCAGCCCTCTGATGAGACCGTCTCCGGTGCGGGCAACGTGGCGGTCATCAGCGATGATTTATGGAGCCGGGAATTTGGCAGGTCGCCCGATGCGCTTGGACAGACGATCACGCTCAACCAAGCAAAGCTGACAATTATCGGAGTCAACCCGCCGCACTTCACCGGCGCGAAAAACGTATTGGAATCCCCGGGCCTGTTCGTTCCCATCAGTTTGGAGCCGCTGCTGACTGTACAGCGCGAGAAGGGATCGGATCTCGCCAATCCTGATTTCTGGTGGCTGAACATCATTGGCCGCGTGAAGAAGGGTGTTGCAGATAGCGAGGCTCAGCAGGGTCTGCGTATCCAATTCGAAGCAGCTGTGCGCTCCCTTTCGACCGTGAAAGCTGGAGACACGATTCCTCGTCTGCAATTGCTGGATGGAAGCCGCGGGTTGCATTGGGCGGACCGGATGTTCCGAAAGCCCATGTATGTTCTGCTGAGCATGACAGGATTGGTCCTGCTGCTGGCGTGCGCGAACATCGCCAATCTCCTGCTGGCGCGTGGCGCACAGAGGCAGCGAGAGATGAGTGTGCGGATGGCATTGGGAGCGGGGCGTACGCGTGTGGCGCGGCAGTTGCTCACAGAGAGTCTGCTGCTTGCTGCGCTCGGAGGCAGCGGCGGTCTGGTGCTCGGATATATCAGTCGTAATTTGCTGCCGCGGCTGTTAACGGAATCGTGGGATCAATTCAGCATTCGAGTTCCCTTCGATTGGACTGTGTTCGCATGTACAGCCGTGATCATTCTTGCCACCGGAATTCTCTTTGGATTGGCTCCGGCATGGTTTGCGGCAAAAACCGAAGTATCGAGCAGTTTGAAAGAATCAGCCCAGACTGCGACTCGCCGCCGTCGCGGCGTGAGTGGAAAGGCACTCGTAGGATTGCAGATCGCACTGTCGACAATGCTGGTCGTTGGGGCCGGGCTTTTCCTCAGAACGCTGTCCGTCTTGAGTTCACAGGACGTTGGGTTCAACGCAGATCATCTGGTTCTATTCGACGTAAATCCTCCAGCCGCACGCTACCCGGCCGGAAAAGATGTGGCGCTCCATGAGGAACTCGAGCGGCGTTTTGCCGCGCTGCCGGGCGTGCAGCATGTCACGCCGTCAGGGACGGCCTATCTTGCAGATTCAATAACTAATTCGGATTTTCTTCCCGAAGGGGAGAAGTTCGAAAAAGATAAGCGTACGGCTGAAGATTTCAATACGGTCGGCGACGACTTCTTCGAAACAATGGGAATCAAGCTCGTCGCGGGGCGCGGATTCAACTCGCAGGACACGGCAACGTCTCCCAAGGTGGCAGTAATCAATCAGGCGCTCGCGAAAAAGCGCTTCCCGGGCATGAATCCGGTTGGACGGATGTTCCGCGCTGATCGCGATAAGCCCGACCTGACTCGAATCGTTGGAATATGCGCTGACACCTACTACTACACGCTGCGCGAAGGTCCACCAGCGCAGTTCTTCCTGCCCTATGTGCAACAGAAGGAGGTGCACGGGATGAGCTATCAGCTGCGCACCTCCCTCAGTACCGCGACGCTTGCGCCCATGTTGAGGAACACGGTTCAGGCGATTGATCGCGATCTGCCGGTCACCGATCTGCGGACCCAGCGTGAGCAGATCGATGCAACGCTGCAGATCGAGCGGGCCCTGGCGGCGCTGACCTCGGGGTTCGGAGTTCTGGCGCTGGCGCTGGCATGCGTGGGAATCTACGGGATCATGGCGTATTCCGTGGCACAGAGGACAAATGAGATTGGAATTCGGCTGGCTCTGGGTGCCAATCCGGCACAGGTGCGGAGGATGGTTTTGCGCGAGAGCACGGGGCTGACGCTGGTTGGAATTATCGTTGGGGTCGGCGGAGCGCTTGCCTCCGCAAGGCTGGTGCAGTCGATGCTGTACGGTGTGCGACCCAACGATCCGGCGACAATTGCTGCCGGCGTTGGAGTGCTGATTGTCGTGGCACTAACGGCGACATGGGTTCCGGCGCGCAGAGCTGCAGGCGTGCAACCGATGCAGGCGCTAAGGCACGAGTGAAGGGGAGCATCTGCAGTTTTTGCAATAAACTCATCATCTCTAAATCCAGTTGAGCATCCAGGACGTTCCTGCTTTGAAGGGTCGCGCTTCCCCGTGGCGGCTCCACAGAGTTTGCGCGCTCGAAATCACATAGCGCAGGAGGTCAGATGAATCAGCCAGAGTTGTCTCAATCTGTCGTCGAAATGACTACGCAACGTCTTGCACGCCGCAAGTTTCTTGCCCAGGCGGGTGTCCTTTCCATCGGCGGAGCTGTGTCTCTTGCAACCGCAGCGCGTCCCGCGTTTGCTCGCGAGCACGATTCCGCCGCGGAAAGGGCGCAAGAATGGGCGCAGGGAAAGGACACAGTGAAGGAGATTTTTACGGCCGCGTTAATTGCGGAGGATCTCGCTTCGACGTTCTATTACAACGGCCTGATTGGAACGGTCATTCAGGATCCGAATCTCGCTGGTCCGGGCGGAACAGCCACAAATGTCAGCGGTGCGGGTGATGAGGGCAACGTAGCTTATCTGCGCGCGGCGCTTACCCAGGAACTGCAGCACGCGGCACTCTTCCGATCGCTGCTAGGCATCTCGGACGCCGGTCATGATCCGGTACAGACGTTCTATTTTCCCGCAGGCACGTTCGATTCGCTCTTGGCATTCACCGCGACGCTGGACGCGCTGGAAAACGCCTTCATCGGCGCGTACCTGAATGCCATTCAGGAATTCGCGGCGAAATCAGCCAACGCGAACCGTGGCGACGGCGCATGGCGTGAGCCAGCCGATCGCGCATACAGCAAAGAGCAACTGGACTACTTTGCGAAAGTCTCAGCATCGATCATGGGTGTCGAAGCGGAGCATCGCGTGCTTGGCCGCGTCATCTCCGGGACCGACCCGGCAAATAACAGGAACTATGAATCGACTGATGGACTGAACGCGGTGTACAACGGATCGCATTCTGCGGTTGTGGCGCTCACTACATTCCTGACATCTTCGACGGGTCCGGGATACTCGCTCGAGACGGCCATGATGCACCAGGCAGACGTGTCTCTTCCGATTGCAGGAGGTCCACCGGCGTTTTAACGATCTTCAAGCGGAACCGCCCTGCAGAGTCGTCAACCGGATTCCGGCGTTCACGGCCGAAGTCTGTTTGACGACTCCGCGAAATCTCATCATCTACTCATCCCTTCCTCATCTTTGAATATTTCGCTGCTCCTACACTCGTTTCTATAGAGGAGGAGAGTTGAAATGTCAGAGAACGCATCCCCGGCTTACGCTGTACTCAACCTGCGTTTCAAGCTGCAGGTTCCGGCTGATGTCCTGCTGGTCAATAGCCGAAAGGCAGCGAGCGCCATCGCATCTGTGGACGGCCTGATCTGGAAGATCTGGCTGGTGCAGGAACAAGGTGACGCAATCGGTGGCGTCTATCTATTCGCCAGCCGCAAGGCGGCGGTGGCATACCTCAATCACCCGATGATTCAGGCGCTGTACAGCAACCCCGCTGTCATGTCCAGTGATTCCCAGATATGGGATGTCGAGAACTCGTTGTCGGCGATCACGCGGGCTCCTCTGCCGGAAATCCACCAACAAATGCAGGAACCAGAAGCCGTGATGGCAGGAGGTCGATAATGCAAAGCACTACTACACAGACGTCAACAGAGAACATGCAGCAAAGAATCGAGCAGTTTGCCGGCCAGGTTGTTACCGATCTTGCCGCTGCGATGGCTGGTGCGATGACGAACCTGGGGCACAAGCTGGGCCTCTATCGGGCTATGGCTGAAAGTGGTCCGGTCACCTCGCATGAACTGGCGCGCCGCACCGGGACGAACGAGCGATCAGTTCGCGAGTGGCTCAATGCGCAGTTTGCAGGTGGGTATGTGCACTTCAACGCGCAAAGCGCGGAGTACTCACTGCCGCCGGAAAATGCTTTTGTGCTGGCCAATACGGAGAGTCCGGCATTCCTTCCTCCAGCATTCGACGTAGCGGCTTCGTTGTGGCACGGCGAAGACAAGCTGCTCGCCGCTTTCCGCTCCGGCGATGGCGTAGGCTGGCACGAACACAATTGCCGGCTGTTCAGCGGAACCGAGGCCTTCTTCCGCAACGGATATCGCGCGAACCTGACGCAAACCTGGATTCCAGCTCTCGGCAACATTCAGGAAAAACTCAGGAAGGGCGGTCGCGTCGCAGATATCGGATGCGGGCACGGAGCGTCGGCGATTCTGATGGCGCAGGCATTTCCCAATTCAACGTTTGTGGGGATCGACTATCACGAATCTTCGATCGCCGTCGCACGCGAGCGAGCAAAGGAGGCAGGTGTTGCCGATCGGATTCGGTTCGAAGTAGGGACGGCGCGTGTTCTTGCCGAGATCGAGGAGAAGTTCGATCTCGTCTGCTTTATGGATTCGCTGCACGACATGGGCGATCCGCTCGAGGCTGCTTCGGTCTCTCGTCTGGCTCTGGCTGCGGAGGGCGCGTTGATGCTGGTGGAGCCGTTCGCAAAGGATAGCGCTCACGAGAATGTTGGACCAGTGGCGAGAATGTACTACTCGGCCTCGGCGGCGCTGTGCACGCAAAATGCTCTGTCGCAGGGAGGTCGCTACACGCTCGGCGCGCAGGCGGGCTCCGCAGAATTGCTCGCGATTCTGAAGGATGCGGGGTTCCGCACCTCGAGGGTGGCGATGCAGACTCCGTTCAACCTGATCCTTGAAGCTCGACCCTGACGAACGTCAGTCTTAATGCGGGGAGTTCGGTCTCACGCGATCGGACGATAGCGGTAGCCCACTCCCCGCACCGTTTCCAACGTAGAGCGTTGCGCTCCCAGCTTGTGTCGCACGGAGCGGACGACCGTCTCCACGACGTTGCTGGTCGAGGCTTCTTTCCCGTATCCCCAGACTGCTTCTACCAGTTCGTAACGGGCAATGGCTTTGTTGGGACGCGCGACAAGATAGGCAAGAACTCCAAATTCGAGAGGCGTGAGGCCGATTCGTTTCCCGTCCGCGATGATTTCGTGCGCATGCTCGTCGAGCAAGGTAGAGGCGCTTACTGCATCGACCTTTGCAGTGCCAACTTCCTGAGCAAGAAGATTGCTGAGCCAGCCGTCGACAGAATCAATACCCATGTCGAGGCGGAAAGTGTGCTGCGTGATCCTGTCGATTGAGGGGCGACCTTCATCTGCAAGCCTGAAACCCAACTGCTCGAACGACGGCCGATAGAGTTCCGCGTCGCAATAGCAGGTATAGATCCACCGCAGATGCGGCCGCAGTTCGAGATACGTGCGTTTGATGTCGAGCCAACAGGCGGCTTGCGCCGCGGATGGCTTCTCACCCGTATGGCGGTCGAGCGTGCGCCGCAGCCACAGAGCGCAGGCGCGGTCGTCTACTCGAGGCAGGTCTTTTGCCCAGCTTGCCGCCAGCGGATCTCTGGCAAGCACCTTCTTGTGAACCTTGGAGGCGACAATTGCGACGTAGAACCCTTGTACTTCGCCGCTTGCATCGCGCACGACGTTAAACGCATCCGGATGGCATTTCCACCATTCATCGAGCGCTTCCCGCGATTGTGGTCCGTCGAATTTGCGAGTGATCGCTGCGATGGCGGTCCAGTCTTGCGCACGCGCAGGTTCCACCGAAACTGTGGTTTCGGTGGTGGGGAAGAAGCCTTCGCGCAGATTCTCGTTCTCGAGCAAGTAGATGACGTCGGCCGTGCAGCGCCAGTGATCGGCGCGCGGCGCCTGTCGATACTGGTCTCGCGCCACTGTGGCAGCTGCGCGGCGGTATTCCTGATAGCGTTTGGGATCGCGGGATTTCAAAGCGGCGGTCACGGGCCCGCGGACTGCATCGTGCACCAGCAGTCCGTGAGGGCCTGAGCTTACAAACGGCAACGCGCGTAGCTGGTCGAGCGCTTCGTCGGCTGGAATGTGCGGGAGCATTGCGGCCATGAGCGGTGCGGTCGCAGTGCGCACGAGAGATGCGGCCTGAACGACTTCGGTGGTTCGAGCATCTGCGCCTTCCAGAAAGAGTGCCGCCATATGCTCCAGCACTTCATGCCGCGTGGAAGCATTTGCGCGCACCTGTCCACCTGAGGAGTAGAGCGCCAGACCAAGCGACAGCGCCATCGGATGGCCGCGCGCGATCCGATTCAAATCCCGAGCGCTGTTCTCGGGTAGGCCTTCCCGGGTCAGGTACTCGACAGCCACTTCCGCAGGGAAGGTCTCGAGCAGCAAGGAATGGAGTCGTCCTTTCCATGCCGGATCGAAGTGCCATGCAGCACGAGGCGCTTCGCGTCCTGAGAGGATGGTTCTGACACCGTCGCCCAATGACGGAAGAAAGGCCTGCCGGAGCCATGAGTCAAGGAGCCGGTACGATTCGTAGCTGTCGATCACGAGCAGAGTTCGCTTGCCGGCGGCAGACAGGACAGCTGCGACGGAAGCAGGCTCTGCTGTTTCGGGAAGAGCGAGCTTGCTTGATATGGCTCGACACAACGCGGGCGGCGAAGGCTCGCACCAGCGCGCATCGATTCGCACGACGCGCACTCCGCTTGCGGCGATGGTCTCGGATAGCGCATTGATGAGGAGCGTTTTTCCAATACCCGGAATGCCATGCAGATGCAGGACCGACCGCTCACTGCCGGAGGCGAAGGCCTCGAGGCGCGCGAATTCTGCACTTCGGCCTGCGAGTTCAACGGCCGGTTCTTTCAGGCCGCGCGGCTTGTGGCGGTCGTCCGGAGACATGGCTCAAGTCTACGATGATCGCTCGCGGGCAGAGGCGAGGCTTTTGGCTCCTGGGTCACGTCAGCGCATGAAGAATGACAGTCTACAAATCCCGGTTGGTCCCGTGTTGCTGGGCGGGGTAGAGATACGCGTGGCGGACTGGGGAGAGAGGTTGAAAGGTGGCCCGGATGGGCAAATATGTGCCGGTTGATTTGCGATCCAGAACGAAGGCCACGTATCCGAAGAAGGCAAGGATGCAGAGGAAAAATAACAGCAGAGCCCCTACCATAATTCGCGCCCGCGTCAACCGATCGTTCGAGCGCTTTCCGAGAAGATAGGCGCCTCCTATGAGGACCAGGAAGAGTCCGGAAAATTCGATCAGGAGGCCCAGGATCACGTGCCTATGTTCGCATACTGCAGATATGGAAACTGATCTCTCGTTCATCAGGATGTCGGGCTACTTCGTCGATTCTTTTTCCAGGGATTTTATGAATTTGTCGATTTGGATGATCGGCGAGGTAGGATTCAGAGTCGGAGAGCAGGAGGACTCGCTTTGCAAGATGAAGGGCAGAGAGATCCGGGCACAGAACGGAGCCCGGGCATGAGGCCGTATCTCGAGCGGCTGGGACAAGTGGCAGCAGATTCCGAAGTTGCCGTGATGGTTCTACTCAATCCGGACAACACCGACCTGGGATTCTGGCCGCTCAAGCCTCGAGCAGCGTCTGAGATGGCTGCGGAGAACCTGGCGAATCGTCAACTGCGATCTGTCGGGGTGATCGGGCTCAACGGATTTGAACCGCATTGCGCAATCAAGGAACCACTGGATGCGGCGGTACTGAATGCGATCTCCATAGCATTCACGGCATATGTCAAGGTGTTGATTGGGGAGGACTTTGCGGCGCAGATGAAACCCGCGAAGATCGAAGAACTCTTCCATTTGTGGTCCGGCTTTTCGGCTTCGGACGCTCAGGAGAGCTTGGAGCGCGAATCCGGCTAAACGCTAGATTCGATGGTGGGCGCTGTAGGATTCGAACCTACGACTTCCACCGTGTGAAGGTGACACTCTACCGCTGAGTTAAGCGCCCGGTGGGGGAGGCCAGAGGGGCCTCCCGTAGGGTAGAGTAACACCAGCGACGCGGCGCGGCCAAACACCAGGTTTTAGCCGGCGGCGGCGGTGAGAAAGACCATCCAAGTCACTGATGCGCTGGCTAGTACGGCCAATCCGAGAGTTTTGCGAGTCCGCTCCCGGGGAGATGGGGAGGGGTCCATTTTGGCCTCGGTTCCGAGACTCAGGGGTTAGAGCCCTGCTCCCAGTTCTGCGCGCATTTGGCTGGGCTCAAGCCGTGCCTCTATTCCAGAGCCCTGGATTCTCGTTCTCAGATCGAACCGTGGGATTGTTCCAGGGCATCGGGGTTCCAGCCACATTCGCCGAGGGACCCATACCGTGGTTACAGGGTCTGGCGCGGCGGGCGGATGACCCTAAGTTCAGCGGAAAGAAGGGTCCCGCGGCGGGGGCTGGCGGCGGGGGGACGACGGGTCCGAGGGCGGGGTACGACGGGGGGCCTGAACCGGCCGAAGATTCGGAAACTGACCCGGAAAATGAAGGATTTGCGCAACATTCAGAGGAAGATGGGGTTCCAGAAGATATGGCAACCCTGGTACTGGACAAATCGGGACTGGGGCCGGGGCTCAATCCGGCAGGGCATCGGGGCACGGTTTTAAATCCGGGACTGAACTCGCCCGAGGCGCCACGCGCGAACTACGCGGCAGACGAATCCAGCGATGCCGCGGTGATGCTGCGCGTGGCGGCGGGCGATGAGGCGGGGTTCAACTACCTTGTAGGCAAATATCACCGCGCCATGATCAGTTTCCTGTTTCGCATGGTGCACAACCAGGCGGTTGCCGAGGAACTGGCGCAGGAAGTTTTTCTGCGGGTGTACCGCTCGCGCGAGAGCTACAGGGCGGAAGCGAAGTTTACGACGTGGCTTTACCGCATCGCGACGAATCTTGCGGTGAATCACGCGAGGGATACAAAGCACGAGCGATTGGCGCAGAATGTATATCTGGACGCGCCGGACGAGGAGTCGGGGACTACGCCGGATGTGGCGGATGATACTCCGACGATCGAACAGACGATGTTGCGCGATGAGCGCATGGCTGCAATCCGGGCACACGTGATGGAGTTGCCGGAGAGACAGCGGATGGCAGTGCTGATGCACAAGTACCAGGGGATGGACTACAAGCAGATCGGGGAAGTGCTGAAGCTGAGTGAGAGCGCGACGAAGTCGCTGTTGTTCAGGGCATATCAGACTCTCCGCGAGAAGTTGAAGAACTTTGTTTAACCGCTCCGGCGACGAAGATCTGTCGCTGGGAATCTGGTAAGGGCGGGACGGGATCAAGGGGTAAGTCGGGCACACCGGCAATGAATTTGGGGTGGTTGCAATGATGAAAACGATGAACAAATGCGCGGCGATGGAAGAGAAGCTGGCCGATATGCTACTCGACGAAGCGTCGGCGCCTGCCAAGGTGAAGACTCATGTTGCGGAGTGTGCGTCGTGCCGCCAGGAGCTGGACGAGCTGCGAGCGACCATGGGTCTGATGGATGCGTGGAGGGCTCCGGAGCCCAGCCCCTATTTCATGACGCGGTTGAATGCGCGGATGCGCGAGGAACGAGAGGCTCCGCGGCTGAGCTGGTTGCAGCGTGTGCGTGATCGCTTTGTGTATGGCCCGCAGATGCATGCGGGGCCGCTGGCCGCGACGGCGCTGACGGTGATGTTGCTGATTGGGGGCGGTGCGTACCTGGGTGTCACGAATGTGGAGCAGCCGGTGCCGCAGGTAGCTCCCACGGCGGCGGTGGTGCACGATCTGCAGACGCTGGACAGCAACAAGCAGGTTCTGGATCAGCTTGAAGCGATCTCGGATAATCCGGATGATGCCATTACGGATGATCCGAACTCGGATGATCCGTCTGCGCAGTAAGAAGTTCAGAAGAAGATGTACGAAGGTTGAAGGCGGGGGCCGAAGATGAATGGGGCGAAGTACAAGAGCGAAAGAGGCGCTGTACGCCATGCGGTTGTAGCCGCGATGGCAGCGCTCGCCTTGTGCCTGCCCGCGTCGGGGCTCATGGGGCAAAGACAACAGCAGCACTCGCGTCCGGCGGAGAGGCCCCAATTTTCAGCGCCGCGTCAACAGCAGACACGTCCTGAGTCGCCGCGGGGAAGCGAGAGGCCGGCGCAGCGGTATCAGGCTCCGCAGTACTCGCCACGTGCGCAGCAGTACCAGGGAAGGCGTGCGCCGCAGTATCAGCCGCGCGGGCAGCAGTATCCGAACCCGTATCCGAATCGAGGCGGACAGCCGCAGTATCAGCCGCGAACGGCGCAGCCGTATCCGAATCAGTACCAGAACCGGGGAGCACAGCCGGGATATCCGCAGTACGGGACACCCGCGAATCGTCCTCCGGCGAATGACCGGCCGCAATTTCAGCGGCCGCCACAGAATCCATATGCACCCCAGCAGGGCGGGGCACGAGGGCCGGCCGCCACACCGCAGTACAACGTTCCCGCATATGGGAGGCAGCCGGATACGCGGACGGCACCGCAACTGTATTCTCCGCCGGGACACCTTGGGTCATGGCTGAACAATCACAAGAACACCCCGGTACCGCAACAGCAGCAGATGCTGCGCAGCGATCCTAGCTTCCGCAGGCTGCCGCAGGGTGAGCAGCAGCGGGTGATCAATGAGTTGAACCAGGTAAACCGGATGCCGGATGCTCAACGGGAGCGGCGGCTGGCGCGCGCAGAAAATCTTGAGCGGCTTTCTCCGGAGCAGCGGGCGCAGGTTGCGCAGTCGTCGCGGCAGTGGAAGGCGTTGCCGCAGGATCGGCAATCGATGATGCGGAATGCGTTTCGCGATTTGAAGTCGGTTCCGCCGGATCAGCGCGGGATCGTGCTGAACTCGAGCCGCTACCAGGGGCAGTTCAGTCCGGAAGAGCGCGGGATCCTGTCTGACATGCTTCGAGTGGAGCCGTACGCGCCGCAGCAGTGAGCGGCCCGCAACGATCGCAATCTTCGAAATTGTTCGTTCAGGGGAGTTGATTTTCAACTCCCCTTTTTCGCGAATCGCGTTCTGCTAGTCGCGACCTTCAGAGATATAAATGAGCAGGAAAGAGGACTCGATGGGATTCGTGTCGTTTTCTGCGTTGGGTGGTTTTGTGTTCCTTGCAGGCGTGGCTGGTGCGCAGAGTTCGGCTTCGCATGTGGCGCCGGGCAGGGATGCGGCGGGCGCGCGATCGGCGGAGTATGCGCGGGTGCAGGAGCGGCTGGCGCGGGGATGGAACACGTGGGATGTGCACAGCGTTGCGACGCAGGTTCTGCTGCCGGAGGGGCTGGCGATTCATGTGGGGATGAAGCACAACTCTTCGCTGAATGAGGATGCGTGGCTGGGAGATGCGCTGATCGGGCGGCTGGATAAGGATGCCGAGAAGGTGACGCCGGGTCCGCATGCGTGGGATGGGTCGTATACGCGTGCGGACTATGAGTGGAAGGGGCATAAGTGGCGGGTAGAGAGCGCGCATGACGGCGATGATCTGGTGATGCTGGTGACGCCGCTGGAGGACAGGAATGCGTTGCCGCCGACGGTGGTGTTTTCGGTGGACTACCTTTGGAACCTGCCGGGATCGGCCACGCGTGGCGCGGTGGATATCGTGACGCGCAGCGTGCATGGCGAGCGGTCAATCAGTTGTACCTGTGAGCCGGGTCCTGAGGCCAGCTTTGGCTACGGAGCAGCCAGACGGAATTCACCCGGAGGAGGAGCGCGTTTCCTCGCCGAGTTGACCGAGCCAGTGGGCATTTCCAGCGGGAAAAGGAAAACTCTCGTCGAGATCCAGGCGGACATTGCGAAACATAAAAGCGCCTACGAAAGATCAATTCGAGATGCTGGGAAGAATGGCCCGATTCTCGATGCGATTGAGACGACGCTGGGGTGGGACACGATTTATGAGCCGGAAAAGGGGCGAGTGATTTCGCCGGTCTCGCGCGTGTGGTCGGTCGGCTGGGGTGGATACGTTCTCTTCGACTGGGACACCTTCTTCGCCGCAACGATGGCTTCGATCGGGGGCAAGGACCTCGCGTATGCGAATGCACTCGAGACGTTGAGGGAAGAGACACCGCAGGGATTTGTGCCGAACTACGCGCGGGCGGGGAACTGGAAGAGTACGGATCGGTCGGAGCCGCCGGTGGGGGCGATCACGGTGCTGGGGCTTTATAAGAAGTTCCACGATCGCTGGTTCATCGAGGATGCGTTTGCGCCGCTGCTGAGTTGGAATCGCTGGTGGAATGAGCATCGGCAAATGCAGGGATTCATCGTGCTGGGGAGCGATCCGCAGAATGAGCCGGTGAATGTAGACGATGGCTCGAAGGGGACGTGGCAGGGCGCGGTGTATGAGTCGGGGCTGGATAACAGTCCCATGTATGACGGGACTTTTTATAATCCGCAAACGCACCTGCTGGAGTACGCGGATGTGGGGATGACGAGCCTGTATATTGCGGACTGCAATGCGCTGGCGGAGATTGCGGATGCGCTGGGCAGGTCGGCGGAGGCGAAGGAGCTGCGAGATCGTGCGGAGCGGTATCGGGCGAAGCTACAGACGTTGTGGGATGAGAAGAGCGGCATCTTTCTCAACCTGAATTTGCACACAGGGGAAAAGAGCCCACGGCTCTCGCCGACGAATTTTTATCCGCTGCTGGCGAAGGCGGCGACTCCGGAGCAGGCGCAGAGCATGATCAATCATCTGCTCAATCGTGATGAGTTTGGGAGTGGCTGGATTATTCCGTCGATCGCACGCAATGACCCGGCGTTCAAGGACCAGGAGTATTGGCGGGGGCGCATCTGGGGTCCGATGAACTACCTGGTGTACCTCGGAATCGAGAATTATCCGTATCCACGAGCGCGCGAATGGTTCGCGCAGAAATCCTACGAGTTGTTCTTGAAGGAGTGGCGCGAGAAGGGGCACGTCCACGAGAACTACAACGCGATCACGGGAACGGGAGACGACGTTTCGTCGAGCGACCGGTTCTACCACTGGGGCGCGCTGCTGGGGTATGTGGAGTATCTGGAGCAGAGTGAGACTCCTGCGAAGAAATAAACGCTTGCCCCGGTAGGAGTGGAATCGTTACCATTTTCACGGTCGGATACCGTAAGATTCTTCGGGGAGCGATTCGCAATGAAACGGACACGCCTTTTTTGCCTTGTCTCGGCTTTTCTCACATTGACCTGTGCTCCGGCACTGTTAAGCACTCAAGCGGCGGCGCAGACCGAAGTGGAACGGACCCGGGTGGCTGCAGAAGTGGCTCGAGTGGCAGGAAAGCTGCCGGTGGAGAGCCAGGAGGCGATTACACGGCTGACACTGCTGGGGCATTTGCCTGATGGCTCCTGGAAGACGCATTCGGGCGATGTGCCGCATGGCGAGGACCCGAAGCTCGACGACTCCTCGTGGGAGACGCAGAAGGTTCCCGGCAAGGCTCCGAATGATGCTGTGTGGTTCCGGCAGACGATTACGGTTCCGGAGACGCTCAACGGGTACGACCTGAGTGGCGCGCGCATCTGGTTCCAGTTCCACTCGTACGCGAACGGACCGATGCCGGAGATTCTCTACTTCAACGGACGTCGCGTGGCCCTGGGCGACGACCTGGAGCCGGTGGTCCTCTTCGACAATGCGAAGCCGGGAGAGAAGGTCACGGTTGCCGTAAAGCTGCTGCACACCGTCGATGAAAAGAACGTTGCGGGCGCGACGATGAGCATTGACTTCGCAGAGGCCCGGCCGAATCCTGAAGACCTGCGGATGGAATTCCTCACTGGCGCTCTCCTCATTCCGACACTGGCGCCGGGCGATGCGAGCCAGCTGGATACGCTCAACGGGGCGATTGCAGCGGTGGACCTGAAGGCGCTGGACGCACATGACCAGAGCAAGTTCGATGGAAGCCTCAAGGACTCGCAAAAGAAGCTTGAGGCGCTGCTGCCGCTGATGCAGAAGATGACGTGGCACCTGACGGGCAACTCGCACATCGACGCGGCTTGGCTGTGGCCGTGGACCGAGACGGTGGATGTGGTGAAGCGGACGTTTGGGACGGCGCTGCAACTGATGTACGAGTATCCGCAGTACACCTATACGCAGAGCGCGGCGGCCTATAACGAGTGGATGCAAGAGAAGTATCCGGACATGAACGACCAGATCAAGCAGCGCATCAAGGAAGGCCGCTGGGAGATCGTGGGCGGCATGTGGGTTGAGCCTGACTTGAACATGCCGGATGGCGAGTCGCTGGTGCGGCAGCTGCTGGTGGGCAAGCGCTGGTACCAGAAGAACTACGGCGTGGATGTAAAGATCGGGTGGAATCCGGATTCGTTCGGATACACGTGGCAGCTGCCGCAGATCTACAAGAAGAGCGGCGTGGATTACTTCGTCACGCAAAAGATGACATGGAACGATACGAACCAGCTGCCGTTCAAGCTGTTCTGGTGGGAGTCGCCGGATGGTTCGAAGGTGCTGTCGTATTTCCCGCACGACTACGCCAATGACAACCTGAGCCCGATCCGTCTGGCGCACGACACGGTGCAGGCGCGGGAGCGCGCGACCGGCATGACGGACATGATGGATCTGTACGGAGTTGGCGATCACGGCGGCGGGCCCACGCGGGCGATTCTGGATCAGGGCGTGCATTGGGCAGATCCGTCGATGCCGGCAAAGGTGGTGCCGCAGATCGTGTTCGGGACAGCGCAGAAATACTTCGACCAGGTAGATCTGCAGAATGCTGAGAATCCCAAAGACGGGAAGATTGCGCAGGATAGCCCGGTGTGGGATTACCAGTCGATTGCGAAGGGATACACGCCGCCTCCAGCGGTTCCGGGCAAGATTTCGATTCCGACGTGGAAGAGCGAGATGTACTTCGAGTATCACCGCGGCGTGATGACGACGCAGGCGACGCACAAGAAGAACATGCGCGAGTCCGAGGTCGAGGTTCTGGATGCGGAGAAGCTGGCATCGCTGGCGTGGCTGGATGGGAAGGACTATCCCGGCGATGAACTGACGGAAGACTGGAAGAAGGTGCTTTTCAACCAGTTCCACGATCTCGCCGCGGGTTCGGGAATTGGAATCATCTACAAGGACGCGCAGAGAGACTACGACGTTGTGAAGTTCTCGACCAACGAGATCTCGCATCATGCGCTGTCGACGGTAGGGGAGCGGGTGAATACTGCCGGTCCGGGAACGCCGGTGGTGGTCTTCAATCCGCTGGGTTGGCAACGGTCGGGAGAAGTGACGGTGCATGTGCAGGCCAAGGCCGGCGTGACCGCCACTGGAGCACAGGTTGTGGAAGTGAAGCCGGAGCAGAAGACGGGCTTCGCCGATGTGACGCTGCACGTGCTGAACGTACCGGCGATGGGCTACAAGGTGGTCTGGATCGGCGGCAAGGGCACGGCTGAGCCAGCAGAGAAGGCTGTGACTGCGAAGGACGCAGGCGATACGATAACGCTGGAGAATGCAAAACTGCGCGTGTCTGTGAGCAAGGCGAACGGATGCATCACGAGCCTCTTCGACAAGAAGACGAACTTCGAGACGCTGGCCTCTGGAGCCTGCGGGAATCAGCTGCAGTTCTTTAAGGACACTCCGAAGGACTACGACGCTTGGAATATCGATCCGGGAACGCTGGATGTGAAGCCAGAGACGATTGAGAAGGCGGATTCCGTTGAGCTGGTGAAGACCGCCGAGCCGGTCATCAAGGTGACGAGCCATTTCGGCAAGTCGAAGTTCGAGCAGACGATCGGGCTTTCCGCGGAGGGCGATGAAGTAAATGTGCGGAATCGGTTTGACTGGGAAGAGTCGCACATTCTGCTGAAGGCGGCGTTCCCGGTGGCGGCCTCGGGACCGTTTGCAACGTACGAGATTCCGTACGGTTCGATCGAGCGGCCGACGACAAGGAACAATTCGTGGGAGAAGGCGCAGTTTGAGGTCCCGGCGATGCGCTGGGCCGACCTGGGAGACGGCAAGCACGGGCTCTCCGTCATCAACAACACGAAGTATGGGTATGACGCGGTGGGCAACCTGCTGCGGCTGACGTTGCTTCGTTCCCCAAAGTGGCCTGATCCTGTGGCCGATATGGGGCAGCAGAATTTCGAATACGCGTTGTATCCGCACGCGGGAACGTGGAAAGACGCGATGACGGTGAGGCACGGCTACGAGTACAGCTATCCTCTTTCAGGACAGGCGACGACGGCTCATGCAGGGTCGCTGCCTGCGACGCACTCCTTCATTTCTGTCACGCCGGAAAATGTGGTGCTGACGGCTGTGAAGAAAGCTGAAGATGCCGATGGCCTGATATTCCGTGTGTACGAGTGGGCGGGCAAGGACTCGACGGTTGAATTTCATGTGCCGCCGGGTGCTACGAGCGCAACCATCACAAACATGCAGGAGAAGCCGGAGGGCAACGCTCTGACAGTATCAGGCAATGTGGTGAAAGCGCCGATCCATCCGTACGAAATTCTGACGGTGCGAGTGGACTATAAGGGCGGCGAGGGATCGGCCGGCAGCGGTCAACTCTGAACCGGGGGGGTGTTCCCAGGAGGCGCGGCATTTGGCCGCGCCTCTGTTTTTTGAGGGGAACCGGAGAGCCTAGATCACCACAATGGCTCAGCTCTTCTTCGAGGTGACGGCAGAGAAAGCGGAGACGAGTTGGTGGACGTTTTTACTGCCGCAGGCAGGGCACTTGATCTCTGTTTTATCGATGTCGGAGATGTGGTGCTGCTGCGTAAATTCCTTGTTGCAATCGGCACAATGAAATGCGTATTGGGACATGGCGTTTCTCCGAGGCAACATGATAGCGCCGATCGTTGTAGAAGGTTGTGAATTTGGGCGGATTGTTGGCAGAGTCGCCGGACGAGTGATAGTGCAGACAGGGCGAGGGGTTATACGTCGAATCGTACGCCAGGTTGGAGCGGGATTGCAGTTTGCCAAGTTTTTACGCAACGACCGAAAGTGAAAACCCGTCTTGACTGAGAGGGGCCGGTATCTGCAGTTGCCGGCGCAAATAAGAGTAGAAGAATTCTCATAGAAACGGGAGTCACCATGAACACGATTCGCAGGGCAGTTGCTTATTCGACTCTGGCGGCCATGCTTTCGGGCTGTGTGGTTTTCGCACAGGATCATCACGACGATCGCGATCGAGATCGTGACCACCACGATCACCATTATGTGGAGCACCGCGAATGGCGGAGGGGCTACCACATGCGCCACGAAGACTGGGATCGCGGAGAGCGGATCGATTACCGGCACTACCATTTGCGGCGGCCACCCCGAGGATATGAGTGGCGCGAGGTCGATGGAAATTATGTACTGGCTGCGGTGGCCACAGGAGTAATTGCTTCGATTATTGTGGCTAACGCGCACTGATCCGAAAGGTTGAAAGGAAGGGGACCCGGCATGGGTCCCTTGCTATCACCAAATCCAGGCCTTTCCCACGGACAAAAACTAGAATCCAAAAACCCAAAAGCAAACCCCACTAAAATGGTGGGGTTCGTCAGCAACCTGAGGGGACCCGGCATGGGTCCCTTTTGCCTTTTCGTGGTCTATAGACGGAACGGTTTGACTCCAGTGAAAGGAGGCGCTGGAACTTCGATGGGATCGTACGGCTCTGAAAAGAACAAGGTATTCACCTTTTCTTCGCCTTAGAATAGATGGAACAGGGTCTTGAACGCCGGATCCACGTCGGTATGCTCAGCGTTCAAGAAAAACTCGGAATCCTGGCGGACGCCGCGAAGTATGACGCTTCATGCGCAAGCAGTGGAGCGAAGCGCGCCGGGAATGGCAAGGGAATCGGCCACTCTGACGGGACGGGCATTTGCCACAGCTACACACCGGACGGAAGATGTGTGTCGCTGCTGAAGATTCTTCTTACAAACTACTGCACCTACGATTGCGTGTTCTGCGTGAACCGGGTATCGAGCGACATCCGGCGGGCGCGGTTTACCCCGGCGGAGGTTGTGCAGCTCACGCTGGATTTCTACAAACGCAATTACATCGAGGGGCTGTTCCTCAGCTCGGGGATTATTCAATCGCCTGACTACACGATGGAGCAGGTGATCGAGGTCGCCCGGAGCCTGCGCGAAGATCATGCGTTCGGCGGCTACATCCACCTGAAGGCGATTCCGGGTGCTTCACCGCTTCTGGTGGAGCGCGCGGGCAAGCTGGCAGATCGGCTGAGCGCGAATATCGAACTGCCGACGAAGCAGGACCTGGTGCAGCTGGCTCCGGACAAGAACGCGAACGTGATCGAAGGCACGATGGCGCAGATTCGAGAGCGCAAGGATGAAGCGGACGAGGATAGGAAAAAGGTCAAGTCGGCTGCGAAGTTCGCGCCCGCCGGACAGAGCACGCAGATGGTGATTGGGGCTACCGCCACCAGCGATCGCCAGATTCTGGAGACAGCGACGCATCTGTACGGGAGTTATGGTCTGCGCCGGATCTACTATTCGAGCTTCAGTCCGTTTCCCATGGGCGATGGACGGCTGCCACAGGCGGCACCGCCGCTGGTGCGCGAGCACAGGCTGTATCAGGCCGACTGGCTGATGCGGTACTACAAGTTCGAAGCGGGCGAACTCACAAACGAATCGCAGCCAAATCTGAGCCTGACGAAGGACCCGAAGCAGGCGTGGGCGGAGCGACATGCGGAGTTCTTTCCGGTGGATGTGAATCAGGCGCCGCGAGAGGCATTGCTGCGGGTACCCGGAATCGGCTATCGCAACGTGGAGCGAATTCTGAAGATACGGCGGTATCACAGGCTGAGCATCGATGATTTGCGGAAGTTGAAAGTGCGCGTGAATCTGGCGAGAGCTTTTGTCATCGCGAGCGACCATCTGCCTGTGAGTGCGGCTGTCCTGCAGCAAGCGTGGAGTGACTGGAGCCCATTTCAACTGAATCTGTTCGCGCGGCAAGAGAGTGTAGCAGCAGCCGCGATCACGGGGGAGTTGTGAAAGCGGAGTCTGGCGTCAGGCAGGTGGTAATCGGGCCGGAGTTTGAGGTATGGAGGAAGACGGCTCGCGAACTGCTACAGAGCGGCGTGCCGCCCGATTGCGTTGATTTGATCGATACCACCAACATGCGGTCCGGTCTGCTGTTTGAAATGACGGATGTAGCAACGACGGACTCACAAGAAGCTTCGAACGTGCGCGTCCCTGCGGAGTTTGTGCGGCGCGCGGAGGTGGCAGCATGCCACCGTGATGCGGGTCGATGGAACCTGTTGTACAAGCTGCTGTGGCGGCTGCAGACAAATCGAGATCTGCTGCGGATTGAGGTGGACGAGGACGTCGTGCAGTTTCGTCATCTGGAACATGAGGTCAAGCGCGACCTCCACAAGATGCACGCGTTTGTACGCTTCCGGCGCGTTGTGGACGAAGACGGGGAACACTTCATCGCATGGTATGAGCCCGCGCATCACGTGCTGAAGATGGCTGCGCCATTCTTCGCGGGGCGCTTTGCAGTGATGCGCTGGTCGATTCTGACGCCAGAGGCGAGCGCCAGCTGGGATCCGGGCTCGAAGGAGTTGAGGTTCGGACCGGGAGTGGCGCGCAACGATGCGCCGTCAGGTGACGCTCTGGAGGAAATGTGGCGCACGTATTACAAATCGATCTTCAACCCTGCGCGTACAAACCTCCCGGCGATGCGATCGGAGATGCCAGTGCGGTATTGGAAGAACCTGCCGGAGATCGCATTGGTGCCGGAACTGATGGGAAGTGCGGGAGAGCGAGTAGAAGGGATGATCGCGCGGCAGAGTGCTGCGTCGGCGACGCAGTTTGTGCCGCATGAGCATCAGCTACCGGTGCTGCGCGATGCGATTCCGGCTTGCCAGGGGTGTGAGCTTTTCAGGTGCGCAACGCAGGCGGTATTTGGCAGTGGGCCGAGCACTGCGAAGCTGATGCTGGTGGGCGAGCAGCCGGGAGATGAAGAGGATCGCAGCGGGGAGCCGCTCGTGGGTCCCGCGGGCAGGCTGCTCAATGTGTTGCTGGAAGAAGCAGGAATCGAGCGCACAGTCGTTTACGTGACCAACGCAGTGAAGCATTTCAAGTTTAGAGAAGAACGAAAGAGACGGCTGCACGAGAACCCGCGGCTCAGCGAGATTGTCGCGTGCCGGCCGTGGCTGCTGGCGGAGATGGACGCAGTGAAGCCGGATTTGGTGGTCTGCCTCGGTGCGTCGGCAGCAAAGAGCCTGCTGGGAGCGAAGTTCGCGCTGACTCGGGATCGCGGGCAGGTGGTCCCGTCGCCATGGGCAGAACGGGTGATTGCGACGTTTCATCCGTCCGCGATTTTGCGAGCTGAAGGGGAGCGTGCCGCGGAAATGCGAGCGTTGCTCGTGCGTGATTTGCAGATGGCGGGGGAAATCGCAGGCGTCGTTTAGACACGGGCGCAGGCGCGGCTGCATTCCGGCAATGTTTTTGTAACCGGCAGCTATGCTCGTGAGTCGATAAACGATATGGATCGACGAGAGTTTGTGAGAACTGCCGCAGGTGTGGCCGGGCTGGTCAGTGTACCGTGGCACGGGTTAGAGGCGCAGGATACACCGAGTTCACATACAGGAATCAAAGCGATTGCGTTTGATGGGTTCGTTATTTTCGATCCGCGCTCAGTGGAGAAGCGGGTTGAAGAGCATCTGCCGGGTAAAGGGGCAGAGTTCGCGAGTCTGTGGCGGACGCGGCAGTTCGAGTATTGCTGGTTACGAACGGCTGGTGATCAGTACGCAGATTTCTGGCGCCTGACTGACGATGCGCTGCGTTACACGGCGAAGACACTGAAGATTTCCCTCACGGGCGCGCAGCACGATGCGCTGATGGACGCATATCGAAACCTGACGCCGTGGCCGGACGTACGCGAAGGGCTCGTTGAACTTCGGCGGCGCGGGATCCGGCTGGCGTTTCTTTCAAATCTCACGGCAGCAATGCTGGATGCAAATCTGAGGGCCGGAGGGTTGGGCGAGTTCTTCGAACCGCATTTGACGACGGATCGCGTACAGGCATACAAGCCGAGTCCACGTGCCTACCAGATGGGGCCTGATGTGTTTCGGTTGAAGAAGAACGAGATTGCTTTTGCGGCGTTCGGGGCATGGGATGCGGCGGGAGCGAAGTGGTTCGGGTATCCCACGGTGTGGGTGAATCGGGCCGGAGTTCCGCAAGAGGAACTGGATGCGCAGCCGGATGCCATCGCAAAAGACTTCGGAGGATTGATCCGCTTTCTTGGCTGAGCCGTACACGGCGCTCAATTCGAGGCTGGGCTTGCGGCAAAGTTGTGCGGTTTTCAGGACGACCGCCTGAATTCTTCCGCCTAATCACTCCGAGAACTAAGAATTCGTGACGCTGGTATAGGCTTTTATGAGTCAAACAGGCGCGAATTCCGAGTTCTCGAGGTGAGTAGAAATGGCAGCTGCTGAAACCAGTTTTCTGCATGGTCAATTAAGGGAACGCAAGCAGCGTCTGGAGTTGGTGATGCAAGCGACTCCGAATGACGCAAGTCTTCAGGCATTGCTGCACGAGGTAGATTCGGCGCTGGATCGTTTTGCAGATGGCTCGTATGGGCTATGCGATTCGTGTCATGAGGCGATCGAACGGGACAGGCTGCTTGCTGATCCACTGATTCGCTATTGCCTCGATCACCTGACGAAGCATGAGCGTATCGCACTGCAGAGAGATCTGGACCTTGCGTCGGAGTTGCAGCGGGGCCTTTTGCCGCCGAAGGATCTCAAAGTGGGCGTCTGGGAGACCAACTATCACTATGCTCCGCTGGGTGCGGTGAGTGGCGACTACTGCGATCTCTATCCTGCGAAAGAGCAGCTCTACTTCATGCTTGGCGATGTTGCTGGAAAGGGAGTCGCTGCCTCCATGCGAATGACGCAATTGCACGCGCTGTTCCGCAGCTTGATTGGAATGGGGCTTCCACTTGCGCAGATTGTTGAGCACATTAACGGATTCCTCTGCGAGAGCGGGCTTTCAGGCCAGTACGCGACGCTTGTTTGCGGGCGTGCCGAGGCGGAAGGTGGAGTGGAACTCTTCAATGCCGGGCATCTCCCCGTTATCGCAGTGCAGAAAGGCAAGACGCAATTGCTGGAGTCGACAGGCTTTCCAGTAGGCATGTTTCGTGAAGCGTCGTTCACCCCGGTCAGAGTGTATCTGGGAAATGACGACATGCTGTTTCTTTTCACAGACGGTGTTTCGGAGGCAGAAGGAAGAAGCGGCGAGTACGGCGTTGAGCGCATCGTGAACCTGCTGTGCCAAAAGACTCCATGCTGCGCGGCGGAGGTTGTGTCAGCCTGTCTGGACGACCTGCGCGCGTTTGTAGGCAGCCAGCCCGGGATGGACGATGTGACGCTGCTGGCGATTCGGCATGCAACCTAGGATTGTTCGGGCACGATCCTGCCGAACGACGAGGAGTTGGCCGAAGGTGTTAGTCCCCAATCTACGTTTGTGCGATGTATCCATGCAGGCACTGGTCGTAAGCTGAAGGGAACTCACGATTGGATACTTTTTCGCTATGGGAACCCTGGGAACTGCGCTCGTCGGATCTCGTTCCAGCGACGCGACGTGTGCGGTGGAGCCGCCGACGATCACGCCGGGTTGGGAGGACGGAAATCGGGCGCGACGTTGGGCCGAAAAATCACTTTTTGATCGGGTGCTAGGTAGCCTCTTTTCGGATCAGCGGAGGCATCCACGGTTTTTCGCTCCGCCGATTGTGGCGTACCTGGGCGGTGTGGGTTCATCAAAGTTGTTTCCAATTGTCAATGTGAGCGTGAGCGGTTTCTGCCTGAGAGCGAATGAGTTCTGGACGCCCGGGGCGGTTATGCCCGTCACTTTGCAGAGGTGGAGAACGATTCCGCAGGATGATCCGGAGTCGATTACGGTGCATGCGATGCTCGTGCGGCGGGATGGTGACGCAGCGGGGTTCGCGATTGCAATGGCTCCAGGGGGATCGCTGTTGCTTCCTCACATGGGCGGGAAGCGCGCAAAGATATTGCAGGAACAGATGGCGGAGTTTTTGAAAGACCTGCCAGAGCCGATGAAAAAGGCGCCGGTTGAGCCCCACCATGCGGCATTGTGCGCAAGTGTGGTGAGAAAAGCGGAGAGGCTGGAACTGCTACTCAGGTAGGGCCAACACACAAGCTCCCCGCGTCTGCCTGGCAACAGCCACGCGGTTCCGGCAGGGGGGCACTCGCGCCGATTCCGCGCGACAGTCACAAACGCAACAAGGCCGTCCCTGATGGGACGGCCTTGTTGATTGAGAGAACCAAGGAGCACAGTTAACTTGCGCAAGTGCCGCTGGCGTTTGCGCCGAAGGCGCGGTTATCTGGACGATCAGTCCCCGGCGACGGGCTCGGCTTCTTCGCGGTGGCGATTGACCGGCGATGCGGCGTTGTTGGTTGCGGGACGGATGTCGCCGATCGAAACCATTCCACCCTCCGGCGGCTTCTCGCCCAGTACGTGTTCGCGATAGAGCTTGGCCATGCGGGCGTTTTCGGCTTCCTGCTTCGCCTTGTCAACGCTGCTCTGGGCATTGCGTGCGCGCAGCTTTTCTTCGCGGGCGTTCTTGGCGATGCCGAGTTCGTCGAGGGTGTGGTTGGCTTCGGAGTTCACGTGCTCCATGTTGAGCTTGAGCTCGTGGCCCACATAGGTCATGCCGACCTTTTTACCACCGGCGAAGATCTCGTGACGGCCGTGCTCCTCGTACCACTTGGTCAGCGTGGCGGTCATGTGCATCTTCTCGATGATGTTGCGCCAGCCCACGCCGGTGTTGTACGCGCAGAAGCTGATTTCGCCTTCCTGCGTCGCGTAGGGGATGATGCACTGCTCGGTGCGGCGGAAGTCGTAGTTGAAGAGGTCCTGGAACCACATGCCGGCGATGAAGAGGAAGTTCCAGCGGTCCTGACGGCGCTTCTGGATGTCTTCCATGGTGCGGTCGCCCTTAACGCTGCCGTAGTTCTTACCAGTGGCGTTGAAGGTCTTGTCCATCTTCTTCAGCATGTCAGAGATCTTGAAGTGAGTGGGAGCCTGGAACGGATCGTAGTTGCGGAGCAGGGCGAGTCCAAATCCGATGACGGACATCCACTTGCCACGGGCGGCGTCATTGACCTTTGCGAGGTCCTTGGCGACCTGGTCCATGTGGAGGAAGGCAGTGACGGGAGCGGCTTCCTTAGTTTCCTTGTCGATCATCAGCGCCATGCCGATGCCGCAGTTCGGGTGGCATCCGCAGGAGAGCTGGCCCCACTCGGCCGAAGGTCCGTGCACGAGATCGGCCCAGTCAGAGAAGGTGCTCATGAAGCTGATGGGGAACCAGTCGCGCTCGGGAACGCCGATGCCGACCTGGTTCTTGACGTCATGCGCCATGTGCGAGAGGGTGTAGCGCTGTGCAAGACGGCGCTCTTCGCTGATGTCCTCGTCGCGGCCAGTGAACGAAACCGGCTGGAAGGAGAGGAAGCTGATTTTTTTGGGATTGTCGAGAGCGAACTCGATGATGCGGCCGACCTGCTCGTTGTTAATGCCGTTGATGATCGTCGTGACAGGGACGATCTCTACGCCGGCTTCGTGCAGGTTGTTAATGGCCTGGAGCTTCACGTCGAAGAGGTTACCGACCTTGCGGTGCGAGTTGGCAGCGTTGCCGATGCCGTCGAACTGGAGGTAGACGTAGCGGAGGCCCGCTTCAGCGGCTGCGCGGCAGAGTTCCTTGGATTTTGCGAATTCGATACCGTTCGATGCGGCCTGCACGGAGTTGTAACCAACCTTGCGCGAGTAGGCGACTGCATCGAGGAAGTAGGGCGAGAGCGTGGGCTCGCCACCGGAGAACTGAACGCTCATCTGACGACGCGGCTTGATGGTGATCGCGTTGTCGAGCATGGTCTTGATTTCGTCCCATGTGAGCTCGTGGACGAAGCCGACCTGGTTGGCGTCCATAAAGCACGGGTCGCACATCATGTTGCAGCGGTTGGTGAGGTCGATGGTGAGCACCGAGCCGCGGCCGTGGGTGACTGTCGATGTGCCGTGGTTGTGGAGCTTGCCTTCGGTTTCGCCGTGGGCGCGGATGTCGCGGCCGGGGAAGCTCTCTTCAAGGTGCTTGAAGAAGGCCGGGTCGATGGACATGACGTCCTCGAAGTGGCCGTGCTTGGGGCAGTCCTTGACCATGAGGATCTTGCCGTCGCGCTCGATGATCTGGGCCTTGATTTCGCCGACCTTTTCGTTCAGGAGGACTTCGTGGGGAAGCTTGCCGTCGAGGATCTGCTTGCGGATCTCAGGGACGCACTTGGGGCAGAGCGAGTCAGTGGTGCGGGGCCATCCCAAGGGAGGCTTTTCTTTCTGCCAGCTCTTCAGGAGGGGTTTGTCGCTCCATTTGGGAGTAAACGAGGGGTTGGGGCTGATGCGATTCAGCCGCTCGTAGACACTCCACGCTCCCTTGGCCGCATATACGGCTACCTTCTCGGCATATTTCACTGCTTTTGACATCTGGTGCGATCTCCTTTGGAAAGTGTGCGCTACGCGCTACGGGACCCCTGGACAATATCTTGCCAAGGCGAAAAGACTCATTCCGAGAGTAACGGGGTAGGGCAGTCAATCCAACCGGGGTGCAGCGAATGGGGAAAAGGGTGTGCGAATGGGGACTGGCGGCGGGTGAACGGCGTGCTTCGGGCAGAGACAAAGGGTTGATGCTGCAAGGGGTTACGGGTTTGGTGCATGCCTGCACGCAGCTTTCGCTCGCCCGCAGCAGACCGCGACGATCGCGCTCACGGTGATCTGAGCATCGCTCTTCCTCCCCGGCTGTGGTTCGAGCCTCAGCAGAGGAGCGGTGTCGTTACGGAAAGCCCGGTGCGCCGGGGGTGGAGATCTGGTTGATGATCTGCTGAACGAAGACGATCTGGACGTGGATGCGGCGAGCGACGTCGGGGAGGAATTCGGTAACGAAGTTGTCGGTGGGGGCAAGAGCCCAGCCGGTGACCACGCGGGCGGTGGTGGTGGGCAGATCCGTTTCGATGCCGGGGACGTAGAGGTTGGCGATTTCGGCGTCGATGGGCGACGCCAGGAAGGTGGAGAAGTTGGGCATGCCCTTGCCGTGATCGCTTTTGGTCCAGCCGACCTGGACAATCGCGTTGAGGATGCGGCGCGGAATGGGAGCGTGTGGCATGCGGTGATAGTGCGGGTCCTGATGGAAGATGGAAGGAACCAGAAACGTGCCGAAGAATTCGCTGGTCATATCTTCGGTGTAGCTGACACCGGTGTAGCGCCAGAAGCCGGGGATTCCAGGGCCGTAGGCTGAGTGGGAGTCGGAGCCGATGGCGATGGCGGCGTTTCCTGCAATCGTGATGGCGTTGAACGGATCCAGGAGGTTGCGCGCTGCCAGGCGCGCCTTTTCTTTTGGAGAGAGCGGCTTGATCTCGGGGCCATTGATAAAGCGCTGATAGAAGTTGATGAGAGGCGGCGGAAGGCAGGGTGGCAGGTTCTGCAAGTCCTGAGCCGGGTTTCCGATTCCAATGGGCCGAGAGGGCTCGACCGATGAAAAGCCTGCGATGGAGGCGAGATAGCTGGAGCCCAGGGCGGTGAGAGTTCTGCCGGAGGACTCGCTTTTTGATATGACGCGGCAGGGTCCCTGCTTCTGGGTCTTGATGATCGGCAGCGGAGCGACAGGAATGGGAGCGGCGGGATTGAAGGGTTCTGTAGGAGCCGGAACCTGGCCAGACAGCAAGCCCACGCCCGCAAGCAGAATGCTGGTGAGAGCGAGATCGCGTTTTGGGAAGGCTGAAGACAGATTCAGACGCGAAAGCAGAGTCCGGCGTCCTGTCTGGCAACTTGCGGCCTGATGCAAAGAGGGGGTCCTCGATCCGATGGAACTTTTCCCGTTCCGCGCCGTAATTGAGTGGAGATGCAGGACCGGCACAGTACCCCTCTCCCGCCAGCAGACGCGCTACTTACTGGGACGCAAAATATTCAGTAAAGGTAACTTGGGTCTCAAGAAAGAGAAAAGGAGTGCGGAAGAATAGAAGCGTTCCGGCTGTTGTTCATCGAGGCACGGAGTGCGCGCAGGACAGGGCTGGCGGCATTGACGGGGTATGGCGCCAAGTCGAGACTAGAAAGCGAGGCTAACGTTTATGAGCTCTTATCCTCCTCCACCACCCCCTCCTCCGGGCCACAGCGTAGGCGGGCGAATTGATGAAGCGATCGAGTTGATCGAGATGGAACTCCGACACGCGATCGCGTATGTGAATGATGCAGTCGTGCCGCAGGTGCGCAGCGAGTCAATTTCGGCGATGCGCAAATTGTCAGACAAACTTCGCAACCTGGCAGACAAGATGGACCAGCAGCAAAGAGGTTAATGCGGCTGATGCACCTAAAAGTGATGCGACCGCTCACTTCCCCGAGTACGTTGCGCATCGGATGGCCGGTTGTGGTGATGGTAGTGGCGATGGTTGCTGCCGGTTGCGGTCACAAGAAGACCCGAGTGACGCCGACCGCGACTGCGCCGCCCGTATATGCGCCGCCGAGAGGCACGAGTCCGTCGCGACCACCGGCTGAGCCGCCGGCAAGGGGCTCGATTCCGGTAACCCGCGTGCCGGAGGGTGGAATCAGCGCGGAAGACAAAGAATTTATCCTGTCGCATCGTCCGATTTACAGCGAAGAGGGGCGTGCGACCTGGTACACCGCCGCGCGCGGGCGGAAAGCCGCCAATGGGCAGGTGTTCAGCGATGAGGCGCTGACAGCGGCGCATCGGACACTGCCGATGGGCTCGCTGATTGTGGTGACGAATCTGAAGACGCGTCAGGCTTCGGCCATGCGGATCAGCGATCGCGGGCCGTTTGTTACAACGGCGATCCTGGATCTGACAAAGGCATCGGCTCGATCGATCGGTATCTGGCCGGGATCGGGACCGGTGCGCGTGGACGTATATGAGACTCCAAAGCCGATGGAAGTGGGAGGCCGATGGTGCGTGCAGATCGGGCCGTTCACGAGCGAGCGCAAGGCCATTCGCTTTAAGCAAAAATTGCTTGATCAGTACGCGGGATCGCGCGTGATCGAGTTCCCCGGTGAGCGGAGCTACTGGGTTCGGATCAGGCCGGCAGGGGACGATCGCGAACAGGCTGAGGAGATGGCGCGTCGAATGAGGCCGGACGAGGGTGTGGCGTATCTCACGCGGATGGATTAACCGGGGAATCGAATCAGGCGGCGGGTCACATTGAAGCAGCCGAAGAAGATTCCTGGGCGAGGATCACAATATCCACAGCTCTGCCGCGACTTCTAAAAACAGAGATCTCTTCTAACTCGGCTTAAGAGTCTTCATCCAGCTCGATCGGAGGAAGCCATGATCGCTCGGAAAAGGCCTATTTCGCCAAGCCTCGAGGCTAGAATTACCGGCGCACTCTATTTCATCAGCGGATCCGCTTTCACATACGCAGAGAATACGGTTCGCAAGAGCCTGGTTGTTGCGGGGGATGCTTCAGCGACAGCCGGCAACATCGCTCGTCACCTGCCCACCTATCGCCTCGGACTTGCGGCAGACCTTGTCTCGAGCATTCTGTTTTTGATTGTGACTCTGCTGCTCTACGACCTGCTTCGGCCAGTGAGCCGGCCGGTGGCGAGGATCGCAGCCACTTTCAGCCTTGTTGGATGCATTGTCGGAGTGTTTACGTGCTTCCTGCACTTTGCTCCGATGGTGCTCCTGGAAAGCTCGAATCTGTCGAGTACTTTCTCGGCGACACAGCAGCAATCGCTCGCGCTGGAATCTCTCATCTTGGGAAGCCAGGTAACCAACTTGAGCATGATTTTCTTTGGCTGCTTCAACGTGTTCGCAGGCTACCTGATTATCCAGTCGAGGTTCATGCCCTGGATCATCGGCGCACTGCTTTCGTTCGCGGGCGCGTGCTACCTCGTCGACTACTTCGCATGGGTGCTGAACCCTGAGGTTGGGGCCCACTTGTTGCACTACCTGGTTTGGGAAGGAACAGCGGGGGAGGGTTCGCTTATTCTCTGGCTGCTGATTTTTGGCGTGAACTCGACCAGATGGTTCCAGCGCGCCGGTATCGATAGTGCAGGTCTCACGATGAGATCAGTGTAAGGAAAAACACCGGATCAAATGTGACAACCCTCCGGTGCGCGTGGCGCTGCTTACGGGCGCCAGCGCTACTCGATGTAGCGCTTTGCCTGGTAGCGATTCACCGTTGGTTTGCGCGGCGGGTAAACGACAGTGGGCCAGTGCTTCTCCGGAACCCATCTCCCGGTTGTGTCTTCGACACCAACCTTCTGGCCGCACGTCTCGCATGGATACACGCCCCATCCGGCCCGGTCTCGGCTGGTCTTGAGCAGCTCCTGCGTCTCTTCGCTAAGCTTCCCTTCACATGGCTTGGTAAGTATTGGCATAGTCTCTTCTCTGGCGCGCTGATGATGAGTGGCCCGTGGTTTTCGAACCTGGATTCTGTTCGGGGTCGATCAACGGGCTGCAAGCCCGTTTCAGGCTGAGGGAGGGGAACTTATACCTTTTTCTACCTTCTTCGAAGCCTTACATACACTTTGATGCGGGAATAGGGCATGAAGTAGCCGGAAAAGCAGGGAACAGCGCCCAGCTCTCAGTGAACGGTTGATTCCAATGATTTATGAGCGACTAATCATCACGGGAATCTAGCCCCCGAAGACCGTGGCGGTGAAGCACCAAAGGCGCTACCCGTTGGTGATCACTGATTTCTGGCTACTTGCCTCTATTCCGGCGGGGCGTAGTAGGGTAGCTTGTCGTTGGTCTCGTTGGCGCGCTTGACGGTGACGTCATCGAAGAGGAGCGCGGGGGCAAGGACGGTTTCAGGAACCTCGGTGGCGTAATTGGCGACCCAGAGGTTCTTGCCGGCGGCCACGACTCCGGAGCGGAGTGCGCGTTGGTCGAGATCGTCGAGGACAGCTCCGCGAACGAGGGTACGCTTTCCGTCGAGATCGATGCGGTAGAGAAGGCGCGGTGTGTTTTCGGTGCCGAGTGTTTCTACGTAATAGACAGACTTGAGGCCGCGCTCTTTCGCGATTTGAACGAGCTTGCTGTTCAGTTCTTCGTCCGTGAGACCCTGCTGCGCGGTGACTTTGAGAACACCGATAGCCGGGCGGGCCGGACCGGTAACGCCTGCGCGTGCGTGCCCGTTGGATTCAGGGAAATCGCGCACGGGCGTACGGCCGATCAGATAGTTCTGAAGGTGTCCGTCGGCGACGAGCTGAACAGTTTGCGCGGGGACTGCCTCATCGTCGACAGAGTAGGAGCCGACGAGGTATTTCCCTTCCCATGTTTTGAGCGCGGGATCATCGACGACGGAGAGGAAGTCGGGCATGATGCGCGCTTTGTAGCTGGACGCGAACGGGCCGTTGGTGCGAGCTTCCGTGCCGAGTTTGGGACGGGTGGCTGTGACTCCGGAGGCGAGCAGTGCGTGCAGCGTGTCGGCGCTCGCATCGGCTGAGAGAAGAACGGGGCCGTGATACTCCTCTTCGACGAGGGGCGCTTTGCGGAGATCTCCGAGTGAGGAAATGAGCGTGATGGCGTGCTTGTGGAGCTCCTCCGGGCTGTCGAGGTCGGATAGAGAGACCCCGCTGGTTCCATAGGAGCGATCGAGATGCATGCCGTCATCAGCCTGGGTGCCGAGGCCGATGGATTCGGAATAGCTACTGGAGGACTTGCGTACGATAGCGCCTTCGCTGGACGCAATCCAGGTGGTGGTAACGCGGGCGTGGAAGGCTGCGGTGGAGTATTGGATCTGCTGCTGGTTCGAGCTGACGGTTGAATCGGTGCGGTAAATGCCGCTGTCTCGAGCGACGCGCTCGGTCCATGCATTTTCATCGAGGGACAGCTTGAGAGGATCGGCAAGCGAGACGATGGGCCTCGTTTTGCTGAAGTCGTCGGCCTGGGGAGGGGTTTGCACCTGCTTGAGCTCGGCCTGCTTCTGCGCGTATGCGGCGAGCGCGGCTTTGTAGGCCTGATCCGTTCCTGCCCACAGAGCGGAGCGGATCGCTGTGGGATCGTCCTCGATCGAAGTGAGCTGGATGGCGCCGTCTCCGCGTGGGCCGGAATTGTCAGTCTTGTAGTCGCCTACGCGGACGGTGATGCGAGCGATGCGCGCGTGGCTGCGATGCGCGCCTTCGGTATCGCCGAACATGGCGCGGGTCTCGAAGTCCTGCACGTCTTCAAGGCGGTACTCGATGAAGTAGGGCTTTTCGAAGCCGGGAAGCTGGAGGTGGGACATGCTGCGGTCAAGTTCGTCGAGCATGGCTTTGAGAACCGGGTCCTTCTCAGCTTCGGCGCGTGTCGTCTGTGCCGAGGTGGTAAGTGGTGCGATGGTGGCGAAGGAGAGAAGTCCCGCCGCGATGATTGCTGAGAGATGGCGAGAGAGGCTCATTGGCCCTCCTTCGTTACCGGAGTTGCTGCTGCGCCGGGGATGGAGAGGATCGGCGGGCGCTGCGTGCCTTGCTGCTGGCGCTGCGTTTCGATTTCGCTGACGAGCATGGCGGGAGCGACCGCGCTGACCGGGACGGTTCCGGATTCGGCGCCGCATTCACCGTTGAACACTTCGCTCTTGTCGCTGGTGGCAACGATGCGCTTCATGGCGGCGAGCGGAGTACCGACGATACTGACACCGCGAACAAGCTCATCCGGGCGGCCGTCTACATAAACGCGCCAGACAACGAGTGGGATGACCTGGAAAGCCTGCGGCGCGCTGCGCGTGGTCACGGCGAATCCCGAGGAGATGTCCTCGAAGTAGAGGCCGTAGGGCTTGCCCTGCCTTTTAGCTTCCTCGATCAATTGTTTACGGAGGTCAGCTTCGGGCTCCGTTTTGGTCGAAGTGACGATGAGATTGCCCTGGCGGCCGGTGGGCATGCGTCCGGTCTGTGCGCGGCCGTGGCCGTTGGAGTCGGCGAAGCTGGCGATGGGGAGGCGCGACATGAGAAAGGTTTTCAGGACGCCGTTCTGGATGAGGTCGACGCGGCGGGCTTTCTGGCCTTCGTCGTCGTAAGCATAAGTGCCGCTGAGCCAGGTCTTGTTGAACGTGCTGACGGTGGGATCGTCGGAGACGGAGAGGAACGGCGGCAGAACTTCTTTGTTCAGTTCCTTGGTGAAGGTCTGGCCTTCTTCGTCGCCGCGCTGGCGCTGGCCCTCGAGGCGGTGGCCGAGAACTTCGTGGAAGAAGACGGCGGAGGCGCGTCCGGAGAGGATGGCGGGGCCGTCAAAAGGCTCGGTGACGGGAGCTTTGCGGAGAGCTTCGAGACTCTTGCCCAGTTCGCGAACTCCCGCTTCCATTTGTGCTTGTGAGGGAAGGCCGTCGGCGGTCTCGGCTTCGAATGTCTGCCCGCGAAAAAGGTCCATGCCGTCTTCAGCCCGGGTAACCGCGAAGACGACTACGCGAGCCTGCTGGTGGGGAGCGACGATGCGAGAACCCTCGGAGGAGGCGTAGTAGTCGGTCTGATTCTGCACCGTGAGCATGGCGATGTTCTGGTAGACATCGGGAAACTCACGGAAGACGAGACTGAGAGACTTGATGCGCTGCTCCCAGGCGCTGCGGTCAAGGCTGATGGGCGGAGCGGGAGTGGAGACGGAAACCTGCGGGGGCTCTTTGCTGAAATCGGGCGAAGAGTCTTCTTCCTTGGCGCGGACCTGGGCTTCCGTTTTGACGCGAAGGTAGTTGTCAAGAGCGTTGCCGTAGCCCGCGTTGGTTGCTAGCCAGAGAGTGCGTGCGAGCGCTGCGCGATCATCGCCGAGAGGGATCTGAAGGCTGTTGACGGCGGACGCCCGATGGGTGCCGTGGGTGTTGTCGAGTTTGGGATCGCCGATGCGGACCTGGACGTCGGCAACGCGGATGTGGCTGGTGTTGCTGTCGGCGAGAGCGCCGTACTGGGCGCGGATAGAGACGCCGCTTGCGTCGGAAATGGAGTAGCTGAGGAAGTAAGGCGGGAGAAGCTTGTCGGCGTCTTTCTGGTTGGAGCCGGATTTTCCCAGCGATGTGAACGCGCGCTGAAGTTCGCCAGTCATCGTGTCGAGGAGGACAGGCGCCGAGGATACTGCACCTTTGGCAGCGGGGTGGAGTCTGCTGCCGTGCTGGGCGTTGGCGGCGAGGGTCGCGGAGAGCAATGCGGCGGCGAGCAGGCGGACTCGGACGCGGGAATTGCGGTGTCCGGAGGAACAGGGGCACCCTGAACGAGGGTAAGACTTCTGGGCTGTGAACATCGGTAAACTTGATTGTCTCAAAATTCTGGTTCTTTCGAGGGAAAACTGGTGGCTATCGCCCATCGCATTCTGATCGCGGGTACCGTTGCACTTGTGTTGCTCGTGAGCGGGGCAGGTGCATGGGCCCAGGCAAGCGACCCGAAGCCGCCAGCCCCGGAGAACGAACTGCAGCAGGTGATAGAGAAGCAACAGCCCCACTCCGAGGAGGCGTATTCGCTGCCGCCAGAGAAGCTTGCGGAGGCGAAGGCGCTGAATCGGATCAGGGTGTCGGTAGCAATTGCCGGGTCGGTATGCGGGCTCATCGTGCTGTGGGCCTTGCTGCAATCGGGGGCGGCTACGCGGTTAGACGTGTGGACGCGCGAAACGCTGAAACCGCGATGGGTGCAGGGGATCGGGTTCTTTGCGGCCGTGCTCGCGATCCTGGCGGTGGCGGATCTGCCGCTGGGAGTGATTGCCCATGCGGCGAGCCTGAAGTATCACGTCAGCGTGCAGGGCTGGGGGCCGTGGTTTGTCGACAATGGGAAGGGACTGGGCGTATCGATGGCGATCGGAGTACCGGTAGCTCTGTTTCTGAATTGGGTGGTGCGTAAATCGCCGAGGCACTACTGGATCTGGATCTGGCTGATCTCAATGCCGCTGGTGCTGATTTCGGTTTTCCTCGCGCCGCTGGTGCTGGATCCGATCTTCAATAAGTTCTCGCCGCTGGAGGCGACGCATTCTGCGCTGGTTGCAAAGCTGGAAGAGGTCGTGGAGCGGACGGGAACTGCGATTCCGCCGGAGCGGATGTTCCTGATGAAGGCAAGCGAGAAGAGTAACGGAATCAACGCATACGTCACAGGGATTGGCTCGAGCAAGCGCTTTGTAATGTGGGATACGACGACGGATCGGATGCCAGACGACGAAGTGATGTTCATCTTCGGGCACGAGAGCGGGCACTACGTTCTGAATCACATTCCGAAGGGATTGGCACTGATGATGATGGGTCTCGGGTTCCTGTTCTGGGCGTGTGCGCACCTGGCGGAGGGAATGGTGCGCCGGTTCGGGGAGCGCTGGAAGGTGAGCGCGATGGCGAGCCGGACGGGATTCCTGGTGCTGTTCTTTGCGTTTTCGATGGGGAACTTTGTGTCAGAGCCGTTGGGGAATGCTGTAAGCCGGCACTTCGAGCACCAGGCAGACGTGTACGGACAAGAGGCGATCCACGGGCTGGTGGCTGATCCGCAGAAGACAGCGGTTTCGGCGTTCAACCAAATGGGAGAGGCATGGCTGGAAGATCCAGATCCGAATGCGTTTGTGGAGTTCTGGATGGGAAGCCATCCTTCCGTGCAGAGACGGGCGAGATTCGCGGAGCACTATGATCCGTGGACAGACGAGGGACGGGGAGAGTTTTTCAGCAAATAGGAAGTGATGTGCTCGCGGTGAAGGCGGGACAAAGCCAACCGGGTCCTTCGTCGCATCGAAAGCTCGAATCCAATAAGATAGAAACAGTCATGGTTGCGGCTTTCCTGATTCCTCCGTTATTCGCCCGGGCTGCGGGCTCAGTGCTCGTCGCGGGCGCGGGGGCGGTTGCTGTCATTATCTGGCGGCTGCGGGAGACGCGGACTGCGGTTTCGCTGCGGAAGATCATTATTCCGCCGCTGGGGATGGCGACGGGGTTCTCCATGTTCGTGGACTCTGCTTTCCGGGTGCCGTGGACGTGGGCATTGACGGCTTTTCTGACAGGCGCGCTGATTCTTGCGTGGCCCCTGCTTCTGACGACTCGGCTGGAGCGGCAGGGCGAGACGGTCAGAATGAAGCGGTCGAGCGCTTTTCTGGCGGTAATCCTGGTGCTGGCGGCGATCCGGTTCCTGGCGCGGGGGTATTTTGACACCGTCCTCACAGCGCAGCAGACCGCGGGAATTTTCTTTATTCTGGCTTTCGGGATGATCCTGATCTGGCGGGTGAAGATGCTGGTGGATTACCGGCGGCTTACGTCGGGTCTGGAGACCAGCGCGGCCTGAACCTTTTCAGCTTGCGACCATTTCAACCTGGAGAACTGAATCATGCAATTTCTTACGCTGTCGCGCCGGCGGACCGATGCGTTTCCAGCGGAAGCATTTACCCCGGAGCTGATCGGGCAGGAAGCACAACGCGTGAAAGAAATGTATGTCACAGGGCTGCTGCGGCAGATATGGAAACGCGGAGACACGCCGGGCGCGGCAATCATCTGGGAGGCCGGAAGCGAAGCCGAGGTGCGCGAGGCCGTGTCGACTCTGCCGATCTACAAGGCGGGCATGCTGGAGTTGAGCGCGATTCTGCCGCTTGAACCCTATGCGGGCTTCGGGCCAATCAAAATAAGGCCGGTGTGTGGATTTGGCGGGATAAAACGCTGGCTTTTCCTCATTCCACGAGAAGCTTCTTGAGGTCGTACACTGTAGCTTCGTTTGTCGTCTGTTGAAAGGAGCTTTTCTTTTTATGGCTTATCCGGCGAATTACCGCTACACGAAAGAACATGAGTGGATCTCGCTCGAGGGAAAGATCGGAACCATTGGGATTACCGACTACGCACAAAACTCGTTGGGCGACATCGTGTATGTGGATGTGCCCAAAGTGGGCGATTCGGTAACAGCGAACAATTCGTTCGGCTCGGTGGAGAGCGTGAAGGCGGTGAGCGATCTGTTCTCGCCGGTAAGCGGAACCGTGAGCGCGATCAACGAGGAACTGAAGACATCGCCGGACAAGATCAACGAAGCTCCCCACGAGACATGGATTATCAAGGTGGAGCTTGCGGATACGGCGGAATTTGAGAAGTTGCTGGACGCGGCGGCGTACGAGAAATTCGTCTCAGAAGAGACCGGCGCCTAGCGTCGACTGTTGGCTATCGGCTTTTGCTCTTAGCTGCTGCGAACGTTGTATCAAAACTTTGTATCGAGCTTTAGCTGAGAGCACAGCTAACAGTTAAAGCCAGGAGCTGAAGGCTCACATGCGTTACTTACCAAAATCTCCCGCTGAGCGCAAGCAGATGTTGAAGGCTATCGGCGCGAAAGCGATTGACGATCTGTTTGCCATTATTCCGGCGGAGTACAGGCTCACGCGCGATCTCGATGTGCCGCGCCAGCAGGGCGAGAGCGAGATCGTTTCATACTTCAAGGCGGCGGGACAGAAGAACGCAACCGACTACGCGAGCTTTCTCGGTGCGGGGTGCTATCGGCACTATCGGCCGGTCGTGATCGACTCGCTCGTGCAGCGCGGCGAGTTGCTGACTAGCTACACACCCTATCAGGCTGAGATCACGCAAGGAACACTGCAGGCGATCTTCGAGTTTCAGACGATGATTGCCGAGTTGACCGGCATGGATGTGGCTAACGCCAGCATGTATGACGGATCAACGGGAGCAGCCGAGGCCGTGCTGATGGCGATGCGCGTGACGGGGCGGCAGAAGGCGGTGGTTGCTTCGACTGTGCATCCGGAGTATCGCGAGGTGCTGCAGACCTACCTGCGCTATCGCGATCTGCCGACAGCGGAAGTTGGATACGTGGCCGAAACCGGTCGCGTGGATCTGAAAGCGCTTGATGCGGCGGTGACGGAAGAGACAGCGGCAGTGCTTGTGCAGAGCCCCAACTTCTTCGGTGTGATCGAGGACATTCCGGCAATTGCGGAGATCGCGCACAAGAAGGGTGCGCTGCTGATCGTGTCGATTGCCGAGGCGGTTTCGCTGGGCGTCGTTCGCCCTCCGGTCGAAGCGGACATCGTGAGCATGGAGGCGCAGTCGTTCGGGGTTGCGCTCAGCTATGGCGGACCGTTCTGCGGAGTGATCGCGGCGAAGGAGCAGTATCTGCGGCAGATGCCGGGACGGCTTGCTGGACAGACGGTGGACGGCAACGGCAATCGGGGATTCGTGCTGACGCTGTCGACGCGCGAGCAGCATATCAGGCGTGAGAAGGCGACTTCGAACATCTGCACGAATCAGGCGCTGGTTGCGCTGATGGCGACAATCTTCCTCACGGTATATGGGAAAGAAGGTATCCCCGAACTGGCGGAGCACAATCTGGCGAAGGCGGCCTATGCGGCGAAGACGCTGAGCGAGCAGCCGGGCGCCAAGTTGCTGTTCAAAGACTCGCCCCGGTTCCATGAATTTGTTCTGCAGACGCAGGAGCCGACCGCACAGTGGACCCAGCGGTTGCTGGACGAAAAAATTGTGGGCGGACTCGATCTGGGCCGGTGGTATCCGGAGTTGAAGAACGCGACCCTCTGGTGCGTAACGGAAGTGGTGGCGCGGGAGACGATCGATCACGCGGCGAAGGTGCTGGCAGCGGCGCCGGTGGAGGCGTAGAGATGGCGGCGACAGTGGAACAGATTGAGAGAAAGACATTAGGCAAGGTTCGGCCGCATCAGACGCAGAACGAAGGGCTGGTCTTTGAGAAGTCAGCGCCGGGGAAGCGCGGGTACAAGTTGCCTCCGCTCGATGTGCCGGAAGTCGATGCGAAGGCGGCGTTGGGTGCGGCTTATCGTGAAGAAAAGGCCGGATTGCCGGAGCTGAGCGAAATTGAAATCATTCGCCACTTCACACGGCTCTCGACGTGGAACTACGCCATCGATCTCGGAATGTATCCGCTGGGATCGTGCACGATGAAGTACAACCCGCGCGTGAACGAGTTTGTGGCGCGGATCGAGGGGCTGGCGGAAGCGCACCCGTATCGTCCGGAGTCGCTGGCGCAGGGGATTCTGGAAGTGATCGATCTGCTGCAGAAGTGCCTCATCGAGATCACTGGCATGGATGCCATCACGCTGCAACCGGCGGCGGGAGCTCACGGCGAGTTCACGGGGATTCTGCTGGTGCGCGCGTGGCATGAGTCGCGCGGCAATGCGCGACGCAAGATTCTGATCCCCGATTCAGCGCATGGAACGAACCCGGCGACGGCGGCCATCTGCGGATACCAGGTGGAGAATCTGAAGTCGAATGCGCAGGGCGGAATCGACCTTGAAGCACTGGAGCGGCAGGTCGATGAAGATACCGCTGCGCTGATGCTGACCAATCCTTCCACACTGGGCGTGTTCGAAAACGAGATTCACAAGATCGCCGACATCCTGCATGCGAAGGGCGCACTGCTCTACATGGACGGCGCAAACATGAATGCGCTGGTGGGGAAGGTCCGGCCGGGCGACTTCGGCGTGGACGTAATGCACTTGAACCTGCACAAAACGTTCTCGACGCCGCACGGCGGTGGCGGTCCGGGATCCGGACCTGTGGCCTGCAAGAAGTTTCTGGAGCCGTTTCTGCCGACGCCAGTTCTGGTGAAGAAGGACGGAGCGCTCCATTGGGACTTCAATCGGCCGCAGTCGGTGGGGCGGGTGCGGGCGTTCTACGGCAACACCGGTATGTTCATCCGTGCGTTGGCTTACATCCTGGCGAACGGGCCTGATGGCTTGCGGCAGACGACGGAAGATGCTGTGCTGAATGCGAACTACATCCGCAAGAATCTGGAAGATCTGTACGAACTGCCGTACAAGACTCCATCGATGCATGAGGTGGTGTTCAGCGACAAGCGGCAGGCGGCGAAGGGCATCAAGACGGGCGATATCGCCAAGCGGCTCATCGACTACGGCTTCCATCCATACACGGTGAGTTTCCCGCTGATCGTGCACGGTGCATTGATGATTGAGCCCACGGAGAGCGAGTCGCTGGAGGAACTCGATCTGTTCATCGATGCCATGCGTTCCATCGCAAAAGAGGTGGAAGAGACACCGGATCTGGTGAAGTCGGCGCCGCACTCGACCCGGGTCTCGCGGCTGGACGAGGTGCAGGCGGCACGGAAGCCGGTTCTACGCTGGCGACCCGTTTCCAACTAATTGACACGAACGGGGCAGAGCTAAGTTGAAGCCAGTGTGCGGATAGGGCAATTTAATGTCCGCCGCATGCTGCGCCGGTAACTTTGCGCATGTGACTTTCTACCCGTGCCGAGTTACTGCAAGAGGCCCGTAAACAGCGGCTATCCTGCACATTTCCATTGCTTTCGCTTCTGACTAAATCAGATAATCGAATTCTTCCAGGCTGGTTGTAAAGAAATACGCGTAGGATCTCGTCGGCGAAGGCGAAACGCGTGGGCCCAGGCGTAACCAGGTGGCCGGTGGGTATCTGTGATTAGGACCGGTGCAATTCTCGGACAAGTTAAGAAAGGTTTCGCGAGAAGCCTGTCAAGCGAACGAATGCGGCAGGGAGGTCTACCGATGATGAAGCTGTTTCGGAATGAAGAGGGACAAACGCTGGTGCTCACAGCACTTCTTGGATGCATCCTGATGGGCTTTATGGCCCTCGCGATCGACATGGGCGTGAGTTTCAGGACGCAGCGCAAGGTACAAACGCAGGCTGACTCTGCAGTGATTGCTGCGGCTCTGTGTGCGACCTATGGTGGCCAGTTCTGCACCCAATACCCGAATGACGCTACAGGAGCTTCTCTCACACCAGCGGCAGCCGATGCGGTTTCGGTCGCCACAAGAGCTGCCAAGGCGAACGGAATGCCTTCAAGCGCGAACATTTCCGTCGCGGCTGCTGCATACGGTCAGCACAGGACCGGTTACTACGAAGTGATCATCACGCAGCCAAGCGCGTCTCCCTTCTTAGCGACATTCGCCGGACTATTTGCCGGAGGTGCATCGGGAGGGTACAACCCATTGAACGTCGGGGCTCGTGCCGTGGCCGGACTGGTTCCGGGAACTACATGCCTTTATGTGCTGAATAATACCGCGCATGATGCGTTATCTGTGCAGGGGTCAGCTAAAATCGGTGCTCCGTACTGCTCTATTCAAGTGAATTCCAGTGCCGCTGATGCGATATGCACTACGGGTGGCGCGACGATCGATTCTGGACAAATCCTTGTGGTCGGCTCGCAGGGCAGTGCCGGAAATTGCAATCAAGTACAGAACAATGTCCAGAGCGGCGGGACGGCATCTGATCCGCTCGCATCGCTCACTATGCCTGACCAGGGCTGCGACGCGGCTCACACCTTCGGCTTTGGAGGGGGGGCTTCAGTTACGCTCTCGCAAAGTGGCAGCACTATAACCCTCACCAACACTGGAACCGGAGCGACGAAAACAGTGACCCCGAGTGGTTACGCTCCTGGTGGGACAGGAACGCCGTCCGTAAGTATGGCTTGTTTCAGCGACGCTAACGTAAAGCTCACGACCAGTTTAGGAAGCAGTACGAACTCAGCGTGGGTTTTCCAGAACGGACTGAATGTCGCAGGGAGCGGTCTAGTCACGATCAATGGAACGACCGAGATTCAACACGGGAATTTTCAGGAAGCGAACACCAACCTTTTCATCAACGGTCCAACCGGTGATGCCTCTTTGCAGCCTTACACGGGGATGGCGTTCTTGGTACCTTCAACCGACGTGAGCTGTCCAAATTCCGTGAACGCGATGGGTACGATCCCTTCCGGCGACGGTTGTTTGAATATGCAGTTTGGCAGCGGGGGCAGCCCGCCGACACAGTCGTCCAATAAATGCGCTGCTGGCGCGACAACGCCAGGGATTGTCGGGACTATTTATGCTCCGAAAGACGTGTTGTACATGCAGGACAACGGTGGCTGCCTTTCGGTCACAAATCTGATCGCCGACCTGATCTGGAATAAGAGCAGCGATCTCGAGATATATAACTACAACCTGGCGTATACCACGTCGCCACTCGATGTTGTGCGGCTCGTCGAATAAGGAGATAAGGTGATGAGCAGCAAAATGCGTTTGCGATGGATGAGGCACCTTGGGGCATGCGAGCAAGGCTCCGCCATGGTAGAGACTGCCTTGACGTTTCCGCTGTTCGTGGCTCTACTTCTCGGAGCGGTCGAATTGGGCGACTTGGCCTACAAGTCGAACGAGATCACAAATGCAGCCAGATCAGCAGCGCAGTATGCCGCATCAACCGGGGGCGGGTATACGGATTGCGACGGTAAGGTTCCTGACAGCACGATTCACTCCTGTACCTCCACCCGCGGCATCTACATCACTGCCCAGAAAGATGCGCCCCTAGTCACCAAGTCATGCACTTCATTCACGGTGCAGGCGTCCACTTCATGTATTTGTTCCAACGGTAGTGCCTGCACCTTCTCCGCGACATCGGCTGGGTACACCTGTGCAGCCAAACCTGTGGTCATGGTCTCGGTATATACCTCGGCGCAGTGTTCTCCAGCCGCCTCAGTTCCGAATTTGTTTCCGCTTGGATCTGCGTTCACGATCAATGGGTACTCTCAGCAGGAGGTCACAAATTGAGAGCAAGAGTCTTCAATGCTGACCTGTCATGCATGCCACGCCTGATTAGGGTTGTGGTAAGGAGGGGCCGCCGCGACGAAGGCAGTTCGATGGTAGAGATGGCGCTCGTCTGCGCTTTTGTCTATCTCCCGATGCTTTTTGGCATCTTCCAAGTGGCTTATGGCCTTTACATATACAACTTTGTCTGCGCTGCAGCGCACCAAGCCACCCGGTATGCCGCAGTGCGGGGAGCTAATTCCTGCACGATCCAGAGCAACTTTGTCGACTGCAACCTCAGTCCGACCGGCTCGACCAATCCGCAACCCGGCGCGGGCACTGCCCTAGAAAAATATGTGCAAAGTATTAGTTTCATGGGCATCGATCAAAGCAAAATGTCCGTCACGTCGACGTGGTTTAGCAGGAGCAATAACAATTTAAGCGGCTTCTCGATCGCGAGCTGGAACACGCCCTGTACCGCTGCTAGTTGCAACGCAATTGGAAATGCGGTGCAAGTTGTCGTGACTTACAACTTTCCTCTGGGGATTCCGGGCGGCAGAACCCTCGCGATCAACGGCGTCTCCAAGATGATGATCAGCGAATAAGGCGTTTGCTGGACGCCCGCCCCTCAAGTCAGGACTATCGTGAGCGCAAGCCGTAATATTGCGCTCATGATAGTAATGTGTCCCGGGTAACTCAACTATTTTATAAATTGTTGATTCTACAGAGCTGAAATAAATTGGCGTAACTCGTTCAGTAATTAACCCGTTAGTGGCATTGTTCCAACCCGCAATCGGCGTGAAAGTGTATACATACGGCGCGTGTGCGGGGTAGAGGTCTAATGCACTTCTAAGCATCTTCTGCTGACCTTCTCCCTAAACCATGTGAAACGCCGTAGTTACCGCGACGATGCGGTCGGCCCTCCCCTAGGCTGACGATCCGACGGTGCATGCGTTACGTCGAGCTGCTTGGTTGCACTGGAGGTGGTGGATGAGGCTGTTCCGAGAAGAAAGAGGGCAAACACTGGTCCTCACCGCGCTGTGCATGACCTGCTTTATGGGCTTTATGGCCTTGGCGATCGACGTGGGGCTCCTCTTTAATGCACGCCGCAAACTGCAGACGGCAGCCGATGCCGCCGCCACTGCGGCCGCGCTGCGCTACCTGAGCCTCTACAACGTGAAGAATGCGAACCAGTCCACGGCGATCAGTTCGGCGAACCAGGCCGGGCAAGATGCCGGTCAGCTCAATGCTTCCGGCGCGTCGGTCGCGGTAGCGGTGAACAACAATGCGGCCTCACCGGCAGCGCACAAGGGCTGTGTGGCAACGAACTGCTACTTCGAAGCGATCGTGAGCCAGGACAACCCGACTACCTTTTACGGCACGTTCTTCAGCCTGTGGCAGGGTCGGTCAGCCTCGCCCTTTACCGTTAAAGCGCGCGCCGTGGCCGGCACTCCGGCGGCGAGCGACTTCTGTATCTACCTGACCGATCCGACCGGCACGGCTTATTCCGCGCACGGAAAGTATCGTGTCAATGCCACGAGCTGCGGACTCTACGTCAATTCCAAGAGTTCTTCCGCCATGACGGGTAAGGGGAATTCGGGTCTGATCGATGTTGCAAAGGTTGCAGCGGTCGGGTCCACGAGCTCGTACTCTGTCAATTTCGCAGTGAATACGCAGGTTGTGGGTGGTGTCACCCCCGCCACCATTCCCTTCAGCTGGATCACCAAGCCAACTCCGAGCGGCTGCGTTGCTCCCTCAGGGGGAAAGCTGACGGGAACCGTGAACCCAGGCTGCTATAGCGGAAACGTCGCTATTCAGGACGTGGTGATGAACCCTGGCCTGTATATCTTTACCGGCGACGTGACGGTTAAAAACAGCAATGTCACCGGAAACGGGGTCACACTCGACATCGATAGCGGCAGCTTCACGATGGATCCGGGCAATGGAACATTGACGCTTACCGCGCCGACGTCTGGAGACGGAACGGGCGGAACGGGGATCGACGGCGTCGTTCTGTATCAGCCTCCGAGCAACACCAATGTACTTAACTTCCAGGCAGGTCACACCACCATTACACTCAACGGTTTCGTATATGCCCCGAGGGCGCAAGTTTCCGTACAGGACAACGGCGGCAGCACCACTGTGGGCGGCCTGGTCGTTGACAACATCGACAGCGGCCCTTCGCCTATCAACGTTGCCGGCTACAACCCGTCGACTACTGCGCTGAAGGTGGTGACGCTTGTTGAGTAGAAATCAGGTTTCGATGAGGCTGAAACTCGCCCGGGAGGAAGGCGGAGCACTCGTAGAGACGGCGTTCTCCATGTCTCTTCTGATTCTGTTGTTGCTCGGTGCTGTGGAATTCGGAAGGCTCGCGTATGCCGCAATTCAGGTAAACAGCGCGGCCAAAGCCGCTGCACAGTATGGCGCGCAAAGCCGGACCACTGCCGGCGACATATCCGGCATGACGAGTGCAGCCCAGAGCGAATACTTCGGCGGTACGGCACTGCAACTGATCTCGCCTACGGCCACCAGCGGCACTTCCTGCATCTGCGCCGATACCGGTAACACGGCCACCTGCTCCAACAACAGCGTCACCGCTCCTGCCTGCCCCGGCTCGGTGATGGAGGTGACCATCACGGTGCAGACGCAGGCCAGCTTCGATCCGATCTTCCACGTGCCGGGATTGCCCACCTCGTTCACCCTTACAGGTACGGCCAAGCAGAAGGTGTTGCAATGAGATCTGTTCAGAATGAAGAAGGGTCGGCGCTGGTCGAGTTCGCGTTGAGTTCTGTTGTCCTGTTCATGACGCTCTTCGGCCTGATGGCTTCATGCACGGCGCTCTACTCCTACCTTTTTGTTGCCGAAGCCGCGCGGGAAGCGAGTCGGTACGCGATCGTGCGGGGCGACAGTTGCACCGGGCTCTCTGACTGCCCCGGGATCACGTCTGCGCAATTGAATACCTATGTGAAGAACCTCAAGTATCCGGGTATTAACGCGGGAAACTTGTCGGCTTCGGCAAGCTTTACGCCAGACAAAAGTCCCGGCAGCACCGTTTCCGTCACGGTCACTTACAATATGGCCTTGAACATTCCCTTCTGGCCGAAGACAGGCAGGGCGCTGCAACTCAGCAGCACATCGTCAATGGCGATTTCACAGTAGAGCACCCCCAGTTTTGAGCATGACTATTGTCCAATAGAGTCTGTTTTGGAAAGAGACTCAATCGGAGAGGGCAAGCGGTAAGTCGTTTCAGGTGAGTTGCGCATTGAGCTTTCGCGCGGGCACGCAGGTTACGTTACGTTACTTTGATATTTACAGTGCGGCCGAAATATTTGCACTTAGGTAATCTAAAAGTACCTAAATAGGCTTGTTAGGGATCTACTTACTTCCTAGAATTCACACACGTTCCGCTTTTTGGGGCTCTGCAAGAAATTCGCGAGTTGCGCTGTACGTTGGCGCGGATTCTGTGCGGGATGCCAGAGACGCTTGAGTCAAATCCCGTTGATTGTGTGTGAAGGAAGCGCATGAGAATTTTTCGCGAGGAAAAAGGACAAACCCTTGTTCTAACGGCACTTTGCGGGTCGGTGCTGCTGGGCTTTGTAGGGCTGGCAGTGGACATTGGAGTGCTCTTCCATACGAAGCGCTCCCTACAAACCGCTGCCGACGCAGCCGCTCTAGCCGGCGCTCAGGACTTTCTCTATCACCAGTCCGCTTCCCATGCCCGTACCGCTGCGTGTGATGCGGCTGCAAAGAACGGATTCAGCGGTACATGCGGAACGGGCGCATGCACTGATGGAACATCCAAAATCTGCGTCAACGTTCCTGCGGCTTCGGGACCAAACGCCGGCACAGCTGGTTTTGTGGAGGCCATTGTTTCCAGGCCCACCTTCACTCTATTTCACAGCGGTTCTGTGAGCGTGTTAGCCCGCGCGGTTGGAGCAACGCCGACGGCTGGGCAGGCTTGCATCTGGGTGATGGCACCCAGCGGGTCGGCACTGAACGTTCAAGGCAGCTACGATATCGAGTCGCCCAATTGCGGAATCTATGTAAACTCCGACACATCCGACGCGATGGGAGTGACCGGCAACGGCGGTAAAGTCAACTCCAAGTTCATCGACGTTGTGGGTAACTCCACTCTGCAGCATCAAACAAGCCCTACCCCCGCGACAATGAACTCCGCGCCCAGGACAAGCCCATGGGGCAACCTCAATGGGCCGTGCTGGGATACGACCAGTTGCAATCAGACCACACCGTCTTCGCCGAACGAGTGTACTTCAGGGGCATCGAACGTCTCTACGGCAACCACAATCACGGCGACTACGCCGATTCCGCCACCCAACGCGGACGGCGTCGTCTGCTTCACTGGTAACAATGTGACGATCTCAGCCACCAACGGGCCAGTCACATTCCCGGGCAGCAAGAGCTTCTCGGGCAGCACCGGTGTTGTCTATTTGTTCACGAAGGGCGTCACAATCGGCACTGGGGCAACGGCAAACTTCGGATCTGGAAGCTACACGCAGAACCCGTTGACTTTTACGAACACCAGTGGCGCGATGCTGGATGTCGGCGGTGGCACGCTGGATCAGAAATCGAACTCACTACTTAACATCTATTCGCCCGCCAATTCGGCGAGTCCCTACGACGGTATCGCGATCTTCCAGCCAACATGGAATAAAAACACATTGCAGGTGCAGTTTGGCAGCAACAACGAAATTCTGGACGGGTATATATACGCACCCGGGGCTAGTGTTTACCTGCAGGACAGCGGCGGTGGCGTATCGGCCACCGGCCTCGTGTGTAACACCCTTTATGACAAAACCGGCACGCTCACGGTTGCCAACAGCTACGACCAAGCGAATGCTACAACGACACTAAACAAAGTGCTCACGCTTGTTGAGTAAAGGGGATAATTCATGAGAATACGACGATTTCTGAGCAGTATACGGCGTAAAGAAGATGGCGGGGCGCTCGTGGAAACCTGCTTAACATTGCCGGTCCTCTTCGTTTTGGTGTTGGGAGCGGGGGAATTCACGCGCGTCGCATACACCTCCCTTGAACTGGTCAGCGCAGCAAAGGCGGGCGTGTCCTACGGAGCGCAAACAGGCGGCACCTCGAATGATACTGCGGGGATCACTTATGCTGCTCAAAACGATGCTGCGAACGTCGCAGGCATAGCGGTGTCATCGAGTTCCAGCTTCGTCTGTTCCGACGGTTCGCCTATCGATACTTCTCAAGATCTCAACACACAGTGCTCCAACTCGCATATTCAGCAGACACTCACGGTGAATACTTCCGTCGATCTCGATCCGATGATCCACGTTCCAGGACTCCCGACAACATACACAATTCATGGCCAGGCATCGCAGGCATGCCTGCAATAGTGTCGATTTCAAAGAATGTAAGAGGCGAAGAGATGATTTGCAGGTATGTTGTGAAATCCCTCAAACTCGCTGTTTCCCGCGCCGGTGATGACCATGGCGCAGCGTTGATTGAGATGGCCATATCTTCTGCAGTGTTGCTGGCCACTTTCGTGGGGATTATGCAGTTGACAATGGCCTGCTATGTTTACAACGCAGTGAACGAAGTAGCTCGCGATAGTGCACGTTGGGCAATGGTGCGGGGGAACATGTGCAGCACGAACACTGTGAACCTTGATCACTGTAACGCCACGTCCAGCGACATTCAGGATTATGCAAAGAAGGTCGCTGCTATCAACTGGTCACAATGCACCAGCCAAAATCCATGCCTGACTGCTACTTGGATGACGGGAACCAAAGGAGGCACCAATCAGCACCCTGCAACGACATGGTCCGCCTGTGGAACAACGAGCAGCTGCAAGTCTCCCGGAAACCTAGTGGTGGTTTCGGTGAGCTATCCGTACTCGTTCAATGTGCCATTCCTGAGTACGTACAGCATGACGATGGGAAGCACTGCCCAAGTTGTGATTTCACAATAAGCTCAGCCTGACGGCTGGCGGGAGATCGAGTGTTCGGTGCCCGGGCCGTCGTCCTCACGCTGCTGAGGTTGGCCCCTTCTCGTTGAGTTGGGGCCATCGCGTTTTTTGAAGAACGGATAGTCCCGGCCGAGATTGAAGCAAGCCCAACGGGCAATTTCCTCATTTCCTAATTCGTCTGCGTTTATGCACATCCGATCTGTCCGGAAAGCTGAACCGGCTTCGACGTAAACTTCAGCTATGGCCACCCTGCCTGACCTGACCTCCCTCGACGCCGGACTGCCGGCGAATATCGACGCAGAGAAGACAATTCTCGGGTCGATCCTGCTCGACAATGCATTTCACTCTGAAGCGGCGGAGAAGCTGGAGGCGGACGACTTCTCGCTGGATTCGCACAGGCGCATCTTCCTGCGGATGACCGAGTTGATGAACGAGCAGCGTGCGGTGGACATCGTTACGCTGTCGCACGAATTGTCGCGCTTTAAAGAAATCGAGGCGGTTGGCGGGGTCGCGTATCTGGCGTCGCTCACCGAGGGACTGCCTCTGCGGCCCGTCATTGAGGATTACGTCCGGATCGTAAAAGACAAGAGCCTGCTGCGGCGGCTTATGCTGATCTGCTCGGCCGCGATTGCGCGGGCAGCAGACCAGAGCGAGACGGCATTGGAGGTGATCGGAGCGGCCGAGACTGCGCTGCTCGAGGTGAGCGAGAAGGGCGTCTCCGGCGGCCTGGTGGCTCTGGACCGGATCGTTGCCGACTCGTTCGGCTCCATTGACAATCTTTACAACAACAGCCGGGCTGTCACAGGGCTGGAGACGGATTTCACGAAGCTCGACGAGAATACCAGCGGTCTTCAAAAGGGCGAGCTGATCATCATTGCGGCGCGCCCGTCGATGGGAAAGACGGCATTCGCAATCAATATCGCCCAGAATGCGGCGGTGAATCACAATGCCATTGTGGCCGTTTTCAGCCTGGAAATGAGCAAAGAGTCGCTGCTGCGACGCATGCTGGCGTCGCAGGCGTGGGTAGATCAGCGTGCCCTGCAGACGGGCTTTATCCGGCGCGAGGATCATGACAAGCTGGTTCGCGGGCTGGAGCAGCTTGTCGAGTCTAGACTGTTCATCGATGACACGGCCGGAATTTCGCTCGCCGAGATGCGCGCCAAAGCTCGGCGGATGCGTCAGACCCTGGGCGGCCTAGACCTGGTCGTTGTGGATTACCTGCAGTTGATGAGCGCGACACTTCCGACCGCAGGCGGAAAACGCTACGAGAACCGCACCCAGGAAGTGTCCGCAATATCGCGCGGGCTGAAGGCCCTGGCCAAGGAGTTGGATGTGCCGGTCGTCGCGCTGTCGCAGCTGTCGCGTGCCAGCGAACGGCGTGGCGATGACAAGCGTCCGATGTTGAGCGATCTGCGCGAGTCGGGATCAATCGAACAGGATGCCGACGTCGTGATGTTCATCCATCGTGAGGCGTATTACAACCGCGATGAGGAGATGAGCGAATCGGACCGCGCGAAGTCGGAGATCATTATCGCGAAGCAGCGTAATGGTCCAACGGGCACGGTGCACCTGAACTTCATCTCTCGGTATACGAGGTTTGAGAACGCCGACATGACCCCGGAAATGTAATTGGATTGCAAGTACGAACGGCGCATGTGCCAGTATGGGCGTGCGCCGTTCTTATGTTCGATCGAGCGTTCAATATCCGCCCCTCATGCGGCACTTCAGACCTTGTTGAGTAAGAATACAACGCGGCCTGTAATGTATTCGCCGGGATCCGCTTCTGGAGCCATTTCGATGAGACTCGGAGGCTCTGCAACGCTGAGTGGCCGTGCCACGAGGTGAGTGCCGATCAGATCGATGTAGCGCAGCAGAAGTCGTCCGCGTTCGCGAACAGCGTACAGGTTGCGACGCGAAGGATTGCACGGTTCCACATGGTTGTAATGGCGATCGATCACCACAATCGCGCCGCCGTACAAGAGCGGCTCCATTGAACATGCATCGTCGTGATCGAGGCGAACCGCGACAAACCGCCGCCACAAACGCCGCGAGCGCACAGGCCGGGGCCGCAGCGATAGCAACTCCCCCGGCGGCAGGTGCAGAAGCATGCGCCCCACTCCGAGCCGGATGATGGGTTCAAACAGAGCGGCGCTCTGGGAGACCACCGGCACTGCCTCAGCATGGGCGGTGAGCGGTTGACCGCGGCTGCCCAGGTCAACGAGGTTTTCCGCGGAAAGGTCCTGAGCGGCCAGGATGCGATCAAGCGCATCAATCGATAGCCGCCCGCGCGCATGAAGGAAATTTGAAATGTGAGATCGCCCGAGACCGCTTTGCTTCGCAAGAAGAGCGACGGTAAGGTCACCGCGCTGTACCCTGCGTAGCAATTCTGTGCGGAGGCGCTCGTGCATCTGGAAAAAGTTCATTTGTGGAATGTCCACTGCCAGGCATCAGCAGGATTGAACGTTGTTTGTTTTAAACAAACTGATTTTGGGTATTTTGCCTGTATTCGCGGTGCTTGTTTGCTAACTCGTCGGCTTGAAACGAAGAAATGCTCTCCAGACGCGTTGACGCAGAAGATACGTCACCCTAGAGTGGGTTTACTAAAAGTCGGACAAGTTTGGGACATTCTCCGGGATTGAGAAGGATCGAGCAATCGAACAGGGGTGGTATCTGCCCAGGTTCTGATTTACCTTCACTCGGAATCGGATCGCAGCGCGACATGCCGCAGCCGCCCAGGCGCGTCCATTTCCAGAATCTGCGCGCTTATCTTAATGACACTATTTCTACGAGCAATGGCGGCAAGTGAAGAACAGGGCATCAGAACCCTGACCGCGGATGCCTTGCTCGGCTTACCCTGCCGATCAGATGACAAGCAGTCTCGCCGGCAGGAGAAGATCGACGTGCGGGGAAGAAATGAACGAAATTCCGATCTATTTAAAAATATGCGAAGGATGCGGGTGTCTCTGGTACCGCTCCTCAAATCAACTATCGAAATATTGTATGGATTGTCGCGGTAAGCTCGATACATTTCCAACACCGGAGTCGCGCAAGCGCGCGGGGCGCCCGGTTGGTCGCAAGGTTCGCAAGCTGTGGGCAGTGGCCACGGCAGAGGGAGGCGGACTGTGAGTGCTGCGCTGCAATTGCCCTCTCTCTTCGCTGCCGGAAACAGACGGCTGCCCGTCAACCACGTTGAGCGAAAACCAGACGTTGCTCAGGAGCCGGGCGAGACGGTCCCGGACATCAGCTTCGCCTTCTATCGCAAGCACACGGAAAAAATGTTGCGTCGCTATCTGTACGCCTCGATGCTGGTGGGGCGGGCGCCGGCAATTCTCGGCGAGCCAATTGCACGCGGCTGGGCATCAAGCCGACGTGTCAAGACGTTCGAAGATGCGGTAATCTTTGTCCTCGATATCGAACGCTGTCTCAATAAATTGGGGGATGTGGATCGCGCACTGTTGAGCCGGATCGCTCTGCAGGAGTATACGCAGACGGAGACGGCGGATCTGCTGGGATACAGCGTGAGAGCGATCTCCTACAAGTACCCGATGGCCCTCGACCGCCTGACGAAACTACTGCTCGGCGCGGGGCTGCTGATCATTTCGTCCTGAAATTGATTTCCTTCAACGGGGAGCGCGGGAGCGATTGTTCGTTCCCGTGCTTCCTGCCACGATGCGCGAACAGTATCAGGGAGCCAACGTCACGAGGCCCTGGATCGATCGAACGTCATAGTGCGCCGCATGACTGTCGTGGCGCGACAGATATTTGAGACGGTCTTCAGGAATGATCGAGACGGTGTAGTTCGGTCCGGCGACGGCTTTCAGCGCGTCGATGGAATCCCACAGCATGATCGTGACGAATTCGATCTCGCCATCGAGAGGACGTCGCAGGACATACCCTCCGCGATAGCCGGGAACTTTGCCGATGCCGGGCAGCATCTCGGGCTTCAGCATGGATTCGTAGGCATCGGCGTTTTCAGGTTTTGTGCAGCCATGCCAGATTCTTGCGATCATTGCGCGCCTCCTGCAATCGGATTCAAGAGATCACTATGTCATATCCTGCACGGTCGCTGCTTAAGTGCGCTCCTCCTTCTGCAAGGCCCGGAAGTCGCCGTTGGTCCTTGATTGGAGTCTGCAGCCAGAGCGCCTCTGGCTTGTTGGCTCTGGTATTGTGGACGGTTCAGGAGAATTCTTCACCGCAGCCATACTGGAGGTTGTTTGCAATGCCGCTCTTCAAGCGCACTCTCGCGTGTTGTGTTTTTGCCGCTTCGTCCGTTCTTGTTGCACAACAGCCGACGCCGAAGCCAACGACGGCAGCGGATGCGCCCAATCGGGATACCAGCTACATCGATGCGAATGGGACTGCGCACGTGACGCGGGTGATTCCCGTTCCCCAGACGATCAGCCCCGAGGCGCAGAAGTCGCTAAGCAGACAGGAGCCCGACCAGGGGCCGCCGCAGCCGCTTGAGCAAAGACGGAAGATGACCGATGCATATACGGCTCGCGCTCGAGTGGAGTGGACGAAAATCTGCCCGAACACGATTGCGGAAGAGAAGATGGCCGGTGTGCCCGTGCGGATTGTCACGCCCGACGGCATGCCGGAGAGCAACAAGGATAAGGTACTGCTCGATCTGCATGGCGGCGGCTTCAATTCGGATTCGGGATCGTATACGGAGTCGATTCCGATTGCGAGCTACACAAAGATCAAGGTGGTCGCGGCGCTCTACAGGCTGTCACCGGAAGTGAAGTTTCCGGCGGCCGTCGATGATTCGATTGCGGTGTACAAAGAACTGCTGAAGACGTACGAGCCGAAACACATCGTGATCTACGGGACATCGGCAGGAGCAATCTTGACGGCGGAAGTTGCGTCAAAGATCAAGCAACTCGGGTTGCCCATGCCGGCGGCTCTGGGGATCTTCAGCGGCATGGGTGACTTTGCGCGATCGGGCGACTCGATTGCCATGTACGCGCTGCGTGGGCTGTCGGGGCATCTGGACCCGCCTGAGCCGGGTGCGCACGATCCCTACTACGTTGGCGAAACCGACCCAAAAGATCCAGTGCTCTCGCCGATTTACGCGGACCTGCATGGGCTGCCGCCGACGCTGTTTGTCACCAGCGGCCGCGATCTGCTGCTCAGCGGAACGGTGAATCTGCACCGTGCATATATTCTGGCGGGTGTTGACGCACGTCTGGTGGTCTACGACGCACTGACCCATGCATTCTGGTACGACTCGAAGCTGCCGGAGGCCATCGAGGCCAATCACATCATGGCGGATTTCTTTGTGAAGCAGCTCGCGAAGTAGGCGGTCATCCAAGGACAGTCAGAACGGGGCACGGCGATTCCGCAATCAACGCGAATGCGCCCGACGTCCGCATCTCGAGATCGAGATGCGAGCTCTTGCGCACTCCGATGACGAGAAGATCGACTGCGTACTGGCGGATGTGTTCGTTGATCTGCTTGTGGGCGTTGCCGACATCTACAAATGTGCGCGGGTTACAGAATTCACGTGCCTGCGCGGGAACGACCTTCTCCAGCTGCTGATGGAGACGCTCTTCCAGTTCAGCAATCTGTTGCGGGTGCGCAATCACTTTTTCCGGCACGACATTCAACACGTCGATGTTCGCTCCCGCGTCTTTGGCAAGCGAGACAGCGTAAACGGCGGCCTGAACTGCGGCAGGACTGAAGTCGGTCGCGTAGAGAATTCGCTTGAAGGGGATGGAATCCTTCGCGGGTGGAGGCACGTTGGGGCCGCAAACGAAGCAAGGCCACCTGGTAGAGCGAAGGATTCTGTCGGCCGTCGATCCGATGAAGGTGCGCTGAAACCTTCCTGCACCCGATGTGGACAGTACAACGAGCGAGGGCGATTGCTCTTCAGCCAGACTGCCGACGGATTGATCCACCGGGCCGTTAAGGAGTCTCGGCTCGGCCTGAATCTCACCGGCAATGAGGGTCTCGGCGAGGGCGGCCAGGCGGGCGAGATTTCGCTCGCGTTCCAGGCTTGCACGGTGCGAGAGAGCTTCTGCTTCGATGGCGGCCTGGCTGGGGTGGAAGGCATGCGCAACGATCAGTTTCGCGCCGTAATACTGAGCCAGAAGGACGGCATATTGTCCGGCGTTCCCCGAGCGGCCGGAGAATCCGGTGGCATAGATGACATGTTCAATGTTTACCCGCGGACGATCGCCTTCGACTTTCATCGGGTCTCCCGGTAGTGCAACAGGTTCTGACGGGTTGGCGGTGCATAAGGTTGTTGAAGAGTTTTTGCTTGACTTAGAGTACTCTATAAAATAGAGTGAATGCGTCGAAGCTTTCAGGCAAAGTCGCGGCACACCCATTGTTCAGGCGCGACGGACAGCCGTCGTCGACATGGGAAGCGAGGCTTCCAAGAAGGAGGGAGCGATGCATGAGCAGATGACCAACCAGGACCTTACGGAGCGGCTCACGCTGATTGAAGAGATGATCGCGGAGGGTCGGCGCACAACGGAGAGCTGGGGCTGGATCTTTGTGCTGTGGGGTGTCGCCTATTATGTGGCGATCATCGGAAGCGGGGCAATGAAGAATCCGCTTGTCTGGCCAGTGACCATGATCAGCGCATGCATTCTGACTGTGGTGGTCATCTTAGCGAAGCGGCGAGATCTGCCGAGCACCAGGATTGGACACTCGATCGGATCGCTCTGGATTGCGGCAGGCATATCGATGTTCCTGGTCTTCCTGGCGTTAGGAACAAGCGGGAGAATCGACCAGCACATCATGGTTACGGTGCTGGGAGCGATGCTGGGAAGCACAAATGCGGCCTCGGCATTGATTCTGAAATGGCGAATGCAATTTGCGTGCGCTGCAGTATGGTGGGCCTGCGCGGTCTTCGCATGCTTCGGCAAAGGAACGCAGGTGACGCTTGCCTTTCTTGCCGCCATTTTCTTCTGCCAGATTGTGTTCGGGGTTTATGCAATGCTGCGGGAATCGCGGCGGCGCAGACAGCATGGAGTGATTCATGCCTGAGTTGCCCGATCTGAACCCCGTGATCCATGGGAAGCTGCGGCTCGCGGTGCTATCGCTGCTGGCCGGGGTGGAGCAAGCGGAGTTTACCTGGCTGCGCGCGAAAACGGGATCGACCGACGGGAATCTTGGTGCACAGCTTTTGAAGCTGGAAGAGGCGGGCTACGTCGGGGTAGAGAAGCAGTTTGTGCTGCGCAAGCCGCAGAGTGTTTACCGCATCACGGAAAAAGGCCGCAGGGCTCTCGCCGAGTATGTACAGGCGCTGAAGGCGCTTCTCGGTTCGGCGATTAACGTGTGACAGTCTCTGCGGCGAGATCGGCGCGGACGCGCTTCATGGTGCCGAGGTAGTAGGCAAGATTGTGAATGGAGTTGAGCGTAGCGGCCAGAGGTTCACCGCACTGCACCAGGTGACGTAAATAGGCGCGCGAGTAGCGTCGGCACACCATGCAGTCGCAGTTCGGGTCAGGCGGATTCTGATCTTCCGCGTACTGCTTGTTCTTGATATTCAGGCGTCCCTCGCTGGTGAAGAGCAGCGCGTGGCGCGCTGCGCGTGTCGGCAACACGCAGTCCATCATATCGACGCCCATCCGCGCATAGCGCTCGATCTCGTCGGGGTAGCCAACGCCCATCACGTAGCGCGGCTTGTCTTTGGGCAGGAGCGGCAGAACTTCGCTGATGACTTCGAGGGTGAGCTCGCGTGGTTCGCCGACACTCAGGCCGCCTATCGCATAGCCGTCGAAGTTCATCTCGACGAGCCGTTCCGCGGATTGGCGACGGAGGTCGTGATACATCCCGCCCTGGACGATACCGAAGAGGCTCTGAGTTCGCCCCCCGAACCCATTGAGCCATGGAACTCCATCTTGATGCCCGCGGAAGTGATCGAGCGAGCGCTGCGCCCAGGCCATCGTGAGGCGCAAGCTTTCTTTAGCGCGCGTGCGGTCCGCGGGATACTCGGTGCACTCGTCGAACGCCATGCAGATGTCCGCGCCCAGTGAGATCTGGACATCCATCGAGTGCTCCGGCGTAAAAAAGTGGCTACTTCCATCGAGGTGCGAACGGAAGCGAACGCCTTCATCGGTGACCTTGCGCAGCTGCGTGAGGCTGTAGACCTGGAACCCGCCGGAGTCGGTGAGCATCGCGCACGGCCAGCTGATGAAGCGATGAAGGCCGCCCATGCGGTGGATAGCTTCATGGCCGGGCCGGAGATAGAGGTGGTAGGTGTTGCCGAGAATGATTTGTGCGCCGAGCGATTCAAGAACGTCCTGAGGAACGGCTTTCACGCTGCCTGCGGTGCCTACAGGCATGAAGACCGGGGTCTCGACCGTCTGATGCGGCAGATCCATCTGTCCGCGGCGACCGCCGGATTCGGTTGTGTTCAGCAGGTTGAACGAGAGGCTCACATTCTGATTTTATCTGCATGTAAATGGACTCCACATTCCGGCATAGCGCGACCCAGCAGGGAGTTCTGCGGAGAACTCCCTGCTTTTGGCCATCATCCGATGCGATGCAAGTGCTTGGCGTGGTAGATGCGACGCGAGGCGATGTTCTGCCGGCGGTTGATGATGCGGCGCTCGCGCATCGTGAGACGACCGTTATGCCGGGCACGCACGGTGCGGATCTGTCGATGCATGCGCATCTGCTGACGTTCAAGGTGCACGCCCTGCCGTGGAGTGAGAGCGCGATTGCGGATGCCATTACCGATGCGGCGCTTCTGGTTGAACTCGCGCTGTGCGATCGAGCGCTTTGCCTGTGCGGGTGCGGGTTGGGCGAATGTAAGGGCAGGCGCTGCAGCGAGTGCCGCCACAAGAACATATCTAAGTAGTTTCATGTATATCCATCTCTTTCTGTGACGGCAGTGGCGGATCTCGCTCCTGGCCACTCACAGTTACAGAAACCCTGTATGAGAGGGATCGTTGCGACGAAATTGCGGCGCTAGGTAAAGAATTGTTAAGGAGAAAGCGAGTTATTTTGCCCCGCCGAATTGCAGCTGAAGGCCAGCGCGCGCGAGTCGGGGAGTGGCGAGTGTAGTGCTGGGTGTCTTTGAGACTTCGATGGAGCGATCGAAGAGATTCTCTCCGGATGCAAACAGCTGCAGGTGCTGACCAAAGTCGTGAGACGCGTAGGCATCGAGCCGGAAATAGCTATGCAGCGGGAAAAGGTTTGCGTCGTCGTCGTACTGTCGGCCACTGACCCGGCTTTGCAGGCTGAGTGTTCCAAGGCGAGGCTTGAACGCGCGGAGATTCAACGTACCCATATTGCGGGCGACTTCGGGTATCCAGTTGCCGAGATCCTGCGAGCCGCGCGAGACGACCGCGTGAGCGTATTGATAGCCGCCATCGAGAGTCAGCCAACGCTGCGGCGTAACTTCGAAATCGAGGCTGAGGCCGCGGCTTTCAATCTGACCGAGGTTCTGACGCTTGAGCAGAAGTGGAGAGGTGGGATCCAACGTGACGGCAACGATGGGACGGTTTACTTGCGTATCGAAGTAGCTGGTGCGGATGGTTCCCCAACGCCATTCGCTCGCGAGGCCGAATTCCCAGCCCGTGGCCCGCTCGCTCCGCAGTGACGCGTTAGGAAGGGTGAGCTTGCTGCCCACCTGCGTGGAGCGATAGAGCTCGCTGGGCGTCGGTGCGCGAAAGGCGCGGAAGCCGGACCCCGAAAGGGCGAAGTGTGCACCAAGTTTGCGGGAGACACCGAGGCGCGGATCGAAGATGTGTTCGCTGGTTGACGGTGGCTGCGTGGCTGCGGGAACCCAGTCCGATCCATTCCAATTGACCTGGTGCGCGTCGTAGTTCTGGAACCAGTCGAGACGGCTGGAGGCAGTTGCAGTCCATGCATGATGAGTCCACATCGCCTCTGCGTAGCTAGCCGAGTCGCGCTGATGATCGTCAAGGTTGCTGAGTGCACCGGTGGAGAAGACCTGCTCGCGATCCCAGACACGTACATCATGCACGTCGGCGCCGGCAACGATGAGGAACTCTGCGCCGATGGGCTGGTTCCAGTGGGCGGCTGCACCGAGCTCGTTATCGGGCACAAGAGTGAACCGTGTGGGGCTTTCAGTGCAGCGCGAGGTGCAGGTTGGATCGGTAGGAGATGTGCTGCCGATGCTCGAGAACGTCTGCCGGTAGTGTTCGGTCGATCCATAGAGGCGGAGCGCCGCCATCGCGTTATGTGGGGCCTGCCAGTCGGCTCCCGTCACATAGCGCCACAAACGCGTGCCGTTCTTCTGGTACGGCGTTCCGTTATCGCGGGCTTCATTGAAGCCGCTGCCGCGTAGCAGGAAGCGTAGAGGGCCGCTGGTGCGATCGATCTCGAGCATGCCGTTCTGGCCGTGCATGTTGGACGGTGTGTCGATGGGTCCGCGCTGGAATGGGGCAAGCTGGATGAATCCGTTGGTTCCGAGCGCTCCGCCGGAAGCGAGGATGCCCCATGTGCCAAGCTTGGTTTCCAGCAGCCCGCTGGTGTCGTAGGTGCCGAGGCCGCCATAGCTGGAGCGGAATTGGCCAGTCGGAGTGGAGGGCCGTGCAGGTACGAAGTTGAGGACACCCCCTATGGCGCTGGAGCCGTACAGGTCGCTGGCTCCGCCTCGGAGAACTTCGATGCGATCGATCGCGAGTTCCGGCACTTCTTCCCAGTGGATCCAACCGCCGACAGCGTCGTTGAGAGGAACATCATCCTGTGTGACGAGCGTGCGGCTTGCAGATGTAGAACCCAATCCGCGCAGACTGACCCCTTGCGATGTGGGGTTGGCGACGAGAGAGCTGGACCGCCGGAAAAGCTCCACTCCGGGAAGTTGACGTACCTGGGCGTCAACGGTGAACCCGGCCGTGCTGCTCAACGCCGACTGCGAAAGAGTGCGGGTGGTTACGGGGCTTTCCAGTGAGCCGAGCGGTGCGCGATACGCGGTCACCGTGACCTGCTGGCTCGTACCCGCCGGTTCAAGCTGAACCGTGATATTCGCGCTGGCGTCAACGAACTTCTCCGCGAACCCGTTGGCGGAGACGTGTAGATGGCAGGGGATACGGCAATGTACCGTGAGCTGCCCATTGGTGTCGGTTCGGCCGAGAAGCGGTCCCGCTGCTTCCTGAACACTTGCTCCAGGAATGGCTGCACCGGATTTATCAATGACCGAGACGGTAAGTGGAACTGGCTTCTGGGCGCTAAGGGGCAGATGGATAAATTGGAAGACGAAGATCGCAAAGAGAACGCTAAGGCGGCGCCGATGTACGCCATTCATGGTGTTCAGTTCGTACAACGGCATTGACATCACCTTTGCGAGTGGTCTGGAGCTCTTGAAGCAACTCCGCGACGGTCTTTCCGGAGCCCGGGATCAACAGGTGCGGGGCGATCTCGGCAAGGGGTACCAGAACGAACGCGCGTTCCGCTATGCGCGGGTGAGGAAGCTCGAGACCGGGCTCATTGATTACAAGACCGTTCACTAACAGGATATCTAAATCGAGGGTGCGCGGCCCATTCGGGATTCCCGCACTGCGGTCACGGCCAAATTCCTTCTCGATCGAGAGCAATTTGTTGAGCAGCGTGCGGGCTTCCAGATCGGCTTCGACCGCGACGACCGCATTGAGGAATTGCGGCTGTTCTGTGAATCCAACGGGCTGGGTCAAGTAGAGGGACGACCTCTGGATGACGTTACCCAGAGAGGCGAGTCGACGTACCGCCATCGCCAGAGTGTTGGCGGGCGGACCCGCAGGGCTGGGTAGATTGGCTCCAAGCGCGATGTAGGCCGTGTGCATGGGACTTAGAGTACCGCGAGGCTTCCGATATGAGCTCACACTTCCGGGATATGGCGTGCAACGGTTCGAATCCGAAGTAGGGTGGCTGCGAGGGCGGCAATGCCTGCGAGCCAGAGTGCAAAAGCAAGGTGGACAACCCAGGGAGGAGCCTCACCGACCCGGCGGAGAAGGAAGGGGAGGAAGTTCCAGGTGGTGATGTGAACGTAGTCCCATGGATCTTGTGTCATCGGTACGTTGTTCAGTCCCCATGCCTGCATCTTGCCGAGGGCAAAGGCGAGAATGTTCTTTGCGCGCAGCGCGAGGACCCAGGTGGGATGGCCGAAGGTTTCCTCCTGATAAATCTCAAGCGGGAGCCAAAACATCAGGGACTCGAGCTGGATGAGAAAGCCGGCACAGAGGAGGAAAACGCCTGAGGTCCATACGAGGCGACTGGCAACGCGCCGGTATTTGAGCAGAAGGGGAATTGCGAGCAGCGCGACGAGTTCGACAGGAGTGGAGACGTAGCGGTCGCCCCAGGCGAAGTCGCCGGCCCAGGCGAAGTAACGGGCGTAGAAGCTGAGATAGGCCACGAGCATGAAGCAGGAAGCCAGAACATAGGCACGTACGACCGGTTGCATGCGACGCCAGTGCAGCACGATGAGAACAAGCGCAAGGACGAGCAGCGGGTCGAAGAGGAAGATCGACTTCTCAGGTGCGAAGAGTGCGCCGAGGACGCCTTCATGCCAGGGAGTGGTCCAGGGCCAGGTGCGGGGCAGGCTGGGATCACGAGCGATTGTTTCTTTGGCGACCAGGCCGGCGTACGTGTTCGTCCATGAACCGAAGCGATAGAACTGGTAAGCGCGGTCGAGAAACCCAAACAAGCAGAAGACCGGGATGGCGACAGATGCGTAGGTCCGAATGCGCTTCCAAAGCGCCGGGCCGCGGTTTCCGTCGAACCAGAGCACAAGCAGCCCAAAGAGAACTCCGGCAATCAGGTCCATGCCGGTGGTGATGCGGGTGAGGAGATTGAGCCCGAAAGCTCCCGTGCCGATGAGCAGTGCGCGGCGGGTGCCGGTGCGCAGCCATTCGTATTCATAGGTGAATCCGATGAGGGTAAGGAGACAGATGTAGTTGTTCTCCTGCATGTTCTGCGTGTAGTGAAGGTGCGTGGTCGCAAGCAGAAATGCGAGCACACCAGCGACGGAGTGGTTCACGGAAAACTCGAAGCTGCGCAGAAACTTGAAGCAGACGAGCGCCGTGAGAACCGCAACGAAAATCTGCGTGAGATAGACAACGACGATGTCGCGAACCGTGGGATCGGTGTCACCGTAACGGTCGAAGAGGGGAAGCTTCTCGATCCAGGTGCCGAGGACGTCGGGCGCGAACAACAGCAGAGACTGGCCGATGCCAAACCAGCTTTGAATGGAACCATTGCGCCCATGGACGCCGAATTCGGGATATTCGTCGGGAAAGACTGGCGGCTCGGAGGTCCAGAACGAATGGGCCGATTGAAGACGGTGTGTTGTATCGGATGTACCCAATTCGCCCGATTGGACGACGAAGGCGATGAGGGCAGCTGCGAGAGCGAGCAGAAAAGCGGGTTTGCGGAAGGCGGAGACCATGAGACAGATGCGACTACTCTTCCTGCTCATGGTAATTGGCTGATATCAAGCGAGCTTCACGATCGTGAGATGAGGGAGACTTGATCTCCACTTCATCTGGTAGCATCAGTTTTCGGAGACTTACTGGCATGGATGGGCTTAATAACGCGGGTCTCGGTGCCCGGCGCAATGAAGATATCGCACTCGATTTGCTCAAGTTTGTTGCGGGAACGACCGGCGTTGGACGCCCCGCAGCCGGTTCCACCGGATTCAGCGGCGCTTCGGCCCCAAAGCCGGAAGAGCATGTGAACCAGTTGCTTGAGCTGTATGGCCGCTGCCTGAATGCGGTACAGGGCAAAGGGGCATAGAAGATCGCAGGGGAAAGCAAGTTGCGCGTAGCGGTGGTGGGCGCCGGCGCGTTCGGCGGCAATCATCTTCGTGTCTATCGTGAACTGGAAACCGCGGGCGAGGGCGTGGCGCTCGTCGCTGCGGTTGAGCCAGATGGCGATCGCGCTTCCGCTGCATCGGCGAAGTTCGCAATTCCGGTGTTCGGCTCAATCGAAGAGCTGCTGAGTGCGGATCTGCATCTCGATGCTGCTTCCGTTGCGGTTCCGACCATTCATCACCATTCCGCAGCTTCGGCATTGCTCAGTGCCGGCATCGATCTGCTGGTGGAGAAGCCACTGGCTTCTTCCACAACCGAGGCGGACGAGCTGATCGCTCTGGCCGAAAGACATAATCGCATTCTGCAGATCGGCCACCTCGAGCGATTCAATCCGGCGGTACTGGCGGTGACGCCCCAGTTGAAGCGTCCCATGTTTTTCGAGGCGCACCGGTTATCAATATTTACCCCGAGATCCCTTGATGTGGATGTCGTGCTGGATCTCATGATCCATGATCTCGATGTCGTCTTGACCATGGCGAACTCACCGGTGCGCGAAGTTCGCGCGGTGGGGCTGCCGATTCTTTCTCCCAAGGTCGATATCGCCAACGTGCGAGTGGAGTTTGAGTCGGGTTGCGTCGCAAACTTCACGGCGTCGCGTGTCTCGACAGAACGCGTGCGGAAGTTGCGCTTCTTCCAGCCGCGCAGTTATGTCTCGATTGATTATGCGCGCCAGGATCTGCTGGTGATTCGGCTGGACGCCAGCATTACCCCGGAGATTGCAGCTGCCATCGCGGGCGGCAGAGTCGATCCCGCAGTGATGGCTCAGCTTGCCGCTGCAAATACGGCGGGTGTAGCCGGTCTGGGCACGAGTCCCAATCCGGGTCTGTCGTTCCTCAAGCCCACAGTCACGCCGGGCGAGCCTCTGCGGCTGGAGATTCAATCGTTTCTTGAATCAGTTCGAACGCGCCGCGAGCCGCTGGTTACTGCGCGGCAGGGACGAAATGCCCTTGCACTGGCGCTGGAGATTCAGGCAGCAATGGTTGCGCACGCGCACCGCGCGGGACTCAGCGACTTTTTTGAGACTGCATAGCTGCGCCTTTCAAGCAATCCCCATCAGCCGATTCACGAAACCGACAATGTACTTCCATGCCAGGTAGTAGGCGGTCATTCCGACCGCGAGAAAAAGCGCGATCAGCGCGTATGGCACTGTGACGGCGTTGAACCACGTGACCGAACTCGTGCCCAGAGTGAGAACGCCAGCATGGGTCGCGATGATCGCCCCAGCGGGCGCCAGGAGCAGCGGCAGGACAGCGCCGTGAAGGCCCAGGGGAAGATGAGTGAGCTCGCGGGTCAGTTCCCAGAGGATGTTCCACAGTCCCCAGAGTGCGGGTACAAGAGCCATGGGGAAGATGAGTCCGCGTTCGATGGGAAAAGTGATTTGTAAACCAACCCTGAGCACCAGGAATACGGCCAGCAGAAGCGGCAGCACCAATGTCGGCACCAGTGTTCCTGCCATGAAGGCTCGAAGGTAAGGATGCGTGTTCACAAGAAGCCTCACTTTCCGCGGAGTCGCCCGCTCGTCTCACAGATAAAAGAGGATCACCGGGATGGTGCGTGGAGCCATAGCTGCGAATGCGAGCAGCGCGCCACCAAGCGCCCAGTCGAACCAGGGCACGCTCGTCATCCCGTGCGAAGATTGCTCATCCAGGCGTCGAAGCATCGCGGGCCAGAGATCCCGCTGCGCCTCAAGCCCATCACTGACGGGCGGAACCGCTGATTGCAAAAGCTTCTTCACTCTCTCGGTATCCTGTTCCTTGATTCCTGGTCCCTGGTCTTTGTTCCTCATGGTTTGATCCCCTGTTCACTTAGATCTCTTCGTAACAGCCGTATTGCTCGAAACACCCGCAATTTCACTGCCCCCACTGAGATGCCTAAGGCATCCGCAACTTCCTTGTGCGGCTGTTCCTCGACGATCGCGAGGAGAGCCGCGATACGCAGCTTTGCGGGCAGCCGGAAGAATGCCTGCGCTGTCCTTGTGCGGATCTCCGCGGTTAACGCCGGGTCGCTTTCCGCTGAGGCCGCAACCGTGTTCCATTGCTCAGAATCCATGCCCGTCTCCGGCTTTTGCCGCCGCAGCCAATCCATTGCTGCATGTGTCGCGATGCGACGGGCCCACGGTTCGAATCCGCGTTCCGGATCGAAACGGGCATGCGACTGGTGCATCCGCCAGAATGCTTCTATGGTCACGTCTTCGGCGGCGGACGGTTCGCGCACAATGCGCATGACCCAGCCCTGAACAGCACGCTGATGCATGCGGAACAGCGTCTCGAAGGCATCGACGTCACCCTGCTGAAACCTCGAGAGGACGCTGGGTGCATCGTCCCGCATCTGGTGCTTTCCTTTCTGCTTACTGTTTGCGTTGCGCGTCGCGGAAAGGTTACACCGATCTGTATCCATTTGGGAGAAAAGCGATTTTCCAGAGGAGTTCCGGTGCGTATTCCACTTGACCATAGTGGGGGACGGAGATTACCGTTGGCTCCCGGCGGGAGTAGATAGCGTTTACCGGACTCGAATTCTCGACTGACTCTCCGGCCCGTGAGGAATAGGATGAAGACCCTTCGCATTACTTCTCTTGTCATCTGCGCAGCAGTACTGACCGCCGGCGCGCAGAATAGCCAGAAAACGCCCTTCCTGAATCCCAATCTCCCGCCGGAAAAGAGGGCCGAGGACATCGTGCACCGGATGACCCTGGAAGAGAAGGCTTCGCAACTGGTGAACCAGTCGCGTGCCATTCCCCGGCTTGGTATTCCGCATTACGACTGGTGGAGCGAGGCTCTGCACGGAGTCATCAACCAGGGTACGACGGAGTTTCCGGAGCCGGTAGGGCTGGCCGCGACCTTCGATCCGGCAGCGATCCATAGTATGGCTGAGGTGATCAGTACCGAGGGGCGTATCAAGAATGCGCAGGCTGTTCGCGAAAAGCGGGAGAACATGTTCTTCCAGGGGCTGGATTTCTGGGCTCCGAACATCAATATTTTCCGCGATCCAAGATGGGGAAGGGGGCAGGAAACCTACGGAGAAGATCCTTTCCTTACTGGGCGCATGGGTGTGGCCTTTGTTGAGGGCATGCAGGGAACCGATTCGAAGTATTACAAGACAATCGCTACGCCGAAGCACTACGCGGTGCACAGCGGTCCGGAATACACGCGTCATACCGCCGACGTAAAGGTAAGCAAGCACGATGAACTAGACACTTACCTCCCCGCATTTCGCGCGACAGTAACCGAGGCGAAGGCCGGATCGGTAATGTGCGCTTACAACAACATCAATGGCGAGCCCGCGTGCGCCAGCCAGTTCCTGCTCGAAGATCAGCTCAGAGGAAAGTGGAACTTCCAGGGATACGTCGTTTCCGATTGCGGTGCCGTGGTCGACATCTTCCGCAATCACCACTTCAAGCCCTCGCAGCCTGAGGCTTCGGCCATCAGCCTGCAGCGCGGCATGGACAATGAGTGCGTCGACGGCGGGTTCCTGGTCAAGGACGACAGCGACTACAAGGCCTACGTCGATGCGGTGAAGCAGGGCTTCCTGAAGGAAAGCGACATCGACAAGACTCTCGTTCGCCTCTACACCGCCCGCATCAAGCTTGGCATGTTTGATCCGCCGGAGATGGTGCCGTACTCGAAGATCAGCGAGAGCGAACTGGACAGCGCTGCGCACCGCGACCTCGCGCGCAAGATTGCGAACGAGTCGATGGTCCTGCTCAAGAACGACGGCGTTCTGCCGCTGAAGACGCAGGGGACGAAGATCGCTGTGATCGGACCGCTTGCCGATCAGACCAAGGTGCTGCTGGGCAACTACAACGGGCAGCCGACACACACAGTTTCCATTCTGGAAGGGCTTAAGAAGGAGTTTGGGGGCGACGCAATCACCTACGTGGCGGGCACCCAATTTCTGGGACACGATGCATCGCCTGTGCCTCCCTCTGCGCTGAGCGTGGATGGAAAGCCGGGTGTCAAGGTGAGCTTCTCGAAGCTCGACATGAGCAATATCAACAATCCCGAAGCGCTGAATCCGGTGGCAACCCGCATCGACGCCAGCATCGATGCCGGCGCAAAACCGTTGCCGCCCGAAACGGCCGGCGTCCGGCCACTCGTGATGCGCTACGAGGGCTCCCTTACTGCTCAGGAGACCGGGGATTACGCTCTGGGATTGAAGGCAAGCGGCTTCTTCCGCATTCAGGTGGATGGCAAGAACGTCACCTCGGCCTACGATGCAGATCCCTCCGAGCCGAAACTTGGGCAGGTCCATTTGGAAGCCGGCAAACCCGCGAAGTTGCAGGTGGACTACACGGCGCCGGAGAAGGGCAATCCAAATGCGGTGCTGGTCTGGAACAAGGTTGATTGGACACCAAAACCTGAAGCGGTTGAGGCAGCGAAACATGCTGACGTCGTCGTCGCTGTCCTTGGCATCACCAGCGAGCTCGAGGGCGAGGAGATGCAGGTGAGCGTGCCCGGATTCAAGGGTGGCGACCGGACCAGCATCGATCTTCCCAAGGCGGAGCAGGACCTTCTCGAGGCCGTTGCGGCTGCTGGAAAGCCAGTGGTCCTGGTGCTGACCAATGGAAGCGCGCTCGCGGTGAGCTGGGCCAACGAACACGTCAACGCCATTCTCGATGCCTTCTATCCAGGCGAAGAGGGTGGTACGGCGGTTGCGCAGACACTTTCCGGAAAGAACAATCCAGCGGGACGCTTGCCGGTGACATTCTACAAAAGCGTCGACGATCTTCCGCCTTTTGAAGACTACGCGATGAAGGGACGCACCTATCGCTACTTCAAGGGAACGCCGCTTTATCCCTTTGGTTATGGGCTCAGCTATACCAAATTCAGCTACAGCGACCTGAACGTTGGGAAGGCAAGTGTGGCAGCTGGCGATCCGGTGACGGCTGATGTAACCGTCAAGAACGATGGCGGCCGCGACGGCGATGAAGTGGTGCAGCTTTATCTGAAGTTCCCGGACACGCCGGGTGCGCCGCTGAAGGCCCTTCGCGGGTTCAAGCGTGTTCATCTCGCCGCCGGAGCTTCCGAGAAAGTGCACTTCGAGCTGAAAGATCGCGATCTGAGCATGGTGACAGAGGCGGGAGAGCCAGTGATCGCCGAAGGTGATTACTCGATGTTCGTTGGCGGCGGCCAGCCGGATACTTCAGCTCAGACAGTCAACGCAAAGTTTCATATCAACGGAACGAAGAATCTGCCGGAGTAGAACTGCTTCCGTCCAGGGTTTGTGAAAGGGCACGACTTTAATCGTGCCGTAAGCGAGCCAATAAGATCGCGGGTTTTAGCCCCTGGGCTTTCCGGCGTTTCAATCGAAATAGGGCGCCTCATCGAGAGGCGCCTTTCTTTTCTGCGCTATCAGTCCGCGGCTTTCGCTGCTGCAGGAGAGTTGGCAATAATCTCCTTCATCTTCAGATAAACAGCATTCGTCCAGCCGAATCCGATCTCGTTGGATTTGTAACCAGTCTTTACCTGCACGTTCGCATTTCCGGAGACGACGTTGTATTTCTCGCGGATGGTGTGGTCATTGGCGAAGCCCTGATCGACCGTGGTATCCCACTTCTGGGCAAGCCGTTTCGCATCGTCCCGGAACCCGGCAGTTTCAAGCCCCGAAACACCCACCCAGTTCGTCGGTGCCCAGCCGAACGGCTCGTCCCACTGCATGCCGGAGTCGTAGTTGCTCATCGATAGTCCGCCTGGACGCTCGAAGAGGTTGAGTTTTGCGACAACCTTCTTCGCCTCCTCACGCGACGCGACGCCCGCCCACAACGGATAGAGCGACGAGATGTAGGCGTAGTCAGAGGACTTGTGCTTCACAAAGTCATAATCTGCAAAGACGCCCTGCTGCGGTCTCCACAGGTAGCGATGGATAGCGTTGTTGCGGACTTGGGCGCGCTTGGCCCAGCGCGCGGCTTCGTTGCCTTTGCCCAGCAGCAGCGCAATATGCTGAAGATCGCGTTCGTAGCGGTACAGCAGGCTGTTCAGGCAGACCGGCGCATAGTGATGAGTCGATCCGTCGTATGGCCCAAAGCGGAAGCTCGGGTCAAATCCCGATTCGCGCATGGCACGATCGCCAATGTAAAAGTCCTTTGTCAGGCGATAGCCGTCGGCCCAGGCCTTCATGCAGACTACGCTAACCTTCACATCGCAACTCGTCTGTTTTAGACGCGCGCCTTCCGCATCCGTCGGATGCTCAGGACCTTTCACCAGGTAAGGCGCTCCCGCTTCCCCGGCGTTTACGGCTTTGGGATGTGCCTCCAGCCATCGGATCACGTCGGAGTAGTAAGTGCTGTCATCCGCCATCTCCGGCACCGGGCCTGACCCGTAATCGAAGTAGCGCGCAAGCCCCGTGATTCCCGCCTTGTGTTCGGGGCGCGTCCAGGTGGTGTAATCCTTCTCGGCAAGTGTGTAGGCATGCTCGAGCCACGCGCGCGCTTCGGAGCGGCCTGCTGGCGTAGCAGGAAAGCTGGCGCGATTTTCGTAGACGGCGCGAATCATCGAGGTGAGAAACGGAGGTTGCGAACGCGTGAGGTAATATGTGCGGTTCGCGTTCAGGACGGAGCCGTAGTGCTCGATTTCGAAAAGGAAGTTATCGACCATGCCCTTCGCGAGCTCTTCACGATGATCTGCCTCGAGGCCCAGAAGGATGAAATAGCTGTCCCAGCCATACATCTCGTTGAAGCGCCCACCCGGCACGACGTAGGGCTTCGGCAGGTATAGCAAGCCTGCCGCGGGCAACTGCTCGGGCTGTACATCGCCGATTTTCTCAATCCTGTTTGGAAGAGGCGCAACCTTTACGTTGCATTTTTCGCTGAGAGCTGCGACGTCGGGCGGAACAGGCACATCGGCTGGCATGTAGAGAATCGGATTGGCGGTGACTTTGATATCGACAAGCGAGTGGCAGTCGACCATGGAGCGCGTCAGGGTATCCCATGCGCCGTGAATGTAGGCAAGAGTGGCGGCGGGATCGGGAGCGTTGGATGCGGAGGTTGTGCCGGAGGGTGTTACACCGTCCTGCGCGGCTGCGGTGGAGAAGGCGATTGCGGCTAAACAAAGCGACAGCAGGTGACGCACTTTCATAGATGCTCCGATTCTGGTGACCGGGAATGCTCTGGAGTGTAGCGCAACTCAATATGCGCCGAGTAGAGGCAGATCAGATTCGCAGTTACCTGAGGCGTTCAGGAACATTCCACGAATGCGCGGTGTCTACATTGAGCACAGTGGTTCTGATGGGAATGAACGGAGCGAACAGGGCCTCCGCTCACGCGCCGCCGTAAGCTGGCGGTCGGAGTGGGTTGGCGCGGTTGTGCCCTGCGATGATCCGCGGCTGCCCATCAGCACGCCTGCTGATGGGAGGCTCGCCATGTTTGAAGACTCAACATTCGAATCCATGGGCAAGATCAAGACGCGCAGCCGACGCTGGATGATCGCAACGCTCACCTTGAATGGAACGATTCTTGCGACCTTGATCTTGATGCCACTGATCTATCCGGGTGCTTTGCCGCGGCACTTGATGACAACTTTGCTCGTAGCGCCCGATGCGTCCAAGCCGGAAGTTCCTCCGGAACCCGCACGTGAGCGGAGAATAGCTGCCACGGTTCGTGAGTTCGACAACGGAAGAATCACCGCTCCGCCAAGAATTCCGACGAAGATCAGAATGTTCGATGTTCCAGAGCGTCCTCTGCCCAACGATTTCGCGGCGAGTTTTGAGCCGGGTGTGCCAGGAGCGGACGGCGAGAGCCCGTTCGGCGACGGACAGTCCCTGAGAGTTGTGCATCCGCCGGTCCCGACTTCGATCCACCTCTCTTCGAAGCTGGTGGAGGGAAATCTTATCTACAAGACTGTTCCTCAGTATCCGCCGATTGCGAAGGCGGCGCGCGTGGAGGGGACTGTTGTTCTGCAGGCCATGATCTCGAAGACGGGCACAATTGAGGGACTGCACATGATCAGCGGCCCGCAAATGCTGCAGCAGGCAGCTATCGATGCGGTGAAGACCTGGCGGTACAGGCCCTACATGCTGAACGGGCAGGCTGTCGAAGTGGAGACTACGGTGAACGTCATCTTCAAACTGCAATGAACGGGAGCATGCCTCGGCAGGTCTCCAGTTCAGCGACAGGCGCATCCAACCAGATGCGCCTGTTTGTCTTGCTCGAAGTGGCGCCGGGCACGTGCCATCGGCGACAATCGCTGTTGCCATGACAAAACTGAATCGCCGCGACTTTCTCATGTCCGCTTCCGCCGCCACGCTCGCCGCCTCAACGAAAGGATTCTCCGCATCGAGCAAGCAACGTGTATTTGTCGCGTCGAATACTGCTGAAGGGATCCGTACCTTCGATTGGAACGCAGCGACTGGTGATCTGAGCGATGCCGGCATTGCGGCAAAAGTCGATACGGTCGACTGGATCTGCTTCTCACCAGATCGCAGGTATCTGTATGCGGCGTGCGAAGTGGACAGCTTCAATGGCAAGCCGACCGGTGAACTGGCAAGCTTCCGCTTTGCCGATGGAAAGCTGGAGCAACTGTCGGGCGTGAACTCGGCGAGCAAAGGCACGTGCCACTGCGCGATCGATCACACGGGCAATGTGCTGATCTCTGCCGACTACAGCGGTGGCAGTGCAGCCAGCTTCAAGGTGACGGATGGCAAGCTCAGCCCACTGGTGTGGAGCGAGCACTACACGGTGCACGGACCGAATCCCGATCGTCAGGAGTCTGCGCACGCGCACTTTGCATCGTTCTCGCCGGATAACCGCTTTGCGTACGTCAACGATCTCGGCGGCGACATGATTCACATCTATACGTTCTCGACGCAAACAGCCGAGTTAAAGCGGGCTGGAGCGTATCACTCCGCGCCGGGAGCGGGACCGCGCACGCTGCACTTCCATCCCAACGGACACACCGCCTACTCCATGAACGAGATGGCTTCGTCCGTAGACGTTTTGAAGTGGAACAAAGCTGATGGCAGCCTGACGCGCATCAACCCCGTACATCTGCTTCCGCCCAATGCGCCCCTTCCCGACAAGAAAGATGCGCCGCAGGGAAACACCGGCTGCGACACGGTGATCACCAAAGACGGTAGGTTTGTTTACTTCGCGAATCGCGGCACGGACTTTCTCTATAGCTTTAAGGCCGATGCTGCAACGGGCGCGTTAACTCCGATGGAGAAGACCGGCACCGGTGGCAAAACGCCGCGGAACTTCACGCTTGATCCGTCAGAAAAGTGGATGCTGGTCGCCGATCAGAACTCGAGCAATCTGGCGATCTTCGCGCGGGACGCAGGAACAGGCAAGCTCGCGAAAGAAGGCAAGAAGGCGGATTGCCCCACCCCGATGTGCATTCTGTTTGCCTGATTGAGCAGACGGATGTGCCGCGGGACTGACTACGCCCCGATCAGCGCCGGGTGGCCCAGTGCTGCAACACCGAGTCGTTCGTCTGTCTGATCCGTAGCGGGATTTGCCGGGACGTGCACCATCTCCCACGCCGAACGATCTTTCATCAGCTTCGCAACCAGCGCCGTATGCATGGCGTGCCCGGCGCGTTCGGCGACAACCAGCCCTTCGATGCGGCGGCCTGCCAGAGCCAGATCGCCAATCAGATCAAGCACCTTGTGGCGGACGTACTCGTCGCTGAAGCGTAGAGGACCGTTCTCCGGCCCTGCAGGTCCGAGAACAATTGCGTTTTCTTCACTCGCTCCGCGGATCAGACCCATGTCCCGAAGCTTCTTTTCGTCTGCTTTGTAGCCGAATGTGCGGGCGGGTGCGATGAAGGTGCCGTAGGTCTCGGCAGCGAGATCGATGCTGGTCTTCTGTCGGCCTATCGGCGACGGAAAGTCGATCGTGTACTGGATTCGATAGCCGGAGCCCGGATAGAGCCCAATGAACTTGTCGCCATCGCGAACTTCAATCGGGCTCAGAACCTTGATCGACTCGCGCTTTCGGCGTTGCGTCTTGATACCAGCATCCCGAAAGGCCTCTACGTAAGGAAGAGCACTTCCGTCGAGGATGGGGAGTTCAAGGTTGTCGATCTCAACGATGACATTGTCGATCCCCACGCCGATCAGCGCACTCAGAAGATGCTCTGTGGTGGAGATCAAAACGCCCTGGCGCATGAGGCTTGTCGCGTAGCTGACTTTGGCTACGTTGCGGCCGGTGGCGGGAATTTCAAAGTTGTCCAGGTCAGTGCGGCGGAAGACGATGCCGGAACCGGCTGGTGCGGGTAAAAGTCGCATCGTGACGGGAGCGCCAGAGTGCAAACCTACGCCCGTGAACTCAAGCGCGGCTGCAATGGTCTGCTCCAAATGGGCGGATTGAACCAAGGCGAATATAACTCCAGATTAAGACGGCTACAACGAACCGGATTCTGTAACCGTAAGATTAGACGCGGAATAGCGAATTCGCAGTGTGGCAAAATAGCCACAAACCGTGCCTTCTTCGCCCTTTTGAGCCCGCACTCGCACGGAACTCTCGACAAATCAGTGGAGTATGACCACAACGCCGAGGTAACCAGATTGCAACAGAGCCGGCGCTCTGTGCTCCATCAGGCGTGCAAGCGAACAGAGAACGGCAAGGCTTTCGCCAATATTTCTCCTTGAAAGACCCTCTACGCCGACTCCATGGCTGCCAGAACCGCGTCCGCGAACTGTGTGGTGCCGCATGAGCCGCCGACATCGCGCGTGAGGCATTTGCGTTCGGCATAAACCCTCTCCAGCGCTTTCTGGATCTTCGCTGCTGCAGCCGATTCGTCCAGGTGGTGCAGCATCAGAATGGCTGACTGAAGCAGGGCAGTTGGATTGGCGAGGTCCTTGCCGGCGATGTCGGGGGCCGAGCCGTGGACCGCTTCAAAGATGGCGCACTCGTGGCCGAGATTCGCACCGGGAACAAGGCCGAGTCCGCCAACAAACGCCGCACAGAGATCGCTGACGATGTCGCCATAGAGGTTTTCCAGCAGAAGCGTGTCGTACTGGTAGGGGTTCATCACGAGTTGCATGCAAGTGTTGTCGATGATGTGCTCGCCGTAGAAGATCTCGGGGAAGCCTTCTGAGACCTTGCGCGCGCAGCGCAAGAACAGGCCGTCGGAGAGCTTCATGATGTTGGCTTTGTGAATGGAGTGAATCTTCTTGCGGTTGTGCTTGCGCGCGTATTCAAAGGCAAACTTGGCGATGCGAGTTGAGCCTTTTTCTGTAATGACCTTGATGCTTTCTACGACACCGGGAACAACTTCATGCTCCAGGCCGACGTACTCTCCTTCGGTGTTTTCGCGCACGATGATGAGGTCGACGCCGGGCCATTTCGTCTCCAGGCCGGGAAGATTGTGGATTGGGCGGAAGTTGGCGAAGAGGTCGAACTGCTTGCGCAGGGTGACATTGATGCTCTTGAAGCCGCCCCCAACGGGGGTGGTTACAGGACCTTTCAGCGCAACCTTGTTGCGGGCGATGGAGTCGCTGAGGTCGGCCGGAATGTATTCGCCGAAGATTTCGAATGCCTCGGCGCCGGCTGCGAAGCGCTCCCACTCCCACTTGATGCCGGTGGCTTCAAGAATGCGAACGACGGCGTGCGTGACTTCGGGACCGATTCCGTCGCCTGGAATCAGCGTTACTTTGTGCGATTTCGTTTCGGGCATGAGTAAGCTATTCGCTCCTGGGTCTCAGCTTTAGCTTAACGCGTCACAGAGTGCGGACGGCATTGGGGCCCCGGAGGGACAGCCTCGAAGACCTTTGATGATGGCGAGCACACAACGAGAGCGTCCGAGGACCGCATCCGGACGCTCTTGTTGGGCTGGTTGAAGCACACACCTGCTCGATCGATCGTTCAATCACGCTTCATGCGAAGTTACTGCGTGGCGCGGACGATCAAGGAGTCGGGATTCGGAATGGAATGAGGTGACCCTGGGGCCTGTGATGCGCCTGTCAGCGTCACGGTGAAGACGTACAGCTTGCCGGTTCCGATGGTGGACGAGGTCAATGCGTACAGGTGGTTGCTTTTGTCCCAATAGAGGGCACTGATCGGTACGGAAGTGAGCAGCGTCTTCGCGTAAGTGACGGGGTTGGCGCCATGGTAGTGGAAGATCTCGAGGCCGCCCGAGCCGGCGACCGCGAGGAGTTTTCCCGTGGGATCCATGCGCATCACTCGCGATCCAGATCGGGTGTGGGGCATGTTGCTATAGGTGCTGTTGGTGGTCAGATTTCCCGCTGCATTTGCGGTGTAGGTTGCAATCACCGGCGTGCCGAAGGGATCTGAGAAGAAGTCCACCTCCTGCTGCAGGACAGCCATGTGGTTCGTGGGATCTGTAGCGATGGTCAGAGGGCAATAAGAATTCGAGGTGTCCTTGGGAGCGAGCGGAGGATTCGTGACCTGAATGGAGTGAAGCGTGCCGTCGGATGCGCGATGGAACCCGGTGATGTAGCCGACCTCCTCATGATCAAACTCGGTGCAGATGGGCGAGTAGGCGAAAAGGTTGTTGCCCAGGAAGTCGAGCTCGTTCTGGCCGAGAAAGACCTCGTCCGTCGTGGCTTTGTAGGTGAGTTTGCCGGTTGTGCCGCTGATTCCGTAGGACTGATAGCTAAATCCCATGCAGTCGCCCACGGCAATCGGGTTGTAGAGGTTGCGACCCGAATGATCGACCTTCAACGGACCGATACCCCCGCAGAAGTCCGGAGCGTCCGCGGCTGCGTCGATGGTGCCAACGAGTTGCGGAGCGCCGGTCGAAGAGATCCAGTAGCTATCGATCTGGGTGCCGTTAAGGCCGAAGAGGTATTTGCTGTTATCCCAGAGGTTTTTGACGTCGTAGTTGAATGGTGTGCCGGTTACTCGATAGAGGCTGCCATCAGCGCGTGCGCCGTAAGCATAGAGATCGTGCTTTGTGCTCGTGTCTGGACTGACAAGGTCGGAGACATAGACGTAAGCCACATGGCTAGTTTGTGCGATTGCTGGCGAAGAGGGAGTGAGAAGGCCGGCGGCAAACACGGTGGCGCAGGCGAACGAGAAAGCACGCAGCATGGTGAGCTCCTGTAATCAACTTGCTGAGGATTGAAGATGCTCGAGCGAGCATAGAGGTTTGTCTGCGACGTTCTGAACCGGACGTTGTGCGTGTGGTCTGGCCTGCTGCACTTGTGAAATGGTCAGTGCACCTCGATCAGCACTAGGGAATGGATTCCCGTCGTGCTATGGTGACGCGAGAAGTCAGGAATGCTCATCGAATCCAATCTGTTTCATCGGGGTGCGTCGGAAAGGGCGAGGTTGCGGGTATCGAACCCGGCCGAGGGAACCGTCATCACTCCCGATGTTGTGGAGATGGACACTACGCGCGAGACTTTCACCGCGGTTGCGCAGCGATTGAAGAACATCGCGAGCATCGGAATCTGGCTGAACCCCTATAGAGGCATCCCGAAGGTGAGCTGGATGCCGGATCTGGACATCGTCTATCTTGACGAGCAGTTCCAGGTCTTGCGCTCCATCGAGAACTTCAGACAGGCTGTGATGAATCTGCCGGATGTGGCGGCAGCGAGCGCTGTGATCCTTCCGGCTGGGAAATTGAGGGAAGCGCGCGTTCAACCTGAAAACAGGCTTGAGCTTCGCGATGCGGTGACGGGAGCACGAAGAACCATCGAGACTACCCTGGGAGCACCTGTCGACGAGAAGACAACCGATGCGAACCAGGATCGCGGAACGGGATTTGCAGCGCTTCTGAAGCGATTGTTTGCAGGGCTGCTCGGGCGCAAGCCAGAGGGGGCGAACGCGACGTCATCGGATCGCCGGAAAGAAAAGCGGCATACCATTCCGGGATCGGTCGCGTATTTCTCGATCGGGAGCCCCCGGCCGCAGGAAGTCAGCAATATCAGCACCGAAGGGTTCTATGTCCGGACCCCGGATCGCTGGTCAGAAGGCACCAGCTTCCTGGTCGGCCTGCAAATCGTCAATCCCCTCAGTCAGGAAGTGGAGGCGATGATCTCAGTCCAGTCTAAGGTAGTTCGAACCGGAACGGACGGAGTTGCATTCATCTACGATGACGAGCCTGCGCACCGGACCCCGATCCTCGGGGCCAGAAACCCGGAACAACTCGTTCAGTTGCAGAGATTCATCCAGCGGATTCAGAAGGGCTAGAACGTCTGCTCCACCTTGACCACAAACCAGTCAAGGTGGAGCAGAGTGTTGCTGAGTGTCTATTGGCCGGCTTCCGGGAGCTTGTAGGGCCGCGAGAGCCACTGGCGTGCTTCGTTCACTGCGCCCTGGGTGTTATCGTTGGTCTGGACGGCGAGGCGATATTCCTGCACGGCGCGATCGCGCTGGCCGGTAAGGTCAAAAATCTTTCCAATCGCGATGTGACTCCAGACTTCCGTCCAGCGGGGTTCCCCGTCGCCTCGAAGAGCATCGCGATAGGCGTTCACAGCGGCTTGGTAATTGCGCTGCGTGAAAAGGACTTCCCCGATCCGGTAGCTGGCGAGCGAGCTTTGCGAGTTGGCCTGGAGCGCTTTCTGATATTCGGCAAGAGCGCCCACAAGGTCATTCTGGGCGACCAGTTGCTGGCCTTTCAGGATGGCGATCCGGACCTGCAGGTCTGGCGACGATTTGAGCACCCAATCGCCAGGATCGATGGTGATCCGGCGCGGGCGACCGAACGTATCGACGACATATTGTGAGTCGGTGCCGACGACATCGACCTTCTGATCGACCGTTTTGCCTTCGGTTTCAACGCGCAGGTTGACAGGCATGTTGAAGAGGTCGAGATCTTGATTGATCTGGCCGATGGTGCGGAATCCCTTGTTATTCCCCAGGCGGTAGACAGAGTATTTGTTCGTGAAGGTGGGCGCGCCGGTGCCGTCGACCCATTGCGAGAAGAATGGGGTGAGCTGCTGCTGTGTCTGCGCCTCGGCTACCTTGTAAAAATCGGCGGCGCGGATCGATTTGTCGGTGTACTGGCTCAGCACAGCCTTGAGCACCCCTTCGAACGCCTTGTCGCCGACCTCGCCGCGCAGCATGTGGAAGATCTCCGCGCCTTTTTCCAGCGTCATCGATTGAAACTCGGGCGAGAAGGGGCTCAGGCGTCCTGAGCTTGAGAGAGGAATGGTGTCATAAGCGAGGGCGCCGGCGGCTACGTCTTGAAGAGCTGTCTTGAGAGCGGTTTTTCCGCTTTCGTCCTCGAGGTACATGAGTTCGCCGTAGCGCGACATGCCATTCGTGATCCAGGCGTCATTGAGGGTTTTGGGGCTGACTTCTGTCCCCCACCAGAGGTGAGAGATCGTGTTGGCCAAAAGGCGGACACCGGATTTGTCCCCGGTTCGCGAACCCATAATCGCTGCGAGCTCGGGTGCATATGCCGCTGGCAGGGTGTCATCAGGAAGCTCGACAACGTTGATGCGGCCGCTCTCAAGCGCGCCGAACTTATCTGTAAAAAACGCGAACTGGCGGCTGGCGGTCTGGGCAAGTTGGTTGCCGGCTGCCTGGTGACTGACAGTGAGATAGACGTTCGGGCTGCCCATGCCGGCCGTGACCGGCCCGACGAAGCGCCCGGCAATGATGGTGCCGGGGAATCCAGGCTTGGTCCAGTTGAAGTCGAACTGGTCGCCGGGTTTGCCGTTGGCTAGTTTGACTGGGTGCGGCTGGCCTTGCGCACCGCTGCCGAAGACTTTCAAGCCCTGCGGAACGCGCATGTGAATCTCGGCCGTGAAGCGATCGGTCATGAAGCCGGTAGTCGGGAACCAGCGCGCCGGATAAAGGAGGTAGGTGATCGGCTCCTGGATCGCGGCAAGTTTGAGCCCTTCGATTGGCCCGTCTTCAGTGCCGGTGATAACGCCTTCGTAGTCAAACGTCCAATGCACCGGCTGACCGGCCACCGGCGGAGTAATCGGCGTAACGCGAATAGTGCCGTCGGCGGAACGTTCGCCGGTGAGGACCTTGCCGTTGTCGTCCGTGATCTTGTTGACCTTGAGCGCAGGATGGAAACCGAAGCTGACCATCTCCGAATTCTCAGGCGCGGTAAGGGTCAGGGTGGCCTTGGCGGCAAGCCGATGGGTGGCCGTATCGATTTCTGCGTCGATGACGTAAGCGCTGATATTCAAAGTGGCGCGCTCGGGGCGTTGCGCCGAGGCGGGCTGCGCAGCAAAAGGAGCGGCAGCAAGAATGGGCAGGACGGCCACAAGGCCGGTCCGGCGGAGAGCTCTGCGAGTAAGCATTTCAATCATTAGACGCATGGTTATTCCAGTTGCGACATTGTGTTAGATGGCGATTTCGTCTCAATCATGATTCCACATGAGCGGGCACTGCAGGACTCAGGTACTTGAGGGCGATGGTTGCCACCCTGCTGATGGCGGTTTCTGTCTCGTCCCCAAACCCTTTAGGGACAACGGTGAGCAGGCTTCGAATGCGGGCTAGCTCCATTTTCATGGACTCACGAACTCCGCCTTCCGGTAGCAGAGGCTCGAGATGGCGGACGATGTTGCCGGCTGTAAATGCGTTTTGAATCAATTCGGGGACCACCATTTTGCCGGCAATGAGGTTGGGCATGGCTACAAAGGGAACATTAACCACGCGCCGGGCGATTTCATAGGTAAGCCTAGAGACACGGTAGACAACTACGAAGGGATTCCCCAGGAGGGCGGCCTCTACCGTGGCGGTCCCGCTGGCAACAACAGAGGCACGAGCGTGGTAGAGCGCGGCGCGCGCGTCATCGACCAGATGGACGGGAAGGCCTTCGCCGTGGTGTCTGACCAGTCCGGCAAGCATCTTTCGCTGGGATGCATTCAGAGTAGGTGCCAGAGGGATGATGAATTCGAATTCCTTGCGTGATCCCGCTGCCCGAGGCCCGCGCAGGGCGAGGATCCGGGCGGCGGCGAGCATCTCCGGCAGGTTCTCGCCGATCTCCTTGGGACGGCTTCCAGGAAGCAGGGCGACCCAGGAGCGAGCGGGGTTCAGCCCAGCGCTGCGGGCGAAATGTTCCCGGGAGATTTCGGGGGTGGGCAGGTCAGCGAGAGGATGCCCGACGAAGGTGGCTTCGACGCTGTGATTGCGGTAGAAGGGCTCCTCGAAGGGGAAGATGACGACCATCTTCGTAACGTATTTCTGAACAAGGCGGATCCGCTTCTTCTTCCAGGCCCAGAGCTGCGGGCTGACGAAGAATACGACGGGGATCCCCTGGCGATGGAACTCCTCCGCCAGCTTGAAATGAATGTCGGGAAAGTCGATGAGAATAGCCACATCTGGCCGGTAGCGGCGAATCGAACCTCTCAGCCGGCGGAACTCGCGATAGATCCGCGGAAGGTGGCGTACAACCTCGGTGATGCCCATGACGGCAACGTCTTCGGACTTCACAATGCGGGTCAGGCCTGACTGGACCATGCGGGGTCCGCCCATGCCGACGAAGGTAGGGTCGCGACCGGACACGGCTAGCTGGTTGCGCAATTCGTCGATGAGGAGTGCGCCGTAGTGCTCGCCGCTTGCCTCGCCGGCAGAGATGAAGATGGTGGGATCGGACATTCGTACGTTTGGCCCTTGGTCCCGCGCGTTGAACTCAATGATAACGGGGGCGCTCGGGCAGCGGCTGCGCGGCATGAAAACGGGAACAGCCGAAGATACTCGCTCTCCGGGGTTCTTCCTGTGAGACCGAAATCTGAGAGTGCCCGCTCAGGAAGCCGTTGTCGAGGCAGTCTCGATAGCAGACGAAGCCCTGACCTTCAGGCGGCTGATCAGCGATTCCATCTCCATATAGTTCTTGCCTTCGTGGATCTGACCATTTCGCACAACGAGTACGGAGCAGCCTGGAAGCGAGACCTTCTGGAATGTGGGAGAGAATCCGAGGTTTTCGCCGAGGTGAGTCATCGTGGCGATCCAGGTTACGGCGACGCGGTCATCCTCACAGATCGTCTCCTGGACGGTGATATGGATATCGGGAAATGCGCCCAGAAAGAAACGGTGCATCTCCTTGAACCTCTCCGGACCGACAAGAACGGAGTTCGCCTCAGGGAAGCCGTAAGCCTTTCCGCCCGGCGCGAACATCTGGTCGATAGCATCTTCGCTCTGTTTATTCCAGACCTCTTCAAACCAGCGGTGCACGAGTTCACGATTGGCTGTGGACATGACCGACCCCCGTGCGCGGAAGCATAGCAAAACCGATGTCCGCCGCATAGGAGAAACCGTATTCAGATAGTTTTGCCTCAACTTTGTTACACTCGGCTGGCTCACCGAAGAATCGATTTCCCTGCACGCGTCTGGGCGTGAGCGAACCGATGGAGGTCGGAAATGGCAAACGGACATTCCCCAGTGGCTGAAGGAGCAGCGCCCAGAGGAGGCGAGGCGCCCCTGAATCCCGGGCTGGTATTTGACATGATGCAGGCAGTGCAGAAGACGGCGGCGCTGAAGGCTGCAATCGATCTGGATATTTTTAGGGCAGTGGGACAGGGACCCGGAGATGTGGCCTCCATCGCACAGCACGCAAACGCGTCGGAGCGGGGCATTCGAATCCTATGCGATTTCATGGTGATCAACGGCGTGCTGGCAAAGGAAGGAGATCGCTACAAGCACACCCCGAGCAGCGCTGCGTTTCTCGATCCGGCTTCCCCGGCATGCCTCGCTTCGGTGGCACAGTTTCTGGGCAACGATGCAATGAAGGAGCCGCTGAAGAATCTCGCCCAGGTCGTTCGCGACGGAAGAACCTCGCTCGCAGGTGAGGGCAGCGTAGAGCCGGAAAATCCCATCTGGGTGCAGTTCGCCGAAACGATGGCCCCCATGATGGCACCGATGGCGGGACCCCTGGGCGCAGTGGTTCTGGAAGGGCACGAAGGTCCGATGCGTGTGCTCGATATCGCCGCCGGGCATGGGCTGTTTGGCATCGAAATCGCCAAGCAGAACAAGCAGGCGCACGTGACTGGGCTGGACTGGGCACCCGTCCTGCGCGTGGCGCTGAAAAATGCGGAGAAGGCAGGCGTGCGGGATCGCTATGACATGCTGCCCGGCAGTGCCTTCGAGGTGGACTTTGGCGGTCCCTACGATGCGGTGTTGCTCACAAACTTTCTGCACCACTTTGACAAGCCGACGTGTGTTGGATTGCTGAAGAAGGTCCGCGAAGCCCTGAAGCCCGGAGGGCGGGCGGCGACTCTGGAATTCGTGCCCAACGAAGATCGAGTCTCTCCACCGATGGCGGCTGGGTTCGCGATGACGATGCTTACATCCACGGTGGCAGGGGATGCGTATCCGTTCAGCGAACTGAAGGCGATGTACGAAGAGGCAGGTTTCAAAGACGTCAAGGCGAACCCGATTCCCATGAGCCCGCATACGATTGTGCTGGGACATTCCTGAGCACTTCAGCACCCGCTCATAAGTAGCTGAGCCATCCCCAATCTCGATGGCTCGCGCGGAATTCCATAAACCATCTGCACGGCAGATAAAGGATGGTCACGGCCAAAAGCCACATCGCGTAAACAAACGGCAGTCCGTGACCGTATCCAGCAGGTTTCTGCGCAAAATCGGCAATCACCGAGCCATGCAATATTGGCTGCTTGTACGCGACCGACACGACGATCGCTAACAGGTGAATCAAGTAAAGGTGAAGGACGTAGTAGAACATCGGTACTCGTCCAAACACCACCAGGATGCGAGTAAAGCCGCGTTCCGCCTTTGCGCCGTCCAGAAACCCGAGCAGCATAAGCGCCGGTCCTAGCGTCATGAGCAAGTAATCGAGAGAGGGCGGGTACTTGAGCGTGTTGAAGAAGGAAATGATGGTCAGGGTAGTTGTGCTCTGTATGCTCCATGGTCCGGCTGCGCGAGGATATCCAAACGGCAGGCCGGCGATGCCGTTGCCATAGATGTTTACGGCGCGCAGAACGAAAAATGCCGTGGTGAGGGCGAGACCGAGTATGAAGACACGCCGACGGCGATCAGGCTTCAACAGCAGGGTTCCGAAAGCGAATCCGGCAGCCATCACGCCGACCCACGGAATCAAAACGTATCTCGCGGAGAATGCAAAGTGGTCCGTGATCGCAATGCGTCCAGGCGTGTGGATCAGGATCCACATCCAATAGAGTTTGCCGAAGGATGCGGGATTGATGCGGTCAAGAAGATTGTGCGTGGTGACCATCGCCACTCCCAGAGCCGCGATCCAGGCGATGGGTAGCCGAACGATGAGCGACATCGCAATCATGCTCAAGCCCAAACCCCAAATCACTCCTCCATGGACCCATGGAACGAATCCCCACGCGAAGTCGACGATCGTAAGCTCGAGCAGCACAAGCCATAAGCCCCGGGTGAAAAAGAATCGGGAGATTTGCTCGGTAGACTTCCCTCGTCGCGTGGAGAGAAATGCGCCGGTGCCGGCCAGAAACGCGAACACCGGCGCGCAGTAGTGCGTAATCAGGCGCGTGAAGAAGAGTGGAAGATTCGTGTGCGCCATGTCGTCGGGAGAGAAGCGCACAGAAGTAAAGAAATCTCGCGTATGATCCAGCGCCATGATGATCATGACGACGCCGCGCAAAATATCTACTGAAGCGATGCGTTGGAGCTGAGCAGGCAGTCCCGCAGGATTTTTAGCGGTGAGTGGGGAGGTCGCGACAGTTACCATGCCCGGCCTCTACAGGCCGAGTGCGATCGTTCGTTCATCGCACGATCGTAGAGATGAGGCAGCCGACAGATGTCTTTTGGCTGTCAATTAAATGTCATAAGTGACGAAGGCAAGAGGAAATTGCACCCACTTCTGGCGGGTCCGCACCGATCGCGTTGAAAAGGCTCTAGCGGACGGAGGTGGCGTGAGCCCGGTCGAGGGATTCGCGCCGTGCGCGAGTTGCGGCGGCGAGCTCCTTGAGCAGCGGGTAGGTCTGGTTCCAGTCGATGCAGGCGTCGGTAATGCTCTGGCCGTAGGTGAGAGGCTGACCGGGAACGAGCTTCTGCGCGCCGGCAACCAGATTGCTCTCGAGCATCACCCCGATGATGTCAGGATTGCCCCCGGCAACCTGGGCGGCGATGTCTCGGCAGACAATCGGCTGACGGTTGTGATCTTTACTGCTGTTAGCGTGGCTGCAGTCAATCATGATGCGCGGTTGAAGGCCGGCCTTCTTCATGGCTTCTGAGGTCTGCGCGACGGACTCCGCGGTGTAGTTCACCATCTTGCGGCCACCGCGCAGAATGATGTGCGTCTCGTTATTGCCGCGGGTGACAAAAATGGCAGATTGCCCGTGCTTGGTGTGACCGAGAAACGTATGCGAATTGGCCGCGGAAAGAATTGCATCGATGGCGACCTGGATATCCCCGGAAGTTCCGTTTTTGAAGCCGACCGGGCAGGAGACTCCGGAGACGAGCTGGCGGTGGACCTGGCTCTCGGTAGTGCGTGCGCCAATTGCTCCCCAGCTCACGAGGCCCGCGATGTACTGCGGCGAGATCATGTCGAGGAACTCAGTGCCCGCGGCAACACCCATGTCTGCAAGATCGAGCAGGAGATTGCGCGCGAGACGCAATCCGTCGTTGATCTTGTAGGAACCGTCGAGATGGGGATCGTTGATGAGGCCCTTCCAGCCGACCGTGGTGCGCGGCTTTTCGAAATAAACGCGCATGACAATCTCGAGGTCAGCGGAGAATTCCCCGATGGCATCCTTGAGCAGGCGCGCGTATTCGACGGCAGCCTTGGTGTCGTGAATGGAGCAGGGTCCAACCAGAACAAGCAGGCGCGGATCGCGATGCGCAAGAATACGCGAAATGGCGAGCCGGGCGTTGAAGATGGTCGCGATGGCGTCATCGGAAACCGGGCGCTCTTCCTCGAGGAAGACGGGAGGGAGGACCACCTTGGTCCACTGGATGCGAATGTCTTCAATGCCTGGGTTCATGGGAAGATGCTTTCTTCCAGATTAACAGTTGGTGAAGCAGGGGAAGAGGCGACAAAGGACGAGCGGGGAAGGGAATGGGGAGGGGTTAGAAGCGAGTACTGAGTAGCAAACTTTGCTGGTGTGGCTATTTGCGGGACTTGCGTTTGACGTCGGCACGGGGCCAGTACTGGAATTCGTCGGCGTAGAGTTCCCCATTGAGGTCGGCTACGCGCTGCGAGATCCGTGTTTGCGCGTCGGAGACGGCCTGGTTATAGATGACGGGGCCAATGTCTTCAAGGAAGAAATTGAGCAGAAGGCCGGCGGGAAGGTCGCCAATGGGTTCGAGGTTCTCTTCGAAGTAACGCTGGAGGGAGGAAATAGCCGCGGCGCGCTGCTGTTTAGAGAGTTCCAGGGTGATCATCGCGAAGCTCCTCGGAGAGATAAATCGATCTTACTGAACCAGCGAATTTTGAAGATAAGCCCCGTCAGGTCTGATCAGAGAGATTCTGCTGAACGAGCTGGCCGAAACGCGTGGGCGAAAAGCGGTTGACCAGGAATGGCTCGTTGAACCAGCTCCAGGCGGCGAATCCGATTTCGCGCTGTTGAAGGTAATCCAGCAGCCGGCGCACATAGTCGAGTTCTGAGGCCGTGTCTGCGCCTCCAAGCTCTCCAGCGAAGACAGGAACCGATTCAGCGAGTTTGCCGAACGCTCCGTCCCAGTCTGTGCCCTTATTCGGATAAACGTGCGTTGAGTAGACGACATTATCGAGTTGATCCATGGGCATGCCGCGCAGATCGTAAGCCCAGTTGGTGCCGCCAATGAAGACGAGGCTGTCGGGGTTTTCCGCGCGGATGGTATCCGTGAGCTTTCGAGCCCAGGGCTGCCACTCCTCCATCGTGACCTTCATCTGGCTGCTCGGATAGGTGCTGCCGTCTGGCTTGTTTAGCGGCCATGGATCATCGGCGAGGCGTTCGTGCGGCTCGTTGAAGAGGTCGTAGAGAACAGCGGGCTCGTCTTTGTAGCGTCGCGCGAGCGTAGACCAAAGCTCGATGGATTGCACGTTCGGAAGCGGCGCGACGAAGTTGCGATTGCCGCCATAGATCCGCTCGGCGTCGAGCCACTGGAGGTCGAGTAGAGTGTAGGCGCCAAAGAGCGAAGCCCAGTAGATCACCTGATCGATGGCCTGCTGGTACTCCTCGCCGGTGCGGCCGTTCCTGCCGCGTAGAACGAAGTCCTGATTGAAGGGAAGACGGATGATATTTGAACGCCATCCGCGGACGATGAATTCGATTTCCGCCCGGGAGAGGGAGGCGCCCGAGAGGAAGCCTTGTTCGTCGGGGCCTGCATATTCGAGGCCAGAACGATTGACCCCGCGAAGAATGACCGATTTGCCGGAACTGGAGCAAACGATGCGATTGCCGGATGTGCGAAGCAGGGGAAGTCCGTTGGAGAGTCTACCGTCCATTCGCCTGATTTCCTGCTTCTGTCTCTTTTCTAGCCCATGAACATGCCGCCATTGACATCCAGCACATGGCCGGTGATGTAGGCGGCTCTTTCCGATGCGAGAAAAACAATTGAGTGTGCGATTTCGCTGTCGGTGCCCGGACGTCCTACCGGAATCTGCTCGACCATTTTTGCTCGGAGCTTTTCATCCAGTACAGCCGTCATGGGCGTTTCGATATACCCGGGCGCGACGGCGTTCACGGTGATGCCGCGGGACGCGACTTCGCGAGCGAGCGAACGCGTGAAGCCGATGAGGCCAGCTTTGGAGGCGGCGTAGTTCACCTGGCCCTCCTGTCCGGTTCGGCCCACAACACTGGTGATGTTGATAATGCGGCCCCAGCGGTTCTTCATCATCGGTCGAAGCAGAACCTGGGTCAGCAGGAATGTGCCGGTCAGATTCGTAGAAAGAACGTCATCCCAGTCGGCACGCTTCATGCGCATCATCAGGTCGTCGCGGGTGATTCCCGCGTTGTTTACCAGAATCTCGACCTTTCCAAAGCGGTCGAGGACAGCTTTTGCGCCGTTCTTGATCGACTCTTCGCTGGCAACATCGAGCGTGAAAACCGCAGCTTGACCCCCGGCTGCTGCAATTTCCTCGGCCACCTCGGCCAGTCTCGCTTCATTGCGGGCTACTAGGGCGACGGTTGCTCCGGCCTTTGCGAGTTCCAGGGCGCACGCCCGTCCGATTCCCTGCGATGACCCAGTTACCAGCGCAATTCTTCCTGCAAGTTCCGCCATCCTGCTCCTTGATCGTCGCGACGGCTAAGTGCAATGCCGCTGCGGATTTCAGAACCAATTATAGGCAAGCAGCCGTGGACAGATTTTCAGAAGGTGCTCTGCCGAGAAGTTCGACGAGCGCGCTCGCGCATCAGCCGGTGGGAACTGCCTGCACGGGAATGGGAGCCCGCTGCCGGGCTGCCAGAACCATCTCTGCTGGCCAGATGTAAATCGCCAGCCTGCGGGAGTAGTGAAGAACGGGTTCCTGGTCAGGCAGTTCGATCCCGGCTCCCTGGGGCAGATCGTTGCGGTCGATCTCAGCCTCAGCGTCCTCGAGCGGCGCGGCCATGGTGTGGATATTCGCGCGTACCGCCTGCCCGGCGTGGTTGCGGCGGAAGAGACAATAGCGTTCTGTGAAGAAGTACTCGAGCGATCCCGAGCGAATCTCGGCGAGGCGGCGTGTGGGGCCGAGGCCACGGTAGCGGGCGCTGAAGATGACAGGATTGTTGACGAACATCCGTCGGCTATAGAACGAGAACTCGCGCTCCGTTCGCTGGTTTAGCCGCATTTCCGCCCAGTTGCAGGGAATCCGGAAGACGAACCGGGCTGCGGTGGTCGCAAGCAGGCTTCCGATGTCGACGGTTAAATTGAAGATCCCGGGAGTCCCCGTCTGGTCGCTCACATAGGTGCGGAAATGAAGTTCCGGGAAGCTGCTTGTACCGGGAATCGAGGGGACGCCGCGGAAACTGAAGCGATCCATCCAAAGAGGGACTACCCCAACCCAGGCTGACCCTTGAAAGAGATCCGGCTGCAGCCCATCGGGCAGAAAGGGAGCAAGCGCCGAAGCAGGAACACGCCAATGCCCAAAGAGAATGTCGTTCCAGCGCTGGGTCATGGTCCAGCGGCCAGTTGGCAATGGCCGGGGCCTTTGCGATGTGCGCAACTTAAACTCCCGCATTCCGCTTGCTCCGTGCTGCTTGCCTGTTGCTCGACCTACATTCCCTCACGATTCACAGCCCGGTCTCGCTGATGCCGTATTCTGGTCGCGAGCCCACCTTCATGTCCAGTGAATCTTTCCTGCCCGCCGGTGCCCACAATCAGACTGATGTCTATGCCGTTCACGGAGCCGATCCAGAGGTACTTGCCTATGCGATGGCCAAATACTCTCGTTCTGCGCTCTCCATGCGTGAATCGCTGACCGAAATCAGTGCCCAGCGCGCCGAGCAATTCCTCAATACATTCTATTTCCAATACGGCCATCGTTCCATTGCCGACCTCGCCCACATCGCCTTTGCCGTGGAGAGACTCAGCCTGCTGGCCGCCATTGTCCTTGTAGATGAACAACGTTGGGACGGGCAGGAACGTTCCACACGGTACCAGAACTTTCAGAAGTCCGGCTGGTATTTCCCTGATTTTGGCTCCGATTCGGACTCGGCACGGCTATATACCGAGACGATCGAAAAGCTATTCTCGACCTATCAGCGGGTCACTGGGGCTGTACATGACGCTCTTCGGAAGCGGGTAGTCTGCCCGGAAACGATGAAGCCGGAGGCATATGACCGCACCCTCAAGGCGCGAGCCTTCGATGTAGCCCGTTACCTGCTCCCCCTGGCGACGAACACCTCGCTTGGCCAGATCGTAAATGCGCGAACTCTGGAGACCCAGGTGTCGCGCCTTCTTTCGCACCCCATGGCAGAAGTCCGCGACCTCGGGAAAAAATTGAGAGATGCTGCCACCGGGCCGGCCTGGAACGTGAACGCCAAAGCCGGTGCTGTCTTCGTGGAGAAACTGCGTGAGTTAGAAGATAAGTGTCAGGGCACGACTTCGGTCGTGCCGCAAACCGCCGGGTCGGAGGCAGGGGCTTCAGCCCCTGTGGGAATGCTGGCCGCAGAAGCCACCAACCTACTCACCCGCGAAGTCCGCACCGCTCCTACTCTGGTGAAGTACGCCGAACCAAACACCTACCTCATGCAGACCCGGTCGGAAATCGAACAGGCGGCGAGGGAGTTGCTGAAAGGCGTGGAACCCGCAGCTGCCCCGGTAGTCGATCTCGTGGAGCGCACGGAGTCGCTCGAGGTAGAACTCGCGGCAACCCTCATCTATTGGGGAAGTGAGCATCCCTATCGGCAAATTCGGGATATCGTGGCTCAATTGCCTGCCGCCCGCATCGCTGAAATCATTGAGATCGGTCTGCGTCATCGCGGCAAGCACGACGAAGCCCTCCGCGTCTTCCACGCCGGCGCCGCCCTGCGATTCGACATCCTCATGGATATCGGCGGATTCCGCGACATGCATCGACATCGCCGGGTCACGCAGATCAAGCAGGGATTCACAGCGCGCCACGGATACGACACGCCTCATTCAGGCGACGTTGCCGGACTTGAAGAGGCTGGCGTGCTCGCCGAATATCAGCAGGCGATCGAGTCCGCATATGCAGCCAGCGCGAAGATCGCTTCCAGTTCTGCCCCCGAAGCGCAGCAGTCGGCGCTCTATCTGCTGCCGCTCGCGACTCGGGTACGATGCTTGTTCAAAATGGACTTTGCTGAAGCGCAGTACATCAGCGAATTGCGCTCGGCTCCTGCCGGACACTTCAGCTACCGCAACGTGGCCTGGGAAATGTTCCGCGCACTCGAGCGGCAGCATCCGAGCCTGGCCAAATACATTCGCGCGACCGACTTCACTCAACCCATCGATCTGCTGCAACGGTGAAGGTGTAGCAGCTCCTCTGTCGTCCTCGAATGATTCTGCCTGCGTGTGATTTAAATCACATCTTTGACACCCACCCTTGGGTAGTCTGCCTAGTTGGCGGGCTTTGCCGGGGCGCGTCTGCTTCAGGCGGCCGAACACACACGCCAGCTGTGTCCGTGTTCCCCTTTGCTCTTGAACCAGGAGTTCAAATGACACCAGAGTTGATCCATCGGCTTCATTTTGCTTTCACAATTACATTCCACTATCTCTTCCCCCAGCTCACCATGGGGCTCGGTCTGCTCATCGTCATGTTGAAGACGGTGGCCTTGCGCTCTGGAAGTGAAGAGTGGGACCGCGCTTCGCGTTTCTGGGCGCGCATCTTCGGGATCAATTTCGTCTTCGGTGTAGTGACCGGAATTCCCATGGAATTTGAGTTTGGGACGAATTGGGCGCGGTTCTCCCAACTCTCCGGCGGTGTGATCGGACAGCCCCTCGCGATGGAGGGCGTGTTCAGCTTCTTCCTTGAGTCGGCCTTTTTAGGCCTGTTTCTCTACGGCGAGAAGCGCATATCAAAGCGCATGCACTGGTTTTCCGCGGTGATGGTGTGGCTCGGTTCGTGGATCTCGGGCTTCTTCATCATCGTTACCGACGCATGGATGCAGCATCCCGTCGCCTACAACCGGCTGCCCAACGGACAGTTCGAAGTCGTGAGCTTCTGGAAACTTCTGCTGAACCCGTGGGGCCTTCTCCAGTACATGCACAACATGACGGGTGCCGTGGTTACAGGCTCGTTTGTGATGGCGGCTGTGGGCGCATTCTATCTGCTGGATGGCAAGAACAAGGAGTACGGCCGCATCTTCACGCGCGTGGGAGTGATCGCCGGTCTGATCTCAACTATCGCCATCATCTTCCCAACGGGCGACCTGCACGGCAAATACGTCGCAAAGAATCAGCCTGCCGCAATTGCTGCGATGGAAGGGCTCTTCAAGACGGAGAGCGGTGCAGGCATCGTACTGATTGGCCAGCCCAATGAAGAGACGCAGCAAATCGACAACCCGCTCGTGGTCAACAACGTCCTGAGCTTTCTGATCTACGGAACCACCAAGGCTGAAGTCACAGGGCTCGATCGCATTCCGCGCGACCAGTGGCCGAGCGCCTTGCCGCTGCTCTACTACTCGTACCACATCATGGCCGGGCTGGGGACGTACTTCGTGGCGCTGATGATGCTGTCCGCGTTTCTGCTGTGGCGGAAGAAACTCTACACCGCGCGCTGGGTTTTGTGGCTGCTGCTGATCAGCTTTCCCTTCCCGTACATCGCCAACACTGCGGGGTGGATGACAGCGGAGATCGGACGACAGCCATGGTTGATCTATGGGCTAATGCGGACGAGTGAAGGCTTTTCTCATGTCGTCTCCGCGGGGAACGGCCTCTTCACGCTGATCGGTTTCATGGGACTCTATTCGCTGCTGGGCCTGCTGTTCACGGTGCTGGTGTACCGCGAAATCAGCAATGGCCCCACGCCGAAAGCACCTGAACTGCACGCTGCAATCGCCGACTAACGCAATTTGAACGACGTGATTGGGGAAATGTCATCATGATGGGATTTATCTGGTTCTGGCTTGTCGCGGTCATGATCGTCGGCTACGTTGTCCTCGACGGATTCGACCTAGGCGTTGGCATCCTGCATCTGTTTTTGCCGCGCACAGAAGCCGAGCGGCGTGCCAGCCTGCACTCCATCGGCCCCGTGTGGGACGGCAATGAGGTCTGGCTGCTTGCTGGCGGAGGCACGCTCTATTTTGCGTTTCCGCTGTTGTACGCTTCGGCCTTCTCGGGTTTCTATCTGCCGCTGATGATCGTGCTGTGGCTGCTGGTGCTGCGCGGCGTCACGCTCGAACTTCGAAACCATATCGACATGGGAGTCTGGCAATCGCTGCTCGATGGCGTTTTCGGACTGGCGAGTGCGCTGCTTGCCATCTTCTACGGTGCTGCACTGGCAAACGTGCTGCGTGGCGTTCCGCTCGGTGACGATGGCTACTTCTTCCTGCCGCTCTGGACCAACTTCCGGCCCGGCATTCATCCCGGAATCCTCGACTGGTACACCGTGATCGGCGGACTCGTCGCTTTGGTTGCCCTCACACTCCACGGGGCGTTGTGGCTCACGATTAAAGTGTCCGGAGATTTGGAGAAGCGCGCATGCAGGCTCATCAACCCACTCCTCCTCGGGTTGATCCTGCTTACTGTGGCAAGCCTGATCGGGACCATCGCCGTACGTCCGGCCAGCCTGAACAACTACTATCAGCACCCGGTCACGTTCATTGTGCCGGTCGGTGTTCTGGCTGCGCTTGCATGCATCTGGCAATTCAACCGAAACGGCGCACCTGTGAAAGCGTTCCTGTCATCGAGCGTGTATCTGTTTTTCATGCTGGCGGGCGCGTGCTGGGGAGTCTATCCAACACTGCTGCCCGCGACCACAGGAGTGGAGCGCGACATAACGCTGAGCCGTGCCATTTCAGGTCCGCACACGTTATCCGTCGGACTCGCATGGTGGCTCTTCGGCATGACACTGGCCGTGGCATACGTCGTTTTTGTGTATAGCCGGTTCAGGGGCAAGGCTGACGCTGACATCGCCGCGCACTGATCGAAGCTGGCTCGAGCCGCACGTGAATGTACAACCGAATCCGAAACAGCGCCCGGAGATCGCTCTGGTCTCCGGTATCTAGGTCGTCAGTACTCGGTTACCAAAAGACCTATTCATCACCAGCGTTCAACTCTCTACACTGCTGAAAACCTGGTTCTTCCGCGGAGCAACGTCGGGCCAAACTCTCCGAAATTCGCTATCTGCGCATACGTCGTTACGCTTTCAATCGACTGAATAGGTGAGGGTCGCGGGACGGATACCTGGTTTGAAGATGCAAGCACCCCTGCACGGATTGCGGGACGCTTCGCAACTCCTCTAGCCAAAGATCGAGGGCCAGCGTACATACATGGCTGCGTGTATTCTCCATTTCGGCCAGGAAGTTCAGGAGTGTTTTCCTTTCTCAAGCAGAAGGGCTACACCATTCAGTGCGCGCGCGAACGAGTCCCTCTGGACCAGGCAGCCAATTCCTTTGACCTCGTCTCATCATCGAGCATCGAGAACGAACAGTGTCTTGCTGCTGCAAACGAAGCCAGAAGGCATCTGCTGGTTCCATCCGTTCTTTTTCAGATCGGAGACGCAACTCCTTCGCCGAAGAACGAGCCGATGCCCGCGAAACCTCACGATTCAGATCACGATCTCATCATCGCGGCAAACACCTCGCCTTACCTCTGGCTCTCTGAACTCGAAGCATTGATTGCGCAAGGTCGGAGGTTTCGTCAGGCCGCGGAACGCATCATTACAAATTCGATTCGGCTCCGTGCTAAGACTCCCGAGGTGATCGAGAACGCACATCACGCGATTCAGCGAGCGAAGAGTCAGATCGCGCGGAACATCGCACCCGCCGCGATCTCCAGGGTGCTCGCTCACCAGGTTCTCACCTGCAAAGCATGTGGAACTCCCTTCGTCTTTTCCACGGGAGAACAGCTTCGCATTCACCTTCAAAACGGTGTCGATGTTCCCGATAAGTGCGATCAATGCAGATCCGTTCGGGATGAAGCCGACCAACCGCCCACTTAGTGAATCTCTTGGAACCCGCCTGAAAGGCTGACTCTCACCACCTCGCAAATTCGTCTTCTCGCCACTCTAACCGTCCGTGTGGTCCCGAAGTGCTTGCATCATGGTTTGCCATTCCTCTAGCCTCAACGCGATTACCGTGAGGAGGCCTCAATGAAAACCGCGATCTTGGGATTGATCTGTCTGATTTGCGCCGGGGAAGTCAATTCTGTGTTGGCGCAGGGCCAGGGTGCTCAGGCTCCTGCTGACAATTCGGCGCCCAGCTACGACATGAAGGCGCAGGCTCTGCTCGATCTACAAGCGGTGAACAAGAAGTGTGTAGAACTCGCCGAAGCTCTTCCGGCCGATAAGCTCACCTGGCGTCCTTCCACCGATGCACGTTCTTTTGCCGAGGTGTTCTTGCACGTCGCTGGGGAGCGCTACGGCATTCTTAGCATGATGGGCGCGGCCCCTCCCTCAGGATTCAAGGCGAAGGAGTTTGAGAAGTCCACTACTGAGCGAGCCAAGATCGTTGAAGATCTCAATCAGTCATGGGATTTTGCGAATAAAGCGATCAGCGGAATGAGCAACGCCGATTTCGCCAAACTTCTGCCTAAGCTTGGCCCGCAGGCGAATGAGGGCGATGTCGTCTACATCCTCGTTGCCGATGCGCACGAACATCTTGGCCAGCTGATCGCTTACTCGCGACAGAACGGAATTGTGCCGCCGTGGACGGTGGCGATGCAGAAGAAAGTGGCAGATGCTGCCAAGGCCGCCCCAGCCAATTAGGTGCCCGCAGGCCAGACCAGCTCGTGGAAGAGTCTGTCCATTTGTTGCGGAGTCTCTTTTTCGCCGCGATCGAGCCACCACCGGAGCAGCGCGAGCAGACTCCCCGCCAGGGCCGCCGCGCGCGCCGCAATTTCGCGGGGCGGCTTCTCTTTGAGTCGCCCGAACTCGGTCAGGCGGCGCTCGATGCCTCGCGCGAAATGGCCCTCGGCGAGTTCGTAGAAATCCTTAAGATGTCCAGAGTCGGAAAGAACGCGATAAAGTTTGTTCCCATTGCCTATGTGAGCAAACAGTTCAGCGACAGGCGCCACGCGGTGCGATCTGTCCTTCTGAAGGCCGAGCGAGGTGCTGATCGCTTCGCAGAACATCTCCAGCTGGCTCAGTAGCAGGTCGTCGATATCGCGATAGTGAAGATAAAAAGTAGAGCGGCCTACACCCGAACGATCGAGGATGTCCTGCACTGTGACTTCGTGGACCGGCTTCTCGAGGATCAGGTTGAGAAACGCTGTGCCGAGCTGCATCCGTGTGCGGCGGACGCGGGCATCGTCGTTTCGCATGGAGACAGGTTCAATGGGAGACAACGTCCCGGTCGTGCGACGGAGTCTCTCGTGGACACTCGCCGGCGAATTCTCCTTCTTGCGCGCGTTCCTGGACATCTCGGCCCCTTTGTTCAGCAACGCGCGCCCGGCTCTCGACGCGGATGAAATTCGTGGGTACAGTCCGAATCATAGGCCTGAACGGCATTCGATTGCAGACAAAAGGAGGTCACATGATGAAGCAAGCTGGTTGGCTTCGAGTAGCGACGTTAGCGGTAGTGGCGGTGTCAGGGATGGTGCTTCCGGCGGTCGCCCAGGAGAAGCCTGCGCCCCCGGAACACGCGATGGTAATTCCTGATGTGGATCAGCATCTGAAAGTTCTGAGCGAAAAGCTGGAACTCAGTTCGGAACAGCAGGAGAAAGCTCGGCCAATCCTCAAAAGCATGCAAGACGATCTACAAAAGGACATGGACGACAAGAGCCTGAGCCCTGACCAGATGCACGCAAAGATGCATGCCGATTTCATGAAGGCAGACAAGGAGCTTCGCGAGTTCCTCACAGACGGGCAGAAGACGAAACTCGATGAGATGGAGAAGCAGATGCACCACGGAAGCAGCGCTCAGTGATCGCGGGCAATGAACGACGAGGGCGCGATGAGAATGCACGATGATCGCGTCCTCGATTGCAGGGAATTAACGTGAAATCCGGTATTCTTCACCCGTGGATCTATTCTCGTCGTTGCAGGGTGCCGGGCCTTCCCACAGAGGCGCGATCACAGCCCTAAATAGCTCTCAGCAGCGATGAGTGGGCCTAAGTCTCTTCGATGGACGATTTTACAAGCTAAGTTATTTGTTTGCATCTGCTTGCAAGCCTGCTCCCGCCGTAACTCACTGATTCTTAGCGTCAGGGTATGGGGGGAGGGGGTGGTAGAGGGGGTGGTGGGTCTCCGCACTCCAGACCCGCAAAAATGCCCCGTCCGTGAACGGGGCATTTCTATCTTCAGGGCTGCTTAGAGCGTTACGAGCGGTCCGGTGAATTCGGGTTGGCAGACAGCGGGAGTATCGGTCGGAACCCAGTTTTTAGGCTGGTAGATGCAGCAGGGTTCCTGTGACAGCGGATCACCGGTAATCGCATATGCGCGGGCACGTGAGCCGCCACAGATCTCTTTGTACTCGCATGCGCCGCACTTGCCTTCAAGACGGCTCGTGTCGCGAAGTGCTTTGAAAATGGGTGAATTCTGATAGATGTTGGCCAGCGAGTCTTCACGAATGTTTCCGGCGTGAATGGGCAGGAATCCGCTGGGATAGACATTCCCTACGTGCGAAACGAAGAGGAACCCCTTGCCGTCGTTAACGCGGCGAGTCATCCAGTTCTTCGTGCGGGTCTGAGCGTCGGCTTCGGGAGCGCCTGGCTCGTATTCGCGCGAGACACTACCCGGATGACCATGACCGTGGCCCATTTTCTTCTCCTGCAGGTTGTGCTGCAGGAGATAGCGACGGTAATGCATGGCTTCGGTGGTCTTGATCTGGAAACTCACGCGATTGGAAAGCTCGTAAATCTTTCCGAAAACCTGTTCGAACTCTTCGCCGCTCAGGAGGTCGCCAAGCTGGCCGCGTCCCACGGGAACGAGGAAGAAGACGTTCCACATCACAATGTTGAGCTTCTCGAACAGGGCGCAGAGGTTGTCGAGGTCCTGCGCATTGTGCCGACTGATCGTGGTGTGAACCTGGATCGGAAGACCGGCTTCACCGGCCCACTCCACCGCCTGTATGGTGCGCGCCCAGGCGCCTGGCAATCCGCGGAATGCGTCATGGATCTCGGGCGATGAACCATCGAGCGAGATGCCAAGGCGAACCACGCCCGCTTCTTTCATTTTGAAGATGGCTTCGCGGGTGAGCAGCGGCGTAGCGCTGGGAGTGACCGCGACTTTAACACCTTTTTCATCGCAGTAGCGGATGAGTTCGTACAGGTCAGGCCGCTTGAGAGGATCGCCGCCGGTAAAGACAAAGATTGGAACGTGCATGTCGGCAATCTGATCGATGAGCGCTTTGCCTTCGGCAGTGCTGAGCTGATCAGGGTGTGCGATGGGCTGGGCGGCAGCACGACAGTGTTTACAGGCAAGATCACAGGATTGTGTGACTTCCCAGATTGCAAGGAATGGTGCTTCGTCGTAGTTAATCCCGCCACGGGCGGGAATGTGGTGCATCGGCTGTTGCATGCGATCGACCTCCAACCACCACGGGCGGCTCATGAGGCAGCGGGAGAACGCCCCTGTGTGCAAACAGAAGACCACCGGCCGGGTCGGCCGTTCAGTGATTCAGATCACCAAATCGAGGGGAACGCAACTGAGCTGAAGTTCCGCGGCTGGACAAAAATTTGGGATGGGTCCACAATCCAGTCAACTGAGCAGGTTTTTCGGCCGATTCTGGAGTTGGGACCTGGGGCCTTGGCGGCGTCAACATAGCTCGAAAAAGGGTGATCTAAATCACCAGTTCCTGTGGCCCATGGCACTTACCGAGCTATCCATAGAGCCTAGTATTTTTGAGCATCCGAAGGAGGTTTCCCATGGCTAACAAGCCGGGTTGGAGCAAGCCTTCCACCATTCTGTTCGCCACCGAGATCCCTGCCAATGAGCGTGCGTTCAACTTCGCCCTTGCTGAAGCGCGCGAGTTTGCGTCCGATCTCATTCTCTTCCATGCCTATGACACGCTGGTGGTGGCGGCATCGGAGACCTCCGGAATCCGTTACTACGATTACGCGGCAGCCGCGCGCGCAGACATTAAACACCTCGAGCCCTTGGCGCAGAGGGCGCGTGATGCAGGAATCAAGTGTGACGTGATTGTGCGGCCGGGCCTTCCCGCGGACCAGATCCTCGCTTATCTGAGAGAGCGTGCGATCGACCGGATTGTAATGGGAACGCATTCGCCGGGGCCGATCGGGAAGCTCCTGGTGGGCTCCGTGGCGGAGGCAGTGCTGCGCAGCGCGAACGTTCCGGTCTTCACGATTGGGCCAGAAGTCGTAGACGGCGCCTATCGGAACTTCGCAACGCGGACGATTCTTTGCGCCGTAAGCCTGATCGAAAGCAGCTATGTGGTTGCGACGTTCGCCGCCGAAGTGGCCCTGCAGCATGGCGCGCGGCTCATCCTGCAGCATGTGATTCGCCCGCAGGATCGCGCGGAGGTGCTGTCGGGGCGGACCATCGAGGAAGTTGAGTCCGATGTGCTCTGTCTCATTCCGCCGGAGTTGCGGAACCAGATTTCGATCCAGACGATCGTCGTGCCGGGCGATCCTACGGAGGAACTGCTGTATCAGAGCAGGGCGCAACAGACGGATCTGATTATTCTCGGAGCACACGGGGCATCTGCATTCGCCGCCATTGCGCGGCACGGGATTGTCTACAAGGTATTGGCGCATTCTCACTGCCCAGTGATTACGTTGTCGCCTTCGGTGCTGGCAGAGAGCGGCGTGATGCATCGCAAGGAACACGCGGCAGAGAGCTTTCTGGCCGGCGTGTTCTAGAGAGATCTCCGGCAGGCGGGATCCGAGGCCGAATCAGGGCTCCCACGGCTCGGATCACCCGTAGAACCAACCGGACGCGACGCCGGGTGGATTCAATCCAGGGCGCGGTGGAGTCCACCCGGCGATGCCGGATTTATTTTTCAGCACAATGTGAGTTCAACGAAGCGTAGCGGAACTGCGTGGACGCTTATCGCTTGCCAGGGCGCGCGATGTGTGGAGGCGTGAGACGCGGCTTTGTCGTGCACGGTTGTTTCTCGCAGAGCAAGCTGGTGATCCCTCTGCCTTCTGTGATAGTGAAGATGCGGTCAACCGCTGGAAGCTTGATTGTCTCAATTGCACCGGAAGGCCAGTGAATCTCGGCGGTGCCGGCATCGGTCGCATCACCGAGCCCAAAGTGCGGACGCTGGTCATTAGAGGAGATGTAGCTTCCGCCGCTCATGACATCTTCGCGCTGACGACTACCGTTGGCGGTGAGATATACAGTTGTGCCAATCGCGTCGCGGGGGCTCGATTTGCCGTTCGCTGGATTGCCGCCGATCAGTTTGAGTTCGACCCAGTGATGGTTATCCGGATCGACGTTTTTGAGAAGAACCGGAGGCCCGTCGATTGGACTGATAACGACGTCGATCTTGCCATTGTTGAAGAGATCACCGAAGGCCGCGCCACGGCCTGAGGTAAGAGCGGCGAGGCCAGATCCCTTGACAGCGGGAACGTATTCAAACTTGCCGTTGTGTAGATTGCGAAACAGGATCGGACGCTGGGCGAAGGTGGTTCCCCAATCGTGTTCGTCAACCTGCGGATACACGTGGCCGTTGATCATCATAATGTCTTTCCAGCCATCGTTATCGAAGTCGGGAAAGCCAGCACCCCATCCGACGAAAGGAACAGGGACCTGCGCGATGCCGGCTTCGCTGCCTACCTCGGTGAAACTCGCTTCCCCATCATTGTGGTAGAGGGTTTTGTAGTCGTCGGAGAAGTCGGTGACGACAAGATCGACGAGGCCGTCGTTGTTATAGTCGCCGACACCAAGTCCCATGGAGGCTATTTCGCGGCCATCGTTGTTCAGGGCAAAGCCTGAGACATAGCTGCGGTCTTCGAAGGTTCCGTCGCCTTTGTTGAGATAGAGGTAGTTGGGATTGGAATCGTTGGCGACGAGCAGGTCGGGACGACCGTCATTGTTCACGTCGACGAAAACAGCGGTAAATCCGTAGTAATGGCCGGGATCGGACACTCCTGCTTTGGTGCTGACGTCGGTGAATGTGCCATCGCCGTTGTTATGGAACAGGTGATCGCCTTCGCCTGGCAGGCCACGCGGTCCGCACATCACGGGAAACCCGTGAAGCTGACAGAACGAAAAAGCAACGCCGCCGGTGCTCTGCGATTCAGGCTGATGGTTCAGATCGTAGTGAACGTAACCGGAGACAAAAAGATCGAGACGGCCGTCGCCATCGTAGTCGCCCCAGGTTGCACCATCAGACCAGTTTCCAAGGGTGATGCCCGCTTTTTCGGCAACATCCGTGAATGTGCCGTCGTGATTGTTGCGGTATAGGCGGTTGTGGCCGAAGTTCGCAACGAAGATGTCGGCCCATCCGTCATTGTCGTAGTCGCCGATAGCAACACCAAACCCCCAGCGGTCGTTGGTAGCCCCTGCTTTGGCGGCGACATCCGTGAATGTGCCGTCGTGGTTGTTGTGAAAGAGAGCGGCGTGAGGAGGAGTTTTCTTCCCTGAGAGAGCATCGAAGGTTGAGCCGTTCACGAGGTAGATGTCGAGCCAGCCGTCGTTGTCGTAATCGATGAGACCAACACCGGAGCCGTCTGTCTCGAGGATGTACTTCTTCTGCTTTGTCCCCATGACGTGCTGCCACGTGCTCAGGCCCGAGGCTTTGGTAGCGTCTTCAAAAACGATGGTGCCTTTCTCGACGAAGCCGCCTGCGGTGATGGGGCGTTTGTGTTCGTCGTAAACAGGAGCGAAAGTGCCGGCAGAGGAGATTCCTCCCATTCCGCCTTGCTGCTCTGTCTGGATCGGTTTCTGTCCTTGCGATTTTGCTGGTTGCGGCTGCTGACACGGAAGGCTGGAGACCACGAGCACGAAGACCGCGCACGCGAGATAACGACGGATGTCTTGCATCGCGCTCAATTCTTCTTTGCGGGGGCGCTTGTGGGTGCTACGTCGCAGTTCTTGCTGTCGCAGAGAGCGGCAGTGATGCCTTTGCCTTCTTCGATGGTGTAGATGCGATCGATCGCGGGAAGCTTGACGGTCTCCTTTGCGCCCGATGGCCAGTGAATCTCGGCCGTGCCGGCATCGGTGGAATCGCCCAGTCCAAAGTGCGGACGCATGTCGTTGGACGAAAGATAACTGCCGCCGCTCAGGACGTCTTGCCGCTGGCGAATTCCCGCGGCGCTGAGATAAACCGTTGTGCCCACTGCATCGCGAGGACTCTTGGTTCCGCCAACGAGTCGCAGCTCAACCCAGTGGTGATGATCCGTGTTGACGTTGCGAAGAAGTACGGGAACGCCATCCATATTGTTGATGACAACGCTGGTTTTCCCCTCATTGAAGATGTCGCCAAACGCCGCGCCGCGGCCCACACTGACAACCGCAAGCCCCGTCCCTTCGACGGCAGGCATCAGATCAAATTTGCCGTTCTTAAGGTTGTGAAAGAGCAGAGGCCGTTGGGCGTAAGTGCTGCCCCACTCGGGATGCTTGTCCGCTTCAGGATAGACATGACCGTTGATGAAGAGCAGGTCCTGCCATCCATCGTTGTCGAAATCGAGGAAGCCGTCGCCGAAGCCGACAAAGGGCATTGTGGGCTTCATCAAACCGGCTTCGTAGCTGACGTCTGTGAAGTAGCCAGTGCCGTCGTTCTGAAAGAGTACGTCGTAGTCGTCGCCGAAGTCGGTGTTTGCGACAGCGAGATTGCCATTGTTCTGATAGTCGCCGACCGCGATGCCCATATTGGCCATTTCCCGCCCGGCGCCGTTGAGGGCGTAGCAGTCTTCAACACTCTTGTCCTCGAAGGTGCCTTTGCCCGTATTGATGAATTCATAGTTTTGAGAAGTGTCGTTAGCAACGAGAAGATCGGGCTTGCCATCGTTGTTCACGTCAACGAAAAGCGCGCCCAGACCGAAGTAGCCGGCGGAGTTGTCGACCCCGAGTTTCTTGCTGACGTCAGTGAAGGTGCCGTCGCCGTTATTGTGGTAAAGCGTGTCCCGTTCACCCTTCATCCCTCGCGGCCCGCACATCACAGGGATGCCGCGGTACTGACAGAACATCAGCGGAGTCACGTTGTCCTGCTTCGGCGGATTCTTCCAGTCGAACTGGAGGTAGCCTGCAACGAAGAGATCAAGCTTGCCATCACCATCGTAGTCGCCGAATGTCGCGCCGGTGGACCATTTATCGACATCCACGCCAGCCTTCTCCGCAACATCTTTGAACGTTCCGTCATGGTTGTTGCGGTAAAGACGATTCTTGCCGTAGTTGCTGACATAGATGTCGGGGTAGCCGTCGTTGTCGTAGTCGGCGACAACACAGCCAAATCCCCAGCGGTCATTTGCGACTCCGGCATTCTCGGTGACGTTGGTGAACGTGCCGTCGTGGTTGTTGCGGAACAAAGCCGCGTGCGGGGCAGGAGATTTGCCGGCGAGAACGTCGAAATTGGCTCCGTTAACAAGGTAGATATCAAGCCAGCCATCGTTGTCGTAGTCGATCAGGCAGACTCCGGGACCCTTGGCTTCGAGGATGAATTCCTTTTTGGGAGTTCCCGCGGCGTGTTGCCACGTAGTAAGGCCTGCTGCTTTGGCTACGTCCTGGAAAACGATCGGGCCGTCCTTGACGAAGCCGCCCGCAGTGATAGGTCGATGCTGGCTGTCAAAAACGGCGGCTTGTGGTGCGGCGGTGGCCATGCCGCCTGAGGGTGACTGGCTCTGGGCGGATGTTGGAGCCTGGGCGAGTGCAGATTGCAAAGCGGCCATCGACAAGGTGAGGACGAACTGAAGGGCCAACTGAATCCGCACTGCACTTTCTCCTGCTCAGCTACTTAACGGGTGTTTCCGGCAGCTTTACTTCGGGCGTTTTACCGTCGCACGGCTTGCCGCCGCAGAGCGCGCCGATGATGCCTTTGCCTTCCTCGATGGTGTAGATCCGGTCTACCGCGGGAAGCTTGATCTTCTCTTTTGCGCCCGATGGCCAGTGAATCTCGGCAGTGCCTGCATCCGTGGCATCGCCGAGCCCAAAATGAAGGCGGCGATCGTTGGACGAGATGTAGCTGCCGCTGGAAAGCACGTCGCGACGCTGGCGGATTCCATTGGCCTGAAGGTAGACCGTGGCGCAGGTAGCGTCGCGCGGGCTGGTTTTGCCGTTCACTGGGTTCTTGCCGCCGACGAGACCAATTGCGATCCAGTGATGTTTATCGGGATTCACGTTGCGGAGCAGGGCAGGTGGACCATCGACGGGGTTAATGATGACGTCGATCTTGCCGTCATTAAACAGGTCACCGAATGCTGCGCCGCGGCCGGGGAGCACATCGGCGAGGCCGGATCCCTTCACTGGAGGAACGTATTCGAATTTGCGACCCTTGCCGGATGCATCGGGAATGTTGTGGAAGAGCAGTGGACGCTCGGCAAATGTAGTGCCCCAGTCATGCTGATCGACCTCGGGGTAGACGTGGCCATTGGTCTCGAAGAGATCGAGCCAGCCGTCGTTATCGAAGTCAAGAAAGCCGTCGCCCCATCCGACAAATGGGATAGTCGTTTGTGCGAGGCCGGCTTTGTAGCTCACGTCAGTGAAACTGGCGTCACCGTCGTTGTGGTAGAGGACCTTGTAGTCGTCGCCGAAGTCGGTGACATAGAAACTGATCAGGCCGTTGTTCTCGTAGTCGCCTGCGGCTATGCCCATCGAGGCGATTTCGCGGCCATCTTTGTTGAGCGCAAACCCCGAGACATAGCTCTGATCGTCGAATGTGCCATCCCCCTTATTGATGTAAAGGAAATTTGGCTCGGAATCATTTCCGACGACGAGGTCTGGTTTGCCGTCATTATTGATATCTACGAATATGGTGGCGAAGCCGTAATACTTGTCCTTGTCTTCAACACCGGCCTTGGCGGTGACATCTGTGAAAGTCCCGTCACCATTGTTGTGGAAGAGATGGTCGGGTTCACCGAGCAGGCCTCGCGGGCCGCAATTCACATTGACGCCGCGATACAGGCACGAGGCGTAGCCAACTGCTTTGGTTCCGGCAATGGGCAGATTGTTGCGGTCGAAATGAACATAGCCGGTTACATAGAGGTCTAGCTTGCCATCTCCGTCGTAGTCGCCCCAGGTAGAGCCGGGAGACCAGTTTCCAAGATCGACCTTTGCGGTCTCGGCAACATCGGTGAACGTCCCATCGTGATTGTTGCGATAGAGTCGGTTCTTTCCGTAGTTCCCAACGTAAAGGTCAGGCCAGCCGTCATTGTTATAGTCGGCCACGGAACAGCCATATCCCCAGCGATCGTTCTGAACGTTTGCTTCCTTCGAAACGTCGGTGAATGTTCCATCGTGATTGTTGCGGAAGAGTGCAGCGTGTGGCGCTGGTTCTTTGCCATCGAGCGAGTCGAAGGTAGCGCCATTCACGAGGTAGATATCGAGCCAGCCATCATTGTTGTAGTCAATCAGGCACACGCCTGAACCGTTGGTTTCTACGATGAACTGCTTCTGGGGCACACCCATTTTGTGTACCCAGCCGGAGAGGCCGGCGGACTTGGTGATGTCCTCGAAGACGACCGGACCTTTGTCGACGAAACCGCCCGCGGTGATCGGACGCTTCTGTTCATCGTATTGAGGAGCAGCCTGAACGCCTGCTGCGATGCCACTTGATTGGCCAGGCTTTTGGGGCGGGGGTGTCGCCGGCGCCTGGGATTCTGTGCCCGTGACCGCGATCATAAGAAGGACAAAGCAGGCCAGATCGCGGATGCGCAAAAGAAGAAACCCCCTCGGTGGATACGCAGGCAGTGTATCGCATCGAGGGGATGACTTTCGAATCACGCAAAACGCAAATGCGCGGTGTTTACAGGCAGATCAGCGACGCTGAGCGCTGACTCAGATTACCCGCAGCAGCAACAGAATGAGCACGATGGTGAGGATGAGGCTGATTCCGCCTCCGCCGTAGTAGCCGATGCCAGGACCCATGCGATATCCGCCGAATCCAAAGCCAAAGATCAGGATGATGAGAAGAATAATCAGCAGCATACTTTTAATCTCCTTGGATCGTTAATTTATGCGCATCAGGCTTTGAATCCGCCCGACGAGTGTTTATAGAGTGCAGCCTTTTCGTTCGGTGCTTGCTGCGATGAGCAATGCAGCAACTCTGAAGTCTGATGCGAACCGAAGTTCGAAAGCTGTATTCCACGCCATGGCTGTGATTTGAAACGCGTGTTAGGCACACAATCACGGGCACTTGACATTCGCCGGAATTTTTGTCTGTGTTTTTGATCAGACCGAACAACCTACTGGAACCGGAGTGGCGTCAAAGCTGGTGTTGTAGATATAGGTAGAGTTTTACGGAGGTAGGTACAGATGCTTTGGACAATATTTGTCGTCCTCCTGGTTCTGTGGCTTCTGGGTCTGGTTAGCAGCTACACGTTGGGTGGTTTCATCCACGTGCTGTTGGTGCTGGCACTGGTAGTCCTCGTGATCCAGCTGATATCCGGACGTAGAGCAGCACTATAGCGAGTGTTCGGGAAAACAAGGTTTATGCGAGGGGCGCGTACGCGAGTGCGCGCCTTTTCGCAAACAGCCGGTTTCGGCCGGTGTTGATTGAAACGCAAGCGATACCCCACGGAGGTGGATACATATGAATAGCGACAAGATCAAGGGATCAATTGATGATGCGGCGGGCCGCGCGAAGCGTCAGGTCGGCGAGTGGACCGGCGACACCGGTACTCAGGTTGACGGTGCGGCTCAGCAGGTTAAGGGCAAAGCAGAGAAGGCCGTGGGCAACCTTCGCGACGCGGTGAACTCGGGTTCGAACCGCGATGCGAACGCCGATCGTGATATCGACGACAACACCGACCGGGAAACAATCCGGGAGCGGGAATAGAAACCGAAAAGAGTCAGTAAGGCAAAAGGGAGACGAGGAATCGTCTCCCGTTTTTATTTCTAAGCCGCTCCCTTCCGCCTGCCGGACCAGGTTGCGTGCCTCTATGTTGTTACGAACGCTAGGAATCTTCAGGGCAGCAACGGGCATAAGAGCTCAGTGAGCTCCGCCTTGCCAGAGTGTCGAATTTGGCACCCGCCTTGCTAAAAGATTACGAATAAAGCTATAGATATAGATAACGCCGGAGCAGCAGGAGTCCCGATTCTGTGCACGGTGTAAGTGAGGTGCGTCTTCCGCAGGAACTACGGTTCACTGACGAGCGACGGTTCACTATCGGAGACATCCCGTTGGCGCGCGATTGTGCGCGTTCTTCGAAGTCCATTAAACGCAATCGGTTCCACCCTCCTTCCCGCCCCCTGTACGCTTTGCGGCTCCCCGCTGCCGCGACTTTCTTCCGTTCCAATCCGTGAAGCTTGCTGGTCTGAGATACCCGCCCAGTCAGATGGGGTATGTCTCCGTTGCGGGGATACGCTCGATGCTCCGCCCGTAACCGGCGTCGAGGGGAGTTACGTGTGCCGGGCTTGTCGACAAATACTTCCTGCGTTTGCGCGGGCAGTGTCGTTCGGAACTTATGATGGGCGCCTTCGCGAGGCCATCCACGCGCTTAAGTATGATCGGCTGCATCCTGCGGCGACCAAACTAGGTGCGATGCTCGCGGAGGTCATTGCGGAGTTGCGGCCGTACGCGCCCGCTCGGTTGCTTGTGATCCCTGTACCGTTGCATCGGAGCAAACAAAAGCAGAGGGGTTTCAATCCGGCCCGGGCACTCGCCATTGGAGCGATCAGGCGACTGCGCGCAACACATCCCGATTGGGAACTACAACTTGCGCCGTGCACGCTGATGCGATTGCGCGCAACAGAAACACAGGCAGGACTCACTCCCACACAGCGACGGAAGAATGTGCGGGGAGCCTTGAAGGTCTCGGATCCGGCAGCGGTACAAGGGCAGCACGTGCTGCTCGTCGACGACATCCTCACGACCGGTGCTACCGCGCGTTCGGCAGCACAGTCACTCATAAAGGCTGGAGCGGAATCCGTCTACGTGGCGACGCTGGCACGCGCGCGTCGTCTTAACAGCAATGTTTCACCACCCCAGGCTGCGCAGGTTGCGCAGAGTGCGTTCGCAGACATGCATTCGTCATCATCCAGTCATCAACCTGCTTCATAACGAGGGGAAGAAGGATGTCGCTCGGAAAAGCCATGATTCATGCACGCAAGCAAAAAACTGCTGCCCGCGCCGCTGCCCATGCTGCTGAGTCAGGCACACACGCAGGCATCCATGCGGGCCACATCCTGCAAATGCCGGTCCTCGTGCTGAATGCTTCCTACGAGCCGATCAATATATGCGGTGCGCGTCGGGCGCTGGTGCTGGTCCTTAAGGGGATTGCGCGCACTGAGGAAGAGCACGGGACGACTCTGCACGCTCAACGCAGCTTCGTCGCCATGCCCTCGGTAATTCGACTGCTTGAATATCGACGTATTCCGCATCAGACACGAGCCCTGTCCCGGAAAAACATTCTCTTGCGCGACCGCAACCAGTGTCAGTACTGCGGCGTGGTTCTGCCTGCAGGCGAACTCACGCTGGACCACGTCGTCCCTCGTTCGCGTGGCGGGAACTCGACCTGGGAGAACCTCGTAGCGTGCTGCCACGCCTGTAATCGGCGCAAGGGAAACAGGATGTTATCGGAGATCGATGACATGATCCTGCTGCGCGAGCCGCGCCCGTTTTCACTGCACACGAGCAGACAGATCATGCGCATGCTGGGTCGCGGGGACGACCGGTGGCGGAAATATCTGTTCTACTGAGACGAAGTCACACATGCACCGCATGACCTGTGGCTTCCCTGATCCCAAAACGGATGCTGTAACTCATTTCAAGTGTGAGAGGCGAGCATGAAGATTCGTGCCAGGCAGTCCCTTTTTATTTTCGCGGCGGTTCTGGCAGTGGTTCCCGCCAATGGCGCCGCTGCAGAAACCGCAGCAGAACACGAAGTTCTGGCACCCATCCATGCGATGTTCAACGGCATGTCGAGGCGAGATGCTTCGGCAATCAAGGCCCCTACGCTGACCGGCGGCACAATGGTGCTCATGCGCGACGGCAAGCCCGCGCAGATGACCTTTGAGGCCTTCGCAGAACGAGTCGGTAAGCCGGGCAAGGCGCAGATCGAAGAACGCATCCACGATCCTCTCGTCCGAATCGATAACGATCTCGCCGTGGTCTGGGCTCCGTTTGATTTTCTCGTGGATGGAAAAGTCGATCACTGCGGGACAGACCTCTTCAATCTGGTTCGCGTCGATGGGAAATGGCTGATCGCGAGTGTTGCCGATACGGGGACAAAGAATTGCTCCTGGCAGTGAAGGCTCGCGTCGCAGGGCAAATGCGAGAGAGATAGGCACGGTCGATCAGGTGATCAACTCTGTGCACAGTACGAACTGAACGATGTACTGGAGCACCCACGCGGTTTACTCCACAGAAGCGGAGAGAGCGTTTTGTTCAGACGGGCGATCGTGCGAATTCCTGGGGGCAATTTCGCCGATGGATTGACCACAGTCGATCTTGGAGTTCCCGATCTGGATCAGGTCGTGAAGCAGCATGCGGCATACTGCGAAGCTTTGCGCGCGTGCGGGCTGGAATTGACCGTGCTCGAACCAGATCTGCGATACCCGGATTCGACGTTCGTTGAGGACGCGGCGATTCTGACGCCGGAGGCAGCGATCTTCTGCCGGCCGGGAGCGGTAAGCCGTCAAGGTGAAGTTGCGGCGATTCGGCCGGCGGTGGAGCGATTCTACTTCAGCACGTTTGCCATCGAGTCTCCAGGAACCGTGGATGGTGGTGACATCTGCGAAGCGGGCAGCCACTTCTTTATTGGGATGTCGCACCGAACAAATGCAGAAGGGGCACGGCAGCTTACGGTGTGCCTGAATGCGTTCGGGTATACAGCATCAACGATCGACGTTCGCAAGATGACTTCGATCTTGCACCTGAAAAGTGGGATCAGCTACATCGGCGAGAACACGCTGGTGGTGATGGAGGAGATGGCGGAGAATCCCCAATTCAGTCGATTTGAGCGCGTACGGGTGTCTCCATCTGAGAGCTATGGAGCGAACTGTGTTCGCGTGAATGAGCGAGTGCTGGTCGCCGAAGGCTTTCCGGAGTTGACTGGGAATCTAGCGGCACTCGGATTCAAGCCCCTCTTGCTGAACATGTCGGAGTTTCAGAAGATGGATGGCGGACTGAGCTGTTTGTCGCTGCGCTTCTGAGGAGCCGGGGAAACGGGAACGAGCGGACGAGGGGGCGGGAGGCTGTAGCCAGTAGCGGGTCGTCGGTTCAAACGACCGCTACTGGCGTATGTCCGCTTGTGACTACTTCTGTGGTTTTGCGGGTGCGGGCTGTTTCTGTTGCGGCCCCGGCTGATTGGGCTGCTGGCCGTTTTGGGTTATGTCCTGGCCGTCGTAGATGATCTTCACGGTCGATCCGAACTTCTTGTAATCGGTGTATTTGATCGTGTCGCGAATGTGAACATCTTCGCTCATGCTGTAGCTGCCGCCCTTGAAGTGAAGAATTCCTTCTCCCTTGGTGTAGACGGGGAACCAGTAGTGGCCATCGATCTGCTGGCGCCAGGTCATGAAAGGCGGGTGCAGATCCTCATTGTTTTTGCGGGTATCGTCGGGGACCATGCGGCCATTTGTAACAACGATCTGGAGGTCGGCTGAATCGACCCAGATGCGGCCCAGGAAGTAGCGTTTGTTCTTTTCGATTTGTTTCGGCGCCACATCGAAAACCACGCAATCAACTTCGTCGACTTTCTGCTTGCCGACGTACTTGACGTTGTATTGGGCAATCTCCTCGGTGGTAAGGACGAAGGGGTAGCCCTTTTGAATGTCCTGGAGATCTGAGGGAGACATGGTGACGCGCTGGAGAGTATTCTCGGGCGCGAAGACGGTCTTCTCAGTCCGGCGGCCCGTCGGGTCGAAAGTTACATCGTCAACCTGGTACCACTCGCCATCCACTTTGTTGTCATCGTCCAGGGTCTGGACCCGGGCCATACGTCGATAGGTGTAGTGGTTAAGAGCCTCGCGGAATTCGCTCTCCTTGGCTGCGAACTTCTTGATGATCTCGTCCGGTGGCGTTGCAGGTTCGGACAAATCGAGTTTGCCGAAGCCCGCGTCGAGGGGCATGGGAGTGAAGCTGTCTTTATCCTGTGCGCCTGCCGCGAAAACCGAAATCCCCGCCATGGCAACCGCAAGCCACCATCGATTTCTCACTTTGTAACTCCTTGACAGTCCCTCCGCCTCGGCGGACCGCTGAGTAGGAACCCTCATCCTTGTTACCACGTTAGACGTATGGACAGGGAACGCGGGTGGTCGCAAAATCTCCCGTGGCGAAGCCGTAAGTCTGTGGAACGCTGCAAAGCAGGAGCAAACGGGGCTTCAGCCTGACTCAAAATCGGCATTTACCGTGCTGGATCAATAGTTTAAGCTCACTGTTTAAAGTCAGACGCTGCACCCGGCGAACCGCTTAAGTGGACGCCGTGACCTGTTGCTGGTTCTGTTCTAAAAGGCACGGACGTCCAAGGAGAGTCGCATTTCGATGGCCGACAGCTATCACCTTCCCGCGTTGGTTCTGACGGTGCTCCTGCTGCCGGCTTTCTGCCAACTCTACATCCGGTTCAGAAATACGCGCTCGCTCCTTTGGTTCCTCGGTTTTCTGTTTGCGTGCGTTCGCATGCTCCAGTACTACAAGCTAGGTTTGTGGGATTTCACGAACCCGGCCGAACATCCCTGGATCGTGGCGACCGGAGAAACTTCGATCCTGATCAGTTCCGCGCTGTTTCTGGCATCGTTGACGCCTCTGAAATTCAGACTGGGCCGTGCCCAGATCCTGTATGTGGTCCCGTTCATCGTTCCTCTGATCGCATATGCAGTACTGATCTATGGCGTCTACGGTGGCGTGACTCCCTCGGGGAACACATTCCTGATGTTTCCGGCCCTGGGCGGGCTCTCACTTTTCGTTGCATGTGCGTGGGCTATCTCTCATCGCGACCTCCCCAGAGCGATTCCACTGCTGCTCTGCGTGATTCTTGGAGCGACGGGACTTTGGATCTGCTTCCGCGTCGGTGGCGGATGGCCGCTGACATTTGTTGAATGCGCTATCCATCTCACTACAGCCCTTCTCGTCTTCTACGTCTTCCGGCGATTCTCGACCGGAACAGTGCTCGCGGCCCTGGGATTTGTTGGATGGTCACTGAATATCGGAGAGGCCCTGCCCTTCTTTCACGTGGGACACCCGGGGATCATCGAGGACCGGGTGATCGTGATGTCGAAGGTGGTGGCGGCCATTGGGATGATCCTTATCGCGCTGGAAGACCAGGTCGCGATCAATCATTCGGGCGAGCAAAGAGAGCGGCACGCGCGCCAGGAGATGGAGGCCTATACGCGGCTGAACCTGGCTCGACGCCGAGTCGAGGATTTTGACCGGCAGTCGGCGATGGTTTGCCAGTCCATTGTGGCCAACAGCCGCTTCAAGCAGGCTGCCATCATATTTCTGCAGGGATCGGGAAAGTATCAGATTGCGGGCTCGGCGGGGTTCGACGACGCGACACTGACCGCTCTGGAAGCGCTGGTCGTGCGAATACCAGTTTCAGGATTCCTCGACTCCTCCAATGTCCCGGCAACGATCGAGCATGCCCAGACCTTCGATCTGGATCTCACTCCGTTCCTGATTCCCGGAGATGATCTGATCCGATTGAAGCTAACCACGCTGCAGGCAGTTCCACTGCGGGGAAGATCATCCACCGAAGGCGCAATCTTCCTGGCCGGATTGGAAAAACCAGAGAAGCCGCTTACGGCAGTCGATCTGCTTCCGCTGGAGGTTCTGGCCACACGGCTCCAGGCCTTGCGAAGCCAGACGATGATGCTGGAAAAGCTGGTCGACGCCGAAAAGTTCGTCGGGCTGGGACAGCTTGCGGGAAATGTTACTCGTCAGTTGAACAATCCCCTGACCGTGATCCTGGGATATGCTTCGTTGCTTGATGAGACGGAGGATCTCAATCCGCAGGCACATAAGGCGATCGAGGCGATCCTTACCGAAGCGCGCCACATGCGGCTGACGCTGGAGAGCCTTGCCCGGATGTCGCGGCCGCAGGGCGACCAGATGGCAGCAATATCCGTGACCGAGCTGTTGAACGATCTCGAGCAGTTGCATCGCTCGGAGTTTGTGCAGAGATCGATCGACTTCAGGGTGCAGATCGCACCAGCTTTGCCGCGAATCCTCGGAAATGCGCAGCAGGTGCGGCAGGCGGTCCTGTATTGCCTGCAATACGCGATGGACGCGGTGGAGAAGCTGGACACGGCACAAGAGAAGGCGGTTCGGCTAGAAGCTGCGCTCGAAAAAGGCCATGTACAGATTCTTGTCGCGCACAGCGGAGCGAAGTTTACGGTACCGGCGCGGGCGTTCGACCCGTTTGTTCCCGAGCCTGCGGGCGAGGAATCGACCAGTCTGGGCTTGAGCATGTGCGCTTCCATTCTGCGCGAAAACAACGGCAAGGCGAGCGCCATGAACTTCGAACCGCGCGGAGCGGGAATTCTTCTGGAATTGCAAGCCGCGTAGTCGACCCCCCGTTGCTATGGAACGCGGACCTTCGGGTCTGCGTTTTCTTTTGTCCCTCAATATGGGCCTGTGATTCAGAGCACATTCGGTCGTGCAGCGTGCTTCGTATTCTGGGCCTCTATTCCGCGGAATGCGAGGTCTCTCCATGCCTCTGAAACTGATTGTGAACAGGGAAGCGAAGACGGTGGATGTTGCGCCGGATACTCCGCTGCTGTGGGTTTTGCGCGATGTTCTGAACCTGAAGGGCGCCAAGTACGGCTGCGGCATGGGTGTGTGTGGCGCGTGCACGGTGCTGGTGGATGGGCGCGCGGTGCGGTCGTGCATGACGCATGTGGGATCGGTTGCTGGTCAGCAGATCACCACCATCGAGGGGCTTTCGCCTGAAGGCCAGCACGTGGTGCAGAAGGCATGGGAAGAGGTGGATGTGGCGCAGTGCGGCTATTGCCAGTCAGGGCAGATCCTGGCGGCGGCTGCGCTGCTCGATCGCAATCCGCACCCCACGGATGCAGAGATTGATGCGGCGATGAACGGAAATCTGTGCCGGTGCGGCACATATCCGCGGATCAAGGAAGCCATTCACCACGCGGCCGATGCTGCCGCGGAGAAGAAGTAAGGAGGCCGCCATGAAGATCAGTCGCAGATGCTTTTTGCAGATGACCGCGGTTGCTGGCGGCGGGTTTATGCTGGGGCTGTATGACCGGCCATGGGCGAAGGCACAGGGAATTGGCGGGCCGGCGCTGACACCGCAGGCATTCATCCGCATCGCACCGGATGGGACGGTGACGATCATGGCGCGCGGGCCGGAGATCGGGCAGGGCGTGCGGACAATGCTGCCAATGCTCGTTGCCGAAGAGCTCGACGCGGACTGGAGCAAGGTTCGCGTGGAACAGGCTGACCTGAACGAGGCGAAGTATGGGCCTCAGTTCGCGGGCGGCAGCATGTCGACGCCGATCGGCTGGGAGCCGTTGCGCCGCGTGGGTGCTGCCGGACGGCAAATGCTGATTGCGGCGGCCGCGGAGCAGTGGGGCGTGCCTGCAACTGAGTGCTCGACAGAGGCCGGACGCGCCGTTCATGCGAGCTCAGGCAAGTCTGCCGGATACGGAGAGCTCGCAGATCGTGCCGCGAAGATTGCTGCGCCAAAGATGAGCGACGTGAAGCTGAAGGCTCCGAAGACCTACCGGATCATCGGCAAGTCGCAGCGAGGCGTAGACAACCACGCGATCGCGACGGGCAAGCCGATCTTCGGGATCGACATCGAAGTTCCGGGAATGCTGCATGCGGTCATCCAGAAATGTCCGGTATATGGCGGCAAGGTGAAGAGCGTCAATCTGGATGCCGTGAAGAAGATGCCGGGCGTGCGTCATGCTCTTGTGCTGGAGGGCACTCTGTCGTCGGCAGCAATCGTGCCCAATGAGCCGGGTATCGAGCCGGGAATCGCGATTCTTGCGGACACCTGGTGGCAGGCTCAGCAGGCGCGGAAAGCTCTGAAGGTGGAATGGGATTTCGGCGCGGGAAGGGCGCAGAGCAGCGACGGGTTTGCGAAGAAAGCAGCGGAGTTGCTGAAGGCCGATCCTGAAAATACCATGCGCAACTACGGCGATGTGGACGGCGCGCTGAAGGCTGCCGCAAAGGTCGTCGAGGCGACTTACTCCTATCCGTTCCTTGCGCATGGATCGCTGGAGCCGATGGGGACAACAGCTTCGTTCGAAGACGGCAAGCTGGAGATGTGGACGACGAGCCAGACTCCGGGTGAAGGACGCGGGCTTGCGGCGAAGGCTGTCGGGATTTCGCCGGATGCCGTAACAGTGCACCTGATCCGCGCGGGTGGCGCTTTCGGGCGGCGGCTGATGAACGACTACATGGCGGAGGCGGCGTGGCTCTCGAAGCAGGTCGGCGCACCGGTGAAGCTGCTGTGGTCGCGAGAGGATGATTTCACGCATGATGCGTATCGGGCTGCGGGGTTCCACGGCCTGAAAGCTGGCCTCGATGCGAACGGCAAGGTTGTTGCATGGCGGCAGCATCTGATCACGTTTGGCGAGGGCGATGACTATCCCGCGGGCGCGGAGATCGACAAATTGGAATTTCCGTCCGGTCGAGTCCCGGCGTATGCCCTCTACACATCGCAGATGCCTCTGCTGCTGCGGACAGGATGGCTGCGTGCACCGGGTGTGAATGCGATCTGCTTTGTTGGGCAGTCTTTTATCGACGAGCTGGCTGTGGCAGCAGGTCGCGATCCGCTGGATTTCCAGATCGAGCTGCTGAATGCCAACCCCATCCCTCTTGACAAGCCGCAGCAGGGTGGCGATCCGGCGCTCAATGCTGAACGGTTGAAAGGCGTATTGGAGATGGTGGCCGAAAAGTCCGGCTGGCGAGAACGCAAAAAGACGCCCGGTCGCGGGATGGGCATCGCCGCTTACTACTGCCACCTCGGATACTTTGCCGAAGTCGCCGATGTCTCCGTCGACGCCCAGAACCGGGTGACGGTAAATCACGTGTGGGCGGCAGGCGACGTGGGCAGCCACATCATCAATCCGCGCGCGGCAGAGAACATGTGCTACGGCGGAATCATTGAAGGGCTGAGCCACATGGGGCAGGAGATCACGCTGGCAGAGGGGCAGGTGCAGCAGACGAATTATCACCAGCACCCGATGCTGCGCATGCGCCAGACACCGAAGATCGATCTCTATTGGAACCTCACGGACAACTCGCCGACCGGATTAGGCGAGCCAACACTTCCACCCATTCTGCCGGCCGTGGGGAATGCAATCTTCGCGGCGACTGGAAAACGGGTGAGGACGCTTCCGCTGCAGAAGAGCGGTTTCAGCTGGGCCTAGCAGACGATTGGCAATGGCGGCAATGCAACCCAGCGGTTGCATCATCCCATCTTCGTCTAGAGCTGTTTCATAGAAGGGTTTTGAAAGGCCACGACTCACAGCTTGCTGAAAACTTGTCAGCGAAAGGTTTTGTAATCAGGGCACGACTTCAGTCGTGCCGAAAACGAGTCAATTAAGATCGCGGGAATTAGCCCCTGAGAAATGTCTCTTTTCAACCTTCTGAGAATGCATGCAAGCAGTTCTAGTGCTTCGTCCAGCCGTGCATGCCGGCTTCGAACGCCCGGCGGTCCATGCGTGGAAGCGTTGCTGCCACCTTGTGGGGGAAGAGCGGGTAGTGGCGCGCGGCGATCAGCAGCTCGGGGACACACCAGACGTCGTCTTCCGATGTCATCCAGTTCTGCTTGTCGAGCCGGGTCAGGTTGACGGGACGCGAGTAGGCGCGCAGGGTGCGCTCGCCGCGGAGATTGTAGTAGTGATCGACGTAGCTGAGAACAAGTTCGCGCACCGTGCGGTAGACGGGAACCCGAAACCGGAGTCCGGCGAAGTTGGATTTGGCGATGCTTCCCCATAGGCCGTTCTGCTGGTAAACAGCGAGCACATGGTCGTCATCGCGGACTGCTTCCAGGTCCACAAGCAGGGGCGGATAGCCATTGAGGCGAAGGGCGGCCGCGGCAACGAGGGCACCTTCGAGGCAGTGCCCCTTGCGCTCTCTGAGCACGCGTTGCGGTGACCAGGCGGTGTCGGCGTACTGGTAGGGAATTGCGTCGATGAACTTCTGAATTTGCGCAGGCGTTTTGAGGGCGCGGAAGATGCGAAGAGACTCGCGAGTGAGGCCGAATAGCTCTTGCTTGTTTGTTCGTGTTCTGTTTTTGGGCGTGCGTTTCTTAATAGAAGGCAAGGTCAGAGCTTTCGCGGGATCTTGAAGGGATTATAGCGGCAACTCTGATTAACGGATGATCTTCAACTGCTCACTGGCATATTTGAGGACTTCCTTGTCGCTCGTGACGAATGACAATTCTTCTACGGCGGCTTGTGCGATCAGGATCCGATCATAGGGATCTTTGTGGTGCGATGGCAGAGTGTGCAGCGCAGCAACGTGATCCGGCCGAAGGAGAAGAGGGGCTGCAGCGAGTTCTTCAAGCGCATCCCGCCACCAATCACGAGGATCACCGACGTCGAGCAGCCCCTTCATGGACTTCAGGAGGATCTCCCAGTAACTGACAACGCTGAGAAGATTAGGGCCCTTGATGATGGCCTTTCGGGCTGCAGGGGAGAGGTGTTCCGGAAGAGTAAGGGCGAAGATTGCCGCGTTGGTATCGAGCAGAAAGCCGTTCACAATTCGCCCTTGAAGAATCGATCAAGATCGACAGGAGCCGTCCAGCCTGGCCTCAAATGGATTCGCTTCTTCATGCCTCCGAGCCGAGCACGACGCACCTCGGTCGGTGGGGGACCTATCTGAGCGACAGGTTTTCCGTGACGGGTGATCACAACGCGTTCGCCTGCTTCGACAGCTCGGATCAACTCCGTGAGGCGGTTCTTGGCTTCTGCGGTGCTCACTTTCATTACGGCTATTATAGCTATAATTTATGGCCATAATCAACCCGGGGATGAATCAGACTTGATCCGGGAAGCGCTCCCTGAGTGCCTTGAGGCATGTCTTTGGGTCTTGGATCGGGTCATTGGGGCGGTCGAGAAGAAAGCTCGCGGCTTCAAGAGCGCGCGGAGAGCGTTCCTTATCCTGCAGTCCGCTTATCACCTCGGGCAGTGAGCGAGGATCTTTCCGCTTGGCGAGGCCAACGATGGCCTCTTCGCGCACGTCTTCATCTTCGTCGCTCGAATTCTGGAAAAGAGCTTCGCGGATTTTCGGCGAGTCGAAATCACCCAGACCACCAAGGCCGAAGGTGGCCCAGTCGCGGACTTCACTGTCCTTGTCTGACATGAGCTTGATGAGTGTCGAGACCGTGCGTTCGTCGTCGGCAAAGCAGCCGAGCGTGAACGCGAGTCCATACCGGACGTCGGTATCCGGGTGGTAGCTGAAAGGGAGAATCTGCGGAATGATTGAGGGATTCTCGAGATGACCAAATGCCGTGACGATGGCGCTGAGTGCGACGGGATCGGTTTCGTTGTCGAGCATGGCGGCGAGCACAGGAAATGATTCGTTCGCGAAGAGAGTGGTCTGATTCTCCGCCGTGTGTCCGAACTGGGCGAGGATGTCCGCGCCGCGGGCCCGCTTCAACACCTCTTTGGATCTGCACCAGCCCACTGCTTTGTCGAAGACCTCACGTGACCCGGTCGCGCGCAGAGAGTGGATGGCATCCCAGGCCTTGTCATCGTCGTAGTCACCCTTGAGTGTTTGCGCGAAGAGCTCGTCAATAGTCGCGGTCGGCATGGATGCCAGTGTAGCTCCGCAGACCGGAGCGTGCGCTACCATGAGAATTCGGGGGAAGCATGTTCGTGGTGGTGTGGCAGTTCGAAATTGCGGAGGAAAAGGTGGCCGCCTTTGAGGCGGCATATGGACCGGAGGGAAATTGGGCGCAGCTGTTCCGCAAATCAGCTGATTACCTTGGGACCGAACTGCTGCGCGAGGCCTTTGCCGCGGGGACCTACCTGACGATCGACCGCTGGAAGAGCGAAGACGCATTCCGGGCTTTCAGGAAGGATCATGATGCAGAGTACGAGGAGCTGGATCGGGCCTGCGATGCTCTGACGCAGAAGGAAACAAGGGTCGGGGCGTACCGCAGCTATCACTGATCCGGTGGTAGGCTCGAAGCGAAATATACGGTTCCGTACCACGTTTTCCTCCGGAATCGTGATCGTGGATACAGGGGTGCCATTATGTTCACCTTTTCTTCGCTTTTCCGATATCATTGGAATGTAGCGAACTGCTAAAATCCGTTCGAAATCAACTAGCCGACGCGTGTTTTTGACCTTCCCAAACGAGGCGCGCAGGGCGAGTACCTATAGAGGAGAACCACTATGCCAGTCGCCGATGAGCGCGCTAAAGCCGTTGAATTAGCCCTAAGCCAGATCGAAAAGCAGTTCGGAAAGGGATCCATTGTCCGCCTGGGGTCGAGGGAGGCGCTGGTCCCGATTTCAGTGATCTCTACAGGGTCGATCAGCTTTGATGGCGCGCTTGGAGTCGGGGGCGTGCCGCGGGGACGCGTCATCGAGATCTTCGGGCCGGAGTCTTCGGGCAAAACGACCATCACGCTGCAGATCATTGCCGAGGCCCAGAAAAACGGCGGGCTGGCTGCATTTGTCGATGCCGAGCACGCACTCGATCCTGCCTATGCCAAAAAACTGGGAGTGGATGTCGACAATCTCCTGGTTTCGCAGCCGGATTCGGGCGAGCAGGCGCTGGAGATCACCGAGGCCCTGGTAAGGTCCGGCGCTATCGACGTGCTGGTCGTGGACTCAGTGGCGGCACTGGTTCCCAAAGCCGAACTCGACGGTGAGATGGGCGATTCGCACGTCGGCTTGCAGGCAAGGCTGATGTCGCAGGCGTTGCGGAAGCTGACGGGTACGGTCTCGAAGTCGCGCACCTCCCTGATTTTCATCAACCAGATCCGCGAGAAGATCGGCGTGATGTTTGGTAACCCGGAAACAACGACCGGTGGCCGAGCGCTGAAGTTCTATTCATCTGTCCGCGTGGACATCCGCAGAATCGCCGCGATCAAGGAAGGCGATTCCGTCGTCGGCAACCGTACCAAGGTGAAAATCGTAAAGAACAAGGTTGCCGCACCATTCCGCGAAGCCGAATTCGACATTCTTTATGGTGAAGGAATCAGCCGCGAGGGCGATGTGCTGGACCTGGCTGTGGCACATAACATCGTCGAAAAATCGGGCGCCTGGTACAGCTACTCCGGTGAGCGCATCGGTCAGGGACGCGAGAACACGCGTAACTTCCTGAAGGAGAATCGGGACATCTTCGCGAAGATGGACGGCGAGGTGCGCAAAAAGCTCGGGATTGGTGCGGCGGCGAAGGCCGAAGTGCCGGAGGTTCCAGCGACCGGCCATGCCGAGGCTAAAGAGGCAGTCAAGGGGCGGCGGTAGGAACCGATCCGCTTCGCAGCGCGTAGAAGATCACAGGTCCTGATCAGGGTCCGCTTCGTTCTATTTGACAGAAGCATACACGGGGCCGGCGGTCGGCTCGTGCTCTAATTTCATTGATACGCATGCCAATCCTTCGACGAGCAGCGGAACAGCTCTTATTGCGAGTGGTTCTCTGCTCGTTTCTGCTTGCGGGAATCGCCAGTGCTCAGCCTGCGTCCTCAAAGAATGCGGAAACGGCGGGCGTTTCGGGATCCGATTCGACCGCGAACGTTTCCGCACTGGCATTTCACGGAGCGGTGAGCCTTGACGCGCAGTGGCGTTTTCGCGCGGGAGACGATCCAGGCTGGGCTGACCCGGCTCTGGACGACTCCAGTTGGCCAACGGTGAACCTGGGTCAGTCGCTGGCCGAGCAGGGCATCGATACGTATGCAGGCTACGGCTGGTATCGGTTGAAGGTACCGCCGGAGCAGGTAGCCCGCTTCAGGAGCATGGCTGGTGGACAGCCCCTCGCGCTCATGATGACGGGCAACTTTGTCGGCCAGTTTGCCGCATACGTGAACGGATACGAGATTGGCCACACGCGAGGACTGACTGACTCACCGGCGGAGTATCAATCTTCCCCGCTGGTTCTGCTTTTCCCAACACTCGGACCGGGACCGGTTGTGATCGCTGTTCGAACCTGGACCGGCCCAGACGTGACCCTGAGTCGAGGGATTCTGCAGCAGGTCGAGATCGGTGGTGCAAGCGATCTTGCAGAGCATCAGTCCTTGGCGATCGGCCGGCAATGGAACAAGCACGCTACGTTCGAACTGGTCCTTGCATTTTTGTTCCTCTGCGTCGCAGTGCTTGGCACCGCCCTCTATCTTGCCCAGGAGCGGCACAGCGAGTACCTCTGGCTCGCAATCCTGTGTGTCTCAGTAGCTACGGCACGCATCGTTCACGCCACCTTCGGACTTGGACTGCTTTCTCTTTTTGTCTATCAGGTAATGAGCAGCTTCGCCGGCTTCATCCTGATGGCAGTCACTCTGGAGTTTGTGCTGCGTTTCACCAGTAGTACGTCAAAGCGCGCGGTGCGCGCGTTGCAGGGCATTGCGGTTATCGTGCCGTTTTTACAATTCCTGCCTTTCCGCGCCCTGTATACAGCTCTGTCTCTCAGCGCCGAGGCTGCGTTTTGCATTGCAGTCACCGTCCTCCTGTACCAATCCTGGAGAAAGGGCCGGGGCGATGCCGGGGCGATGCTCGTGCCATTCTTCCTGGCCGCCGCCACTGATCTCATCACCATGGCGCTTTCGCTGGCGGCCAGCCGCAACTGGATCGCGGCTCGATTTGGTTCGCCGGCCTTTCATGTGGGACCGATTGAGTACAACATCGGTAGCCTGACGGACCTGATCTTTTTGAGCAGCCTCATCGCTGTTATCTTGTATCGATTTGTGCGCATCAGCCAGGAGGAACAGAGGTCCGCCGCCGAAATTTCCGCCGCAAAGAGCGTCCAGGCCCTGCTCATTCCCACCCAACTGCCGTCAAACAAAAACTTCATGCTGGAAAGCGCATATCTGCCGGTGAATGGCGTGGGCGGCGACTTCTTCCAGGTTCTGCCGCTCAAAGATGACTCGCTGCTCATCGTCGTTGGCGACGTAAGCGGGAAGGGGCTGCAGGCAGCCATGAATTCCAGCACGCTGGTCGGCGCGCTGCGCAATGAGCTGTCCCACGACCCGGCTACGGTGCTCAAGCATCTCAACCACGTGCTGATCGGAGCAGTGGCTTCCCCTGGGACCGCTGTGAAGGAACTCGACTGCGCTCCCTGCTATGCCACATGCCTCTGCGCCCGCGTCTACCCTGACGGCACGGTAACAATCGCCAACGCGGGACACCTCAGCCCTTATCGCGACGGACGCGAAGTGGCTCTGATGCCGAGCCTGCCCCTGGGCGTAATTGCCGAGGCAGAGTACGAGGCGACAACCTTCCAGCTCAACCGCGGCGACCGGCTGGTGTTTCTGTCCGACGGCGTCGTAGAAGCGCAGAACGACCAGGGCGAACTCTTCGGATTCGAGCGCACGCAGCAGGTTAGCAATGAGTCCGCACGATACATTGCCCAGACGGCGAAGCATTTCGGCCAAACGGACGACATCACCGTGCTCTCGCTCTATCTAGCCTCCAAAACAGCGCAGTCGAACCGCGAACAACTCGCATACAGCCGGTGACCGCGAATAGGAATTTCGCCGCTCACGAACCGCACCTCGGAATCGGAATGGCGCCTCAAGTTATAATCAATCGCATGCAGCAGCAGAACCCAGTTCTCCTCGCGTTGACGCGCTTTTCCGGCGCGGCCGCGGCATGTGCGGCGGCTCCGGCCGCCTGAGACCGCCTCACCTCATCCAATCCAAACTCATCGGTACACTTCGGAGTCCACGAAGTCTCGATGTCCCTATGTCCCTAGTCATTGTCGTCTTACACTGGAGTCATCTATGGAAGAGTTCAGCCGTATCCAGCGCCTGCCGCCTTACGTCTTCAACATCACCGGCGAGATGAAAGTTGCTGCACGCCGCCGTGGCGAAGACATCATCGACTTTGGTATGGGTAACCCCGATGGCGCCACACCGAAGCACATCGTCGACAAGATGATCGAGGCCTCGCAGAAGCCGGTAACGCACCGCTACTCGGTGTCGAAGGGCATTCCACGGCTGCGCAAAGCCATCTCTAACTGGTACCGCACCCGGTATGCCGTCGATATCGATCCGAACTCCGAAGCCATTGTCACCATCGGTTCGAAGGAGGGCATCGCACACCTTTGCCTGGCCATCCTCGACTCGCGCGACACCGTTCTGGTGCCCAATCCTAGCTACCCGATCCACATCTACGGCCCGGTCATCGCCGGCGCCCACGTCGTCAGCGTCCCCGTGCAGGACCAGGATCAGTTCCTCAAGCAGCTTGAGGAATTAATTCCCCGCATGACCCCGCGTCCCAAGGCGCTGATCGTCAACTTCCCGGCGAATCCGACAACACAGACCGTCGAACTCCCATTCTTTGCGCGCCTCGTGGAAATGGCCCGCGAGTACGGCTTTCATCTGATTCACGACCTCGCCTACGCCGATCTCGGCTTCGATGGATACAAGCCGCCCTCCGTTCTGCAGGTGCCGGGCGCCAAGGACGTGGCCGTTGAGTTCTTCACGTTATCCAAGTCGTACAACATGCCCGGTTGGCGCGTCGGCTTCATGGTCGGCAACCCGGTTCTTGTGAACGCGCTTGGTCGGCTCAAAAGCTACTTCGATTACGGAACCTTCACGCCCATCCAGGTCGCGTCTATCCTCGCGCTCGAGGGGCCGCAGGAGTGCGTCACCGAAATTCGCGACAACTATCAGCGCCGCCGCGATGTATTGATCGAAGGACTCAACCGCGCCGGATGGCAGGTCCCCTCGCCCAAGGCGACGATGTTTGTCTGGGCGCAGATTCCGGAGCCATACCGCAAGCTCGGGTCTCTCGAATTTTCAAAGCTCCTGCTGAATGAAGCCAAAGTTGCGGTATCCCCCGGCATCGGCTTCGGCGACTACGGCGACACGCACGTCCGCTTCTCGCTGATTGAAAACGAAGAGCGTACACGCCAGGCAATCCGCGGGATCAAAGCGATGCTGGCGAAGAACGTAGCGGTGTCAGTGTAGAAAAATCCGGTCCCAGGTCTCGAAGCCGAAACCTGGGATCCCGTGAACTTTTCGCGGGTCTAATTCTTCCCGATCCCGACAGCGTATCCCGCCATAAAGAATCCCGGAGGGGCCGCGGCGTTCGTCTTCCCTCGCAGCAGTGCGGAACCGATTCCCCAACTTCCCGAGTTGAAACTGCTGTCCCGACAAATAGAAGGCTGAGACGTCCGTCACCGTGTCGAAAGAGCGGACCAACTGGATGATCTGGACCGCTGTCGATCCCCGCTGGCAACCGGTCCGCAGCGACAAGCGATTTCAGCAGCTGCTGCACCAGGTGGGCCCTTGAATCTGACGGCGGGAGGCAGTCCACACCCGCTTCTTGGCACTTCATCGCGATGGATGGGCGCTGCTGGCCGTCTACTTCAGCTCGATCTTGACCACTCTCACCTCTCGTATAAGTGCGGGATCTTCTTGGGCACCTATCTGGTTGCCCGGCACCTGGATTCCTTTTACTTGTGATCCAGTTCACATCCCGCCTGGAAGAGCTCATGTCAGCATATGCATAAGTGTCCTGCCCAGGTTCCACTGTTGTCGATCCGCTGTCTGCTTACTGTATCGGTGTGAAACTTCGCACGCTCCGCTCAGCGAAGCATCTTACCCTCGCCCAACTTGCGCGACACACGGGCTTCTCCACTGCATTGCTCTCCAAGTTGGAAACCGATCGCATGATTCCAACTCTGCAAACCCTTGAGCGTATTTGCCGCGTTTATGGGCTCAGCCTGGGACAACTGTTTTGCGAGCCGCAATACCGTTCTGTCTCAGTTACTCGTCGCGAAGATACAGTGCCGGGCAAGGAACATCCTCTCGCCCGCCTAACACCTCTGAGGGCCACGACCTGCGACGGCCTGACTGCCGCGCAGATCATCGAACTCCCCGCCGGCGTGTCGATCACTACGGGCGAATGTGGAAGCATCACCGAGACGACCGCCCATGTGCTCGAAGGAACTCTGCACATGTGCGTTGTCGGCGCGTGCGACGTGCTGCGGGCAGGAGACAGCGCCGTTCTCGGCTCAGACCAGCCGATCTTGTGGAGCGCCGATGCCAAATCTGCGTGCAGGTTTCTTTGCGTTTCCGCAAAGCGGCCCCAATCCGGCAAAGCCTGATTAGTTCTGTCAACCCATTGCTGGTCGCAAAGCTCCTAAGCCGTTCATTCCAATCTGTAAATAGCGCGCCTCGCTTTGCAGTCCAATGCTGTCGTTCGGTTCAGAATTGATCTGAGTTAAATCCCAGTCATTCGGAGCATTCGCTATGCGCCCCTGCCTGGCACCGGCCCTTTCTGCAACGGCCGAACAGGATGGCGTCTAACCCATTTGACTGCATATTTCTACGACTAACCCTAGCCGCTGGCTACAGATAGCGCCTACCCCTCTCCGCAACCTGCTGAAAGCAGACTGTTTGTAAAAACAGACCGGGGGGAGGGGTATCAGGAGTCCTGATGTACAAAGAATGTCGACATATCCTTCCGGGCGGACGCAAGTGCAGGGCAGCAGCCCTCCGCGGACCGGCCTTTTGCTACTACCACACTGCCTCGCGAAGGCTCAGTGTCTCCATATCTTCTGCCGGAGCCGTACTGCTTCCTCCTGTCGAAGACGCGGCCAGCGTGCAGGTCGCTGTGAACCAGGTGCTTCACAGCCTCGGAGAACGTCGCATCAGCCACCGTGAGGCTGGCGTTTTCTTCTACGGCTTGCGGATTGCGTCGGGACTCGCACGCAGAGCCGAACCCGATCCGAACCCCGCCGACACTGTCCGCGACCTCTGCGACGATCCCAAGGAGGGCATCATCGGGTTGGAGAAAACCATATGTGAGCCTCCTGGTGATTGTGTCGAGTGTCCCAGGCGCAAATCGTGTAAGGACTATCTGGCGCACTCGGAAGAAGACCGAACAGATCACAGGGGTTTGCGCGAAGCAGCCGAAAGAGACCCCAAATCAGACACCGGAAACCCCAATTCAATTGCCGGCAGGTCGTCGGGCCCTTCTGAAGCACTTCCGACAGGCCCGCTGCCTGAGAACCCGACTCTCATCGAGTTTCCTGGATGCGAGGAGTTTTATCCGGATCTGGTGCGCGAGTATTACCGTGGATCGGGTATCGAGCCACCGGCAGGATCTCTCTCGCCTCCGCGGCGACGCTGAAGCGGCATGTGCTTTTGCGACCGGAAGAAAGTGCTACGCGGTCTTTGCGACGGGAGCGGAGAAACGGGCAAGGTAGGCAAGGCACTGGTCGGCGATCTTGTGGCTCGGTTCGCCAGTCTCAACTTGGTTCTGCAAATGAAGAAGAACCGTGCTGTACTCCTCGAGTTGCTCGCCATCGAGGTTCAGCTTCTCGATCTCGGAAGCGTATTTGTCCACTAGTTTGTAGAGGGCATAGACCGATTGCATGTACCCATGTTTACCCGAAATCGATGTGGATTAGACGGTACCGAATACAAAGGAATAAAGACCATCACGTTACCCTCATTTGAAGAATCAGCCAGCAGATATCGAGGAACGATTTGGTGAGCGCAACGCTATCGGTGCGGAGGGTTGTTGCACGTCGAGACGAAGTCGTTATAAGTCGACCACTGGAGGTCGGCGGTCGCGTTGTCAATGAATGGACCCTCGATGAGTTTGATCCCTTGTTCGTTGGGTCTGTCGAGAATGAGTTGTTGGCCGTGGAAGTTGCCGGCGAGGTCGAAGAAGCCCCGATCGCGGCGGCGAGTGTGGAAGGCCTTCGTGTAATCGATGAGGCGGAAGGAGAAGAGGCTCGACTCAGAAGTGGTGTAGCCGCCGTACATGGTCCCGCTGACGTCGAGCCGCGTGATCTGGCCGGGAGCGGTGCAGATCCATGCGTTGCCATCGAGGTCTGCGCTCCAGCCCTTGCCTTCTCGACGACCACCGTTGTGCCGGCCCGGTTTACCCGGCCAGAAGGAGAGATAGAGCGCGTATGATCTGCCTCCTTTGGCAATCACCATCCCTGATCCGTGCCAGTAGAGCATCGGAGTCGATCGGCCGCCGATGTGTAGCGCCCACGGGTTGAGTGCGATCGTGAGGACATACATGAATGCCGCGGCTGCCAAGCCGTAAAGGACAAGCTTGGTCAGGCATCCGGAAATGCACCCTGTTCTGGTGGCCATGGCTGGGAGTATAGCGACAGCAGTCAAGAGTGAACAATGGACCGCGATGTCGCGCGCGATGCGTCGGAATTCTTGTCGATGATCGCATCATTGAATCGACGCATTTTGTGACGAAGAATCTTGATTGTTAGATCGGGCGTCTTGAGCAAGAAGCTGGGCTGCTGAATCAAGTGGAGTGACAGTGAACAACTGCATAGTGAAGGCTGATCACACCTCGATCAAATTCGAAAAAAGGCATGAGTGAACAGATGAATATCAGAGCCGCGGTTTCCCCCGTAATGAATCCCTTGAAGGCAAGTGTTGCGTACTTCGTAGTTGCAATTGCAGTGATGCTGGGCATGATGAATGCACGGAGCGCATCGGCACAGAACGCCTCGCAAGTGACAATTCCGTTTGCGTTCTCAGCGAATCACCAGGCTTTTCCGGCCGGACACTATCGCGTGGTTCGTGAGTCGGACAACTATGTCACCGTCGTGAGCACCGAGACTGGAATTACCGCCGGGTTGATGGTTCGCAGCACGCGCACCCTTGCGCCCACCGTTAAGAACAGCCTGCTGTTTCTCCACGATGATCGTGGATACCATCTGCTGACAGTCCGGTTTGCGCAGGGTCGTATGGGTGTGCAGACCGATATGGCCGTGCAGCCGAAGCCGGAACGCGAACTTGCGAAGGCCACGACGGGCACGCCAACAGAAGTTGGAATGAACTAAACGCTTGAGCTGTAAATGCGAGGGCCGGAATCCGATTGGTTTCCGGCCCTTTGTAGTAAGTAGTGAGTAGATGCTCTACTTCTTGGATTCAGTGATGGCGGTGATGTGGTCGATCGCAGGTGCTGGCGCGTGTTCGACTTTGCCGTCGGGCCAGTGAATCTCTACGTCCTCGATTTTCGTCGCCGTACCCAGGCCGAAATGGAGACGCGGATCGTTGTTGGAGAGATAGCTGCCGCCACTGATCACATCCCCTCGCTGCTTGATTCCTCCGGCTGTGACGTAGACAACGGTTCCAGTCGCATCGTGCGGAGTTTTGCCGCTGCCAGTGAGCTTGAGTTCGACCCAATGGTTGTGATTTGTATCGACATTGCGAAGCAAGACAGGATGCCCGTCCATCACGTTGATGACGGCATCGATCTTACCGTCGTTGAAGAGATCCCCGACAGCCATTCCGCGTCCCGCGATAACCTCCGCGAGCCCGGTCCCCTCGACAGCCGGAACATTTTCGAATGATTTCCCCTGCAGATTGTGGAAGAGCATTGGACGCTCTTTCCAGCTCGTCCCCCAGTTGTACTTGTCCGCCTGTGGGTAGACGTGTCCGTCAGACATCATGAGATCTTTCCAGCCATCGTTGTCGTAGTCGAAGAAGGCGTCGCCCCAGCTGAGAAAAGGAACAGTGACTTCGCCGAGACCGATGTGGTAGCTGACGTCAGTGAAGTTAGCGTCGCCCTCGTTGCGGTACAGAGGCTTGTAGTCGTCGGAGAATGTGGTGTTGAACACGTCGAGCATACCTTTGTTCTGCGTGTCACCAACAGCGATCCCCATCGACGCCGTTTCGCGTCCCGCCTCGTTGAGCGCATAGCCTGATGCGTAGCTGTCGTCTTCGAAGGTCCCGTCGCCCTTGTTGATGTAAAGGTAGTTCGGCGTGGAGTCATTGCCCACAAGGAGATCCGGCTTGCCATCGTTGTTGATGTCGACGAACACAGCACCAAGGCCGTAATAACCAGGCTTATCAGCCACGCCGGCTTTGTCGCTTACGTCAGTAAACGTGCCGTCTCCATTGTTGTGGAAGAGATGGTCAGGCTCACCTTTGAGGCCCCGCGGTCCGCAGGCAGTGGCTTCGCCCCGGAAAGTGCAGAACGCATTGCTTGATCCACCTTCGCCACCCTTCGCTGGAGGATTGTCCCAGTCCCAGTGCAGATAGCCGGCGACAAAGAGATCGAGCTTGCCGTCTCCGTCGTAGTCGCCCCAAGTTACACCGGTTGACCAGTTGCCGAGGGTGACCTTGGCTTGTTCCGCGATGTCGGTGAATGTGCCGTTCTTGTTGTTGTGGTAGAGACGATTCTTGCCGAAGTTGGAAACGTAGACATCGGGAAAGCCGTCATTGTCATAGTCAGCGACTGCGCAGCCGAATCCCCAGCGGTCGTTTTGCACACCGGCTTTGGCTGAGACGTCAGTGAATGTACCGTCGTGATTGTTGTGGAAGAGTGCGGCATGAGGCGGAGTGGCTTTTCCGGCGAGGGCTTCGAGGGTGGAGCCGTTGACGAGATAGATGTCGAGCCAGCCGTCGTTGTCGTAATCGAAAAGGCAGATGCCAGAGCCTTTCGTCTCGATGATGTAGTCCTTCGAAGGCGTGCCCATGTGGTGAGTCCACTTGGCAAGGCCAGCCTTCTCGGAAATGTCCTGTAAGACGATTGGGCCGGACTTTACAAATCCGCCGGCGGTGATGACGCGATGCTCGGCATCGAGCTGCACGGCGTGATTGGATTCCACGGGCGAACCTGAGTCGGAACCCTGAGCGGGTTTCGCTTGCGATTGCAGCAGAGGAGAATTCGATGCCACGAACAGGGCTGAGAGACTCAAAGCACGGATAGCCGGGAACATAGGCCAAGTATACGAGGACGCGCTCTCATGAGTCTCTCAACCAAAGGATGGAATCGGCAACCGGAGGAGCAGGCTCCCGTTCAACATTCTCAGTCCGAAAGAAGGCCAAATCTCGATCTCAGGGCAGGCCCTCTTCAGCCTGCCAGCACAAACTGCTCACTGCCGTTCGCTCTTCTTGCGGGCGGATTCGAATTCGTCGCCCGGGCGCCACTCGATAGAGCGGGGCTGGGAACTAGCAAGCCAGCCCAATACAAAACCGAAGCGGGCCAGTTTGGCGTTGCCCCGGAAGTTCCACGATTCCTGAAACTCGTCGGAGGGCTGGTGGTAGTGATGAGCGACGTAGTCTTCGAACTGCGATTTGCCCCAGGCTTCATCGTGGCCTTCGAAGAGAGTTCCGGGATCGATGGAAAAGGCAGGGATGCCGACGCGCGCGAGCGAGAAGTGATCGGAGCGGTAGTAGTGTCCGGCTGAGGGCTGCGAGTCTGGCTGAATCTTCAGGTCGAAATCTTTGGCGATGGTCTGGACGGTCGGCCAGAAGTTGATGCGCTCGGCGCCGCCGAGGGTGACGGACTGCGGTATGCCAATGGGAAGCAGCATGTCGAAGTTGAGGTCGAGGGTGACGTCGCGTGCGGGAACGGGTGGATGTTCGCCGAGATATTGCGAGCCGAGCAGGCCCTGTTCTTCTGCGGTGACGGCGGAGAAGTATACCGAGTGAGGCGGTCGCTGGGTGGAGTGCGCGTAGGCGCGGGCGAGTTCGAGGAGGATGCCGCAGCCGGTGCCGTTATCGGCGGCGCCGTTGTAAATGCCGTCGCCCTTTGCGTCGGGATCGATGCCGAGGTGGTCGTAGTGGGCCGTGTAGAGTACGGTGTTCTCGGGGCTGGTTGAGATACCTGGGACGCGGGCAACTACGTTTGTCGACTTGTATCGACGCACGCGGCTTTCAACGTGAGCCTTCAAGTGGACATTGAGTTCCTGCGGATGAAAGCAGGGCTTACCGGCGCGGTCGATTGCCTGATCTAGATCGCCGAGACCGGCGAGGGTGAACAGGTGCTGGGCGACATCGTGCTGGATCCATGCTGCTGCGCGCAGAGTGTTGAGCGGATCGCCTGCAAGATAGCTCTTCTCGATCGCCTGCGAATTTTGGACAACCTGCCAGCCGTAGGAGGCGAGATCGGTGCGGTGGATGATGAGAACGCCTAGCGCGCCGCGACGAGCCGCTTCTTCGTATTTGTAGGTCCAGCGACCGTAATAGGTAAGGGCTTTGGCGTTGAAGAACTTTTCGTCGTCGGAGGGCGGCTCGTTGACGATGACGAGGGCGATTTTGCCGTGAAGGTCGATGTCTTTGCCGTCTGGTCCGGCGTAATCGTTCCAGTGATATTCGGGCGCCTTGATGCCGTAACCGATGAAGACGATGGGCGCGTCGAGATCAGCATTGGCCTGTCCGGTCTCGTCTTTGGAGACGAACTGCGAACCGTAGGTGAGGTCGACTGCTTCGCCGCTAGCAGGGACGAAGGAAAACTTCGTTTTGTCCTCGACGGTGTGGACGGCGATGAGCGGGACCTGTTGGAAGTAGCTGTTGTTTTCGCCGGCAGGTTGAAGACCTTCGAGAGCGAACTGGGTGGCGATGTATTCGGCGGCGAGCTTGTCGCCACGAGTGCCCGGACCGCGACCTTCGAGAAGATCTAGGGAGAGGAAGCGGACATGAGCGCGGATCTTGTCGGGGTCGATGGAAGCTGCGGCTGAGCGGGCTGCGGGAGAAAGGCCTGCGATTTCAGGAACGCTGTTCGCTTTTGAGGCTGAATTCTGGGCAGTGGCAGCAATTGGTGCGGTGATGATGGCGATGAGGAATGCGGCGGCTTTCAAGGGATGCATGGAATCTCCGTAGAGAGAAAGAATCCGGCGAAAGGTCAGAGTACTTGGAGAATGGCAGATGCGGCAATTGTTGGAGAGATAGATATCCTAGGGAGCAGGCCAGCTTTGACGAGGATTTTGCGGGCAAGACCGGTGAGAGCCATCGTCGCCGCTTGTTCCGCGACGCGCCAGCAGCGTTGATTTGCAGATCCTGGGAGTTTTTCTTCAGCGAGTGGGTGGACGTGGACTGTGTAGTTGACCTGCATGATGGCGTGGCGGACGGTGAGGATGGCAGCGGCGGCCGGGACGCTGGTGAGCTCGAGGCTGGGAAGTTCCCAGAGACCGGGCATGACCGTGTTGCTTGACGAGCGCTGCTCGAGGAGAATCTCGGTGCCACTTGCTCCTTCGCGGGTGAGAAGGGCGCAGGCGATTTCACGCATAGACATGGGAGCGCGTTTGGGAGTGCGGTGTTCGCCGAGGGTACGGCAATCGCCAGCCCAGGGGCAGACGAGACACTGCGGATTGCGTGGGGTGCAAACGGTTGCGCCGAGTTCCATGATCGCCTGATTAAAATCACCGGGATGGTGGGGGTCGACAAGGGATTGGGCGAAGTCGTCGACTTTGCGACGAACGGCGGCTTCGGAGGCAGAGTCGTGCGAGTGCCATCCACGGATCCGGCTCAGAACGCGTTCGACATTGCAGTCCACAACCGCGACGGGTTCATTGTGGGCGATGCTGGCGATGGCGGCGGCGGTGTAGGAGCCGATGCCGGGAAGTTTCAGGAGCGTGGCTGCCGTGGTGGGTATAGTGCCGGCGTGGTCGGAAACTACGGCTTGGGCGGCTTGGTGGAGCATGCGGGCCCGACGGTAGTATCCAAGACCGCTCCAGAGAGCGAGAACATCCTGCTCGTGGGCTTGGGCAAGAGACTGGACGGTTGGGAAGCGCTGGAGGAAGGCAGTGTAGCGCTCGATGACCACGGCTACCCTGGTTTGCTGGAGCATGATTTCTGAGACCCAGATTGCGTAGGGGTCGCTGGTCTGCCTCCAAGGGAGGTTACGCATGTGGCGGCGGTACCAGGCCAGGAGGTCGTGTTGCATGCGGACGAAAGTGTCTGGACTGGGCCGGGGCATGGTCAGAGATTATCTAAACAGATCCGGTGCGGTCCCATGCTCAGGCCGGGGCGACAGGAGGGCCGCGATGGCGCGGCTTCCGACCCCGTCCCCGTCCCCGTCCCT